>Ga0207422_1000116_pt1 | contig 300153 bp, 237 predicted proteins | sample MarCyaLeptolynsp_FD_187757 | JGI IMG/M metagenome (GOLD analysis project Ga0207422, IMG submission 187757) | Marine cyanobacterial communities from Panama - species 1 Leptolyngbya sp. (SPAdes) | ecosystem: Environmental > Aquatic > Marine > Unclassified | place: Panama: Panama City | collected...
GCCAACGGAGAGCGAGCTCCGACGTGCCGCCGGGCCGAAGGCCCGCCGGCGTATACGGAGCGTCCCGCGGCAGCGATGCATCGTGCGCGCAGCGTCCTGTCGGGCGTTTTCCACGGGGGACGGCCCCTACTAGTTTCCAGGTGCTCAGGCCCGATCAGCGCAGGATGCCTTCGAGGACGCCGGTGCCGAAGGACGTGTCGCCGAAGCCGTTTTCGGCGGGGGCGCCCATGGCCGCGGCCACGGTGTCGAGCATTCGGTTGTGGCTAACGCCTTTGGCGCCTCGTCGCCGGGACAGCTCGGGCGAGAACCGCAGGAACTGCCCGGTCTTGACCGCGCCTCCGGCCGAGCCGGCCAGCACGTAGGGCATGTCCCCCATGTCGTGGGTGTTGCCCTTGTTCTGCTCGTTGGTCCACAAAATGAGCGTGTTGTCGAACAGGGTTCCCGAGCCCTCGGGAATCGCCTTGAGCTTGTCGATGAGGTACGCGAGGTTCTTGGCGTAAAACCGATTGATCGCCGTGTTCTTGGCGATGAACTCTTCTTCGTCGTCGCCTTTGTGGGCCAGTCCGTGGTGGCCGCCGGTCTGGCTGAAGGTCTTGCCCCCGAAGCGCACGCGCAGCGGATAGCTCGCGGTCGCTTGCGAGTGGGTCCACATCAAGCTGACCACGTTGGTCACGCCGCACGACAAGACCAGCGTCATCAGGTCGAGCTGGGTTTTGCCGACCGTGGGCAGCAGCGAGTAGTCGAACCCGTCGTCGAAGGTCGGCGCCTTCATGGGAGCGCAGGTCGCGCCCCCAAACTCGATGCCCGGCCGCGACAGCTGGGCGTCTACCGCGGACAGCGACTCGATGTGCGATTCGAGGCGAAGCTGGTCTTCGCGCCCCACGCGGCCGTGCAAGTCGCGATACTGAGCGAGCAATCGATCGACCACCTTGCGCCGCCGCTCGCGCCGCAGGGTCTTTTCCGACTTCGACAGCCCCGGTTCGAAGACGCGCTCGTAAAGCTTGCCCGGGCTGTTCTCCGGCGGCATGGGCTTGCCGCGACCAGCGTAGGAGATGCGGCCGCGGACCGTCGGATCGCCGACCATCACGCCGAACTCGAGCGACCGATACGGCGTGTCGGTGCTGATCGCGTTGGCCACGTGCTGGTCGACGGAGATACCGGCGGCCCAGCCCGCGACCTCGTTGTTGTCGCCCGAGAACGTTCCCTGCAGCAGAGAGACGCCGGTGAGGCAGGTGCCGGTGCCGCGCTGGTGCGGGTCGCCGGGGCCGTTGTTACCCGAGAGCAAATCCAGCCCACCAACGACTACGAGGTCGCGCTTATGGCGCTCGAGCGGCTGCAGGATCGGCGACAGCGCAAAGTCGCTTCCCTGGCCCTTCGGCCAGAAGTTCTTGGGCACGGTGCCGTTGGGCGTGTAAATCACGATGAGCCGCTTGGGCAAGGCGCCGCCGGCGCGGGCCACCCCCGGCATCATCGCGTTCAGAAATGGCAACCCCAGCATGGCCCCGCTGCCGCGCAGAAACGCTCGTCGGCTCAGCTCCCACTTCCTCTTCACTGACTCGCTCCCGGTAGGCTGGCTCCCGGCCGCGACACGCCGCGATAGCGAAACGCGGGCGTCTGCGTGATCGCAACCAGGAGCTCTTTGATGTCGTAACCCGACCGGGCGAACGCCTCGTCGATCGACCGCAGGCTGCACTGGTCGGCTTCAGCCATTTCGCTGCGCCCCATGGAGTAGCGAAACCACTGCCGAGCCACGCACGATCGGACCCGGTTGCTCTGGGCGAGCACGGTGCCCAGCTCCTGAACACCGTCGAACGACGCCTCGGTGATCCACTCGCCGGACTCGGCGCCGCGCTGAAGGATTTGCCCGGTCGCGTCGATCGGCAAGCCGTTTTCGTCCGGGCGATACCGGCCCATGGCGTCGAAGTGCTCGAAGGCCAGCCCGATGGGGTCCATCAACATGTGGCAGGGGCCGCAGACGTTGTTGCCCGAGTGCAGGGCGAACTGCTCGCGCGTGGTCATGGTTCGGTCGATCTGCGGCGGCGGCGGCACGTCGGGCGGCGGCGGCGGCGGCGGCTGGCAAAGCAGGTTGGTGCGAACGAACAGCCCGCGGTGAATGGGCGAGCCCAGGTCGCTAAACGCGTGCGCCATGAGCAGCCCGGCCTGGGTCAGAAATCCCGAGTAGCGCTCGGGGTCGAGCTGAACCGTGACGAACTCGTCGCCCGTCGGGCCGTCGTCGATGCCGTAGAAGGCGGCCGTGTGGCGGTTCATGCGGGTGAACGGCGCGTTGAACAGCGTGCTGAGCTTGGCGTCCCCCTCGAAGATCACGTAGTCGAGAAACTCCAGCGTCTCCGCGTGCAGCTCGGGCGGCATCGAATCGCTGTAGTCGGGAAACAGCGTCAGGTTCTTGCCGTTGTTGCGAACCTCGAGAATCTCTTCGAGGTCGAGCCACTCGTTGTGAAAGTTGCGAATCGCGACCCGGGCGCGGCCGGCCTGCAAAAGGCGGCGCGCCTGAAATGCGATCTGCTCCGGGGTTCGCAACTCGTCGCGCTCGGCGGCCTCGAGAAGACCGGCGTCCGGCATGGTGTTCCAGAACATGTACGACAGACGGCTCGCCATCTCCCAGCCCGTCAGAGGAACGGCGCCGCCGTCTTCCTTTGACGGGTCGCCAAACTCCGGGCGATACAGGAAGTGAGGCGACTGCAGCATGGTCTGCACCACCAGCTTCATGCCCTCTTCGAAGTCGTTTCGGCGATCGACTTCCCATCGGTACAGGTCGAGGTAGAAGTCGATCTCGTCCCCCCGCAGCGGACGGCGGTAGACGCGCTTGCCGAAGCGCTCGACCCAGCGGCGAATCTCCGCATCGCAGCGCGGCGACGGGTCGGCGCCTTCGCAGGCGGGCACCCTGGAAACGAACCGCGCGATATGGGTTTCGGACAGCTCGGCGGCGTTGCTCAGATACTGCGACGCGAGCAGCGGGCTCGTGCTCACCACGCTTGCCTGGTTGCTAAAGCCCAGCGCCTCCCCGTCGGCGACCAGGGTTTCGAACCCGAGCACCTGATCGTTCGGGTTGCCGAACAGCTGGTAGATCGTGTTGCCGTATTCCACGCGCGACAGGCGGCGCAGCGGGCTTGGCCCCGGCTGCACCGCCCCCGTGCGACACACGTCCGCGGCCGGATCTCCAGCCGTCGGTTTCGTGCTCGAACCGCAAGAAGACAGAGCCGTGGCGACGACTCCCCCCAACGCCAGCGCTACAGCTGCTCGCATCCGCCTCAAAGGGTATCAGACTTGCGGATACCGATCGAACCGCCATAGTATCGCCAGCAGCATGCGTCGTTCGCTTTGGGGGAGCCGACCGCAAGCCATCTACCAACGCGTCTTAATCGTCGCGACGGCTTTCGGTTTGAGTTGTGGTGGTAGCAAGGCAGCACCTACACCAACGGCACCGGTAGCCGCTGCAACCACCACGAAAGCGGTCATAGACGGCCGAGCCGTCCTGGCCGAACGCTGCGGAGGTTGCCACAACGACACGGCCGAGACCGCCGACCTCGACCTCGTGTCCGACAACCTCGAGAGCCGCATCGTCAACAAGGCGAGCGAATGGTGCGAAGGCTTCATCCTCGCCGACCCGGTAGACCCGGAAAACAGTCTCCTGTACCGCAAGCTCACCGACGAGCCGGGCTGCGGCGACACGATGCCGCCATCGGGCATCGAGGGACCAACCCCCGAGGAAATCGTCGCCATTCGCGACTGGATCTCGGGCCTCGCCGTGCCCGCGGAAGGCAGCTGCGCGCCGCGCGAAACCCGCGTTTGCGAAATCGGCAACCCCGCCTGGTGGTCGGCCTGTGAACAGCCCGAGCAAACGTGTTCCGCCGACGGCGAGCGCTGGGGCGAGTGCGAGGGTCCCATGCCGAGCGTCGAGAACTGCAACACCCCCGAGGACGAAGACTGCAATCCGGGAACGCCGGCCAACTCGTGCTCGCCCGACAGCTGGTCGTTTGCAGTTGCCCGCGACCGCAGCCAGCTGTTCGAAAGCGTCGGCGTCGACCAGGACGGCAACGTGTACGTGCTGGGCAACTTCGAAGGCGTGGCCGACTTCGGCCGCGGCGACCTGGCCAGCGACGAACCCAAGGGCCAGTACAAGAACGACGTTTTCCTCGGTAAGTACGACAAGTTCGGCACGCCGCTTTGGACCAAGGACTTCGGCGACTCCAGCAACCAGTACGCCCCCCGCATGGCCATCAACCGGCAAACCGGCGACATCGCCGTGCTGGTGCGGCTTTTTGGCGGCATCAACTTCGGCGGCGACTCGCCAACCCACACCCAAAAAGGCAGCGGCGACATCGTGGTCGCGGTGCTCGACGCGGACGGCAACCACAAGTGGAGCCAGCATCTCGGCGGTCGCTCCAAAGACCGGGCCGAGCGAATCGCGTGGGCCACCGACAACGGCGATCTGCTGGTCACCGGCAAAGTGGGCGACCACCGCTCGATTCAGATGAAAGTACCGGGCAAGGGCGCCATCGATCCAAAGGGCAAGGCCGATGCGCTGGTGATTCGCTTCGACTCGCAGGGCGACGTGCGCTGGCACGCGCTACTCGGCGGCGACCAGCTCACCGATGCCGGCAAACGCCTGCAGGGCGCGGGCGAGCGCTGCGATCCGAAAGACGGCGACAACTACCGCCGCTGCGGTGGATGCGGCGCGCAACACTGCGATCCCGAAACTCGCACCTGGTCGAAATCGTGTGCGCCGATTGCCAACCCCGACGGCACTCAGCGGTTTTCGTGCTCGCGCGCCGACCTGGTGTGTTCGCAGGAGCCGGCAACGGCGGGGCTGTGCGTCAGTGGCGACGACGACTACGCCTGGGGGGCGGTGACCGATAAGAAAGGCGACGTCTACGTCGCTGGCCGCTTCGAAGGCTACATGAATTTTCCGAGGCTCGATGGGGGCCGCAAGACCGCGCGGCGGGCGGCAAACGGCGCCCTGGATATCTTTGTCGTCAAACTCGACGGCGCGACGGGCAACCCGCTGTGGTCCAGGCACTACGGCGGCTACGGCGACGACCGCGCCTACGACATCGCGCTGCAGCCCCGCACCGGAAATCTGATCATCACCGGGTACTTCACCGGCAGCGTGAACTTCGGCGGCAAGAAACTGACCGCGAAGGGCGGCCCGACCGACGACGATATCTTCGTGCTGAGCCTCAAGCCGGGCAACGGCGCAACGGCCTGGGCCCGGGGCTACGGCGACAAGGTGACCCAGTTCGGCCACAACCACGAGCTCGGCAAGACCACGCGGCAGATCAGTCTCGAGGTCGACGGCCGCGACAACATCTACTTGGGCGGCTCGCTGTACGGTTCGTTCGACGGTCGCCTGCGATCGACCGACGCGAGCAAAGGGCCACGGCCGGACCCGTTCTTCGCCAAGCTGTCGCCATCGGGCAAGTACCTGAACGGCCGGGTGCACGGCAGCTCCACGTCCGAGTTTGGCGCCGACCTGGCCCTCGACCCGACGACCAACTCCATCCTTATGGTCGGCCACTCGTACGCGGACAAGCTCGACTTCGGCAACTCCGGCACGGTCCTCGGTATCAAGAACCGAGCCGACGCCTGGATCGCGAAGTTTCCCCTTCCATAAGGGCGAAAACCCCGCCACTCCGGACGCGCGTTTGGCGCGATTGTCCGACTACAAAGATCGCGCGTGGCGAAGGCGGGCATCGCGGCTATTTTGGTCGAATGGACCGAAGACGGCTGGAGTACCTGCGCCGTCGCGCCGAACGGCACGTGCGCCTGCGCCGCGCCTCCGGCGACAGCCCGCTGTACGCTCAGGTCGAAGGATTGCTGGTCGACAAGTGCGGCCTGCTCCCGGGCGAGCGAAGCGATGCCGACCTGGTGCAGCTGCTCCGAGACGAGCTGGGCCTGGCCGGCGATCCGCTGCCGCGATCCGAGGCGGGCGGTCTGTTTGCCGGCGCGCCGCTGGTCCTCGTTCGCGACGCCCGGGGCTGGCGCCACGTCCTAGACGGCCGCCCGGTGCCCCTCGGCACCGTGCTGGAACTGCAGGGAGTGCGTGAAGACGCACCGTCGGACGAGTGGGTCGCCGGCCGCTACGACGCCGAGTTTGCCGACGAGGCCCAGCAGGTGCGCGCGTATCTGAACGTCGACGTCGCCGGCCATACCGCGCGCATCGTGATTCACAGCTTCTTGCGACTGCGCTGGCCGACCGTCGGCGGACTGCCCCTGGCCAACACGTCCGCCTAGCGCCCGCTGGCCCGTCGCCCCCCGTCCCGCTTGTCGTGATCGGGGGCTACGCTGTCACACAAAACTTACAGCTCCACTAAAAACGTAATCCGTGTCATGTTTTTGGGGCCGTGCCTTCGAGCCCCCAATCAGAATCGCGGCTTTACGAGCTGTTTGCGCCGGGCCAGCGCTACACGATCCGCCGCCCCCTCGGCCGCGGCGGCATGGGCACGGTCAACGCCGCTTACGACGCGGAGCGAGCGTGCGAAGTCGCGCTCAAGCGGCTGCGCACCGCGGATCCGCGCGGCGTGATGCGGTTCAAGAACGAGTTTCGCCTGGTCCAGAACCTCGAGCACCCGAACCTGGTGCGCCTGTTCGACCTCGCCGAAGCCGGCGGCGAGTGGTTCCTCACCATGGAGCTGCTCGACGGCAGCGACCTGCTGGGCTACGTGCACAACACGCGGGGCCGCCGGCCCACGGCGCCACCGCTGTTGCCCAACCTGCCGGTCGGTAACCTCGAGTCGACGCCCCCCGCCGCCGGAAGCGGGCGCTCGGTGGTGGTGACCTGGCCAGCCCCCTACGACGAACAGCGCCTCCGCTACGCATTTGGCGAACTGGCCGTAGGCCTTTCGGCCCTGCACGACGCCGGGCTGCTGCACCGGGACGTCAAGGCGTCCAACGTGATGGTGACGTCCGACGAGCGCGTCGTGCTGCTCGACTTCGGCCTCGCCACCGAACTCGACCTGGAGCAGCGCTCCACCGAAGGACACCTGCTCGGCACCGCCGCGTACATGGCCCCGGAGCAGGCAACCGCGGCCACTCCGAACCCGGCCGCCGACTGGTACTCGTTCGGCATTCTCTTGTTCCGCGCGCTCACCGGCACGTTTCCGTTCAACGGCACCTCGGTAGAGATCCTCATGCAAAAGCAGGTGAAGGAGCCGCCGAGTCCGCGCCAGCTGGTGCCGGAGGTCCCCGAGGATCTCGACCGCCTGTGCGTCGAGCTGCTTCGCTTCGATCCGACGACCCGGCCCCGAGGCTCGACCGTGCTCGCCGCCTTCGGCGTCGACCAGCGCCCGTCCGGTCCGGTCAGCCTGCGCTCGCAGCTAACCGAGACCCGCGCGTTCATCGGCCGCGACCGAGAGCTCGGCGAGCTCGACGCCCTCGCCGCTCGCGTCGGTGACCACGAACCGTCGCTCGCTTACATTCACGGGCCGTCGGGCATGGGCAAATCCGCACTTGCCGCGCGCTTTCTCGACGCGCTCGAAGCCCGGCGCGACGACGTCATCGTGCTGCGCGGGCGCTGCTTCGAAAACGAAGCCGTGCCTTTCAAAGCGCTCGACGGTGTCATCGATACGCTGGCCGCGGCGCTGCGCCAGCTAGACTCGGCCGACCGCCACGCGGTGCTCCCCCGTCGGGCCGCGCTGTTGCCGCGACTGTTTCCCGTGCTCGGTCGGGTCGACGCCATCGCGTGCGCGCCGCCGCTGGCCAAGCCGCCCGCCGACCGCCACCAGGAGCGACGCTGGGCGTTCCTCGCCCTGCGCGACCTGCTGTCTCAACTCACCGAGCGATGGCCGGTGGTGGTTGCCATCGACGACTTGCAGTGGACCGACCGCGACTCGCTCGAGCTGCTCGGCGCGCTGCTCGCCCCCAGTGAAGATCGCCCCGCGCTCCTCGTGGTCGCCACGTCGCGCGACCCCAGCCCGCCGCAGCTGCGCGAAAGCCCCGACCTTTGCTGGCACTCGATTCCCGTTGGACCGCTCGACTCGTCGGCGGCGACTCGCCTGGCCGCCGAGCTGCTCGGGCAAGCCTGCGAACGCGACGAGGCGGTCGAGATCGCCCAGGAGGCCCACGGCCACCCGCTGTTCGTCGCCGAGCTGGCTCGCTTTGCCGCCGTTCGCGACCGCAACGCCACGCCCCTGTCCCTCGACGGAGCCATCTGGGATCGCATTACGCAGCTGCCCGAAGGCCCCCGGCGCGTGCTCGAGTTGCTGTCGCTGGCGACCTCTCCGTTGCCGCCCGACGCCATCGAGCTCGCCGCTCGCATCGATCCGCAGGAGCTGGCTCGCGCCCTGGCATTGCTGCGCGTCGCCGATTTGATTCGCTCGGCCGGCGGGCCGTCGAGCGCGAGAGTCATTCCCTATCACGACCGCGTTCGCGAAGCCGTGGCCAGACACCTGTCGGCCGAGCAGATTCGCGCGGGTCACGGCCAGCTGGCCCTCGCCCTCGAGGTCGTCGCGGCAACGCCGGCGGAATCCATCGCCCACCATGCCCTGGCCGCCGGCGACATCGAAAAAGCGGTCGACTGCTTCGAGCGCGCCGCTCGCGCGGCAAGCGAGGGTATGGCCTTCGACCGGGCTGCGACCCTGTACCAGCGGGTTCTGGAACTCGCCGAGCTGCCGGCGGTCCGGCGCAGCGCCATCCACTCGGCCATCGGCGACGCGTTCGCCCACGCCGGTCGGGGCCGCGACGCCGCCGACGCCTACATGACCGCTATCGAAGGCGCCGAGCGGGCCGAAGCGGTGCGGCTGCGAAACCTGGCCGCCGGCCACTTGCTGCGCAGTGGCCACATCACGGAAGGACTGGCCGGGCTCGAGGCGGTGCTGCGCGAGGTCGGACTCGAGCTGCCGAAGTCTCGCACGGGCGCGGCGTTCGGCTATCTGTGGCAGCGCGGGCTCTTGCGCCTGCGCCAGGCGCGCTCGCAGCTCAAGTCGCGCAGCGAGCTGGCCCCGGCCGCAATCATCCGCGTCGACGCGATCTCCGGCGCTGCCGAAGGCATGAGCTGGATCGACGGCGTGCGCTCGGCACCGCTCATGGTCCGCTGGCAGCGGGCTTGTTTCGAGCTGGGCGAGCCCATCCGGGTGGCCAAGGCCTACGGGCTGGAGGCGTACATCACGTCTCTGGCCGGCGTGAAAGCCGCGGCGCGCACCCGCGCCGCCCTCGAACGCGCGCGACAGATCGCGCAGCGGGTGGAGAGCCCGTACCTCGATGGATATCTCGAAGGCGTCGACGCCATGGTCGCCCAGAACGAGAGCCGCTTCGGCGAGGTCGCCCCGCTGGCCGAGACCGCCATCCGCACCCTCGAGCAATGCGGCGACGTCGCGCACTGGGAGCTCATGACCGTGCGAGTTTTCAGCTTGTGGGGCCTGTTCTTCGAAGGGGAACACCGAGCGGCCATGGCCGGTGCCCGACAGCTGCTCGCCGACGCCAACGAGCGCTCGGATCGCTGGCTGTCGAGCCAGCTGCGCATACTCATCGCGCAATACGCGCGGCTGAGCTCCGACGACGACCTCGAGAGTGCCGCGCGCGCCGCCGACGAGGCCCTCGCTCCCTGGGCCGACCGAGACTTCGGCTTCATTCACTACAACTGGCTGTCGGCTCGGTCCATGGTCGCCCTGTCGCGCGGCGACGGCAGCGCCGCTCTTGCGTTGCTGCGCCGGCACCGAGCGGACCTGCGGCGATCGGGCTCGACGCGCATCGAGATCCTGCGCAACTTCATCGGTCGCCTGGAGGCGGCGGCCCACCTGGGCGCGTACGACAACGACGGCGATGACTCGCATCTGCGCGCGACCCGGCACGCGGCACGCCGGCTCCTTCGCGTCAAAGCCCCGTGGCCGCGAGCCGAAGGCAAGGCGTTGCTCGCGGCCATCGCCATGCGCACCGGCGACCTGGACTCCGCCGTCGCGCTTCTGCGCGAGGCGGCCGACCTGTACAACGAAGCGGGGGTCGTCGGGCCGTCGTACCAGGCCCACTGGCAACGCGGCCACATCATCGGCGGCGACGAGGGACAAGGCCTGTGCGACCGGGCCCACGCCTTCTTCGACGAGCAGGAGCTCGGGTTTCCCCTGGGCTTCATGCGCTGTTCCGGCTACCCGGACCCCGCGTAGCAGGCGCGAGCCGGCCGCCAGCGGCCACGTTCTGCGTCGGACCTCTGCCCGCCGCCGTCGCGTCGATCGCGCCGGAAAGAGCGATCATTCGGGACGCCGATTGCGACGGACGCGGGCGGCGCGTCAGATCGCGCGGTGGGCGATGACATCGTCGCCCCATGTCGGGTCGGAGCAAGCAGGCCGCCATCGTTGCGGCCCTCGCGCTGGCGCTCCTGGCGGTCGCGTGGACGGCCCGGCCGCTGGCGCCCGACTCGTCGAACAGTAGCCGGCCCAGGCCCGCCGTCGGCGACGCGTCAGTCACCGGTGCCAGACCGCCGTCGGACAACGTCCAGACCCTGGCCACAGGTGGTCCGGCACGCGGTCACGCGGGTGCCCCCGACACCGACGCGCCCCGGCGCCCGGTCACTGCGCCGCCGGTACCCGCGCCTCGGCCTTCGGCCGTCCCGAGCGACGGGTCCCACCCGCGGCTCGACACGTCGGCGCCCGCGACCGACCCGCCGGCCGAGGCGAGCGCGAACGACCCGCTGGCCGGGGCAGCCCCGGACGACGAACCGACCGGGTTTCGCGACCGCGCCGGCCTCGGCGACGACTTTGCCGCGGCTATCAACCGGGAGCTGTTCCCGCTGGCCAGCGAGTGCATTGATCTCGCGGTGGCGCGCAACCCCGCGGTCGCCGGCCTGCTCGCCGTTCACGTTCAGGTCATTCCCATCGACGACGGGCGTGCGCTCGTCTCGTCGATCGCCGCGCGGCCCGACAACGAGATCGACGATCCGGATCTGTTCGAGTGCATCGAGCAGAGTTCGTTTGCCGTCGAAGGTCTGCCCAGGCCCGCGAGCTTCGACATCACCATGCCCATCGGTCCGAGCGACGAAGGCAATGAGTAATGCGGCAACAGAGGTCATCGTAGAAACCGCGCACTGGCTCACGATGGGCTACCGGCTGTGACCTTCGCTTCCAAGCCGTCGACAACGAGTTGCCGCCAAACCGCCCCACGCTACGCTTCGTACATGCCCCGACTCCGCAACTCTCTGCCGTTTGCGATTGCCTTCGTCTGCATCGGGTGCGGTGCTGGTCCTCAGCAAACAAGCGCGTCCGCTCCCCACTCCGCGCGAACCGAGCCGTGCGTGTCGCTGGATGTTCGACTCACGTGCGCCGATCCTTCCGCGGGCAGTCAGTGCACGGTCGCGGTGAACAACCCGACTGGCGACACCATCCTGGTTCACTCCAGCTTCGCCGTCGGCACTCGCTACGAAGACTCCAAGTGGCGCAACCTGTACTTCGACGTGAGCCACATGGCGGGCTTCAACCGCCGGATCACCGCGCTCGAGGTGCGTTTGGAGCCGAACGTCGAGCTCGGTCAATCGCTCATCGCCCTGGCCCCAAACGAAAGCAAGAGCGCCCACTACGATCTATCCGACCGCCTCTACAAGGCCACGCGTTTCGGCAATGCGCTGCCGGTCGTGTACGCACGCGACGAGATCAAGGCGTACTACGACGTGTCGCAGATCGAGCCGTCGGGAGATCGACCGTTTTGCCAGACGGTCTTTGAGTCGAACCGCGTCTGGCTCTAGGAATCGGACCGAATCTGGCTTCGGGAGCCGGACTGGGTCTGGCTCGAGGTGGCGCCCCGGCCTCGGCTTACTCGAACGGCAGCATTTCGACGCGACCGAGGTCCGGCCTCGCGACCCACGCGGGCGCGCCGCGCTCGACGCACACCAGGTGGCCGTGCTCGAACGGGGGAAACGAGGGGCGCCCCACCAGCATGGCGGCGATGCGGCCGATTTCCGGTTCGTCCGCCACCACCAGCACGTTGCCCGCGGCGCTGATTCGACGGACCGGAACCTGAGGCTGGGCGCCGGGCGACAGGGACTTGAAGTCCTCGATGTGCCCGGAGCCACCGAGCGCGGCAGCCGCGACGGCGGCCGTGTCGCGGCAGCTCTGATTCGGCGCGACCAGGGCGCTGGTGATGGACGCGCCTTCGTCGGCCGCGAGCCGGGCGGCGACCGCGACGCGCTGGCGACCGCGCTCGGAAAGCGGAGCCTCGACCGCGGCGACCGGCGCGCCCACGCGAATCAGATAGACTGGCACTCCGCTACGGTCGCGAACCCGGCGGCAAATTGCAAACGATGTCTCGTCTCCTGGAACTCTTTGCCGCCTGCGCGCCGGGCCTGGAACCCCTGCTCGCCGACGAAGTGACTGCCCTGGCCCCCGAGGACAGCGAGGTCGAGGTCGTGCCCGGGGGCGTGTCCTTCACCGGCTCCCTCGAAACCATCTACCGCGCCAACCTGGAGCTCGGGTTGGCACTCAAGGTCCTGGTCCGGCTCGCGCGCTTTCGGGCCCGGGACTTTTCCCGTCTCGAGCGCGAGTCCCGAGCCGTGCGCTGGAGCGCCTGGCTGGCGGCCGGCGCCTCGGTGCGGGTGCGCGCCACCTGCAGCAAGTCCCGGCTCTATCACTCGGGCGCGGTCGTTCAGCGAGTGCGGGATGCCATTGCACAAACGGTATCCATCGCCGAAGAGACCAGCCGCAGCGACGGCCCGGATGGTTCGCCCGGCGACGGTGACGGCAAGAGTAGCGATCACTCGGGCAACGGCACCGAGCCCATCGAGATTCACGCGCGGCTCGTGCGCGACGAGTGCACGCTTTCCCTCGACACCTCGGGAACCTCGCTTCACAAGCGCGGCTATCGGCTCGCCACCGCCAAAGCGCCGCTGCGCGAAGATCTGGCCCGGGCCCTGCTCGTCCTCTCGGGCTGGGACCGCCGGTGTCCGCTGGTCGATCCGTTCTGCGGCTCGGGCACCCTCCCGATCGAGGCGTCGCTTCTGGCCCGCAACATCGCGCCGGGCGCCGGGCGAACCTTTGCGTTCTTCGCCGCACCGTCCTTCGACACCGCGATGTGGAATCGACTCCGCCGCGACGCCGCAGCGCGCGAGCAACCCGACGGGCCGCCGATCTTTGCGTCGGATCGCGACGCCGGGGCCATCGAGGCCACCCGCGCCAACGCCGAGCGAGCCAACGTCTCCATCGCCGCTGAGGTTGCGGCCCTTTCGAGCGCGCCCGGGTGGAGCGAGGTCGGCGACGCCGGGTTTGTCGCGGCGACCAACCCACCGTACGGTGCCCGCATTGGCAAGGGACGCGACCTGTTGCCGCTTTACCAGTCTTTGGCCAGGGCCGTTCGCGAACGGCCAGCCGGCCGCCTCGCCCTCGTCGCCACCGACGACACCCTGGTGCGGCGGGCAAAACTACCCGTCGCGCGCGCGCTGGGCACCAACCACGGCGGCAAGAAGATCAACCTCTACCGGCCGCGCTAGGCGCTCGCCCCCGCGGCCGCAGCCAGGGCGTGCCCGTGGCCACCAGAATCGTCGGCGGCGCTGCCCGGTACGACAGCCCGCGTTCAGCGACGGAGGGATCGGGCATTGGCTCGAAGGTGCCGCGTATTTCGACGCGCTGCCCCGGACGCACCAGAACCTCACCAACCCGCTGAAACGGATACGGCTGCAGGCCTTCGCTGCGCGCATGCAGCGGGTCGACTTCGGCCAGGTATTCGCGCAGGGCGCGAGCCCGCGGGCGAATCGTTTCGGTCGCCCGCAGCGACAGGCGCACGCGCCCGCCCGGCACGCGCACGGTAGAGCCGTCGTTGAGCTCGATGTCGAACTCGACCGCCACCGCGTCGCGCAGGGTCACCGCGCTGCGCCACACGCTGGTGAGGTGGGTAAACAGCACTCCGAAGGCGAGACAGCGACGCCCGGAAAACGGCGCGAGCTGAATGCCGTCGCGCCGCCGAACGACGCCCTCGAAGGTGCGCAGGTGCGGCGGCGGCGCCATGCCGCGGCTCACGCCCCGAGGCTTGACGGGCAAAAAGCGGCGCCGCCCCGCGCGCCACAGCCACTTGCCGGCCATGGCAATCGGGTCGGTCCCGTCGCTATCGTCGAACAGGTAGTCCTCGAAGCCCGGCTCGTTCCGCTGCTCGAAGCGCCGCCGCGCCGTCTCGCTCCACACTTGCTCGACGAACGAGCGGCGCCCGCGTCTTTGGGCCAGGTCGAACAAGGCCTCATCGCCGCAGCGGTCGCACGTGGCACCGGCGACGAGGACCGTGCGGCATCCCGCGCAGGCGACCGGCCGGGGAGGCCGCGCAGACGCGGAGGATAAATCGGAATGGGTGGAAGAGCGCCTCGCCATGGTGGCCCGTCGGCCGGCCATACTAGCGCGCCAGCCCGCTGTCTCCGCGCCGCGCGAGCTTGCCTCGGTGCGCGGTCGCACACTCGGTCCCCCCGGGCCGCTAGCTCCCGCTGCCCTCCTGGTGCACCATCGGTGCCGATGAGCCGCGGTCTTTACGTGCGCACCCCGCTGTTGCCTTCGGACGAGCTTGCTCGCGCCGCCGGCCGGCCGGTTGTTCTCAAGATGGAGTCGGCCCAGCCGGCCGGCTCCTTTAAGCAGCGCGGGATCGGCGCCCTGTGCGCCGAGCACGCCAGCAGCGGGGCCCGGCGGCTCGTCTCGTCGTCGGGCGGCAATGCTGGACTCGCGGCCGCGCATGTCGGCGCTCGCCTCGGGCTCGAGGTCCTGGTGGTGGTGCCGTCGACCACCTCTGCGCTCATGCGCGGCCGCATCGAGGCCGCCGGCGCGACCGTCGAAGTCGTCGAGGGCGTCTGGGACGACGCCCATGCCCACGCCGTCGAGCTCGCCAAAGACGCAGCCTCGGCCTACGTCTCTCCGTTCGATCACCCGACGATTTGGGCCGGTCACGCGTCGCTCATCGACGAAGTCGCCGAGGAACTCGCCAAGCCCCCGGCCCTGGTAACGGTCGCCGTCGGCGGCGGCGGCCTGCTCTGCGGCGTGATACTGGGGCTTGCGCGGGCCGGCTGGACCGACGTTCCGGTGCTGGCGGTGGAAACCGAGGGCGCCGCGTCGCTGCGAGCCGCCCTGGCTGCCAAACACCCGGTGACCATCGACGGAATCACTTCCATCGCGACGTCCCTGGGCGCCAGGCGGGTCTGCGATCGGGTGGTCGAGCTGTGCGCCGAGCACCCGGTGACCTCCCACGTCGTGTCCGACGCCGACGCCGTCGCCGCCTGCACCCGGTTCGTCGACGACCACCGCACTCTGGTCGAGCCCGCGTGCGGCGCCGCGCTGGCCCCGCTGTACGACCGGGCGCGCGCCGTCGCCGATGTCGCCGATGCGGGCCCGATTCTCGCGGTCGTGTGCGGGGGCGCCAACGTGACCCGCGCCAAACTCGACGGCTGGTCGGCGTCGTTCGCGCGCAGCCCGGACGCGGGCACCTCGTAGCGCTGCTAGTATGAGCCGATGACCGGGGCGACCCTGGCCGAGAGCCGCGCGCTGCGCCTGGCAACGCTCGCGGTCCTGTACGCGGCCCAGGGGCTGCCCTGGGGGTTCGTGGCCGGCACGCTGCTCGCGTACCTGAACGACCGGGGCCTCGAGCTCCGAACCATCGGCGACCTGTCCGCCGCGGTCATGCTGCCGTGGACGCTCAAGTTCCTCTGGGGGCCGGTGATCGATCGCTTTTCATTGCGCGCCATGGGTCGTCGACGTCCATGGATCTTGCTCGCCCAGTCCGCCATGATCCTCACGCTGCTGGCCCTGGCCAGCCTCGACTCGCCGGCCGGCTCCCTCGGCGCTGTCGCCGCGATACTCTGCATTCACAACGCCTTCATCGCGCTGCAGGACGTCGCGACCGACTCGCTGGCCATCGAGACCCTGGGCGCCGACGAGCGGGGCATCGCCAACGGCTTGATGAGCGCCGGCCACTACGTCGGCGTTCTCGCCGGCGGCGCGGGCCTGACCTGGCTGTTGTCGAAATCCGATCTGGCCACGGTGCTCCTGGCGCAAGCCGCCGCCCTCGCTGTCGTTATGCTGCTGCCGGCGCTGGTTCGCGAACGACCCGGCGACAGGCTGCTCGGCGTGCGCCCCGCCGAGCGCGACCAGGCGATCGACGACGGCGAGGTGCGCTCGTGGAAAGAGCTTTGGCGCGCGATCGCGGCAGGTTTCAGCCACCGCTCGGCCTGGATCGGCGCCGGGTTGGCCCTGGCGATCTACTTTGCCCAGGGCGTGCTCATCGTCGCCGCGCCGGGTCTGCTGTTTCAGGACCTCGGTTGGACCGTGGTCGGCTACGCGGAGCTGAGCACGTACCTGGTGTTTGCCGCCATCGCGGGCGCCCTGGGCGGCGGCGCCCTGGCCACCGCGTTCGGTCGAAGGCGCGCGGTGGCGGCCGGCACTGTCGCCCTGGGCCTTTCGTGGGTGTCGTTTGCCGCGGCCAGCTCCCACTGGTCCGACCCGACCGTCATCACCGCGTTCGCCGTCGTTACGTCCGCGGTTCAAGCTGCCATGGTCGCCGCCCTGTACGGCCTGTACATGGACCTGTCTTTGCCCCGGGTCGCCGCGTCGCAGTTCGCCTTGTTTATGGCGCTGCTCAATCTTTCTCGAACCGTCGGTACCTCGACGGCCGCCGACCTGGTGGCCGGCCTTGGATACGCCGGCACGTACGCGGCGCTCGGCGCTCTCCAGATCGGCTGCGCACCGCTGCTCGCGCTGCTTGGGCCGCCTAGCCGCGAACCCAGCGCTTGAGCGCAAACGCCGCGCGCTCGAACCGGCGCCCGGCCGGCTTCATGCGCACCGACGGCTGAATCGGCTGGCCGGCGACGACGCGGGCGAGGCTCAGGCGAAAACGCACCAACCAGGTGGCCCGACGCGGCCGAAATTCGTCATCGATGGCCTGGGCCCGGGCGCTGGTGATCACCGACGATGTATCGGCGCGCGGAGGCACCGTCCGGCCGCTCGCGGTGCGCCGCTCGGTCGTCGCGGGGCCGCTTTTGGCGTACCAGTAGACCTTCTCGGGAATGGCGTCGAGCTGGCCGGTGCCCGTCGCCAGGCGACGCGGCTTTCGCTTGCCTTGCGGCCTCGTTTCCGCCGACGTCGTCATCCCGGGCAGCGCCACCTCTTCGGCGCTCACCTCGCTCGAGGCCTCGTCGCGCACGCGGGTGCTGCTGGCCTCGACCAGGTGCTCGATGGTGAAGGGCGCGGTGGGGCTGCGGCGGACGCTCGGCCAGCCTTCGATCCCGATGTCGAGCGGCGGCGCGCTCACCAGAAAGCGGGCGTTGTCCAGTTCCACCATGTCCACGATTTTGTCTTCGTCGATGACGCCGTTGAATTCGACCGACTCGATCTCGCCGAGGCGATACACGATCTGCCCGCGATCGAAGTCGTGAATCAGGGTGATGGTGCAGTTGAGGGCGTTGTCCTCGCAGTGGCGCATGAGGTCGACCAGCGACACATCGGAGAGCGAGCCTTCAAAGGCTGCAGCGCTGCCCAAGCTGCCGTCGAGATCGGGCAAGCGCTGAACGACCTCGTAGTCGCCGTCGCCCAACCGGCGCATGCGCTCGAGAGCCGCCGAGCCGCGCAGGTCGCCAAACTCGGCGCCGTCGATGGCGCCGCCGCGCAGTTCGATCCGCCCGTTGGTTCGACCGGCCTCGATCTGAATCCAACCGGTCACGAGATGCTTGTGACAGGCATCGAGCACCCGGGGAACCGGGGTGTCGAGCAGCGAGCCGGACAAGCGGTTCTTCGACACGTGGTTAGCAGCGGTCATACGCGCGTGTTGGAGCAGGCTTCATGCCAGAAAAAAACTGTAATGAGTTCGGCTTTGTGAACACCGGGGTGGGAGTCGAGACCCTTCGATTTCCGGAGGCGGTCGCCGATTTCCGATGGGACGCCTGGCGGCCCGAGGCATCAGCGCGCGACCGCGCGGCCCCCAGGCTCGCGGGTGCGGGCGCAGCTCGCCGATGGTGAAACCGGTGAGTGCCTCACTCGAAACGCGGACGCGACCGCGAGTCGCGCTCACGCCTTCTTCGCCGAGACCGACGATGGAGCCGCGATCGATTTCACGTTCGCTAGTGAACTGGTTTGCCGTCGTACAGCAGTCGTGTTCGCAACCGCGGGAGCGCGAAAGGAACTGGGTGCAACGAGCCTCAGCGCCAAAACGGTTGGTTTGTTGCCTGACGAGTGAAAAAAAAAAGTAGCGCGAAGGCGCTTTTGCTGCTCGACAAATCGCCTGCCGTAAGGCGGTAGTGATGTCCGTCGCCAACTGGGGCGACGCGGGCTTTCGCGGCCGCACGCTCGATCGCGAACAGCAGCGCTACCGGTGCGCCTTGCGAAAGGGACAGGGATGTTCTCTGCGCGACCTACTCGCTACATCACGACGGTGTTCGCCTCGGCCGTTGTTGCGTGCAACACGCCAACGCCCCCCACTGGCCCCGACGCTTCGGTGGAGTCACTGCAGTCCGAGCTGGCGACTCCCCCCGAGAATCCGCTGACGACCAGCACCGACGGCGACATTCCCCTGCCGCCGCCGCCGTCGTGCGAGTTCGATGGGCGCGCGCTGTTCGTCGTAGGCGATCCCGACCTCAACCCCAGCGACGCGCGCGTTCGACAGCGGCTCGAGGACTTCGGCTTCGACGTCGAAACGGTCGACGACGACGACGTTTCGGCGCAAGACGCCGCGGACGCGGCCCTGGTCGTGATTTCGAAAACCGTCTTGTCGAGCACCCTGGGCACCGCGTTCACGCCCTTGCCCGTTCCCGTGCTGACCTTCGAAATCGCCCTGTACGACGACCTGGGGCTCGTGGCGCCGGGCGCCGGGGGCTTTGGCGGTGAGAGCGACCGGACCGCCGCATTCGTGGCCGCCGACGCCGCTCCGCCCGGCGGTCCCGTCGGGACCGTCGAGATCTTCGACGAACCGCGACGCCTGAACTGGGCCCGGCCGGTCTCCAGCGCGCGCGTTTTGGCCACCCTGACGGAAACCGACCCGCGCGCGGTCGCATTCGCGGTCGACAGCGGCGGCGCTCTCGCCAACGGTCGCACGGCGGCGGCGCGCCGCGTGGGCCTGGGCCTCAACGACGACGCAGCGGAAAGGCTTACCCCCGCCGGCTGGCGCTTGTTCGACACCGCGGTCGAATGGCTCGCGGGCGACGGCGTACCGCGACCGGTCGCGGTGCTGGCCGTGGGCTCGGGCGAGCTCGCGCCCCAGGACAACGCCGTTCGCGAGCGGTTGCAGAGCCTGGGATATCGCGTGTACGCGGTGCCCCACGACCAGGTCGACGCGGCCTACGTCGACGCCGCCGCCGTGATCGTGATCTCGGCATCCGTGTCGTCGGGTCGGATTGGGACTCGCTTTACCGACGTCGCCGTCGGGCTTGTCAATGGCGAGCACGCGTTGCTCGACGAGCTCGGCATGGCCAGCGAAAGCGGCCTCGAGGCCAACGCTCGCCGCATTCAAATGCTGGCCCCCGCGGATCCCCTGGGCGCCGGCTTTGCCGGCCAGGTCGAGGTCTACCGGGACGACAGCTCGCTGGTCTGGGGCGAGCCCTCACCGGAAGCGACCCGAATCGCCGCGACCCCGGGGGGCCGCCCCACGGTGTTTCGCTACGAGACCGGCACCCTCATGACCGACAGCAAAGCGCCGGCGCGGCGGGTCGGTTTTTTCTGGTACCGACAGGGAGAGTTCACCCGGGACGGCTGGCGACTGTTCGACGCCGCGGTGACCTGGGCCGGGGCCGACGCCACGTCCCTGTCGACCTGCAGCGCCTCGTGCGTGCCAAGCGCGGCGATCGATGCGACCTGCGACGGCATCGACGACGACTGCGACGACGTGGTCGACGAGGACTACGTCGAAGCTCGCATCACGTGCGGCGTCGGCATCTGCATCGCCGCCGGCACGACCTTCTGCCTGTCCGGAGTCGAGTTTTCCAACTGCGTTCCCGGCCAGCCGGATCAGTTCGATCTTTGCGACGGACGGGACAGCGACTGCGACGGAGTTGTCGACGAGGAACACGTTGCGCTCCCGACCGTTTGCGGCGTCGGTATCTGCGCGGCCGACGGCGAACGCGCGTGCGTCAGCGGAGTTCCCACCGACACGTGCACGCCGGGCACGCCGACCGGAACCGACACCAGCTGTGATGGTCTCGACGACGATTGCGACGGCGCCACCGACGAAGCCTTCGTCCAGCAGCCGACCACCTGCGGACTGGGAGTGTGCGCAGAACAAGGAGCGACGTCGTGCAGCGGCGGGGTCGAAACCGACACCTGCGAACCCGCGCCCCCTCCCGGCGACGATGCCAACTGCGATGGGCTCGACGACGATTGCGACGGAGCCATCGACGAGGGCTTCGCCGGCACCCCCACCACGTGCGGGCTCGGCCAGTGCGCCGCCCAGGGCTCGACTTCGTGCGTCGGCGGAACGGTGGTCGACCAGTGCACACCCGGCGCCCCCGCCGACCAGGACGCAACCTGCGATGGGCTCGACGACGACTGCGACGGCGACGCCGACGAGGACTACCCGGTCGTCCGCACCACGTGCGGTTCCGGAACCTGCACCGAGCAGGGAGCGCTGCGCTGCATCGCCGGTGAAGAGGTGGATACCTGCGAGCCGGGTACGCCCACGGCCGACGACACGACGTGCAACGGCCTCGACGACGACTGCGACGGCGCCACCGATGAGGGGTTCGTCGCGGCGACGACCACCTGCGGCGTGGGCGCCTGCGCCGACACCGGGGCGACCACCTGCGAAAACGGTCAGGTCGGAGACACGTGCACCGCCGGAACGCCCGCCGCCAGTGACACCACCTGCGACGGCATCGACGACGACTGCGACGGACTCCCCGACGAGGATTTCCCGTCCGAGGCGACCACCTGCGGCGTCGGCGCCTGTGCGGCGACCGGCGCCACCGAGTGCACGGGCGGCGGAATCAACGACACGTGCACGCCGGGCACGCCCGCGGTCAGCGACAGTTCCTGCGACGGTATCGACGATGACTGCGACGGCCGCATCGACGAAGACTTTCCCTCGGTGGCCACGACCTGCGGGGTCGGCGCTTGCGCCGATACCGGCGTCACCCAGTGCGTCGATGGACAGATATCGGACACGTGCGTAGCCGGTACTCCGGCCCTCAGCGACGCCACCTGCGACGGAATCGACGACGACTGCGACGGCGTTGCCGACGACGACTTTCCGTCGATGGCCACCAGCTGTGGCGTCGGCGCCTGCGCCGATACCGGCGTCACCCAGTGCGTCGATGGACAGGTATCGGATACGTGCGTAGCCGGTACTCCGGCCCTCAGCGACGCCACCTGCGACGGAATCGACGACGACTGCGACGGCATTGCCGACGACGACTTTCCGTCGGTGGCCACCACCTGCGGCATCGGCGCCTGCGCCGACACGGGTCTCACCACCTGCGTCAACGGTGAAGTTGCAGATACCTGTGTAGCCGGCACGCCGGCCGACGACGACGCCACCTGCGACGGCATCGACGACAACTGCAACGGAGAAACCGACGAGGACTATGCCTCCGAGACCACCGAATGCGGCATCGGCGCCTGCGCCGACACCGGCGCGACCGTCTGCGCCGACGGCGAGGTCGTCGACTCCTGCGTCGAAGGCCAGCCGGCCACCGCCGACGCGACGTGCGACGGCATCGACGACGACTGCGACGGGGTGCCCGACGAGGACTTTTTCGAGCGCCCCAGCCGCTGTGGCGTCGGCACCTGCACCGCCACCGGCCGCATCACGTGCGAGGCCGGCGTCGAGACCGACAGCTGCCAACCCAACGCGCCGGCCGACGACGACGCCACCTGCGACGGACTCGACAGCGACTGCGACGGAACGGCCGACGAAGACTACGTCTCGGTGAACACCCAGTGTGGCGTCGGCGCCTGTGCCGACACCGGCGTCACCCAGTGCGTTGGCGGCACCGTGAACGACACCTGCGAGCCCGGCCAACCGGCCCTCGAGGACGCCACCTGCGACGGTATCGATGACGACTGCGACGGCACCCCCGACGAGGACTTTCCGGCCATGCCGACCAGCTGCGGCGTTGGCGCCTGCACCGACGACGGCGTGACGACCTGCGAAAACGGCCAGGTTGGCGACACCTGCACCGCCGGAGACCCGGCCGTTAGCGACGCCACGTGCGACGGGGTCGACGACGACTGCGACGGCACACCCGACGAGGACTTTCCATCGGAGACAACGACGTGCGGCGTCGGCGCCTGCGCCGCGACCGGCGTCACCCAGTGCACGGGCGGCGGAGTCACCGACACCTGCGAGCCGGGTGCCCCGGCCCTCAGCGACGCCTCCTGCGACGGCATCGACGACGACTGCGACGGCCGGGTCGACGAAGATTTCCCGTCGGTGGCCACCAGCTGCGGCATCGGCGCCTGCGCCGACACGGGCCTCACCACCTGCGTCAACGGTGAAGTCGCAGACACCTGTGTAGCCGGCACGCCGGCCGACGACGACGCCACGTGCGACGGCATCGACGACAACTGCAACGGCGAAACCGACGAGGACTATGCCTCTGAGACCACCGAGTGCGGCATCGGCGCCTGCGCCGACACCGGCGCGACCTTCTGCGCCGACGGCGAGATCGTCGACTCCTGCGTCGAAGGCCAGCCGGCCACCGCCGACGCAACTTGCGACGGCATCGACGACGACTGCGACGGCACACCCGACGAGGACTTTTTCGAGCGCCCCAGCCGCTGCGGCGTCGGCACCTGCACCGCCACCGGCCGCATCACCTGCGAGGCCGGCGTCGAGACCAACAGCTGCCAACCCAACGCACCGGCCGCCGACGACGCCACCTGCGACGGACTCGACAACGACTGCGACGGAACGGCCGACGAAGACTACGTCTCGGTGAACACCCAGTGTGGCATCGGCGCCTGCGCCGACACCGGCATCACCCAGTGCGTTGGCGGAACCGTGAACGACACCTGCGAGCCCGGCCAACCGGCCCTCGAGGACGCCACCTGCGACGGTATCGATGACGACTGCGACGGCACCCCCGACGAGGACTTTCCGGCCATGCCGACCAGCTGCGGCGTTGGCGCCTGCACCGCCGACGGCGTGACGACCTGCGAAAACGGCCAGGTTGGCGACACCTGCACCGCCGGAGACCCGGCCGTTAACGACGCCACGTGCGACGGGGTCGACGACGACTGCGACGGCACACCCGACGAGGACTTTCCATCCGAGACAACGACGTGCGGCGTCGGTGCCTGCGCTGCGACCGGCGTCACCCAGTGCACGGGCGGCGGAGTCACCGACACCTGCGAGCCGGGCCAACCGGCCCTCAGCGACGCCTCCTGCGACGGCATCGACGACGACTGCGACGGCCGAGTCGACGAAGATTTCCCGTCGGTGGCCACCAGCTGCGGCATCGGCGCCTGCGCCGAGACGGGCCTCACCACCTGCGTCAACGGTGAAGTCGCAGATACCTGTGTAGCCGGCACGCCGGCCGACGACGACGCCACCTGCGACGGCATCGACGACAACTGCAACGGAGAAACCGACGAGGACTACGCCTCTGAGACCACCGAGTGCGGCATCGGCGCCTGCGCCGACACCGGCGCGACCGTCTGCGCCGACGGCGAGGTCGTCGACTCCTGCGTCGAAGGCCAGCCGGCCACCGCCGACGCGACTTGCGACGGCATCGACGACGACTGCGACGGGGTGCCCGACGAGGACTTTTTCGAGCGCCCCAGCCGCTGCGGCGTCGGCACCTGCACCGCCACCGGACGCATCACCTGCGAGGCCGGCGTCGAGGCCGACAGCTGCCAACCCAACGCGCCGGCCGACGACGACGCCACCTGCGACGGACTCGACAACGACTGCGACGGAACGGCCGACGAAGACTACGTCTCGGTGAACACCAGCTGCGGCGTCGGCGCCTGCGCCGACACCGGCGTCACCCAGTGCGTCGGCGGCACCGTGACCGACACCTGTGAAGCGGGCACGCCGGCCGCCAGCGATGTCACCTGCAACGGCATCGACGATGACTGCGATGGCACGCCCGACGAGGACTTTCCGGCCATGCCGACCAGCTGCGGCATCGGCGCCTGCGCCGACACGGGTCTCACCCAGTGTATCGACGGCCAGGTGTCGGACACCTGCGTGGCCGGCACGCCGGCCGACGACGACGCGACCTGCGACGGCATCGACGACAACTGCAACGGAGAAACCGACGAGGACTACGCCTCTGAGACCACCGAGTGCGGCATCGGCGCCTGCGCCGACACCGGCGCGACCTTCTGCACCGACGGCGAGATCGTCGACTCCTGCGTTGAAGGCCAACCGGCCACCGCCGACACGACCTGCGACACCATCGACGACGACTGCGACGGTTCGACCGACGAGGACTTCTTCGAGCGCCCCAGCCGCTGCGGCGTCGGCACCTGCACCGCCACCGGACGCATCACCTGCGAAGCGGGCGTCGAGACCGACAGCTGCCAACCCAACGCGCCGGCCGCCAACGACGCCACTTGCGACGGACTCGACAGCGACTGCGACGGAACGACCGACGAAGACTACGCCTCGGTGACCACCAGCTGCGGCGTCGGCGCCTGCGCCGACACCGGCGTCACCCAGTGCGTCGGCGGAACCGTGAACGACACCTGTGAAGCGGGCACGCCGACAGGCGACGACACCGACTGCAACGGCATCGACGACGACTGCGACGGCGTGGCCGACGACGCCTTCCCCGAGGGGCCAACGACCTGCGGTGTCGGCACCTGCGCCGCGACCGGACGTCTCACGTGCGACGACGGCGTGGTGTTCGACAGCTGCACGCCGCGCGCGCCGGCCGCCAGCGACGCCACCTGCGACGGGCTCGACGACAACTGCAACGGCACCGCCGACGAGGACTACACCCCGGTCCCGGTCGAGTGCGGGGTCGGCGCCTGCCGCCGCTCGGGCGCGCTGGTTTGCGTCGACGGGGGCATCGACAACACGTGCTCCCCCGGACAACCCGCGGCCGTCGACGACAGCTGCGACAACATCGACGACGACTGCGATGGCCTCATCGATGAGGACTTTGCGCCGGAGACCACCACGTGTGGCATCGGAGGGTGCTTTGCGACCGGCACCACGTCGTGTACGGGTGGCCAGGTGTTCGACTCCTGTGAGCCGGGAGTCCCCGCCCTCGACGATGCCACCTGCGACACGCTCGACGACGACTGCGATGGCACCGTCGACGAAGGGTACGTTCCCGAGCCGACCACGTGCGGGATCGGCGCTTGCGGAGCCGACGGCGCGACGGTGTGCGTCCTGGGGACGGTGGTCGACGAGTGCATCCCCGGCACGCCCGCGGCCAGCGATGCGTCGTGCGACGGTATCGACGACGACTGCAATGGCGAAGCCGACGAAGACTACGTCGCGGTCGAAGTGAGCTGCGGGACCGGCGTGTGCCGGGCCACCGCCGAGACCTTCTGCGCGAATGGTCAGGTCGAAAACGATTGTCTCCCCGGCACCCCGGAGGGATTCGAGCTGTGCGACGGCCGGGACAACGACTGTGACGGAGCCACCGACGAAGCCGTGGGCGTATCCCGCTGGAGCCGCATCGACGAGCCCGGTCCGAGCCCGCGCTGGGGTGGCGCGTTCGCCTTCGACGAGGCCCGCGGGCAGCTGGTCCTGTTTGGCGGCAGCGCCCTGGGCCGCGGCAGCGTTGCAGAGACCTGGTCGTGGGACGGCGCGAGCTGGGCGCGCCTGGCGACCAACGAGGTGCCCGAGCGCATTGACCACGCTATGGCCTACGACCCGGTACGCGAGCGCATCGTGCTCTTCGGCGGCATCGTCGACAACGACCCGGCCGGCGATACCTGGGAATGGGACGGCAGCACGTGGACCGAAGTCTCCGTCGACGGTCCGGGGCCGCGCTACGCCCACGACATGACCTACGACCCGGCCGCGGGTGGGGTCGTGCTCTTCGGCGGCACCGACGACGCGACCGAGTTCGGCGACACGTGGCTGTGGGACGGCACGGGATGGACCCTGTTGGCGACCGATGGCCCGAGTCCCCGCAAAGGCCACGCCATGACGTTCGACGACACGGCCGGAGTTGTGCAGCTGTTCGGCGGCTTCGACGGCCTGGCGCGCTCCGACACCTGGGAGTGGGACGGCGCCGGCTGGACGCTGGTCGCCGTGGACGGTCCGGCGCCGCGCGAGGAGCACACCCTGGCCTACGACCGCTCGGGCCGAGCCGTGGTCGCCTTCGGGGGCATCGGCTTTTTCTCCACCCTGTTCAACGACCTGTGGACCTGGATTGCCGACTGGGCCCCCGTGCCGACCGAGGGCGGACCGAGCCCGCGCTTCCTGCACATGATGGGCTATCACCCGGCGAACCAGGGCGTGCTGGTCTTTGGCGGCGTCGACGACGCCTTCGCCATCAACGGCGAGACGTGGCTGTTCTCACCGGTGTGCTTCGGCAATCCTCCGCCGATTGTCGTCGAGCTCGACGCGCCGTAAGCGCCGCGCGGCCGTTGGCGGCGCGGCACGTGCGACCGAGAGCCCCGGGCCTTTCTTCGCTCCGGCGGGCGCCTACGCCGGGCGGACCATCGCCGGCACCGAAGGCAGGCCGACTCCCGCGGTGTCGAGCCCCAGGACCTCGGTGATCCCGGCGAAGATCTCCGCCTCGGCCATGGTCCGATTCGGATCCGGGTCGCCGGTGATCGGGTCGAAGCCGTAGGTGAGGCCGGTGTTCGGATCGACGCCCCCGAGGACGCGGTTGCCGTTGACCAGCGGCGAAATCAACAGCACGCCGTTGTTGAGGTCGTGACCGCTGCCGAAGTTGGCCGCCGCTCCGGTGCGCTCTTTGCTGCGCCCGAAGTCGGTAGCGACGTGGATGAGCGTGCGGTCCCACAGGCTCTCGCCCGTGTCGGCGTACTCCTCCGACTTCAGCAGACCGATCAGCCGATCCGCGATCGACAGCATGCGATTCCACATCAGGGCCTGGCCGTCGCGATGGTCGGTATGCGAAAAGTCGTAGGCAAGTGGCGGGTTGACGAGCCGGCCGCCGAAAAGCACCCCGGCAAAGCTCGGTGAGATCGTGACCGCGGTGGAAACCCGGTATTTGATGAGCAGGAACGCCAGCGCGGCCTGGGCCTCCAGCGGGTCCGACACCGCGTCGGGAAACAGCTGATTGAGTCGGGCCGCGTCGGGCGACGAGCGAAGACCGTAATCGCTGAGCGGAAAGTCCTCGGATTCGGGAAAGAAATTGAGCTTGGAAATGAGATCCAGCTCCTCGAACGTGCGCGCCGCCGAGCGCTGACGCTGCCAGCGCTCGAGCCGGTCGCTGAGTTCGAACGTTCGGTAGAAAACCGACTCCGGGTCGAGCTCGTCGTCGCGGAGCGAGCGCGCCAGTTCGAGCACGTCCGAATCGGGACCGTCGGAAAAGCCCTGACGGCCGTCGAGCGACAGCGGCCACAGCGCCGCCTGGGCGACGGGCTCCGAGCGAGCGAAGCCGGGCACCGAGCGATCGTCGCCGGGCTCGAGGTAGCCGCCAATCGACATATTGACGTTGGCGAGCGGGCAGTCGACGCCGTACTGGGTCGCGACCGCCTCTGCGAGGGTTCGCCCGGCCCAGGCGTTGTTGCCGGTGACGGCGCGCTTTTGCGCGACGGTGTGGTTCACGCTCGTGCTGGTCAACGTGGCGACCAGCATGTCCTGTTTGTGCTTGGCGACGAACTCGGACTGCCGCGCGGTGTAGCCGAATGGGATCGGGCCGACGCGCGAGCTCGACCGGTCGACGCCGCGCAACGGCGACCCCTCGATCGACTTGACCTCTTCGTCGGGAAAGCAGTTGACGGTCTCGAAGTTCTCGCTCTCCGAGTGGCGAATGGCCAGCATGGCGTCGATGATCGACGCGCCACCCGCTGCCGCGAGAGTGATCAGAAAGCGCGGGTCGTTGCCGTCGCGCTGGCGAGAGTACGCGGGACGCGGGCGGTGCAACAGCGAGGTCGCGCCCGCGCCTGCCAGCCCGGCGGCGGCCGCGAATCCCTTGAGCAATCCGCGACGGCTAATCCGTTGGTTCGATGGCGTGCGTCGTTTCACGATGACACCTCAGTAGAAGAGCGATTCCATGGTGGTCAAAACGGCAAAACAGCTCGCCACCGCCCAATCTCGCGCGACGCGCTCGCCTCCGCGCCCCTGCACCGACTCGTACAGCCCCCGCAGGTGCGCCACCTCGACTTCGGTCGGCGAACGCTGCAGGCCGCGTCGATACAGCGCCACGATAGCCGCCGCGACGTCCGGCGCGTCCGGGTCCGAGAGCTCGCCGGAGCCGGCGATGTCCAGGCCGCCAAAAACCGCCGCCTCACCAGCGTCGGCCAGGTCCCGATCGACCGCGGTCGTGCACGCGGCCAGCACGACGCGCTCGACCGCCAGGGGCGCCGTTGCGGTCGTGTCCTCGCTGCTCGTGTACACCCCCTGCACGTACGCCTCGACGCCACCGAGCGCGATGGTGTGCACCAGGTCGGTGCACGAGTAGCGGCCGAGCTCGTTGCACACCTGGTCTGGCTCGAGCCCCAGGCTTCGCGCCAGGTCGTTGCGCAGGCGTTCGCCGCCCTTGAAGCGCACGTTCGGACGAGGTGACGGCTCGACCTCAGCGGTCCCGGGCGGCAGATCGTCGTCGCCGGGATCCGAGGGGCCTGCGGTATCAAACGGCGTATCGCTGGTGGTCGAACACGACGACGACGCAAGAAGCAGCGCGAGCCCGATCGGCCAGCAACACTCGCGAATCAGATTACGGTGCACCGTATGCCTCCGTGAGCACGAGGTCGTGCAGCATCGCTTCGACTCGATATCCGTGCTTGCCCATGAAGTCGGCAACCAGGCGGTCAAAGACAGTCAGCTCGTCGCCCTGAGGAGCGCGCCCGAGCAGCAGTTTCCAGTAGTCCATGGTTGTCGCGCGGGCGAAAGCGGGGCTGGCCGCCGCCACCTCGGCCCATTCGACGAGATTGCTCACGCGCTGGCCGAAGATCGTGCCGGCTTCGGGCGTATCTTCGATAATGGGCGACATCGAGCGAAAGCGACGCATTCGGTCTTCGTCGTAGGTGCCCCGGCCGCCGGTCAACCCGTGATATCGGGTAAACGGATACGTGAGCTCGTCGAGAATGCGATGGCAGCCGGCGCACTCGGCCTCGGTAATGCCCTTGGCATCGTAGTCGATCAGCTCGTTCGCCGACTCCCACCGGCTGTCGAGCCCCTCCATGCGCGCAATGTCGAAGCCGAGATAGCTGCGGTACGCCACCGCCGCTGCGGTTCTCGGCACCGCCGTGAACATAATGTTGTAGACGAGGTTCCAGTTGGTCGTGAGCATGCCGGCACGCCTTTCCCGGCTCACGAACTGGTACCCGCCGTTCGGATCGACTTCGTAGCGCGTACCGAAGCGCAGCACGAAGTAGTCGGCCAGCAGCACGTCCCGGGCGTCGTGGTCGTCGATCTGCGTGTAGACGAACAGGTTGTAGTCGTCGTAGTAGTCCGACAGGGGCACGGGGCCGGAGTCTTCTCCGAGCTTGATGGCTTGAATCGGCCGAATCTTGCGGTGAGCCAGACGCCACAACACACCGTCTCGACCGAGCCAGAACTCCGAGTCGAGGCACTCAGCGAGGCGCGCGGTCACCGCCGCGGGGCGATCCATCGGCGCCATGTTCGCGATGGCCTCGAGCTCTTCGAACGTCGGCGACACGCCACAGACGTCGAGGCTGACCTTTCGAAAGGCGTACCGGGCGTCGTACTCGCAGACGTCGTACGACGGATTGAGCCCGGGCTCGGGGCAGGCCGCATCGGCGGGGCGACTCGCGGGGTCACCGGGAAAGGTGCCGGCCAGGATTTCGCTCAAGTTGTCGAACCCGTCGCCGTCCGAGTCGAGCGCCTCAACGGCGCGCAGCGCATCGGGCAACGCCGCCTCGTACATCATGTTGGTCAACGGTCGGGGCGTGCCGGGCAAAAGCTCAGCCTCGAGATCCCGGCCAAAGTCGTTGCGCGCGGGCGGCGTCGAGTGGCACGTCGTGCACGACGGAGTCGAGCTGCAAAGCGCCGCGTCCGGGTACGTCTCACACAGAACCGCCGGCCCCGGCGGCAGCGCGTACGCCGGGCGCGCAAGGCTCACGCACGCGAGCGTCGTGAGCAGCAACATGGTCAATCGCGTCATCGCTGGCCTCCCGGGCACGTCACCCCAACCGAGGGTACCCTCTGCTCGCGGCGCTGGCTCCCCGGTGTCATTGCGCTTGCTCACGCGCCATGACACCGGCCCGGGTCACCTGGCATCACGCTCGGTACTGATTGCGAGCTTCCGTACGGACGACGCGTCGGAGATCAAAACCAAGCCGGGGCTCGATTACGAACCGCGCCACGTCGCCCGCGGCGCGCGCGACTGCGGGACCAAAGACCCGGTAGCGGTTTCAACCGGCACTAAATGCCGCCTCGCGGGAAGTCGTCGAGGGCGACCTTCCCATCGCGGCCGCTATCGCCCTGAGCAACTTCCTTTGGGAAAGCCCCCGAAACAGCTCATCGCGTTCATTTGCCGCAACTTGGTGAGCCGTCCTGAGGCTTTGGGACGCGACGCGCTCGCTTCGGACGCGATAACAGTGCGCTCTGGGCAGCCCCAGGCGTGCCCGCCCCTCTCGCCGACGGCGCTCTGCTTCGCTAACAGCAGCAAGACCCGCACGGCACGCCAGAAGAAACGCGGCCCAGCACCGGGTGCTGCCGCAGAAGGCCACCGCTGTTGTCGATTGGGACCTCTGGCCGCGATAGCATTGCGTGATGCCCGAAAGCGAACTGGCGCAGCTCAACATCGCCCGGATGATTGCGCCTCTTGAATCGCCACTACTCGCCGACTTTGTGGCGAACCTGGAACGGATCAATACGCTGGCTGAAAGTTCGCCCGGATTCGTTTGGCGGCTGCAAACCGACGAAGGCGACGCGACCGACTTGCGCCCATTCGGCGACGACGTGCTCGTGAACCTTTCGGTGTGGCGCGACCTCGAGTCACTGCGTGGCTACGTTTACCGGTCGGCTCACGTCGAGGTAATGAGGCGACGAAAGGCTTGGTTCACGCCCATGGAGGAGGCACATCTAGTGCTGTGGTGGGTTCCCGGCGGGCGGCGGCCGACTGTTCAAGAGGCGCTCGAGCGACTCAGCCTTCTGCGACAACATGGCGCGACCCCCGACGCCTTCACCTTCAAGGAACCCTTCGCGTCGGCGGCCCAGAGCAGAGAGCGATAGACTGTCGCTCGGTACTCAACAGCTGATGCGACCGAATATCCCGGAGTTGTCGCTAGACCTCGAAACCAGCAGTTCCTCGTGAGCGGAATTTTGCGACCTTCGGTGTGGCTACGAACCTCGCGGCGGCGTCCAGGTAGAGTCGACGGTTGTTGTCGCGCTCCCAGTGGAGCTTCTGCACGTAGACGAGCTTCGGGTTGTGCTCTTCGGCTTCGACGAGGGCTCGGGAGACCACGGGCCTCCACTCCCTCGCTTCTACCTTTGCCCTCGCGTATTTGCCTCGCAAGCTACGCAGGGTTTGTGCGGCGACGAGCTTGCCGCGAGACAGGAGGATGCCGACAAGGGCTCGCCATCCCCTTTGGGCGACCATCCGGCGGTCGGATGGGGGGGCCGCGTCGGCGATCTTCTCCAAGGCGTGCAGCGCTGTGATCACGTGCAGGAGCACGAAGTCAGCGGGTTCGGCCAAATACAGGAGAGTCGCGGCCTCGTGAAGCTGGCGCCAGAGCTCGGGTAGCGGTAGCTCCTCGAGCCAGCTTGGCGCAAGAGCGAGCAAAGGATGGCCACGTTCGAGAACCTGGGCGACCACCCGCTGCGCCCCGGTCCCAACGAGTTGAGGATGAAAGCCAGCCTCGGCGCGAAGCGACGGCAGCTCCTTGGTCTCGCGGACCCAAGTGGCGATACTCTCGCGGTAGTCATCGAAGCGCTGCAACGTAGTCAGGACGTCCGGGTCGTTCACGCGAGTCCCAGGTCGATCTGGGTGTGACGATACCCACACGAAGGCCAGGTACGCGAGGCCTTCGATAGCCATCTCCACGCTGCCGGCGTCGAGCGCCCAACCAAGGTGAATCACCCCGTGAAGGAGGCCTCCCGCGAAGCCGGGAGATAGTGCGGTCAGGTGTCGAGCGAGCGTTTCCTCAAGGCCGAGTCGCCGCTCCTCTGCGACAAAGAACGCTCGGAGCGCTTCGTAGTCGGTGCGTAGGCCGCGGTACGCGAGCCAGGTGGCGCTTGTCAGCGTGGTTCGCGCCCTGTGTGCAGCCTCCAGTCCGAAGCCGTAGGGGGTCTTGGCCGCGTATCCGTCAAAGTAGTCTTCAATTCGTTCTGCATGCGCGCCGAGTCGATCGAGCGCTATCACCGCATGTTTTACGTGGTTCGTGAGAAAACCATTGAACTCGACATGATGCGCGCGGTCTCGCAGCAGGCGGTGCACCTGCGCAGGGCGGCTCTCGAGGGGGGACCGCTCGGCTTGGTAGCCCATGAGTCGGTTCGTTTCGGATGGAAAGATGTTCGGGTAACGTCGCTGGGACATGTCGATCCTCCTGTCTCGGTCGCGGGTTGCAAAAGCACTGTGGGGGCGATGCCTTCGGTCGACAAATCGTCTCGAGAGGACGGGGTATGAGTGACGCGAATGACCGACGGTGGACAGGCGCGCTGGCGCGTATGGACGTCAATCTTCTCGTGGCCTTAGACGCCCTGTTGCAAGAAGCCAACGTCACGCGGGCCGCGGGACGGATCGGTGTCACGCAGAGTGCGATGAGCCAGACTCTCGCCCGCCTTCGCCGTCAGTTCGACGACCCAATCCTCGCGAAGTCGGGACGGCACATGGAGCCAACCCCCTTCGGTCGCCGGATCCGCTCGCGACTGAGGCGGGCGCTATCTGAGTTGGAAGCACTGGCGAGCGACCGCCCTGTCTTTGCGCCTTCGAGCGCAACCAATCGGTTCGTGATCGCGACAGTCGACTACCTAGCCATCGTGTGGCTTGCGCGATTCCGCGCTGCCATTGCCGAAAGGGCCCCGTCCGTACGCCTCGCTGTGCATAACCTCGACCACGGGTCCGTCGCAGCACAGCTTGGGAGCGGCCAAATTCACCTCTACATTGGGGTCTACGGGGCAACCGAGCGCGCCCTTGAGGCTGAAACGCTGTACAACGAACCGCTCTGCGCGGTTCTCGATCGGAACCATCCGTGTGCGAACGATCTCCCGCTCGACGACTACGTGGCCATGCCTCACGTGCACGTGAGCCCGCGTCGCGAAGCTGGATCAATAGTCGACCGCGCCCTCGCATCGCACGGCAAGCGGCGCGAGGTGGTACTCGAGGTGCCCTACTTTAGCCTCGTGCCATCTCTTCTTCACGAGACCAACCTGGTCGCGACGCTGCCTCAGAGCCTGGCGGAACACCTCGCGCGACAGTATCCGCTAGCCGTTGTTCCAACCCCAATCTCGTTGCCCGCCATCGACGTGTGCATGGCCTGGCATCCCGCTTTCGCGGCCGATCCCGCACTCGTGTGGCTACGTGAGACCTTGGCCGACGTAGTGAAGCGTACCTGTGCTCCACGTCAAACGACGACGTGAGCGCAGAAACGGTGTCCACACGGCGCGAGTTCGACCAGCGGAATCAGGCACTTTGTACAGCCCGAGGCCTTCGAACCGTCCGCCTCAGCGCGGCGTTAGTTCCCCGGCCTCCAGCCGCGCAAACGTTCCGGCGTCGATGGGGATGTAGTGATCGCCGTCGAGAAAGTACAGGGGGTCCGAGACCTTGCCAGGATCAAACCCTTCCGCTCGATAGTCGACCTTTTGGTGCTTGAGGGTGCTGGTCGTGCGCATGCTGTTGCCCACGAGACGCACGAAATACGGGCGCTGGTAGGTCGGCAGCTTTTCGATGGCAAACTTTGCGAACTGCTGAATGTCGAAGCCATCGGCCGCCGTGATTGCAGCCATGCCCGCGCGACCATCGGTCTTGGGTACCTGCACCCCGTAGACATTGGCCTCGAGTACGCCGGCAGCGCCGTTGAGAGTCTCGGCCACTTCGTTGGTTGACACGTTTTCGCCTTTCCAGCGAAACGTATCGCCGATGCGATCCGCGAACGACAGCCAGTTGTCCGGGTGCAGCTTCACCAGGTCGCCGGTATTGAAGTACGCGTCGCCCTTTTTGAAGATGTCGGTGACGATCTTTTTGGAGGTGGCCGCCTTGTCCAGATAGCCGTCGAACTTGATGATCGGAGAGATGCGCCCCAGGAACAGCCCCACGTCACCGGGTTTGACCTTGTCGCAGAACCCCTCGGCATTGCGCACGAGTTCGCCCGTGGAGAGGTCGCACTTAACGACCACCTGCCCCGCCCGCTTGCGCCCGATCATTCCCGGCCGGCCCTCGAAGTTGAAGGTCGGCGCGTTGCCCTCGGTGGCCGCGTAAAACTCGCGCATGACGGCGACGCCGAAGCGCCGCTGAAAGCTCTCCCAGATGTCGGGCCGCAGCCCGTTGCCGACCGCCACGCGAACCCGGTGGCGCTGTTCGTCGGGATGCTCGGGGGTGTTGAGCAGGTAGCGACACAGCTCACCGATGTACAGGATGGCGGTGGCGTCGTGCGCGACGACGTCTTCCCAAAAGCGCGACGCGGAGAACTTGCGTGCCAGGGCCACCGTGCCGCCGGTCGCCAGGGTCGAGCCAAACCCAATGAACAGTGCGCTCGAGTGGTAAAGAGGCAGGCACACGTACGTGCAGGCCCCCGGCCCGGCCTCGAGCATGGTCTCGCCGAAAATGAGACCGGCCCCGATCACCCGCTGATTGGTAATGCGCGCCGCCTTGGGCAAACCGGTCGTTCCCGACGTGTAGACGTAGCAGCACACGTCCGAGTTGCGCGGCGAGTGCGCGCCGCTCATTTCGATGGGAGCGGTGCGGGCAAGGTCGCGATTGACGATGATGCCGCGCTCGCCGTCGGCGACGGCGCCAGTCGCCTCGTCGCCCCCGCCCTCGATCTCGACGAACAGATCGTAGCGAGGGTCAATCCCATCGACGTCGCCGGCGACCTCCAGAATCGAGTCCAGCTTTTCCAAGCCGGCCAGGATCTTCTGCGGCCGGGCAATGGTCAGCGCGTGGAGCAGCTCTTTGCCGCGCAGGTTGTGATTGAGCAGCCCGCCCACGGCACCGAGCTTGTTGAGCCCCAGCAGCGCGAACAGAAACTCCGGCCGGTTTTCCATGGCGATCGCCACAACGTCGCCCGCCGAAACGCCCTGGTTGCGAAAGTAGCCCGCCCACTGATTTGCGCAGTTGTTGACGTCGGCCCACGTGTAGCGCTGTTCCTCGAACCGCAGCGCGTCCTGGTGGCCGCGCTGCTGCGCCCACTGGACCAGGTAGAGCGCCGGGCTCGACTGCGCCCACGGCAGAAGCTTCGGCGCATTGCGCAGGATCATCGCGGTGTTGCGGGCCTCCACGAAGCGGGAGCGCAAACGGCTGGCAAACGTAGTCATGCGGCGTATCCCTCCGCCGCTGATTCTACCTCACGATTCGATACGCGCGGTGCGGGCGTCGCTGCGCGAAGTCCTCGGGCACCGTGGACGCCGTGATGTCCTCGACCGACGACGCCTCAAAGCCATCGCCATCGAGGCGAAACTTGCGTCGATTTGTCGAGAAATACAGGGCCCCGCCGGGCCGGAGCAGCGCCAGGGTATCGGCGATGAGCCAGCCGTGGTCGCGCTGCACGTCGAAGCTCGCCCCCATGGCCTTGCTGTTCGAAAACGTCGGCGGGTCGAGAACGGCGAGGTCGAACGGTTCCATGTCGCCGGCGCTGGCGGCTTCGCGCAGCCACACGGTGGCATCTGCCCGCACAAGCCGGTGCCGGGAAGCATCGATGCCGTTGAGCCCCAGATTCTCGCCGGTCCAGTCCAGGTACGTGTTGGACAGGTCTACGCTGCGCGACTCGCGAGCGCCGCCAGCCGCGGCGTACACGGTAAAGGAGCCCGTGTAGCAAAACAGGTTGAGGAAGCGAGCGTCTCGGGCCTCGCGCTCGACCCGTTGACGGGTCTGCCGGTGATCGAGAAACAGCCCGGTGTCCAGGTAGCGATCGAAGTCGACCCAAAAGCGGTGTCCGGACTCGGTGACCTCGAACCGGTGCGCGGCTCGCGACCGGGGAGCGTACTGGCTGGTGCCGCGCTGGCGCTGCCGACGCCGGCCGTGCACCCGAGCCGGCGGCACCTCGAACACGTCCGCAACCGCCGCGGCCATGGCGTCGAACCACTCGTCGGCGTGCTCGTCCTCCCGCTCGAAGCTGGCCACCACCAGGTGGACGTCGCCGCCGGCCAGATAGTGGTCGACGGCGAGGGGAATCTCAGGGATATCGCGGTCATAGACCCGGTAGCAGGTCACGCCCTCGCGGCGCGCCCACTTGCGCAAGTGCCGGGCGCGCTTGCGCAGCCGGTTGGCGAGCATCGTGGCGTGGTCGGCGCCGGACATCTCGGCACCATACACCGAGCGGCCCGACGCTTTGCGACCGAGGGCCCCGGTGCCAGGCCGAGTCGGCCAACGCCCCCGGCCGGGAGGGCGGCAAGCCCGGCCAACGCCGGGCCGATCAGCCGACGAGCTCGAAGCCGGGGCGACCGTACAGGTAGCCCTGCACCAGGTGCACGCCGCACTCGCGCACGGTCGCCGACTCGCCCTCGGTCTCGACTCCCTCGGCAATGAGCTGGGCGTCGCTGGCGTCGGCGAACTTGCACAGAAGGTCGAGGAGGCGCCGCTTGTGCACGTCGGTATCGCAGTCGCGCACGATGCTCATGTCGACCTTGACGAACCGGGGCTTGATCTCGGCGAGAATCGACAGCGAGCTGTAGCCGGCGCCGAGGTCATCGACCGCCAGATCGAACCCGAGCGAGCCCAGCATCTGCACCGACTCGGACCATTTGTCCATGTCCATGACGCGACTGCGCTCGGTGATCTCGAGAACCGTGCGATGGGCGTGAGCGTGCAGGGGCGCGAGCCGCAGGCGCAGCGCGTCCGGGTCCGACATCTCTTGCGGGTGCAGGTTCATGAACAACCGCGTGTCGGCGGGAATCTGCTCGATCCACTCGGCGGCGAGTCGGGCCACGACTTCGCCGATATCCTCGAGCATGTCGCACTGCTCGGCGGCGTTGAGTACGTGGCCCGGCGACACGAGAACCGGATGGCTGCTGCGCAGCAGCGCCTCGTAGGCGCGCACCCGCTCGAGGCTCTTCGCACAGTAAATCGGCTGCACGGCCAGGCGCAGCAAGTCGTCGTCGATGCAGTCGCGCAGGCGCGCCTGGTGACGAGGATCGACCTTCGCCTTGCCAAAAAGCTCGCCCAGCTTTTCGCGGTTGGCCAATCCCTCGCTCACCGCCGACACGAGGCCGTTCCATTCGTAGGGCTTTTCCAGCACCTGGGACACGGCGCCCTGGTTGACGGCGTTCATCGTCACGGGCAGGTCGAGGCGGCCCGAGGCGAGAATGCGAACGCACCCCGGCTGCATCTCGCGCAGCCGACTCAGCACCTCGAGACCGTTGGGGGACGGAATCTCATAGTCGACGATGGCCACGTCGAAATCACCGGTCTGCGCTTGCTCGAGCGCCTCACTCCCGCCGCCCGCGCGAACGACCTCGTGGCCGGCGCGGCTCAGCACGCGGCTCATGACGTTCAGTACGGGCGCTTCGTCTTCTACAGCCAGAATTCGGGGCATTTTGTTCCTCGAAGGCTGTGGATCGGTTCGGCCCCCTGAAGCTTGAGAATCTCGCCCGTGTCACAGCGAAATCGACCAAACGGCGACCAAAATGAGACGGGAAAATGCCACTCAGGGGCCAGCCTCATCGATATCGGGTGGCCTCTTTTATGTAGAGTACAGGCGGGGCAACCCACCTTTGCCGACACTGCGTAAAACGACGTGAGCGACGACGCCAACAAGACTCTGGAAGCCTTTCCCGACCCGCCCGAGGCCTGGATGCCCATCCGGCGCATGGCGCAGCGCGTAAAGGCGCCGGTCGACCACTTCCTTCACACGCAAACGGGCGGCAGCATCGTGCTGCTGGTCGCCGCGGCGGTCGCGCTGGCGTGGGCCAATTCGCCCTGGCACGACACGTACCACCACTTCTGGGAGACGCCGATCTCGCTGGGCATTGGCGCCTGGTCGATGACCGAGTCGCTGCACTTCTGGATCAACGACCTGCTGATGACCATCTTCTTCATGGTCGTCGGCTTCGAGATCAAGCGAGAGCTCGTCGAGGGCGAGCTGTCCGACCTGCAGCGCGCCGCCCTCCCGGTGGCGGCCGCCCTCGGCGGCATGGTCGTGCCTGCGCTCATCTACGTGGCCTTCAACCCGACCGGTCCGGCTTCGGCCGGCTGGGGCGTTCCCATGGCCACCGACATCGCGTTCGCCGTGGGCATTCTCGGCCTGCTGGGCAAGCGCGTCCCGGCGGCGCTGCGCATTCTGCTGTTGGCCCTGGCCATCATCGACGACATCGGCGCGATCATGGTCATCGCCATTTTCTACACCGAGGGCATCGACTTTGCCGGCCTCATCCCGCTGGTGGGCGGCCTGCTGCTGTACCTGGGCCTGATCCGCATTGGCGTGCGCCCCGGCTTCATCTACACCGTGCCGCTCATCGTTATGTGGGCCGGCATGCACCAGCTCGGCGTCCACGCAACGATGGCCGGCGTGATCGCCGGCCTGCTCATTCCGGTCAAGCCGTGGCTGTCACGCGAACAGTTCCTCGACGTTGCCACCAAGTCGATCGAGGAGTTTCAGTCGCAGACCCGCGGCAACTACGACGCCGAAGACGTCATGAAACCGCTCAAGCGCCTCACCGTGGCGGGCCGCGAAGCCGTGTCGCCGTGCGCCCGGGCCACCGCCGCTTTTCATCCGTGGGTCGCCTACGTCATCATGCCGCTGTTCGCGCTCGCCAACGCCGGCGTCTACTTCGGCGACATCGACCTGAACGCCCAGGGCGCAACGACGGTGGTGCTGGGCGTTGCCCTGGGCCTGGCCGTCGGCAAACCGCTGGGCATCGTCGGCGTTACCTGGGTCACCATGAAGCTGGGCCTTTGCAAGTTGCCTCGGGGCGTCACCTGGTCGGGCATCACCGTTTTGGGCTGCTGCGCCGGTATCGGCTTTACCGTGGCCATCTTCATCTCGGACCTGGCCTTTACCGACCCGGCAACCCAGGGGCTGTCCAAGCTCGCGATTCTGGGCGCCACCACCGCGGCGGCGGTCATGGGCCTGGCCCTCGGCCGCATCGCCCTGCCGCGCGAGCTCGACCCGGTCATCGCGCGGCTCACCCCGGCGGACGTCGAGACCTCGACCGAGTTCTAGGCGCCGGCGAAACCGCGCAGTCCTTCGCCGACCGCCGAGGCGTGGGTTAGCGGGGGCGGGCCAGCACGATGCGCGCGAAATACACCTGCACGTGGCGGCCGCCGTGGGCGCGCAGCCACGGCACGCCGTCGGCCACGGCGTGGATTCGATAACCGGCGGCGTCGAGCAGCCGGTCGAGGCGCGCGTCGTCGTCGGTGCCGAGCGACGGGTCGGGCGTGGCCAAAGCCAGTCGCCCGCGCTTTTTGAGGCCGTGGGCGAGCGACTCGAAAAAAAACAGCGGATCGTCGAGCAGGTCGACCAGGTTGGCCGCGGCCGCCGTATCGACCTTGCTCCGGTGAAGGCACAGGGCGTCCGCGTCCACCACCGCCACCGCCACCGGGGCCCCGGCGCCCTTGCCGGCGTAATGTTGCGCCCGAAACGCAGCCCGCAGCGATAGGTCAGTGGCCAGTACCCGATCGGCCCTGGCGCGCAACGCCCGGGCGAGAAACCCGGCGCCGGTTCCAAGCTCGACGGTCGTGCCGAGGGAAGCCGCGCTGCCGCCCAGCATGTCGCCCAGGACGCGAACCGGGTCGTCGCCGTCGGCCGCAGCGGCAAACGCGCGAAACAACTCACTCGCCGGGCGATCTCCCGGCACCGCGTCGGGATCGAAGCCGGCCGCTTCGTCGGGCACCCAGTCGTCGCCGAAGCGCATTGGATCGACGCCGGGGCTGGCCTCGGCAAACAGTTCGATGAGATCGACCGCCTGCCGCGAAGCGCGGTTCGCCTCGGCCAGGGCCGCGAGCGCCGCGTCGTAGTACCGGGCGGCCCAGGCGCTCGGGTCGGGCACGACGATGGGCACGCCGCCAACCACCGGAAACACCGCTCCGCAGGCCCGGCAACCGAGCACGCCATCGCGCACCCGGTCTTTGCGGCTCGCCTGCACCTCGCGCACCGTCAGGCGACCACCGCAGGCGGCGAGCGGACAGGCGAGAATGTCCAGAACCCAGTCGTGCACGAGTGTTGCGGCCCGTTGATGCGCGGTGATCCGCTGATCGCCCCTAGTCGCAGGCGAAGTTCCAGGCCTTTATGACCTTGACCCGCGACTCGAGGAACTCGTCCACGAAGTATCGATGTTCTTCGTGCTCGCGATAGGGCTCGACGTCCTCGAGCCCCTCGAAGCGCAGCCGCAAGCTTACGTCCCAGGCCGACTTCGCGTGTTTGTCGCCCGGTTTACCGACGGTCATGTCGAGCACGCCGGGGATCCCCGGCAGCACCGCCTTCGCCTCGGCGACCACCTCGGTACGACCTTTTTTGTTGGAGTACTTGTCCTTGAGCTTGATGAAGACGTAGCGCTCGACCATGGGGGTAAGATGCCCGCGTGAAACCGATATCGTCAATCGCCAGCACGCTCGGAATCGAGGACAGACATCTGCGCCCCTACGGCCAGGACAAGGCCAAGATCGACCTGTCGATCCTGGACGAGGCGCGCTCGCGCTCGGGCGACCCCCGCCTGGTGCTGGTATCGGCCATCACGCCAACCCCCGCCGGCGAAGGCAAAACCACAACGACCATCGGCCTGTCCGACGCGATGAACCGCATCGGCCAGTCGGTCTGCGCGGCTCTGCGCGAGCCCTCCCTCGGGCCGTGCTTCGGTATCAAGGGCGGCGGCACCGGCGGCGGCGAGAGCAAGCTGGTCCCGTCCGACGACATCAACCTGCACTTCACCGGCGACTTTCACGCGATCACCTCGGCCCACAACCTCCTGGCGGCGGTGATCGATAACCACATTCATTTTTCGAGTGATGTAGATCTAGAGCCGCGCCGCGTGTTGTGGAAGCGTGTGCAGGACGTCAACGACCGGGCCCTGCGCAAAGCCGTGCTCGGCCTCGGCGGCAAGATCAACGGCGTTCCGCGCGAGGACGGCTTCGACATCACGGCCGCCTCCGAACTCATGGCCATGCTGTGTCTCACGACCGGCTACGAAGACCTGCGCGCCCGCATCGACCGCACGCTCATCGGCTTCGACCGCGCCGGCGAGCCCGTGACGGCCGGTCGCCTCGGCGTTACGGGAGCGATGCTCGCGCTGCTTCGCGATGCCCTGCACCCGAATCTGGTGCAGACCAAGCACGGTACCCCGGCCGTCGTGCACGGCGGCCCGTTCGCCAACATCGCCCACGGCTGCAACAGCGTTATCGCGACCCGGACCGCCCTGCATCTGGCCGACTGGGTCATCACCGAGGCCGGGTTTGGCTTCGACCTGGGCGCGGAGAAGTTCTTCGACATCAAGTGTCGCGCGGCCGGGCTCAACACCGCGGCCGTGGTGCTGGTTGCGTCGGTGCGGGCCCTCAAGATGCACGGCGGCCGCGAGGTCAAGGACCTCGACACCGCCGACACCGCTGCGGTCGAGCGCGGCCTGGGCAACCTCGAAAAGCACGTCGAGAGCATTCGCCACTTTGGCCAAACGCCCATCGTCGCCCTCAACCGAATGGCCGCCGATACCGACGCCGAGATCGCCGTGGTCCGGGAGCTGTGCGAGCGCATCGGCGTGCCCTTCGCCGAGTGCAACCACTTTGCCCGCGGCCCCGAGGGCGCCGAAGATCTGGCGCGCCTGGTCGTCGAGCACGCCGCACCGCGCACGCCCGACCTTCGCCCGGTGTACGAGCTCCACGAGCCGGTGCCGGACAAGATTCGCAAGGTGTGTCGCGAGATCTACGGCGGTGCCGACGTCGCCTTTACCAAGAGCGCCGCCAAAGACCTCAAGCAGATCGAGGCGCTCGGCTTCGACAAGCTGCCGGTCTGCATCGCCAAGACCCAAAACTCGCTGTCCGACGACCCCAAACTTCGCGGCCGACCGCGGGACTTCGAAATCACGGTCCGGAACGTGCAGATCAACGCCGGCGCCGGATTCCTGGTCGTGCTCACCGGCGACATCCTGCGCATGCCCGGACTGCCGCGAACGCCCCAGGCGGTACACATCGACCTGGTCGACGGCGTGATCACCGGCCTGCGCTAAGGCCCAGCTTTTCCTACACGACAATTCGGACAAAGCCGGCGCGGCGCCTCAAGAACGGCCCGCGCCGGTCGGTCCGTGCTTCGTGAGGCCCGCGCCCACCAATAGCAACGTTCAGACGCCGCTGGAGCCGGTCGGCAATCGGCGGGTTTTGTTCGTCGACGACGAGGCGCTCATGCGGCGCGCGTTCCGGCGCGCGGTGGGCGTCGGCAACCTGCGCGTGGACCTGGCCGGCTCCGGCCCCGAAGCCCTGCGCATGGCCGAGTCCACCGAATACGCGGTGGTCGTTACTGACCTGCGCATGCCGGGCATGGACGGCGTCACCCTGATCGAGCGCCTGCGCCCCGCCCGCCCCCGAACCCAGTTCGTCATTCTTACAGCCACGCCCACCCACGAGCTGGATCTACCGGCGGGTCACTGCGAGACCATCGACGCCATCCTGCACAAGCCGTGCGACACCAAGACGCTGCTCGAAACGGTCACGAAGGCCGTCGAGGTTGGCCTGACGCCGTCGCCTGCCAAAGCCCCCCGGGTCCTGCTGGTCGAGGACGACCCCGCTGACTGCGCCCTGGTCAAGCGCCGGCTGCGCGGCTTTCTCGGCGACGCCGTGCCCACCGTTGCGCACTCGATGGCGGAAGCCGTGCGGTGTCTGCACGATCGTCCGTTCGACATCGTGCTGACCGATCTGAACCTGCCCGACGCGGTCGGCCTCGACGCCGTCCGGCGCATCGGCACCGCCGCCCCCAAGGCCGCGCTCGTCGTACTCACCGGTTTCGAGGACGACGACGTCGCCCTGCGCGCCGTCCAGCTCGGCGCCCAGGACTTCATCAACAAGAACTCGGTCACGTCCAGCGGGCTCGCGCGCTCGCTTCGCTTTGCCCTGGAGCGGTCGCGAGCCGCCGAGCGCCTGGCGCACATGGCCTATCACGATCACCTCACGGGGCTCGCCAACCGCGGTATGTTGCAAAGCCGAATGGATCACGCCATCGCGAGCGCGCGTCGGTCCGGCGATCGCTTTGCGATCGTGTACGTGGACCTCGACAACTTTAAGCCGATCAACGATATCCACGGCCACGACGTCGGTGACGAGCTGCTTCAGGAGGTGGGATGCCGGCTCAACGCCGCCATTCGCCCCTGCGACCTGGTGGCTCGCCTGGGCGGCGACGAGTTCGCTATCCTGTTGGAGAACCTGGAAGGCGAAGGCTGCGTGCCCTGCATTCTCGAACGCCTTCGCCGCGAGCTCGATCGCCCGGCCGAGATCGCCGGCGCGTCCATCGATTTGAGCGCCAGCATTGGCGTCGCGACCTTTCCCGACGATGCCGAAACCGCCGCGGAGCTACTGCAACGCGCCGACGAAGCCATGTACCGCGCGAAACGTCGTCCCGGCACCGTCTGGGAAGTCGCATCATCGCGCTGCCCGGCGACAACCGCGAAGAGGCGCCGTCTATGACCGCCAGAATCCGTCCCACCGTGTTGCTGGTCGAGGACAACCCCGGCGACATCTTGCTTGCCCGCAAAGCTTTCGAGCGCACGGGCTACGACTGCGCCATCGACGTAGCCACCGATGGTGAACAGGCGCTCGACCACCTGCGCGACTGCCGGACGTCGCCGGAAGGAACCCTCCCCGCCCTGGTGCTGCTCGACATCAACTTGCCGAAACTGTCGGGCCTGGACGTGCTCAGGGAGATTAAGCAGGAGCCGACCTTGCGCCACATTCCGGTCGTCATGCTCACCAGCTCCCAGCGCGACACCGACGTGCGGCGTGCGTACGATAATCACGCGAACTCCTACGTAACCAAGCCCAGCAAGATGGCGGAACTGATCGAGCTGCTCGACCAGATTCAGCGCTACTGGCTCACCGTGGTGGAACCGTGGCCGCTGACAACCCCGTAGAGCTTCAGTTCGAGCGTTTCGGCCAGCTGTCGACCGATCTCGTCTGCACGGCCTCGCTGGATGGGTACTTTCGCTGGGTGAATCCGCGCTGGTCGGAAGTGCTCGGCTACACGGAAGACGAAATGCTCGCCCGGCCGTTTACGGATTTTGTCCACCCGGACGACCTGGCCGCAACCCAGGAGGAGATCAAGCGGCAAAGCGACGGCCAGCCGACCATCCGGTTCGTCAACCGCTATCGCCGCAAACACGGCGGCTGGCGCATCCTCGAATGGGCGTCGACACCGCCAACCAATGGTATTGTCTACGCCATCGCCCGGGACGTAACGCCGACCAACACCGACGCGCGCCGGGTCCAGCTGCTCGAGCTGGCCCAGGACGTCAGCAAAATCGGCTACTGGTTCGTCGACCTGCTCAAGGAGACGGTGGAGTGGTCGCCAGAGATCTACCGAATTCACGGCGTCGACCCGGCGACCTACGTTCCCACGCTCGAAACCGGCATTAACGCCTACCACCCCGACGATCGCGAGCTGGTCGCCGCCCACGTGCAGCGAGCCATCGACGAAAAAGAGCCGTTCGACTTCGAGCTACGCCTGCTGCGGCCGAGCGGCGAAACCCGACTCGTCCACTCGGTCGGGCGCCCTCAACTGTCGGCAGACGGGACCGTCACCGGGGTTTTCGGGGTGTTTCGCGACATCACCGACGATCACCGGGTCGCGCGCCAGCGGGAGCTGGAGCAATTCGCCCACGTCGCCTCGCACGATCTGCGCGAGCCGCTGCGCACGATTCGCTCGTTTATCGATCTGCTCGAGGGTGACTACCTGCAGGACATCGACGACACGGGCCGCGAATACCTCGACTTCATTCGCGGCGGAGCCGCCCGCATGCAGGCGCTCCTCGACGGCATGCTCCAGCTGACCCAGTCGGCGCGCCCCATCGAACCGCGCCCCGTGAACCTCGGCGCCGTGTTCGCCGACGTCGTGCGCGATCTCGAAGCGCAGATCGAGGGCGCCGGCGCCGTCGTCTCGGTCGACGTCGACGCCCGCGTGCTCGGCGACTCCAACCGGCTTCGCCAGGTGTTTCAAAATCTGCTCAGCAACGCGCTCAAATACTGTCGGTCGGGCGTCGCGCCGCGGGTCCGGGTGTCGTCGGCGGTCAGTGGCAGCAATACGATCGTCAGCATCGTCGACAACGGAATCGGCATTGATCCCCGGCACCAGGCGCGCATCTTCGAGCCGTTCCAGCGGCTTCACAGCCGGGCCGAGTTCTCCGGCTCGGGCATCGGCCTGGCGATCGTCGAGCGCGTGGTGCGAGAGTGCCGCGGCCGGGTGTGGCTCGAGTCCACTCCGGGCCAGGGCAGCGCGTTCTTCGTGCAGCTCGAAAACGCCTAGCGGGATCTCGAATTCTCGAGATGCCTCAGGGCGAACCTAAGTCGCGACGCTGGGCGTCGAGCCACGTCGCCAGCTCGTCGGGCAAGGGCTCCTCGAAGCGCAGCGTTTCGCCGGTCACCGGATGGGCAAAACCCAGGGTGCGCGCGTGCAGCGCCATGCGCGGCGGATCGAACCGATTGCGCCCCCCGTAGCGGCGATCGCCGAGGACCGAATGCCCCCAGTTGCGGCAGTGGATGCGAATTTGATGGGTGCGACCGGTCTCGAGCCGACAGGAAAGGACCGTGAACCGCGCCGGCTCGCCCGTGCGGCCGACCCGCTCGAGGACGGCGGCATGGGTAACCGCGCGCTTGCCTCCCACGGGATCCTCGAGAGTGCGCGATGCCTCCGCGACGTCTCCCGCCACTGCCGCAACGTATTCGCGTTCGACGTCATGCACCCGAAACAACTCGGAAAGCGCCCGGTTCGCCGCGTCCGTTTTGGCGAACGCCAGCAGGCCACTGGTCTGCAAATCCAGCCGATGGACCACCATCACGGGGGGCTCGTCACCTCGGCGCGACAGAAGATCGGCAAGATTGTTTCGATCGCTTTCGGGGGTGGGCGCCGTGAGCAGCCCCGCCGGCTTAAAGGCGATCACCAGGTGCGCGTCTTCGAAAACCACCCGATGGGGCGGCAGTTCGCGCTCGACGCGGGCTCGCGCCTGCTTGCCGGTTCGCCCACCGGCGCGGTCGAGCGCCCCCCCCAGGTGCGCCACGACTCGCTGGCCCGGACGGACCTTGCGGCCCGCGACTTTAACCCGCGCGCCATCGACGAAGACGCCACCGATGTCGAGCAGAACTCGGGCCTTGCGACGCGAAAGCTCTGGCACATGCTTGGCAAGAGCCTGATCCAGTCGCATGCCGGCCGAGTCATCGGGAACGGAAAACTCCACTTTTAACGGCTCGGCCACGGCCGGGCATGGTGCCCGAGGCCCGAGGGGCCGTCAATCGCCGCTTCTGCAATCGAGGTCCGCACGGGTGCACGGGGCTCGTCCTTGCGCGTACGGCGGCCCGCCGTTACGGTCGGAGCGTGGTCGTTCAGGTCGGCGGGAACCGAGACGAAAACGCGCGCGCCTATCACCGGGTGCGATCGTGGTCGCACAAGCTGTGCGAGCCCCTCGAAGTCGAGGATTACGTCGTGCAGAGCATGGTGGACGTGAGCCCGCCCAAGTGGCACCTCGCGCACACGACCTGGTTCTTCGAAACGTTTCTGCTCGAACCCTTCGAGCGCAACTTTCGCCCCTTCCACCCGCGCTACTGCTACCTGTTCAACTCGTATTACCAGCAGGTGGGCGACATGCACGCTCGCCCCCAGCGAGGCTGGCTGTCGCGCCCGACCGTGGACGAGATCTACGCCTATCGCCGCAACGTCGACGAGCGCATGGCAGAACTGCTCGCCACCGTGCCCGACGAGCACCAGGCCGAAGTGCACAGCCGCACCGAGCTAGGCCTGCACCACGAGCAGCAGCACCAGGAACTGCTGCTCATGGACATCAAGTACAACCTGTCGCGCAACCCGTTGCGGCCGGCCTACCGAGACGACCTCGCGCCCGACGTAGGCCAGTCCGCGCCGCAGTTCGAGTGGCTCGAGCAAACCGGCGGCGAGTGCAGCTTCGGCCACGACGGCAGCGGGTTCGCCTACGACAACGAGTCGCCGCGACACACCGCGTTCGTCGCCGATTTCCACCTCGGATCGCGCCTGGTCACCAACGGCGAGTTTCTCGAGTTCATCGAGGCGGGCTGCTACGACAATCCCGAGTTCTGGCTCTCCGACGGCTGGACCCAGGTCCAACAGGCCGGCTGGAAGGCGCCGCTTTACTGGGAGAAGATCGACGGCGCGTGGCACGAGTTCACCCTCGGCGGACTTCGGCCGGTCAACGAACACGAACCGGTGAGCCACGTGAGCTACTACGAGGCGAACTCGTACGCCTACTGGCGGGGCCTTCGGCTGCCCACCGAGTACGAGTGGGAGATGGTCGGCCGTGAAGGACCGGCCGACGACAACGACAACTTTCTCGAAAACGACCGCCTGCATCCGGGCGTTGCCGGCGGCGTTGTCACCGACGCCGACCGCCGGCAGCCGGCGCAGATGTTCGGCGACGTCTGGGAGCTCACCCAAAGTCCGTACGCACCGTATCCCGGTTACCGGCCCCCGGCCGGTGCCCTCGGCGAGTACAACGGCAAGTTCATGGTGAGCCAGCTGGTCTTGCGCGGGGGGTCGTGCGCCACGCCGCGCTCGCACATTCGCTCGACGTACCGCAACTTCTTCTATCCGCACATGCGCTGGTGCTTTCAAGGGTTCCGGCTGGCGCGCGACGTCGACAACGTCACCCCGTAGCGCCGCCTCGGCCCGCAGCTCCGGAACGAAGAACGCCGCGCCCGAAACCGGACGCGGCGTTTTTTTCGTAGAGACCGTTTTCTAGCGGGCTCGCGCTTTGCGCGCGAAAGCCACCAGATACGGCCCGGTAAAGATCGCGATGGCCGCAATCGGCACCAGCGACCAGGCCACGACCGAGAGGTCCGACGCGGTCATGCTGGCCACCAACGCGTCGATGTAGCCGCCGCTCGGCACGTAGCGGGCACCGATGAACGAACCGGGCACCAGCGACAGCCCCAGCGCCGCCGCAAGCCCGGCCCACAGGCCGACGGTCTTGAGCTTGTACACGCCGACGACGCCCATGCCGGCAAAACCGAGCGCGGCGAGGGCACCGACATAGGCGAGGCTGCTATCGGTCGCCCACGAGTGATCGAGGAACTGCATCCCGGCAAAGCCGAGCCACGAAAGAGCCACCGCCGACGAGAACAGTCGCATGGGCTGCGCGGCTCCCCAGCCGGCAAAGGTGCGCTCGCCGTCCCACAACATCATGGTCGGCGCCATGACCGCCGCCATGCCCGCAAGGGCCACGCTGGCCAGGCACGCGCCCGAGTACCAGTCGATGCACAGCTCGGTGTACCAGAGGGTTTGCGGCAACACGAGGCCCCACAAGGTGAGCAATGACAGCGTGCGCGCCCGCGGGCTGCCCGCGTACAAAGAGCGCGCCGACAGACCGAGCATCAAAGCGGTGAGCAGCGCGGCGCCGATGCGGAACGGCGACAGCACGGTCCACACCGAGTAGCCGGCCGCGGGAATCAGCCAGCCCGACCGATCGGTGACGAGGTAATTCGTGGCGCCGGGGACTTCGGCAAAGCGGAACCAGTCGGCCCAGAAATAGTAGGTGGTAAGCAGGGCGTAACCGGCGGCAAAGAGCCCCATGGCGATCGCGGCAACGCGAAGGCGCGGCTGCTGGCCGGCGCGGGCGGTGAGAAGATGCATCGACGAACTCCTTCGTTCGGATTGGAGGTTGGCGTTGCCTTTATTGTGCGCCAGCCATTCCCTCGAGCAAGAGAAGTTTCTCGCCCGCCGTCGCGCGGAAACGCTCAAAATGCCGCGGGAGCGCCGGCCTCGTCCAGAGCGGAACCGACTCTCTCGGCGAGGGTGCCAATCAGCCACGGAAACACGCCGGAAACCATCGGGGCGTGTTGGCAAAATCCCTCCAGCAAGTCGATGCGGCCGCTGCGCAGCAACATCTCGACCCACGCGCGCATGGCGCGGTCGCACTCGGCCTTGTCGAGCTCGATCTCCAGGTCGCTCTCGGCGCCGGCGATGAGGTCGCATACGAGCACACCCAGCGCAAGGGCGGGCACTTCGCGCTTTGCCACGTTGGCAATTCGACGCACGGCGTCGAGATCGCCGGCCACCATGTGCGCGTGGGCAAGGCGCAGAGCGGCCTGGCCCGACGGCGGGCGGCCAGCCGCCTTTTCGAACTCGCGCACCGCGCTGGCGCCGTCGCCGCACAGCAGCGCTTCTTCGCCGAGGGCCTGACGAAGCTCCGGCGAGTCGCCGTGATCTTCGAGATAGCCGAGAACGAACGTCTCGACTCCAACCGCTCCGCCGTCGCGCCGCGCGAGGAACACCGACGACAGCAGCGCCTCCAGATCGAGGGGGTTTTCCGCGAGGGCCGAGCTGGCCCACTGCCCGGCCCCGGCAAAGTCGCCGGTTGCCATGGCCAGCCGCGCAAGCCCCAGGCGCGGACGCGTGGTGGCGAGCTGGCGGTTGCGCGTCGTCTCCGTCATGGCGAGGCAACGCCGAAAGTCGAGTTCGGCGCCCGGGTGACCGACCTGCTCGCGCAACTCGGCGCGAAACAGAAAAAACGGCGCGTTGTCGGGGACCCGACGCTCCCAGGGCTCGAGAAAGCGAAGCGCCGCGCCCGGCTCGCCGGCGCAAAGCCCCTGGGCGACCAGCACGACCAGCTCGCCCAGAACGTGGTGCGCGTCGTCTAGACGCGCGCTCGACCGGCAGCGCTCGAGCGCAACCACGCCCTCGGCGGCGAGGGTTCGCCACAGGGGCTGGTCTCGCCAAAAGCGGGCCAGCTCGAGAATCTTGAACCAGCTGTAAAGGTCGTCCGGGTCGTCGGCCAGACAGCGCCGCAGAAGCGCGAGATCGCGGTTTTTCTTGTCGCGCGCCGCCGCGACGTCGCGGACGTACCCTAGGTGCGTTACGACGGCCGGCAGGTGAACGATGTGTCGATCGGTGCGGCCGAGGTAGCGCACGACCGACTCGTTGACGTCTTCGTGAATTCGATAGCGAAACCGAATCGACGGCGCGTTGCGAAACATGCGCAGCAGCCGCGCTTCGGTGTAGTGCCCGTGCGGCAGCTCGTTGCGCATTCGCACCGTGGCCGCCCCGGCCGACGGGTTCGACGCCGTTTCGCGCACGTGGCGCTGCATGTCGGGCGCCACCATCTCGTCGGCGTCGAGAAACAGGATCCAGTCGCCAGTGGCGCGCTCGAGTCCGGCGTTGCGCGCCGCGGCAAAGTCGTCGTCCCACTCGCGGTGAATGATCTTGGCGCCGGCGCCGCGCAACAGGTCCACGGTCGCATCGGTGCTGCCGGTATCGACGACGCAGAGTTCGTCCCAGACGCCGCGCGCCCGGCGCAAAAAGCGTGGCAACATCTCCGCTTCGTCGCGGACGATCATGCAGAGCGAGACAGAGGGGCGCAGTCGCTGAAGCATCCGCCGTCGGCCTCTAAGCAACGTCGCGGTCCCCGCCGCGCTCGAGATGGGTTGTTGGCGGCAACTCGCACCGACCCGCAGGGTCGATCCCGTCACAGACGGCGTCACTGGCCCAGGCGCGAAGGTGCGAGACGATATCCTCGGCGCCGGGCTCGGGCCCGGCCTTGTCGGCCGCCGCCGCGGGCGCCTTGCGGGCGACAGCGCCCTTCCGAGTTGTGATGGATATCGACATGTTGCGTGCTCGAAGTGGTCGACTCCCGGGTCGTCCGCCCTGGAGGGCTCTTGAGGCCCCGCCGGCCGGGTTTGCGCAACTCCGGATGTCGTACCCTGGCTCCACGAGGGCCACCCCGACTAAGGTCGGACGAACCCGCAAACGTCCAACGCGCGCCTTTCCATGCTCTCGTCCCCCCTTTACCTGGCAGCCGCGCTGGCGGCCATCGTCCTCGCCGCCGAGCTCCTCGTGGCACACACGCGCCTTCGGATTCTCGGCGCGGCGCTCCTCGTCATCCTTCTCGGTGCGGTGGCGAGCAACCTGGGCGCCATTCCCACGGCGGCCAGCACGCCCCTGTACGACGGCGTGTTCACGTATCTCGCTCCGCTGTCGATCTTCTGGCTGCTGCTCGGTGTGAACCTTCGCCACGTACTCCGCGCCGGCGCGCCGATGCTCGCGTGCTTTGCGCTCGGGTCGGCCGGTACCGTGCTTGGGGTCACTATCGGAGTCGCCCTGGCCGGCGGCTCCGACGCCTTCGGCGACCAGTACGCGGCCCTCGGCGGCATGTTTGCCGGCACGTACACCGGGGGCAGCATCAACTTCAACGCCGTGGCCCTCGAGTACGGAGTCGTGAGTGACGGCGGCCTGTATGCGGGCGCGGTCGCCGTCGACAACATCGTAACGGCGCTGTGGATGATGACGTGCCTGGCGGCGCCCCGGGCGCTGTCGGGGCTGTGGCCCAAAACCAACGCCGAGATCCTGCAAAGCGCCACCGCCTTCGCTGGCGACGCGACGCCGGCGAGTGCCGACGGGGACGTGAGCGACGTCGAGACCTTCGGCCCGGCCGACCTCGGCCTGCTGCTCGCCATGGGCATGGCGGCCATGCTGGTGCGCGACATCGTGGTCGCCGGGCTCGACGCCGCGGGCGTAGCGGTGCCGGGCATGCTCGTTCTTACCGCTCTTGCCCTGATCATCGCGCAGCTGCCCATCGCCGGCCGGCTGCGCGGCGCGCGCGCCCTCGGCATGTTTTCGGTCTACGTATTCCTGACGGTAATCGGCGCGCTGTGCAGCCTCGAGGCTCTGGCCAACATCGGCGAACTGGGCGTACGTCTGGCTATCCTTGCCTTCACCGCCGTCGCCGTTCACGGCGCGGTGGTGTTCGGCGGGGCACGCCTGCTCAAGGTCGATCCAGTGACGGCGTCGGTTGCGTCGCAGGCCAACGTCGGCGGCGGGACGACCGCCCTGGCCCTGGCCCGCAGCCTGGGACGCCCGGATCTGGCCGTTCCCGGCATCCTCGTCGGCTCTCTCGGCACGGCCGCCGGTACGTTTCTCGGCTTCTGGCTGGCGAGCGCACTGTAGCGCCGGGCCCGATTGCGGCATCCAATCAATACCGTGAAAAGCGGCACCACCGACAATGAGACTCACCCCGTCCTGCTCTACGACGGCGTGTGCGGCCTGTGCGACAAGCTGGTGCAGTTCACGCTGCCCCGGGACCGACGGGGCGTGCTGCGCTACGCCGCCCTGCAAAGCGAGCTCGGTCGGGCGGTGCTCGAGCGCCACGGCAAAGATCCCGACGACCTCGATACCCTCGCGGTGGTCGTCGACCGAGGCACGCCGAAGGAACGCTTGCTCGTGCGCTCGCGCGCCGCTCTGTTCGTCGCGTCGACCTTCGGCGGTCCGTGGCGGCTGCTGGGCGCCTTTCGCATCGTGCCCGCGTTCTTGCTCGACCTCGCGTACCGCGGTGTCGCCAGGATCCGGTACCGGCTGTTCGGCAAGTTCGACGCCTGCCAGTTGCCGCGACCGGAATGGCGCGAGCGATTTCTCGACGCCGGCCCTTAGCTCTTTCTAGGGGCACGCGCAGCTTTGCGTCCCCGCCCGTCACCAATGCTCTGAGTCACCCCGAAGCAACGTCTACGGGCAAGCGTTCAATCAACTTCAGGTGCGGCCGATCCAACGGTGGCCGAGGACTGGCCCGCGCCACGAGCGAGCCAGTCCTTGACATAGCAGCGACGAACCTCTTCGCTTACCGCGCTCCGGCGGCATGTCGCATCTCCGTACCGTCCCTGACTCTACTTCGACTGCCGCATCAGGGCGTCCAGAGACGTCGTGTCGCATTTCTGCATGGCATCGAAGTCCGCTGCAGCAATGATGCAGTCAAGCGCCTTTTCTGCGTCTGGGTTTGACTTAACGAGCTCCTCGCACTTTGCCATCATTTCTGGCCTCTTCGCTTCGAACTTCGCTTCCATATCCTTGACGGCGTCGGGGTTATCCTCGCCCATTGCCTCACCCATGCCGGCTGCCATCTCGACTACGATGCTCATGGTCTTGTCGATGACCTTTTCGCACTTGTCACGACTTCCGGAGCAGCCGGCAGCGAAAAACACGGTCAAAAGAGAAACAGCTATGCACTTCATTTGAGAACCTCCTTTTCGGACGGCGCAATATGCATAGATGCGTTCTTTCCGCCAACGTCCCTAGATGAGGACGTCTGCGGCGTTCAGATAGAACTCGCTCGGGGCAGTTGGCCTCTGCACGCCCGGTAGCCGGGGAACTCTTTGGGGAGATCCCGACGTTCGGAGTCGTAGCCAGCCAGCACGATACTTTGACAGTGCCAGGCCGCCCCCCCCAGCGGCGCCCAATCCTCGTTTCTCACCGCGGTCCGAGAGTGAGTGGGGCCGAGCGAATCTACTTGGCAGGAGTCGTCCCAGTGGGCAACACCGGTCGATCCGTTCGAGTGGGCTGACTCGCAAAGCCTGGCTCGACGGTCTGCTGCGCCGGAGCAAGGATTCGGGTGGCCCAGCTGCGAAATTCCGAAGAGACGGTGGCTCCCGACGCGAGCAACTCACGCAGCTCCTCTTCGAGCGCGACCGTGCGGAGTTCGCTGGGCGTGTGATTTCGATCGCACCGAAGGTAAAACGACGCGAGCCATTGCTCGATCTCAGGAGCGGTCATACCCGCCAATGTTGCACTGTTGGGACGCACCGCAAGGGCGAGGTGAAACATCGGCGTGTTTCGGACGCATCACCCGCCACCCCGGTACTGCCCTTGTGAGGGCCTTTGGGTACCCATCGAGCGCGTAGCGTTTGGTCACCGACATACAGGTGCCGCTGCCCGGCGCACCCGGCGACTACCCCGGACGTGGCCTCGGTTGGTGGCGACGCGTCCATCCTCATTGGTCACCCAACGCTGGGCGGCAACCTAGAGTGCAGGGCGGCGCGAACCTGCGACCCTGGCCTGTCGCCACGTTTGATTGGATGGAGAAACCTCTCAACTGTGAACGACGTCTTGGCTCATCACAGCTAGCTCGCAACCTGGACGAGCCAGGCGCCGTCCTGGCGATCGATGGAAACGTCGACGTCGAGAAAGCGACCGATGATGTCTTTGTGCGTCTGCGTGTGCAGCGTTGGCTCGACCGTGCGAAATGCCCCGCCGCCGGCCAGGGCGAGCCACAAAAGCAGCTGGTCTGCGAGATGGGGCCCCACGGGCACATCGGCGTCGATGAACCGCCGCACCTGCCCCGCCAGCCGCCGCCCAACGGTTTCGGCGCGCACACCGCGCTCGCCAAAGCCCGAGAACACCTCGGTGGCGCTCTCGGTCTCGACATCGACGACCACGACGTTTCCCGGGCCTCGGGGCTCGGCAATCGAAACGGCGCGTCCAAGGTCGGCGTTCCAGCCGAGGGCTCGGCACACCGTGTCGATTTCGGTGCGCGCGATGCGCAGCGGGAGCGACGAGACGCGCGCCTCGACCGCGCGACGCACGACGCGACCGCGGTCGAGCAGCTCCAACGGACGCAGCGGCTGCTTGGCCGGCGTCACCTGGAGCTCGACGCAACCGCCGCCCGCCGGGTAAAAGCCCGGACGAACGAGCTGCGCTTCGATCCCCAGGCCCATCCTGCGGACCAGGGGCAAAAACGCCCGCTGCAAAAAGTCGAACGGGGGCGCCGTGGGATTGTGCGTACCGCCACGCAGCGTCACCGTGGACCGTCCCGGCGCGAAGGCCAGGGCCGGCAAAATCGCCTGGAGCACCAGCCCCGTGCTCCCGGCGGAACCGACCGATAGCTCGAAGTCGCCGGCGCGAATCGCGTCGGGCCACAGAGTGACCTCGCGGCTTCCGATTTGGTCGCCGGTCACCGCACCGCCGCACACCTCGCGGGCCGCGCGCACGCACGTGAGGTGCTGGCGCATGAGGCCCGGCTTGGCCCGGCCAGCGCGAATGTCGTGCAGGTGCACCGGACGCCCCGTGATCATCGACAGCGCCAGCGACGACCGCAGGATCTGCCCGCCGCCTTCGCCCTGGCTGCCGTCGATGTGAATGATCTCAGAATTCGTCATGTTGGGTTTGGTAGGGGAAAACGGCGGCCCGCGAGATGCGGGCCGCCGGCTCGTGGTTGCTGGTTGCGACCTAGCCCTTCACGCACACGACCTGACGGAGCGTGTGCACGATTTCGACCAGGTCGCGCTGGGCCTCCATGACCGCGTCGATCGACTTGTAGGCCGCCGGCGTCTCGTCGATGACAGCCGCGTCCTTGCGGCACTCGACGTGGGCCGTCGCCTTTTCGTGATCGGCGACCGTGAAGCGCTTCTTTGCCTCCGACCGCGACATCGAGCGACCCGCCCCGTGGCTACAGCTGTGGAACGACTCGGGGTTGCCCTTGCCGCGCACGATGTACGACCGGGCGCCCATGCTGCCGGGAATGATGCCGAGGTCGCCCTCGCGGGCGCGAACGGCGCCCTTGCGGGTGACCAGCACGTTTTCGCCGTAGTGGTGCTCCCAGGCCACGTAGTTGTGGTGGCAGTTCACCGCCTCGATGGCGGCCTCGAACGGCGGCAGGTCCGCGCAGCTCTGCATCGCGTCGATGACCGACATCATCATCAACTCTCGGTTGGTTCGGGCGTAGTCCTGGGCCCAGCTCACCGCCTCGACGTAGTCGCGAAAGTGGTCCGTGCCCTCGGGCAGATACGCCAGATCCTTGTCCGGCAGGTTGATGAAGTGGCGCCGCATGTCCTGCTTGGCCAGGCCGATGAAGTACCGGCCAATTCGGTTGCCGACACCGCGCGAGCCGGAGTGCAACATGATCCAGACCTGCTGGTCCTCGTCGAGGCACACCTCGATGAAGTGGTTGCCCGTACCCAGAGTACCCAGGTGCGCGAAGTCGTTGCCACTGTTGATGCGCGGGTGCTTGTCGAGGATGTCCTTGAAGCGACCGCGCAGACCCTTCCACGCCTTGGCGTGGGTCTTGGGCGGCTCGCGCCATGCGCCCCGGTCGTTGCGGCCGCCGTTGTGGGTACGGCCGTGGGGCACCGCGCGCTCGATCGCGGCGCGAACGCTCTTGAGTGAGTCGGGCAGGTCCGACGCCGACAGCGTCGTACGCGACGCCATCATGCCGCAGCCGATATCGACGCCCACGGCTGCCGGAATGACCGCCTTGCGGGTCGCAATCACGCTGCCGACCGTGGCGCCCATGCCGAGGTGCACGTCAGGCATCGCCGCCACCCACTTGTGAATGAACGGCAGCGACGCGATGTTGTGAAGCTGTCGCTTCGCCGCCGCTTCGAACGGCACGCCCCGAGTCCAGGACTTGACCGGCTTGCCGTCGGTTTCCATCACCTCGTAGTTGCGCTCGATCTGGTCGTTCGTGTTCGTCATGGCGTTGTCCCAGGGTAGAGCACGCGCCGTGCCAAGGGCCGAAAACCACACAAGATCCCCAAAACACCGCGTCCGCACACCCACGCGGCTATCCCGGCAGATAGAATCCTATCGAAATGCCGACCACCGTGATTGGACTGCTGGGCCCGACCCTCGACGCGGGCATGGGCAAAAAGCGCTGGAACAAATGGCGCCCCACGGTCGCCCTTTGCACCCACGAGGACTTTGCGGTGGATCGGTTCGAGCTGATTCACCAGCCGCGCTTCTTTCGCCTGGCGGAGCTCGTCGCCGACGACATTCGCGAGGTCTCCCCGGACACCGACGTCGTGCTGCACCCGCTCGAGATTCGCGACCCGTGGGATCTCGAGCAGACCTACGCGGCACTGCACGACTTTGCTCGCGGCTACTCGTTTCGCCGAGGCACCGACTACTTCATCAACATCACCACCGGCACGCACATCGCGCAGATCGTTATGTTCCTGCTCACCGAGGCCCGGTTCTGGCCGGGGCGCTTGCTGCAGGTGTCGCCGCCGCCCAAGACGGCCAAGGGCGGCCCGGGCACCTATCGGGTCATCGACCTCGACCTGTCACAGTACGACGCCATTGCCCGGCGCTTTGCTCAGGAGCAGCGCGAGGGCCTGTCGTTTCTCAAGTCGGGTATCGACACCCGCAACGCCGAGTTCAACCGGCTCATCGAACAAATCGAGCGGGTCGCCATCTCGTCGCGCGACCCGATGCTGCTCACCGGTCCGACCGGCGCGGGCAAGTCCCGGCTCGCCCGCAAGATCTACGAGCTCAAGCGAGCGCGGCGGCAGATCGACGGCGCGCTCGTCGACGTCAACTGCGCCACCATTCGCGGCGACGGTGCCATGTCGGCCCTGTTTGGCCACATCAAAGGCGCCTTTACCGGAGCCGGCGCCGCCCGCGCCGGCTATCTCAAGCAGGCCGACGGCGGCGTCTTGTTTCTCGACGAGATCGGTGAGCTCGGCCTCGACGAGCAAGCCATGCTCCTGCGAGCCATCGAAGACAAGACCTTCTTTCCGGTCGGCGCCGACAAGCAAACCCGCAGCGACTTTCAGCTCATCGCCGGCACCAACCGCGACCTCGGCGCCGCGGTGACCCAGGGGCGGTTTCGCGACGACCTGCTGGCCCGCATCAACCTGTGGACCTACCGGCTGCCGGGCCTGCGCGAGCGGCGCGAAGACATCGAGCCCAACCTCGACTACGAGCTGGGCGCCCTCGACCTGGCCCTGCACAAGCACGTCACCATGACCCGCGAGGCGCGAAGCCGTTTCCTCGAGTTTGCCGCCGGGCCCGACGCGCGCTGGGCGGGCAACTTTCGCGACCTCAACGCCGCCGTTCGGCGCATGGCGACGCTGTGCGACGGCGGCCGTATCGGCGCCCGCGACGTCTCCGGCGAAATCGATCGCCTGCGAACGACCTGGCGCGGCGCCGCGACCGGCCCCGGCGGCCACCCGCGCGTCGACCGCTATCTGCCGGACACGGAGCTCGACCTGTTCGACCGCGCGCAGCTCGAAGCCGTGCTCGAAGTGTGCGAAAGCGCGCGCTCCATGGCCGACGCCGGTCGACAGCTGTTCGCCGCCTCCCGCGCCGCCAAGAAGTCGAGCAACGACAGCGACCGGGTTCGCAAATACCTCGCGCGCTTCGGCCTGGCCTGGTCCGACATCGGCGCGCAAAGCGCGAACTAGTTCTGAAGGTCCTGCAAGACGATCTCGACCCGGCGGTTGTTCGCTCGCCCCTCTGAGCTCCGGTTGTCGGCAAGCGGCCTCGACTCGCCCATGCCAACAGCCGTAACGCGCTGGGCGTCTACGCCGCGGGACACCAGGAACGTTCGCACGGCGTTGGCCCGCTGTTCCGACAGGTCGCGATTGTAGCGCTCGGAGCCGCGCGAGTCGGTGTGGCCCTCGATGATGATCTTCTTGTCGTCGGCCTGCTTGATGGCCTCTGCCACCTTGCCGAGCTGTTCCTGCGCGATTGGCAGTAGCTCGGACTTACCGCTACCGAACAACACCGCGCCCGAGAACGTAATGACGGTGCCGCGAGCGTCCTCCTTGATCGCCGCGACCTCTTCGAGACTGCGAATCGCCGCCTTGAGCCGGGCCTCGACCTCCTCCCGCGCCGCCTTTTCCTCCGCGAGCTGCTGCTCGGTGCGGGCCAGCGCCTGCTCGCGGTCGCTGAGCGCCTCCTCTTTCTTGTTGAGCTCCTGCTGCAGCTCTCCCTTTTTGCCGAGGGCGAGGGCGCGCTGTCGTTCGAGCTCGTCGCGATAGCCGTCCTCGGCCTGTTCTCGGCGGGCCTCCGCCGACGCGAGAGCCGCATGGGCCATGGCCAGCTGGGCCCGGCGTTCGGCGACGTACGCGTACGTGCGAGCCTGGAACGTATTGCCGTCGTCGCGGCGCTCGGTCTCGGCAACCGCGAGCGCCTGCTCGGCCTCGAGCACCCGGTCGGGCGCCAGCTCGGCGGCCTGCCCGGTTTGCGCGCTCTCTACCGCGTCTCGAGCGCTCAGAAGCTCCGTCGACGGTTTGGCGGTCGCGCAGCCGAAGGAGCCGATTGCGAACGACAGCGCCAGGAAAGAAGACAACCGTTTCATGATCTTCATCGTGATGGGACTCCGGTTTCGGTGGCTACTGGGCGACCGCTGCTGATTCGCGCCGCAGTTCTTCGACTTTGTCGAGTGCCTCTTGCGCTTCGGCGGCAACGCGCGCTTCTTTGGCGAGCAAGATGGCAAGCTCGGCATCTGCCTGGCCGCGCTGCAGATACAGGTGGGCGCGCTCGTTGTTCTCTTTGGCGATGGCCTGCTCTGCCAGCTCGATGTTGTCGCGCGCCATCTTCAAGTGGAGCGCCGCCTTGGGCACATCGGGAGCGCCAACTTCTTCGGCACCGCGAACGGCGCTCTTGGCTTCGGTAAGTTCATTCGTCGGACGGGGCATCGATGCGCCACAGCCAACGGATAGCGAGACGGCGAAACAAGCCAGTGTTGCGAGCTTCATAAAGACTCCGGGTGAGTTGATGAGCGACAGGTCGCACCGGCAAGTGTGCCCGCGACCACCGCGCGTGCAAACCGCCTGGCCGCAAGCGAATGCAGCCCTGTGCCATTGATCGCAAACGGAGCGATCTTCGTTCTGCGCGCGCGATTTTCTTTGCGTCGTCGGCGCAACCTACGTTGCGAAGACGCGTCGAGCCTCACTCGATCGCAACAAGCACCCGCGGCCGACTCAGCCGCGAACGCCAGCGGTGGGCGACGTCTTCGACACGAGTTCGGACCGACTGCACTCGAGTGCAATGTCGCGAAGCGTCGGCCAGCTCCCCGAAACGAGCCCGTAATGATGCACGTGGTCCCAGAAACTCACGAAGTGAAACAGAAGGTACGTGGGAGCAGACGGCGAAAGCAGCGCCGGCCGCGACTCGAGCCAGGTCAGGACGTTCGCGATCGCCAACCGGGCCTTGTCGAAATAGGGAAGCGCCGCGGTCGCCAACCCCGTGCGTTCCGCGAGGACCAGTCGAACTTCCGCCGCCATCGCTCCGTTCAGCAGCGAGCGGGCGTTGAGCGTGACAGGGTCTTGGGTGAGAACGTCAAAGTCATCGGACCGAGCGACGCCTCGCACCACGTAGGCGGCGATGTGGTCCGAGTCGTAGACGACCACCTCGCCATGCTCGAGCACGGGAACGTTCATCAACGGGTTTCCCCCGAACCGCTCCGCCCCCGACTGCGCAACGTTGCCGACGTCGACCAGCTCGTACCCGCAGTCGAGATGCTCGAGCAGCAACCGGACCTTTCGAGTGAAGTGAGACTTTGGCGTACCGAATAATCTCAGCGCATGGTGCTCCCCGGACCGCATGGCAGCAGGGTAGCTCCCGCTCGACAACCGGGACGCAAAACCTCGTCCATTCGAACACCTTCGAAGCAGCCCCCACGTCGGAGCGACAGCTACGTCGTGCCCAGCTCGGCCCGGGCGCGGGCGACGAGTTCGACCATGGCCGCGCGGACGGCGCCGGCGTCGGCCACCGGCGCGTCGAAGGCAAGCCGGACCGGGCGCCAGCCATCGGCTGTGTCGACCGACATCTCGAACCCGTACCGGTCGACGCCCGTCATCTTCACGGCGCTGAACTCCTTGGCTTTCGAGAAGGCGCGACAGTACGCGGCCATGGCGTCGACATGGTCGTCGTTCATGTGTTCGATGATCCGGTCGGCGGCGGGCGCCAGCGGGTCCGGTTGCGCGGCGCGCCATTCATCGGCGCCGACCCACGACATGCGGCCAAACCCGCCGATGTACCGCACGGCCTCAACCTCGAGCTGCCAGAACTTGAAGTCGCCGTACTCGAGGTAGTACGCGGCGTCGGGGTGCGCGTCGAGATAGGTTTGCTTGACGAGCTCGGGCGGCGACTCGAACTCGCGACAGGTGCCGAGCAACGTCAGCCGTCCAAGAGCGAGGGGATTGTCGGCGCCGCCCTCGCTCAGCAACAGCGACGCGCGACCATCGCCGCGAAGGTTCTTGGTGTGCTCGGCGAGGCCGCTGATGAGAAACACCGGGGCTCCGTCGCACAGCGCCGTGGTCACGAGAGACCCGTACGGGTGACCGGGCAGCTGCGCTCCGGCGTGGGACACCGTGCAAAGGGTGCCCCGGGTGAGCTGCGCGGCCAGGGTGCGCGCGCGCTCGGCGTGGCTTGGTGTCGCCACCGTCGGGTCGTAGAGATAGTCCTGGCTGGCCCGCGATCCGGCGTGAAAGTTGTTCGACTCGCCCATGGCCCGGCAAGGGTAGCACCGAGGGCCCGCAGCCAAGCACCGCCAGCGCCGACCGGTGCGCTGGCGGGTGCTCGGGCTCGTGGTCCCGTAGATCGAGCTGACCTTTCGGGTTTGCTCAGCTGCCCCCAAAAAAGAGAGCCGCCGACACCGCGATTCCCGCCGCGTAGATCCCAACCCCCCAGCGCATCCAGGTGCGCTGGGCGTCGAGGAGCTCCTCGGTGCTGTCCCAGTTGCCCGCGCGCCAGGCGTACTCGTTGCCTTTCGCTCCGAGAACGAACGGCACGAACAGCCCAACGACCGGCACGAATACGAGAAGCGACCAGTAGACTTGGTGTTGCAGTCCCCAGATCCAGGACAAGAAAAAAGCCCCCCAGTTCCACCGCTGGATCGCAGGCGGCACCACCGAAGCCGCGCCGCGACCAGACGCGTCTTGCGCACGCGGGTAGACGTAGGACGCCTCGACGGTCCCGGACCGAAAATCGAATCCGCAGTCGCAGCGGGCGGCGGAAGGAGGGTTGATGAGTCCACACTCTGAACACTTCATGGCGAATCCTCGAAGGGCGACTTTGCTGGGCCGGGGCGAACGAACGGGTACCCCCGAGGGCGGCCGAACCGCCGCCTCCGGGTTGCCACCGTGCCCAGACACGGAAGAGATGAGCGCCGCACCTTCCGTGACGTAGTGCACGGCCCGTGCCGCTTTCGAACACCTGTGATTTCAGGCGTCGATTCGCAGACGCGCCACGTTTCGCCGCTCACTCGAGCAGCAACGAGCGTGAACGAATGATGGACTGAACCGCTACCGGTTGCTCTCGCTTTTGGGCAGGCAGCCGAGCGGGTCGCGCGGGTCGCAGTCGTCGGCAACCGCCGGCCGCGAGTTCGGCCGGGGCCGGGCCCCCGAGCTTCCGCGCTTACCCTTGGGTCGGCGGATCTTCTTGGGCTCCACCCGCGACGGCGCAGCGTCGGCCGGCTGGGCGAGATCGGGTGCCAGGGGCACCGGCTCGACCCGCGGGTCCGGCGCGAGATCGGGGGAAACCCCCGGTAGGTCCGAGCGCGCGCTGGCCTCGGTTGCGTACTTTTCAATGAGCTCGTGAAGCTCGCGCTCGCGCTGGGACTGGCTGTAGAGCAGCACCGCCTGGCCTGCCACCACCAGCGCCAGCAGCGCCACGGTGAGCCAGTGCCGGGCGGGTCGCGTTTGCCGCTCGCGCAGGGCGGCAACCTCGGTTTCGACGGCAACCCGGCGCTCCTCGATCTGCCGGTGCGCCTCGATGGCGGCTCGGCGCTCGGCGATTTCGACCTCGAGCCGCTGCTTCTCGGCCCGGGCACGCTCGGCCCGCTCGCGCTGGGCCTTTTCCTCGAGCCGGGCCTTCTCGGCCGCGGCGCGGGCCTGGCGAATGCGCTCTTCGGCCGCGCGCTGTTCTTCCGCGCGCTGGGCGTCCATCTGCTTGAGCTCGCCCAGGACCGTGACGACCGATTCGGTTTCTTGTTTGCGCATAGTTACAGCCTTCGAACAGTTGGACCCCGGCGCGGGATTGCCTCTTGGAAAAAACGTCACAGACCGCAGAGCGGGTCGTTCGGATCGCACTTGATGTTTCTCGTTCCGGACCGCATCTTCCGATCGGCGGCTCTTCTCGCCCGATTCGTTTCGTAGAGCTGTCGGATTTTCTCCTGCTTGGCGAGGATCTCCCGGCGCAGCGCCTCTTCCTTGGCCGGATCCTTGGCCTCCGACAGCTCTCGCTCAAGTCGCGAGCGTTCGGCTTCGGCCGACGCCAGCATCTGGGCCAGGCGCCCCTCGGCGGCCGCGCGCGCCCGCTCGGCTCGCTCCCCGTCGAGCAACAGCTGCCGGGCCGCCGAGCGGTGGTGCTCGAGCTCCTCGCCCAGAGTCCACAGCTTCCACCCCATGACGGCGACCACCACGCACATGACGCTTACGGCCGCCACCGCAAAGCGCTGCAGGCGCGGCGCCCCCGGCGCCGGCGCCTCGTCGCGCAGCACCCGACGCCACACGTCGCGCTCCCACGATGGCTTGGGCCGCGGCCGGCTGCCGGTGCTCGCGAACGCGGCGCGCAGCTGCCGTTCTTCGGTGGAGAGCCCCGAGTCGACCAGGTCCGAGTCGGAAGCCTGCCTCCCCGGCTCGCGGGGCAATTCGCTCATGGCGCCCCCTCCGCGGCGGCGGCCACGCCCATGCCCTGCAGGCACTTGCGCAACCGCGGCATGGCGCGGGCCACTCGCGCCTGCAGGGTTGCCGGACGCTCGCCGCAGACCTCAGCCATTTCTTCGTAGGTCATGTCTTCGCGAAAGCGCAGCAGCACCGCCACCCGCACCTTGGGCTTGAGCTCGTCGAGGGCCAGCTCCAGGGCGCTGGCCACGCCAACCGCCGCCAGGTGCTCGTCGGCGCGCGGCCGAAGGTCCTGTCCATCCGGGGGCGCGTCGGCCAGCTCGAAGCGGCGAAACCAGCGGCGACGGGCCTTGAGCGCGTCGAGGCACCGGTGTCGGGCAATGCCGTAGAGCCACGTGCGCAGGGTCGACCGCCGCGAAAAGCGCGGAAGATCGCGATAGGCCTGAACGAACACCGTTTGATGAACGTCGTCGGCCAGCGCCGGATCCCGCAGCATCTGGCGGCAGTGCCGGTACAGGTCGTCGCCGTAGGCTTGCATGAGAATGGTAAGCGCGCGCTTGCGGTCGCCGCGCTCGAGCTCTTCGAGCACTTCGGTCTCGAGCTCGGCTCTGCGCTCGCGTTCGCGGTCCAAGGCGGCCACGCTTCATTGGGCGACGCGGGCCCGGCCTCGACAACAAAAAAAGTGCCACAGTACTGACGATGCCCCGCAAGCAGTCAGCCGGCACCCTGCTGTACCGCACGAACGGAAGTGATATCGAGGTGTTAGTCGTGCACCCGTCGGGCAACTACAACCGGCGCGCGCCGTGGAGTTTGCCCAAGGGCCTGCCGGACGAGGGCGAGGAGCTCGAGGCCGCGGCCCGGCGCGAAACCCTCGAAGAAACCGGCGTTGTCGCCGGTGAGCTGGTTGCGCTCGGGCACGTCGACTACCAGAAGTCGCACAAACGCATCTTCGGATTCGCGGGGCGGGCGCCCGCCGACGCGAGCCCCCGCTGTGCCAGCTGGGAGGTCGATCGCGCGGAGTTCCTCGCCGTGGACGACGCCCGACAAAAGCTCCACCCGGACCAGGCGGTGTTCGTCGACCGCCTGCTCGAACACCTGGCGGCGGGCGGCGACTGACAGCTACGAAACGAAGAGCTTCGAGATCTGGCTCGCCTCGTCGAGGGCGTCAGTCAGCGTGGCCTCGGTCTTCTCGGGGCACAACTCGCACTGCGACTCGGCTTCTTTCAGCACGCGCGCCCGCGCCTGATCGTCGTCCGGGTCGGCAAGCCCGGCCACGAGGCGCACGGCCACCGGGGCCTGGCTCTGGTTGTCGTTGGCCGCCATGTGATGGTGGGCGATGGCCGCGGTCAGGTCTTCGGGAAAGTTCCACTCGGCGCACATCCAGCTCGCGACCTCGGCGTGGTCCCAACCGTGGGCCTCTCGTTCTTTCTGCGCGAGGTCCGCGCCGCTTTCCTTGCACTCTTCGACCAGGGCCGGATAGCCGTCGACGGCGCCCGCCAAAATGGGCACCGCCATGTCCTGCAGCAGCCCCGCCGTGTAGCTTGCCGACGCCGACGACGGGTGCAGCTCGCGGGCGATGCGCCGGGCGGCGGCGGCGCGCCACGAAGCGTTGCGCCAGAACTCGGTGGGATCGAACCCCGGAATCTTCTTCTTGGGCAGGGCCTCGGCCACCGCCATGCCGAGCAAGGTTTGCTCGATGCGCGCCCGACCGAGCAAGGCCGCCGCCTGCGGCACGTCTTTGACCGGTCGCCGCAAGCTGTGGCTTGCCGAGTTGACCATCGAAAGCAGCTTGGTCGAAGCGCCGGGGTCGCCGCACAGCACGTCGGCCACCTTGGACAGCGACGCGTCCTGCCGCAAAAGCTCCAGCGCCCGCATGATCACGTCCGGGAATGTCGGCAGGCGGGCGCCGCCGAGCAGCTCCTTGAGAGCTGCCTTGGGGTCGCGCCGACGAAACAATCGCTTGAGCATGAGCCAAGCCAACCAGCGCGCGCTAGTCGGCCCTCCGCGCCATCTTGTTGGACACGATGGCGAGCAAGCCACCGAGCATGACGTAGCCGATGCACACCTCGATCATGGTGACGATCTGGCCGCCAATCGACGACGGCTGAACGTCGCCGTAGCCGAGCGTGGTGAGCGTTACGACCGAGAAGTAAAACGGCGACAGCGCGGTCTCGTGGGCGCCGTAATCGATGCCTACGTGCGGGTAGATGAGAGCGAACAACGTCGCAATGCCCGCCGTCCACAGGGCCCAGCGCGAAAAGCTCCGCCCGCAGTCAGACGTGATCTTCCACAGGTGGAAAAACACCGCGTGGGTCCGGCTGCGGCGGCGCATCTCGTCCAGGTAATTCTGGTCGGCGACAAATCGCCGCATGATGTACGCCCCGGTGAAATCGACGTCCTGAATGTCGATGCCGACCCACGAGGCGCTCTCGTAACCGGCCAGTCGCTTCACGCGCGCCCGGCGCAGATCCACGTCGTCAAAGCACGCGCGCGCCGCCTGCGTATCGACGAGATCGCCGTTGCACAACACGGCCCCGGTGAGGTCGGCACCGCGAAGGTCGGCGCCGCGAAGGCGCGCGTCGGTAAGCTCGGCGCGCCGCAAGTCGGCGCCGCTCAGGTTGGCCTCGGTAAAGCGCGCCTGATTGAGGATGGCCGCGAACAGCACGGTCCCCGCCAGGTGGGCCCTGCCAAAACTGGCCCGTTCGGCGTGAGCCTCCGACAGGTCGGCCCCGGCGAAATCCGCGGTCATGCACTCGCAGTCGTCGAGGCGAGCGCGTACGAGCATCGCGTCGACGAACACGGCGCCCATCAGGCTGGCGCCGCGCAGATCCGCATCGGTGAGGTCGGCCCCGGTGAAATCGCGGTTGGACAGGTCCAGGCCGCGCAGGTCACGCCCGGCGAGATTGGCCCCGCGCAGGTCATCCGGTAGCGGAGCCTGGTTGTGGTTCGAGCTTTCGGCGGGCGCGGGCAGCATGGGTCGTCAACAGCCAAATCGTCCACGCCCGAACGCCCTTGAGACGCGAATCGCGCCCTCGCCGGGCCCGCCAGGGGAATCAGTCGGTTGTGCGCGTCTGCCGCCACCGATCCCACGGCGGGTCGCCGCCAAAGCGCCGCGCCAGGGCGTCCACGAAGACGCGCACGCCGGCCGACGGGTATCGGCTCTCGGGGTACACCGCGTACACCGAGATTTCGACCGGTTCGAAGTCGCGAAGCAGCGGCACCAGCTCGCCGCTCTCGAGCAACGGCCCGGCGACGAAGGTCGGCAGATAGGCAAGCCCGACCCCGGCCACCGTCGCGGCGGCGGCGGCGTTGGCGCTGTTGACCCGATAGGGGCCCTCGACCGCGATGCTGTGGTCGCCGTCTGGCCCGGCAAACCGCCACGACGCCGGCTGGTTGGTGTCGACGATGCATCGATGGCTGGCCAGGTCGGCGGGCGCCGATGGCGCGCCAACCCGGTCGACGTACGACGGCGACGCGCACACGGCGAACCGGCACGGGCACAGCCGGCGCGCGATCAGGCTCGAATCCGACAGGCGACCGATGCGAAGTGCCGCGTCCACGCCTTCGCCCACGAGATCGATATGGCGGTCGGTGAGCAGCAGCTCGACGTCGAGGTCCGGGTACTCGGCGAGAAACGACGGCATGAACTGGTTGAGCTGCTCTTGCGCAAACGACACGCCCGCGCTGACGCGCAGTCGGCCGCGCGGGCAGCGACGACCGTCGGCGAGGGTGTCCTCCAGCTCCTGCACGTCCGCCAGGATGCGGTCGCACCGGCCGAGGTATTCGGTGCCGGCGTCGGTGAGCGACACCTGCCGCGTGGTGCGGGTGAGAAGCTGCAGGCCCAAATGATCTTCGAGCTGGCCCACGTGGCGGGACACCGCCGACGTCGACATATGAAGGTCGCGGGACGCGGCGGCAAACCCGCCGAGGTGGGCGACCCGGGAAAACACGCGCATGGCCTCGAACCGATCCATGGCCCATTATCCCGCCCAAAGGGACAGTCAGTCCCGCGATTTCGCCATTCTCCCGCGGGGGCCCAGGGGCCATGTTGTCTTTGAAAGGCAGCACAGAGTCATGAAAGTCCTCCAAATTGATGCCAGTGTCCGCACCGAGGGGTCCGTGAGCCGGCCGCTCACCCGGCGCCTGGCCACCGGCCTGGTTGGCCCGCGCGGCGAAGGCAATCTCACCCACCGCGAACTCAATGATTTGCCCCTTTTGAGCGCCGAACTGCTGGCCGCCGTGGCCGCGAACGCCGCCGAGCGAACCGCCGAGCAGCGGGCCCTGGCCGCGCTGCCCGACCAGCTCATCGAGGAGCTCGAGGCGGCCGACGCGGTCGTGATCGGCGTGCCCATCTACAACTTCGGCATTCCGGCGGCCCTCAAGGCGTGGATCGACCTCGTCACCCGAGCCCGGCGAACGTTTCGCTACGGCGAAACCGGCCCCGTTGGACTGTTGGCCGACAGGCCCGTCTACCTGGTCGTGGCGTCGGGGGGCACGGCCCTCGACAGCAGCGTCGACTTTGCGACGCCGTACCTGCGCCACGCCCTCGGCTTCATCGGCCTGCGCGACGTTCGGGTCATCGACGCCACGGGCGTCATGGTCAAAGGCGACGCCCAGGTCGAGGCGGCGCGCACCACGGTGGAGCAAATCCTCGCTACCGCAGCCACCTCGGCGGCGACCGACCGGGCAGAACGCGCAGAACGATCAGAACGGGCAGAACGGGCAGAACGGGGGGCGGCGTGAGCGGGCACCGGGGCTACCACGCCCATGTCTACTTCGGCTCACCCGAAGAGCGCGATCACGCAATCGCGCTGCGCGAGGAGATTCCCGCGCGCTGGCCAACGGCGGAGCTCGGTCGCGTGCATGACAAGCAAGTCGCGTTTCACCCGCGGCCCATGTACCAGGTGAGTTTTTCCAACGACGACTTCGGCACCTTCGTGCCGTGGCTCATGGAGCGCCACGGTCCACTTTCCATTCTCATTCACCCGATTACCGGGAACGTGTGGCAAGAGCACGTGGATCAGCCACTGTGGCTGGGCGAGCAACTCCCGCTCGACCTCGAGATCCTGCGCCGCTTTCTACCGCGCAATCAGGCAGCGTCCTAAAGCAACGGAGAACCCCAAATGTCTCGATTCGATAACAAGAACCTCCTCGTCACCGGCGGCACCAGCGGTATCGGCCTCGCCACGGCCAAGCGCCTCAAGGAAGAGGGCGCCAGCGTCCTCGTCACAGGCACCAATGCCGAGCGCATCGCCGCCGCCAAGGAAGCGGGGCTTTTTGCCATCGCCAACGACGCCGGCGACGCCGCGGCCGCCGAAGCCCTGGCCGAGGCCGTCAAGAGCGAGCTCGGCGGCACCCTGCACGGCGCTTTCCTCAACGCCGGCTTCGGCCGCTTTCAGCCCCTCGCTGACGTGACGCCAGAAGAGTTCGACGCCCAGTACCACGTCAACGTTCGCGGTCCGCTGCTGCAGGCGCGCGCCCTCGCTCCACTTTTGCAGGACGGCGGCGCCCTGCTGTTCAACACCTCGGTCGGTCGCGACCTCGGCCTCGATGGCGGCTCGATCTACACCTCCACCAAGGGCGCCCTGCGCACGGTCACCCGGGCTCTGGCGCGCGAGTTCGCCGGACGCAACATTCGCGTCAACGCCGTGAGCCCCGGCCCCATCGACTCGAGCTTTTTCTCGCGCACCGGCATGCCGCAGGAAGCCATCGAGGGGTTTGCTCAACAAATCCTCTCGCAGGTGCCCCTGGGCCGCTTTGGCAGCCCCGAGGAAGTCGCCGGCGTCGCGACGTTTCTGCTCTCGAACGACTCGTCGTACGTCACCGGCTCCGAGTACAAAGTGGATGGCGGTATGACCGAGCTCTAGCGCTTTTTCCCCTGCCCTTCTCGAGACCGGCCGCGCACGCCAGCGCGGCCGGTCTTTTTTCGTCAATCGAAGTCAAACGTCCGGCGAACGCCGGGATCGTCGAGCAGCTTGTCGAGGCGCGCCGCCAGGTCGGGCCCGTCGAGCACCGGATGCTGGCGAAACAGCTGCGCGTACTGTTCTTCGAGCGCGCACAGCTCCCGGGACCGCGCCGGCGCTTCCGCCCGCAAGCGCTCGACCCGAGGTCCCGTGAACTTGAGCCGCGCCGGATCGACCCAGCCCGCGTCGATGAAGGCTCGCGTCTTCTTGTCGCACCGGCACGGGTTGGCCTCGTGTACCAACCCGCACTTGTCGTTCATGAAGCTGGTGAGGTCGCGGCGCGCTCGCTCGAGCCGCTTGCGAAAGGCCGCCGGCGTGATGTCGAACAGCTCGGAGGCCACCGGCGCCGGCGCCTCGAAGATCTCGCCGAGCACGTACACGGCCCGCTGTTCGCGATCGAGACAAAGCAACATGCCCAGCATGCAGCCCACCCGGGCCTCCTCGACCAGCAGCGCCTGCTCCGGGTCGCTCCCGCCAGAGCGTTCGAGCGGCGCCAGGGGCAGCTTGTCGAGCTCGTCGCCGTAGGCGGCAAACGTGGTAATGGCCTGCTCGAGCGGGCGCTTCTTGCCGTCGAGAAAACAGTTCACGACGATGCGGTACGCCCAGGTGCGAAACCGCGACCGGCCCGCAAACTGGGCCAGGCGAGTAACGATCTTTACCAGCGCCTCCTGCGCGAGATCGTCGGCGTCGGCGGGGCTCAGCACCAGGCGCAGAGCGACGTTGTAGATCCAGCGCTGGTGGCGCCGCACCAGGTCGGCCAACGCCTCGCGGCTGCCCGCGGCTGCCCGCTCGCAAAGCTCCTCGTCGGTCGGCTCGCCCGGGACCTCGCGGGGTCCCGGACCGCCGACCGCAAAGGGCGACGAGGTATCGCTCACCGAAGGACCTCGAACATCTCGAACACGGTCATCTCACCGACACCGGCAAAGAACGGGGCGAGCTCGGGGTGTTTTTCCTGCAGCGTGGCCGGCGCAGCAGCGCTGGCTGAAGGGTCGCGCCAGCCGATCAGGTCGAGCAGCACGAGGCCGTCGTCGCCGTCGCGCCGGCCGCGGGCGCTGGCCACCGAGCCGTCGAGAGATTCGAGGGCTCGGTGCACCTGGGCCTGCAGGTCCTCCATAGGCGCCTCGCCGACGCCGGCGTACGCGGCCACTTCTACGACGGGAGCCTTCGCCACGGCTGCCAGGGTATCGGGAGTCACGCCGGTGTAGTGGGCGAAATGGCGCACCTTGTCGATGGCCTGCATGAAGCCGGCAAAGCGCTCGTCCTTCTGGATGGTCTGAGCCGCAGCGGCCGCCGCCTCGGGCGTGGACCACACGATCAGATCGGCGCGCACCGAGGCGTCCTCGACGCCGCGCAGGGCGGTGCCGGCGACAAAGCCGTCGAAGCCGGCCAGGTTTTCATGGGTCTGGCGCTGCAGCGGCGAAAACGAATCGGGATCGGTCACGGAGCACACGGCGACCTCGAGAGCAAAAGCAGACATGGGAGTTCCTTCGAAGAGGGTTGCGAAGGTGCCGCCGGGCGGCACGGGTGGGTTTCGCCAGGTTTGACGAGCCCCGTTGACCGGTGTGACCGCGCCCAGGTCGTTTTTTTGTCATGCTCGCAGGCCATGAGATTTCGACTGCTTGCCTTGCTCATCGCCACGGCGACACCGCTCACCGTCGGGGCCTGCAAGAACTCGAAGGACAGCAACGGAAGCGCGGCTGACCAACCCGCCCCGACCGAGGCCTCCCGGCCCGCCCCCATTTCGGTTTGCGTCATGCGCCACGCCGAAGCCTATTCGAACCTGGAAGAGCCGCCCGCCGGCATGGCCGACGCCGATCTCGACGCGTTGACCGACGCCGGCAAAGCCCAGGCCCGGGCCGCGCGAAGCAAGCTGCCCGCCTCGGTCGCGATCGTCTGGTCCAGCCCGCGCAACCGGACACGCCAGACCGCCGCCGCCCTGGGTCTCGCGGGAGCCGCGGTGCAGGTCGTGCCCGAGCTCGCGCCGCTGCGCGGCGACATGCCGTGGAGCGAACGCGTCGCCGCCTGGAAAGCCGGGCGCGACCCGCGGCCCGCCCGGGGCGAATCCCTCGACGACGGCCGGCGGCGAATCGCCGCGGCCCTCGCCCGGCTCGGCGCCATGCTCGAACCCGGCGAAGCCGCCGTGCTGGTGACGCACAGCGACCTCGCGCCGGTCATCGTCGGCCAGCTCAAGGGCACGCCCCTGCTCGAGCGCCCGGCCGCGCACCCCTTTGGCCTGGCCGACGTGGTGTGCGCGCCGCTGCCCTCCTCGTAGCCAGGGCGAATCGGCGCGCGGCCGCCCGGCCCTGCATCGTCGTAGCCAGGGCGAATCGGCGCGCGGCCGCCCGGCCCCACCTCCGAGATGTGCCAGAGTGCCGCCATGACCTCGCTGCGCTTCGGCATCGTTGGAACCGGTCTGATCGGGGGCGTCATGGGTCGCGCCCTCGCGCAAGCACAGCGCGCAACGCTTTGTGCCGTGGCCAGCCGAACCGCCGAGCGCGCCCGAGCGTTCGCCCAGGAGCTGGGCGGAGAGGTGGCCGCCGGCTCGTGGCGTGACCTCGTTGGCCGCGACAACGTCGACGCCGTGTACGTCGCGACGCCCACCTCGGAAAAGGAGCCGATCGCGCTAGCTGCCATCGCGGCCCGCAAGCACGTGCTCGTCGACAAGCCCTTCGTCGACGCCGCGTCCGTCGGGCGCATGCTCGACGCGGCTCGAAACGCGGGCGTCGTCTTCATGGACGCCACCCACTTCGTTCACCACCCGCGCACCCAGTCCGTTCGCGAGCAACTCGACTCGCTCGTCGGCGAGCCCATCTCGCTGCACACCAGCTTTCACTTTCCCGGCGACGACCCGACCAACATTCGCCGACAGCCCGCCCTCGAACCCACCGGCGCCCTGGGTGACATGGGCTGGTACGCCATGCGGGCGGTGGTCGAATACCTGCAGCCCGCCGCCGACCTCGCCAGCGCCGCCGTCGCAACCCACACCGCCGACGACGGAGCCATCATTCACGCCGCCGGCCAGCTCGTCTTCGGCGACGGCAAGACGTCCTCCTTTGACGTCGGCTACCGGGTCGGCGCCCTCGTCCAGGACCTACATCTGCTCGGCACCGCCGGGGCCCTTGCCATGGATGACTTCGTCCTCGACCGGCAGTCGAGCTTTGCCTTCGACAACGCCGACGCCCCAGCCGGCTTCACCCACCGCGCCGGCGCCGACGGCGCCCCCGCCCCCCGCCTCGAACGTGTCGCCAACGACATCCCGCAACACGTGCGCATGCTCGACGCCTTTGCCGACGCCGTCCGCCAGGGTGGCGACCAAACCCGGTGGGGCCAGGCCGCGCTCGCCACCCAGCGCCTCCTCGACGCCGCCCTGGACGCAACCCAAAACGCCGGTGGGCCCGCCGCCTAGCGGCGTCCCGCCCCACCGCGGCAACGGGCGCGGCAACCAACGCCGCGCCCTGAAGTCGAGTCGCACGCGGTCGGGCCCCGGGAACCCGGCCCCCGACATTCCCCCACTCCCGCCGGGGGAATTCGACTGCTGTTTCAGCCACCTGCTCGCCCCCAGATGCTTGACAGCCCCCTCCGGCTTCGCTAGGAATGTGGGCCCCGCAAGGGAATCTTCCGGTGTAGCTCAGTTGGTAGAGCAGGTGGCTGTTAACCACCCTGTCGGCGGTTCGAGTCCGTCCACCGGAGCCACATATTCGCCAAGCCAACTTCCTGGCGCAGAGAGTTAACAAAGGGCCTCCCCGGCACCACCGGCGAGGCCCTTGTTTTTTTTCGCAGGGTCTTGGGAGGCGCACCGACTGGGGCCTTTTGCCGACACCTCACAGCCCGCACGTCCTCGATGTCCCTCGCCTACCTCGTTCTCAAGCGCGGTAGTCGGGCGACGGCCCGGACGAGGCCGCGCCTACGCCGACCGATTGACGCGCTGCGTATCCGGGTCACACATCGGCTCGAGCCCACACGGACTGGCCGCTATCGCGCACTCGCTGTCGAAGGAACCGACGCTTTGCCTGACTGGCATGGTTCCCTGCCGGCCCGCCCGTCGACCTCCCAGCTGTAGGGACCGATTTCCAGATCGCTCGTCGAGCTGAGGACGAGCGAATTGCTGGCTTGTGCCTACGGGTGCCTGCTGCCACGTTGCGCGACCGCGACGCCGACGTGCTCGCCCCGACGTACTCATGCGTCGTCGCGTCGACCGGAACCGCGTGCTCGGGGGACCGTCCTGGCGCGCCGACGTCTGGACGGTTCTCGAAGGAGATCCCGACGTGAACGTTGCCGAGGCGGCCCGCCGCGCAGGGTGTTAGTTCGCGACGGCCTGGCAGGTCGTTCAAGACTTTCGGCTCCTCCGCTCCGCTTCGCTTCGCTAGGAGAAACGGACGGAGCCTCAGCTTAGCGTCAAGAGCTGTTAGCGTGCTATCGACAGGAGCCCACGCTTGTGAGATTCACGGCTTCGCCTCGCGAGCCTTGGACGCTCTAGCTGGTGCGCCCTGTCCGCCCCAACGCCGAACGCACCGCTCGCGCAAGTAACTCGTACAGCACAAACTCCGACGCACGCGGCGACAAGTGGCGACGATTGACGTGCATGTGTACATAGCTAGCAAGTGCGTACTCCTTCACGCTCTTGTGCGTGTTTTCATAGCTCGCGGCTGCCCGGTGCATGGCTTCCAACCAAGATCTAAAGCCGGTACGCAGTTTGAGCGGGATCGCATCCTCTGGGTTGATGGTTAGCTCATCTAGGGCACTCCGATGATCTCGGTGACGCTGTGCGACTGCCTGAAGGTCCTGTCTTGCTGCACCAAACTCGCCTCTAAACGACCGCCTTTGGGTATCGTAGAAGTCGTACTCCGCCTCATCGCTAAGCCCGAAGCTACGACACAGTGCACACATCGACGCCGCGGTGACCAGCCACCGTTCGTCCTCCGAGAACGAGCTCAGCATGAGTTCGTATACCCACTTACTGTCGGCTACGAACACGTCATGCGCCGTATCAATGAGCTCCGTCCCACCATATCGACGGTATTCCGGCATGTAGTCGACCACAGCAACGCGACTGAATAAATCGCCAACATGCGCTCGCAGCCGTTCCTCGATGGTCCCACGGTGCCGCGCCGAGAGTCCTGCCGCGCGCGCACGAATATGCGCCGACGGGTCGTTGTATCTCAAGAAAAACCACCGTTCCACCCCAGCGGCCGATAGCTCATCTGAGACAGTCTTGGCGATCGTATCCATCGCGCCTGGCGCCCCATAGATTTCCCACGTAGTCCAATCCTGGTCGGCCCTGGCTGCACAAACGCTGTCATAACGTGGTGGCGGCATTGCTGGTTCGCCTACTTCTCCGAGTGGTTCCTTTATTGGAATCACGAGTTCATGAGCGTAGTCCCCCAGGCCTGCGTGCTCGGCAGCGATAGCGCTCTCGAGACGCAAGCACTCGTGCAACCAGGCGTTGCTCTTCTTTCGAGCGTACGCCCAGAAGTGCCGCGAGAGTTCACCATCGTCCAGGTCACAAACCAGCGCGTTGTCCCCCTCGTGCAGTTCCACATACCGTGGCAAGCCAAGGTGCTGCCGGATCTTCCTCTCGTGCCGGGCGGTGAGTCGCATGCCTCGTTTGAGCCCGACCTCGTGCCACACGTTCTCGGACAACTTCCACCGCGCCGCCGCGAGCACCGTCGTCCCCCACTGCACTCGGGGAAGTTGTTCAACCAGCGTCTCTACGCCTCCCCAATCCCAAGAGACTGCCGTTTCGTATTGCTGAGCTACGGCGCATAGAAATCGATAAGGCCCGTAGCAAGTAGCCATCGGATTGAACGACGAACCTACAGTCAACATCAACCGCCGCTGGTGGCGCTCCGACCAAACTACTACCCCGCCGTTCTCAACAAACACCGAGAGATCGTCAATGCGAAGAGGAGGCTCTGCTCCGCTTGCGGTGTGCCCCATATACTCTACACTTACGTTTCGAATTCGCGGACGAAGGCATAAGCTCATGCTAAGCGCTTCGGGCCCAAAAGCTATGTCGGCCCGAACCCAGCCCGGCGGAGTGTCCAGCTCTTCCGCGTTCCACAACTCATCCACCAAGGCTTGCACCTGCGGGGATTGATGCCGAGAAATCAGTCTGACGCTCTCGCCGCTCCCGACTAACCTTAAATGGTGACGCGTCTGGCCGCGAAGCAGGTTGCAGAACGCAAACCCCGCCCCCCTGAGCTGGACTCCTTCACCTACTGCACTCAACAGCTCACTTAACGACTCGTGTCCACGCAGCTGAACAAGGTCATTAGAAGTCCTGGCAATCCTATGCAACACGAGACATTTTGCCGTAAGGTGCAACGCTGCCCCGTCATCCTGTTGAAAGCTTAGTCCACGCAGGAGCGGCTGATTTTCAAATGCCGTGCTCGAGTCAAGGTCGAAAGCGACGCCTTTCTCCTCGTCTATTGCCCTAAGCAGGGGAACGCGTTGCCCTTCAAACCTTTTTTCGAATCCATCCGCCCAATCCACAAGGCGCTTCGACGGTTGGCCTAGGTCGAGAAGTAGCGATGCGGCTTCAACAAAGTCGCGATCATTCATCGGGTGTCGCGATCGCACGAGTGAGGCGTTGCGCTCGGTCTCGACGAACAACGCTCCCCCAACCGAGGGATTCTCTCTCCCCCCCGGCAACTCGACAATCACGGCGTTGAGTCGTTCCTGTGCAACTGGGACCGTAACCTCTCCCCGCTCCAATGCCTGGCAAACCTCGAGCGCACGAGTCGCCGCGCCTCCCAAGCTGGGAGCAACCTGCGACAACGCATCGCACCACCCCCGAAGAGCTAGGTCTCCCACAACCCGTGGCCAGAAAGCAGGGTAGAGCAGCTGTCGCCGGCATAGCGATGCGAGGAAACCGCGCACGTCTTTCTCGCACACTTCATCGAACGCTCCAGTCACCTCCTGCACCAAGTTACCGATGGAGACGGCCTGCGCACTCTTGTCGACAACTAGCTGCAACGCCGGAGTGAGCTCTATCTCTTGCAGGGTCGCGGTATCCTTATCGTGCGGCTCCAGGAACCGAACGGTGTTTTCCTCCACCGTGGCGCTGCTGTTTAGCGTCACCAACAACTCGCGGCCGGCCTCTTCCATACCGCTGAGGGCGCACTTTGCGACTGCTAGGGCAAACCTGCGATGTAGCCGTACAAAGGTACGTCGCTCACAACTGAGCTGGGGAAAATCCGCGTATCCATGCGTCAGTATCCCCACTGAGGTGAAATAGCCAAAAGGCGTTGCTCTGCTCGCCGCGCGACACAGGTAGCGGCATAGACTTCCCACGACGTCACTAGTTAGTTGACCTTGTGCAGCCGTCCACAACGAAGGTGAGGCGAGAGCCAGCGCGTTCTCCGCCCAGGTTGTTTCGAGCAGGGCGTTCAAGCGGTCCTGCAGCGACCTACGCCGATCAAAAAACGCGACGAACGGCAGAGCGGCTGCCCGCACCACCATCCGATCCCCTCTCGCCGCTAGGCGTCGCTCCCGCTTTTGCCACGGCTTCGCCATAGTCTACGGTGCAGGTCTCAGCCCCCCAACAGTAGCCGCAGAAGGACCGACCACAGGATGCATGACGATAAGGTCGAAAGCCCGCGGGAGCTCGACCAGTGTTCGGGTCGTTTGTCTGGAGTAGGTATGGCCGATTTGGCGATAGAGCCTTGGAACTGAAAAGAACTTTCGGGCCTCGTCGCCAAGCTTTTTTAAATCCACTATGTACGGACGGGAACCTACCGAGTCCGGGAAAGCCGCCTCGAGATATGGTGGCGCAGCGGCCCCAACGACGTGCGCGCGTACCGACTCCTCAGCGCCGAGTTCCTGACCATATGCCCGAAATCCTCCCTTGCCAAAAAGCTGGCCAACAGCCAAATACTCACTCGCCAGTTTCGCTCTGAGCATGCTGCCGAGCGCGTGCTCTTTCGTAGCGATATGGTCATTGTGTGCCCACACGATGGCCTTTCCTCCCATCCCTTCGAGGGCGCGAACCGTGAACTCTGCCATGGTAGCGTCGCGGTCCAGGAGAACCTCGAAGTTTCCTTTCGTGTAGAACTCTTGCCCCTTCTGCAGCGCGTCCAAACCGATACTCATCAAGGTAACTTGTGCGCGAGAACACGTGCCATCGAGCTCTTGCAGCTCATCTCTTGCGCTTCTAAGTGCCCTCGCGGCGTTCTCCCGCGCTTTCTCATCCAAGCCGAAGAACTCTTTGGCGCTCGCATTGTAGGCGGAGATCTTCTCGAGTAGGCGATTCGGCTGGCGCAAGCAATCAGAAGCGAGAACCCTCAACGCATCGAACTGAGGCTTCATTATCTGAAAATCTACCCCCACCAAGCGCACTCTATCGTCCACCGGCCTGTCGCGATTGTATTCCCCTATCCACTTGAGCAACTCCAAGACCTCGTACGTGTCCCAGATCCAGAAACCCACTCCGGTGAGCAACCGCCGAAGCTCCTGGACGTCCACGACACCGGTCTGGAGGTAGTTGTCCAAGAGCTGGACCCCCCCCCACGCCGCTTCAATGGCTATCACGCGATAGTTGTGCTTCTCGACAAGGTAGCGGATGAGGCGATGCCGCATTCGCAAGAACTCGGAAGAGCCGTGCGTCGCCTCCCCAACACCCACGACTTTCGCCTGAGCGAACCGTTCATCAAACGGACTAAGGTCATCGAGCGGAAGGTCGCCGTGAGAACCGAGCAAGGGAACTCGCACCGATCGAATATCCTCGATCACGCTCTTCGGGGGTTGCGCCCTGTAACTCTCGAGGGGGTAGGCATCGACCTCCCAGGTCTTTTCGTACGACGCGCCGCCATACTGACTGACCGCGTAGTAAGTCTTCGATTCCAACGTGAACCGGTGAAGCTGTTGCGGAGCGCGCGTTTCAACCCGGCCGCCGTCGTCAGTGTATGTCGCGTATCGAACACCACTTACAAGAAGCGGCTCAAGCAGAACCAGGCTGTTCCGAACTGGTTCCCCGTCGGGTGTCCTATAAACAGCGCTCCAATCCTGGACGCCCTCGCTGACGTTCCGAGCTGGTGTCACCTCGTCATTGCGCAGCACGATAGGCACGTCTAGACCAGTATCTGTAACGAACGTCGCCTCGCGATACGCTATTCCCTGCACCGCTGTTGCGGTTACGAACCACTTTCCCGCATCGACACTGACAGAAAAACCTCCGTCCGAATCGGTACGAGTCACGTGGTTACGCGCCGGATCGCCTGGGTCCCCCACCAATACGACAGCCCCCGGAACGGCAACTTCCCGCACTTTGACGGTGCCGGAGACGATACCTCGCTCCACGTTTTTTTGGGCCTTCACGGGACCTTGCGGGCTACCGCAGCCAACCAGTGCGACTGCGAATAATGGAGTTGCTTTTTCTATCATCTCTCTGGAACTCATCATGGAACGACACTCCGTTCCTCTGCAGGAATTCCGAGCGCCACTGTTTTGCGGAGTCATACCTCATACGACCACGCTCAGCCGAACGGTCCGATTACCAGACGCCGCAGGCCGCGGTCGTTCCGACGTCGCGAGCCCGAGAAATCTCCCGTTTTCTTCAACCGCAAGCCCCAAGTCGATCAAATTATTGAGGAAAGTCTCGACCGTCTTGGCGCCGACACCGTATGTTCTACCACTACGCACGAGAGACTCTAGCCGCCGGGGTGCGTCCATATCAAGGTACAGTGCGGCCGCACTGTCTCGCAGAATGTGCTCCTCGCCATCGTTGGAACCACGGGTATCCTTCACGATCAGAAGGTCTGGTCCTCTTCGATAGGTCAGCTCTGGGACACGTCCGCCCGATTGCGCACGTCTCCAAGAATCCACAGCGTCACTCAGGGGCTTGACATAGGTCAGATCCCGAGGTCCTCGCACACGAAAGAAGTATGCGAGGTCTCGTAGGTGCTCGTCACGGTTCCTATAAAGATGCGAGTAGAACGGAAGGGGCTCGAGCTCGAAACCGAAGTCCTCGGGACGGCTGTGCAGCGGACTGAAGCGATCCACCCGAATCGGGATCACCCCACTCGGCTGAGGAAGGTGCACCAGATAAGGAATCAACCTCGCCATACGCTCGTACTCTGCGGCGGCTTCGCCTGGGAATCCACATAAGAGATTCCAATCAACTCGGATTCCGTACTCCCTACACCATTTCAGCAACGCAATGTTCTGCAGCGCGGTAGCGCCTTTGTCCATGATCTTGAGGACTCCGGAACTCAACGACTCTATTCCGGGCTGAACCGCTGTAATCCCCGACTCGCTCATCAATCGCACTTGGTCACGCGTGAGATTGGCCTTAACTTCGTAGTACATGGAGTACTGAGCCCCAGACTCCACAACTGAGGGCAAAAACGAGGTCAGGTAGTCCATGTCCATGATGTTGTCGACGATGGTGAAGTCTAGTACCTCGTGCCTCCGCGCGAGAGTCTCTAGCTGCGCCAGTGCGACTTGGGGAGCCTTGCTCCGATAATTCATCGTCCCCCCGTTCAAGCCGCAAAAGATACAGTGGTGCTTGGCCCCCCACCAACAACCGCGCGCTGTCTCGAACGGAATCGTGACAGCGGCCCGGAGTCTTTCCTCGAGACCAACTTCGCGTATCGCGGTGAAATACTCAGCATAGTCTGGGCAGGGGATCGAGTTCATATCTGGCGAATCAGCCGAGTCTCCGCCGTCTACAATCGCCCCCGATTGGCATCGAACACACACGCCGTCTCGCGGCCCCGTCGCCCCGTGCTCCGCTAACTCACTAAAGACGTCTACGGCTGTGCCTTCGGCCTGCCCTTTGATGCACACGTCGATACAATCGAACTCCCGCATCAGCGCGGGCCCCATTCTTCCCTCGCAGTTTGCCCCTCCAAACACAACCTTCAGGTCCGGCCGCCGCTTCTTCAGTTCAGTGGCGAGCGCAGCGCTCGGACAATTCTGGGAGAATGTTGTTGAGAAGCCCACAACGCGCGGCGAATGCGAGAGTACTCGCTCAGCCAAGCCATCGAGGAAATCCCCTACTTCGGCGGACAATGCCCGCGCCTTCATCACAAACTCAGGAATCCCGTTGCTGCCCAGTGCTTGCGCATACGCTTGCCAGTCCAACGTCCCGGCCCTCGCGGACGAAGAGAATACGGCGTCCCCCAGCCCCGAAACCGATTGATTGCTGAAGACTTCGTAGTCCTTTAGAGTGAAGCCCCCGCGGCTTCTTTCGAGAAGCCACGCCGCGAAGTAAACGTAACCGTGCACCGTGACCGACTCGACGCCACCCGACGAGAGGATCGCTTGCACGGTGCCTAACTGGATAGATGGCATTGTCAAGTTCGCCCACGGCATCGACACAAGAACCACTTGACTTTCCCCGCATTGCCTTGACTTTCTCGTCATAGTGGTCATTGCCCTTCGTTCGGTTTACGCAAGAAGCCTAGTCTTCGGAAGAGGAGCTCATCGGGTGCGCCTTGCAAAGTCGCGAGGGCTAGTAGATATCCGTTCACGCCGAACCGAATACCCGCCCCCCGGAACGCGGCAACGTCCATATCGCGCGGCAACCTGCAACCGGGCGAAAGGCCGGCCGCCCGGGCGGCGAGATGGTGCCCCGCGGCGCCGCAGCAAACATCGGGCCCCACTGGGGCAGGCCAATCTGCACTGAGCCTCGCTCGGACCTCATGTCTAACGAAGCGGCGGACTAAGTCCTGCGCCATAGCATTTTCGATTTGGGCCAAGGCCCCGGCCACCGCTAGATTCCCTGAGCACCAGCCAGTCATCCTCGCCTCGTTTTCGTCGCTCCGCGATGGCCAGAATGACCAACAATCGGTGGTGACGAGCGCGGCCAGACTCGAGACGATGGCTTGCATGTGTTGCTGGAGGATTTCACTCCTCCGCGCCGTATTGAGTGCACCAAGTGCCACAAGTCCGCCCGATATTCCATGCGCAACGCCGACCTGAGCGTTGTAGGGCGTTGCGAGAGACTCGGATTGCCATCGCTCGATCTCTCTGTGAACAAAGCCGAATATTGGCGCTTGCAGTCTATGCACGGCTGCGTAGTAGGCCACACCGAAAGCACCACTAACGAAGTCAAGCGCCACATCACCTGCGCCGGGCCTCCAAGCGTCTAGCACTAGCCCGTCCAGCCGCTCCACGTGTTGTGTGCTGTCCAGTCCTAACTCGCTGCTTGCGACGCAAAGAGTCCACGCGAGGCCCGCAGCGCCTCCGAATAGGCCGGTATGGGTCATCGCGTTGCCTGCTTCTTTGATTAGTGCATCTAGACACGCCCTTCCCAACGACCGCCAATGCGCAGCCCGCCCACAGTCGAGCTGCGCCATGGCTACCGCCAGCTCAGGTGCGCCTTCGAGGTCATCGGCGCCCCGACGTTCAAGAGCCAGCCTGAGTGCGGCATCTGCGGCAGAGCGCATGCGGTCTATTTCGCCCAACGGAGTTCGTCCATTCCATGGTAGTGCGCCAACCGCAGTAACAACCACTCTTCGAACCCTTTACTTCGAGGCACCCAGCCGCTAGGGGGAATTCTCCACTCCCAGAGATACCCCCCGTAGTCCCCGGACAGAATTCTTCCGTCGTCGATGAACCGAACCCTTGCAACGACCTGGTTATGCTCGGTGAAAACCCCGTATTTATCGTTCCTTAGATCCATGGCAACAACCGAAGCATCCAAGAGCGCAACGGTCACAAGAGAGCCGGCGGGCGAGACCTCAACAACATTTACCCCTTCATCGAGCGCCCACGAGCGCCCGGCCCCACCTCCATCGATCACCCTCAACCCCTTAAGCTTTTGATCTGCTAGCAAGATCGCACCGTTGCTAGTCTCGGCTATCGCGGGCGCACCTTTGCCGGTATCCGGAGAAACAACAGTGACCCGCCCCGTCTCGATATCATATTTTGTTACGCCCCCTTTCATGCCGGCAACGTACGCTGCATGCTTGTTTACGTAGCAAGAGAGTGGAGCGTCATGGGCCGCAAATTCTGCGAGTAAGGCACCTTCAAACGTCCACAGCTTCGCGTTTCGGTCCTTATCGATCGTCAAGATGCGCTTCTCTTTATGATCGAAGTAACTACGGAATATATCGCTTTCGTGTCGTGGTTGAAATTCGCTTCGCACCGGGCCCTCGGCGCTCAGGTCCCACCGAACAACGGTCCCGTTGCTAGACACTCCAACGAACGCCGAATCGCCGACCCAGTCGACCTTTCGCACAACCCCTCCTTGCTGCAGGCGAAGCACCGCTTCACCTCCGCTCACGAGCACCTGGCCGTCGGCGCCGCCCGATACGGCCTGTCCATTCTGGACGGAAACGGTCGCAGAAAAGCCTTCGTGTTTTTGGGTCACTCGTGTGGGCGAGTTCTTAACCGGTCGCACTGAGCCTTCCCGGAGAGCCACCATCCCGAATCCGTTGCCATCTAGCCCAACAGCCAAGATCGGACTCGGATACCTGGTCCGGCGTGTCAGCCCACTCAAGGGCTCTCGCCACGACAGCAATCGTCCGTGTTGATTCCCCGCATGCAAGGCTCCTGAGTCGTCGATCAGCAGAGAGATCACGGGGCTGCTACCGCAGTTTAGAACGCGGTGAGTATCCGTTTCTAGGTCCGCAACGAGCACCTTGCCCCGCGAATCAGCGGCGGCGACGTACCTACCGGCTGGTGATACATCCACCATAGGCACGGCAACGGCGAACTTTTCGCCTAGGGAGCGTTCCACTCTCCCAGCCGTCAACATGTACACGTGGCCATCGGCTGCCGACATAAAGGCCGTTTCGCTGTTTTGGGTAGCGGCGATGAATCTGTGGGGCGACGGAAGTTCAACCTCGCGTGGCGCCTGTCCGTACCCCCAGAATATTGCTTTCGACTTGTCTGCCGAGCCGGCCCAAAGACCGTCGCGAGCCGCTGCAAGCCGCAGATCCATTGAGCAGGAATACTTGCTAGAGACCTTACGGTCATAGTCTGGTGCGACGTAGACGCTAAGAATGCCTGTCCCTTCGCATACAGCCACGTCCCCATTGGGCAGGGTAGTGACGTGCGGGGCGGTCAACTCTGATATTCGCCGCGAACGATTATCCCGGTAGACAAGAAAAATCCCGTCGGCTCGACCGACTACTGCGAAATCGTCGTCTTCGTGTCGTCCGCTCGCAATGTCAAAGACCGTCTCCCGTGCAGGCCCGCTCGCTAACAGGACGGTCCCGGCGAGGTCGACAACGGCTTCTTCTCTAGTCGCGTAAATGAACCCCTTGCCCAGAGAATCTCCTGGATAGTATTCGTTCGTCTGTTCAAACTCGTCAAACGCCGACGCTCGATAATGGCGAACTTCTCCAGTGGCGGGCAGGGCGATTATGCCGTCCTGGTGGCGTCGGAGCTCTCCAATGGGCAATCTCTGCGCTTGGACGTAAACATCTGGCGCGCCTCGGCCTACTGCTTTTGCTGCGATTAGTGCAGCCTTGCTCGCGTCCTCGCCAGCGAACTGTGTCAGCGAAGCGAGAGCAGCGCCCGGGTCGCTCAGAAGGAGCTGCCGAGCCTGAATCAGAACGAGTCTATTTCGCTCCAGTTCCAGCTTTCTCACAGCCTCACTTGCTCGCCTCGACTCACGCCGTGCGTTGTCACGCTCGCTAGCTATTCGCCAGATGCTAAGCGCTCCACCGACCACGCCCAACGCGAGAAGAAGCAAGATCGCCGGATGTCGCCGCACCCATTTGCGCAGAACATCGAGGGGCGAATATCTATACGCGCCGACCAGGCTTCCAAGTCGGTACAAACGCAGATCATTCGCAAGTGCGCTTGCGTCACTGTAACGCTGGGACGCCACGGGTGCCATCGCCTTGTTGATGATCGCGGCGAGCTCTCCTGGAACGTCTTTTAGGTCGCGCTCGATCGCGGGGCGTTTCCCGGCCGCCAAACTGCGGAGCACCTGCTCCGATGACCCCTTGAACGGGATTTTGGACGTCAGTGCATGGTAAAGGATCGCACCAAGAGAGTAGACATCAGCCGTCTTGCCGACCGGCAACGCCTGCGCTTGTTCTGGCGGCATGTAGGCAGGCGTACCCACGACCTGTGACGTCGCAGTGAGATTCGACCCAGCCCCCCCCCAGTCTGGCTCGGTGGCTTCTTTCGAGTGGAATCGAGGGCTCTCCTCGTCGATAGCCTTCGCGATGCCCCAGTCAATGATGACCGTTTCACCATGCGAGCCGACCATGATGTTCGAGGGCTTGAGATCGCGGTGGATGATACCTTCATGGTGGGCAAACCCCATGGTTTCAGCAGCGGCCTGAACAAACTCGAGGAGCGCCAGACGCTGGGTGGCTGTCTTGGCGCTATCGATCCGTTCGCGGAGTGTCTCGCCCACGACTTGCTTCATCGCGTAGAAGCCCTCGCCATCGGCAGTTGTGCCACGGTCATAGACCGGGACCACGCCTGGGTGCTGAAGTCGCGCCGTAATCAGAGCTTCTCGGTGAAAGCGTGCGTAACTTGCACGGCTTCCGCGGTGCCCTTGAAGCTTCTTGACGACTACCCGCCTTTGCAGGATCGAGTCGAAGGCTGAGAAGACCGCGCCTACGCCACCACGGCCAATCTCTTTCCCAATACTGTACCTGTCCGCGACGTGGCGGCTTTCAACCCAGTCAACAGTGTCCGCCACGGGGCGCTCGGTCGGCTCATCGACGTCCGCCGCCGTCTCGGTCCTTGTGTTGTCTCCCTCGTCCATCTGCTTTAGAGAGTCTACGATCCAAAAAAAAACGGACGTGCATCGCGGCACGCCCGTTTCACGCCGCTCCCGGCTATTGCTCTACTGGGAGCCTCAACACTGGGTGTTGCCGGGTGACGTGGGAAGGTTTACGGAAGTTCCGGTGATACCGCCCACGACCTTCTTCATATCCTCGTTGGTGAGCTGTCGGAGAGGACGTGATGTAATCTGGAGCGGGTTCTCGCTTTCGTTCTTCTTTTCTTTCTGCATGCTGCCTTTTCTCGAGCTAGGGGGACTTTCGGACGCGACTTGCGCGCTTTGGGCGTCTCACTATGGGAAGACGCGAGGGTTTTCGCAACAACTATCCGGAGGCCGGGGCCGCACCTTCGCCCCCCCGCTGTACCGGTAGCCCAGAATGGGCTATTTCGTGATACGTACCAACGTTCACCGTCGCCCAGCTGCGAATGGGTCACCAAGGCCCCATCGCCCCCGTTTTTTTTGCTTTTTGCCGCGCCACCGTGAGAGGGGGCCTAGACCTTGGGCGCCGAGAAAGCCGGGAGCGGTTCACCGCGAGCCGCCTGAGGCGAAGGGTCCGAGCTGGTCATGGGCCAAGTATTCACCGAATGCGGGGAGCCGTGTGGCCCGAATCGGGCTACTGGTCGCCGAGATGCTCGTTGGTCAGCGCGCCGTGCCCAGACAGCCTCGACAGGGCCTCATGGGCGATTGTCTCTGGCCCGGGATTTGGCGTCGGAGGATCCAGCGGCCTACGGGGTGTTCGACGAGTCGCCCGGCATGTCGAGCCCGGCGGGCCAGTCGGCAGCTCTGGCGCCGGCCTGGTAGGCGCTTTCGAAGAAGTCGAGGATCGTCTTTCGCGGATCCGGTGTCGCCCTCACTGCGTCGTAGGTGAGCAACGCCTGTCCCTTCTCTCGATCCCAGTTCGCGCCGGGGCCAGCCAACGGAAAATCAGTCAGGCCGTCGGGTGCCGGCGCGGTGTACGAGTAGAAGGCGGGCTCGCGAACGACGGCATCTCCGGCCCACCATCCAAACGCGATGACTTCGTGCGAATAGGCCTGACGTTCAACGTCGCCGGCCCCCGGTGAGACGGGCGCCTGTCGGCCGGAAAACCGTGCCAGTGCGAGATCCATGTGGTGCCAGAACAAATGGACCGGGCTGGACTTGCCGACGAATCGACCGCGAAACTCTCGCAGGACATCGTCGATCTGAACCAAGGCCGACCAGTAGCGTTGCACCGCGTCACGATCGTAGCGGCGCTCTCGCCTGTCATCGACGAACGGCACACTCTCCCCCGGCACATCGAAGGGACGAGGCAGTGCGATCGACGGGTTGAGCCCGAGGCTCGCCAACGCGTCCATCGCACCTTCGTAGAAGCGAGCGACCGAAAGGCCGTCACCAAGTTCGATTCGCTGCTCGACGCCGGTTCCACTCTCGATGACGAGCCGGTGCGCCAGGAGGTCGAGCCGGACCTCGAAGGCTCCTCCGGTGCACATGAGTCGCCCTGTCGTAATGCCGCTGGCCGAAGGGTAGAGCGTTACGTGCCACCAGTGGTTGAGCCTTGGCTGGGAGGCCAGGCGGATTTTGCCGAGCACCTGACAATAGAGGTGCAACGTGCGCTTTGAGTCCTCCCAATCGTCAAGCGGCAGCTCTGGCAACGAGTCATGCCCCATTGGCAAGTTCACCAATCCAACCATGCCGCCAGCCTACCAGGCACGCGCCGGCCGTGGCGAGCGACCGCATGTCTCGACGGCCTCCATTGCGATCCATCCGTCTCGCGACGACATCGTTGCGTCCTCATCCGGGCGCCCTGGTAGGCCCTGCAAACGCGGGGTCAAGCGAGCGCTGGCGTATCTATCGATGGGAACGTTCGCAGGACGTCGCACGGCGTAAGGATCCCCGCGACCGCGCCCTCGTCACCGCAACTGCTTGCTGTAGAAAAGCTCCGGGTCGCCCGGGTCGAGGTCCTCAACCGTGCCGCTGTGGCGGTACCCGAGTTTTTGCAACAGCGCCTGCATCGGCAGGTTCGACTGGTTGGTCGACGTGAAGACCCTTTGCGATACGCAATGCCCCTCGAGATGGCGCACCAGTGCCGCCCCCACGCCCCGGCGACGGTGTGCTGGCCCAACCATCAGCAGGCTGATGAAGCCCCGCCCAAAAAACGAGTGCTCGAGGACCGCGTAGCCCACTACCGCGCCGTCGAGCAACGCAACCCAGGCCCCTCCTTCGCGCACCGACCTTTCAATGAGTGTTCGCCGCTCCTCCGAGTCATCCGCGACGCGATCGACGGACCGTATCGCCTCCAGGTCTTGGTCCAGCGCCCGACGGATCTCCATGCCTTAGCCTAATCGATGGCGGGAAGAATCGCAGGGCCCTGCAGATGTACGCGCGGCTAGTGACCTTCGACCTGATATTGCGGGTCGCTTTGGCGCGGGCCGAAGGAATGCGGTCGACCGACGCTGCCATCGCCGCTGCCGCCAGGCCGCGTCACCTTCCCGCCTGCCTCCTCATGAGACATTCGTATCAACGCACGGCGGAATCCTTTTCTCGAGGGAGCAAATCGAAGCTTGAGTGCAGCCAGCTGCATGCACGAAACGTAGGCCGCGCGTTCTGGCCCCCCCGGGTGTCGCGCCTCTGCCCGCACAACCTCGCCCGACGGCTCAATGCGCACGTACATCAGGTTTCCTCGAAACGCTCCCGCCGGTAGATGAACGAGGCATTGAGAATACCGGTCCCGTTGGGCGAGAACGACAGATCTGCCCACATCGGGCTCCGCTGGCAGCCCGTTGTCGACGACGCGGTGTCCGCCGCTTCTTACCCATTGCGCCCAGGTCCGCCGAACGTGCTGCATTGTGGCTTCGGTCTTCAATGGCGGATCGTCGAGCGATGTTCCATCAATGCGATAGGGTTTGCCTTCGACCTCGAAACGCACCTGCGCGAGCCGTTTGACGGCGGCCCTTGCGACTCCCTCGCTCCCATTGGAGACCAGTTCGGCGAGAACTTGTATCGCGGCTTCGTACGATTTCGCCGCCGGATCGTAGCTACCGTACGCGCCCACCAGGTTGAGGGCGACCAGCTTGCCTCGGCCGGAGGTTTTCGGGTCACCGATGAACCGAAGTACCTCCGCTCCGACCGCGTCCCACATCGCCTTCTGGTTTCTCCAACGATTGCGATGCAGCCAGCGAAGGGCGGACTCACTGAGGTTTCGGTCCTTCGTTCTCAACCATCGGACCAGCACGGGCGCGGCTCGTCTCGGCGCGACAGAGTCCAGCGCCCGCAGTGCCGCCAGGTGAACCATTGCGGTCTTGTTGTGTCGGTCTCCGATCCGGACGGATTGACCAACCCTGAAGAATGATCCGTCGCTCGAGTAGTCACGTCGAAGCAAGAAGAGCCGATAGCCGGCGCGGCGAACGGGCACCTCGTCGCACGGAGCCACGGTCTTGAGAACCAGTACCTTTGGCAACTTTCCGAGGAACACCTTGTCGCCCCTCAGAGAGAGCACGCCTGCCCGGCAGGCAAGCCTTCCCGATGCAATCGCATCGCTCTCGTTGAGCCCCTCGACGATCAGCGTATCGAGAGCGAGAGCAGAGCCTGTTCGCAGGCGTTTGCCTGCGGCGAGACGACGCGTCAGTTGCCGCGATGAGAATCTAGGACCTCTGCGGCCACCAGTAGGTTTCGGAGCGGCAGCCCCGGGCGATCGATTGGCCACGGGCATCGCCGGGGCGCCGGGGGCCCGCTCCTGGGAATGAGCCGCAAGTGCGTCGCAAACGATGAGCCCTCCGACGAGCAGCGCCAACACCGTTTTCGAGATCACAGACGAACTCCGGGGGTCGTGAACGTCATCGGAGACGGGGCGGCAAGAAGTTCCCGGCCCGCCACGTTTCTCCGATGGCTCGACATCAGCTCACAGAGTCCTTCGGCCCGAATCTCCCCAGGCTCGACAGTTCGTGGGCCGAGGTTTCGAGGCAACCGGTTGGATCATCTGCCGTAAGCCGTTGCTGAGCAACGAAATCCCACCAGGGGGCGCGATTCTCGGCCACTGGTACGCCCAAGGCCCCGTCTACGGAGGACAATTGGGCGTGTTCCAGTTTCTCGAGGCCGCTGGGGACGTGCGTCCATCCACGACATGCAGGGCCCCATCCGATGTGGCAACCCGCCGGGCCCAGGGCCGAGCCAGTGACGACGCAACCGGCTGCCCCTGAGCCCCGAAGCGCGCCGTGGCGGGCAATTGTCGCGGTCTCGCTGGCAGGCACGATGCTCGTCGGCGTGTGGCTCCGCTGGGCCCTGGCCGGCTCGGTGCCCCTTGCCCTCCCGTTCGCGCACCTGCGCCACGCCCATTCCCACCTGGGCTACTTCGGCTTGCTGTTTCCGATCGCCTGGATCGGATGGAGAGCCGCGGGGGCTCCGGTGCCCGGGCGGCGAACACTCATCGCCTACGCGCTGTGCACCGCGGTCGCCTGCGTCGGGTTCCTCCACGGTGGATACGGTCCCGTCGCCATCGCCGGCAGCACCCTGGTGGCGGCGTTCTGGCTGTGGAGCGCCCGCGGGATCCTGGGGCGCTTGAAGAAGCTGCGGGATCCGCTCGGCGCGGTGCCGTTGGGAATCGTGGCCTCGCTGGCGTGCGTGCCGCCCATCGCCCTGACGCTGCGAACCAGCCCGGCGCTCGCGCACGGGTTCGTCACGACCTTTCTTTCCGGCCTGCTCCTGGTCGTCATCATTCCGTCGGTCTTCGCTGGCCGACGCATCTCGCCCGGGCCCTGGCCCTTCTTTCTCGCAACGGGGTGTCTCGGCGCGCTTTCCCTTGGCGTCGCGCCCAACGCCGTGACGCGGCTGGGACTCCTGGCGTTCGCCGGCTTGATGCTGGCACCGGTGCTGTCGTCGCGCCTCGAGCTGCACGCGCGGGCGGCCTGGGCGCTCGTGGGCCTTGGACTCGGCGCGATGGCCGTTGGCCTGGTGCCGAACGTGCGCCCCGTCGCCCTCGGGGCGATTCACTTCCTCATCCTCGGCCCGGTCCTCGGGAGTCTCGCGCCGCTCTGGTTGCAAACGCCACCGCCGACGTGGGCCTGGTGGCTCGGTCACGCCAGCTGGGGCGCCATGTCTGCCGCGCTCGTCCTGCAGGCTTTCGTCGCATCGCCTGCCACGTGGACCGTTGCTGCCCTGGGCGGGACGGCTACCCTGCTTTGGTGGGCGCTCGTACTCGCGCAGTCGTGGGTGCGTCGACCGGCACTCGACGGCGCGCCGGGCACCGGCCGATAGCCCGGCTCACGGCAGCCGTATCTCGAGAACCTCGAACGAAGCGGGCGAGGCATAGCGAAACGGCGCGACCGAGTAGCCAATGCCCGCCGTGATGATTGCAGTCGTTGTCGCCCCGAGTTCGTACCGCCCGACCACGTACGGCGTCTCCAGCCGCGCCAGGGGCACGTGACCGAATCCGAGCCAGGGGTTTACTTGCCCACCGTGGGTGTGTGCCCCCAGCACGAGGTCTACCTTGCCGTTGAGCTTGTTTCCCAGGTCGGCATCGAGCTGGTGCGTTACGAGGATCGAGTAGTCAGCGGAGGCGAGCTGGCCGACAACCGCCTGCAGCTGCTCGTCGGTGCTCAGCACAACGTAGTTGTTGGACAAAAATCCCACGCCGATGCGCTTGCCCTGGTGCTCGAACCAGCGGACCTCGTTGTCTGGTACATCGACACCCTCCGCTTCCAGCGCCGCCGTCAGCTCGCGAACGCTGCGCTCCGGGTCTCGATAGGCAAAGTACTCGTGGTCGCCGCGCACCGAGTAGGTCCCCAGGCGGCTCTCGAGGCGCCCGGCCGCCGCCGCAGCCGCAGCGATAAAGTCGGTTCCCTCGCTGATCCAGTCGCCCCCGGACAGGACGAGGTCCGCCTTCTCGCGATTGATGTCCTCGACCAGCCGGTCGGTCTCTTCGGCGCCGGTGTGCTCGTCTCGCTGCAGGTCGCCGACGAAAACGATCCGGAACGGAGCGCCCTCGCGACTCCCCAGCCGGTACCGGTTCACGTTCAGCGCATCTCGTTCCACGACGATGCGAGCGGGCGTGTAGACGGTGAATCCAGCCACGACCGCCAGGACAGTGGCGCCGACGATCTTCGTGCGCTTCGCCTGCGGGATGCGCCCGCGCCGCGCCGCGAGCCCCACATCGACCGCCAGGATGAAGGGCAGGCTCTGCAGCAGAATCAGCACGCTGATCCAGAACGGATACACCAGCACCCAGGTCCACACGCCGCCCGGGTCAATGGTGAACGAGTCGCGATCGAGGGCGACGGCCAAACCAACGTTGCCAAACGCGTACAGCAGGTAGCCAAAGAGGAGGTAGTAACAGAGCCACGACGCGACCCGCTGTCCTCGCCTGCCCACCCCCACCATGGCGAGAGCACCCGCCAGGCGGCGTTGAAAGTAGACGCTGCCCGAGACCACGAGAAGGATTCCGATGCCGAGAAAGACGAACCACATGGAGAAGCCAGGTATAGGTAGGGTACAGGCCGCGCTCTCACGTTCACGAGTCGAAGACGACCGGACCTGTGCGAGCGACCAGAATTCTGGGGCCTCACTCCCCGACGAAGCGGGTGAACTCGTCTTTGAAGTCCCGATGCCAGCGCGAGAGGGCGGGCCTGTTGTGAACGATGTCGTCCAGGTTCCACTGCATGCGGGCGTGATCGAGGGCCTCGGTCACTTCGTTGTCCGGGCAGATGATGTAGAAGTCGCCCTGGGCCATGCGCTCGAGCAGCCGGTCAGCGACCTGTTCCGACGTCCACGCGGCGGCCGGCTTGACCGGCATGACGCGAGCGATCATGCCCGTGTAGGTAAAGCCCGGCACCAACAGATGAGCCGTGACCCGGCACCCGTCGATACTGCGCAGCTCGTGGGCGAGGCTTTCCGTGACGGACCGAATCGCCGCCTTGCTCGCGTTGTAGGCCGCGTTGCCGGGCGGATTGGTGAGCCCCTGCTTGGAACCAGTGTTGACAATGGCTGCCGGGGTCCCCTGCGCGACCATTCGCTCGACGAACGACTGCAGCCCGTGGACCACCCCCCACAAGTTCACTCCAAGGATGCGCTCCCAGTGCTCGCTGGCCGTGTACGTCTTCGCGCTGCCGCCGGCGGTCCCGGCGTTGTTCACCAGCAGGTCTACCCGACCAAATCGCTCGAACGCCGCGTCTCGCAGGGCGTCGACCGACGTTCGCTGAGAGACGTCGGTGGCGACGGCGTACGCATCGCCGGAGATGGCGTTGGCCGCCGAAGCCAACGCGTCGCCATCGAGGTCGGCCAGGCAGATGCGCATCCCTTTGCTGGCAAGTGCTTTCGCCGTAGCCAGGCCGATGCCGCTTGCGCCGCCAGTCACAACGGCGACATTTCCCTCAACAATCGCGGGATGATCCATCCTGTCTCCTTTCACGGTCACGCCACTGAAAGGCAGTATGTGCGTTTCCTGTTGCCCTCGTCAATCTGTCGCACGTAGGATTACAGAAATGAGTTTCCCTATCGCGCTACACGCGATGCTCGTCCTCGCCCGCACACCCCATCGGCGAATGAACTCGACCCAAATCGCGGCGAGCGTGGGCTCCAATCCGGTGACGGTGCGCCGAGCCATTGGATTGCTGGCGGAGGCCGGCCTGGTCGATACCCAAACCGGGCCGCGAGGCGGAGCGACCCTGGCCCGGGCCGCGAACAAAATAAGCGTCGGCGACGTTCGCCGGGCCGTCGGTGGCCCTTCCTGGCTTCAGGGGCACGAGAATCCCCCGAACATGAAGTGCGACGTGTCCGTGAGTATGCCCCGGATCTTCCATCGCCTGGACCAGACCATCGAGAGTCGAGTGGCGCCAACCCTCGACAAGCTGACGCTCAAAAAGCTCCTCGACGAAGAGATTCGCGGCGCCTAGAGGCGCCTGGCCGGCCGCGTCTCCAAAAACTCCCGGCATCCGCGCGGCCGAGACTGCCCCGGGAACGTCGAGCAGCGTTTCTCCTTGACTGCCAATTAGCAGCAATTCTAGCTACAAATAATAACCGTAGCACCAACTGCTACAGAAAGGCCAAGTCATGAGTTCGAACCACGCAAACAAGACCTACCTCGTTACCGGCGGCACCACCGGCATCGGCGCCGCGACGGTCGCTTTTCTGGCCGAGGCCGGAGCCACCGTGATTGCCACCGGACGGTCCCCCGAGACCCTCGCCAGAGCCAAGGAGGCGGCCCCGGCCAACGTCGACGTTGTTGCGTCTGATGCGGGTGATCTCGGTGCGATCACTGAGCTCGCTGCCTACATCGAGGCGACCTACGGCAAGCTCGACGGCGCGTTCATCAACGCCGGAGTCGCACCATTCGCTCCCTTTGACACGTGGACGGAGGACAAGTTCGACGCCTTGTTCGACATCAACGTAAAGGGACCGTTCTTTTTGGCCCAGAAGCTCGTGTCCCTGCTCAACGAAGGGGGTTCCCTGGTTTTCAACACCTCGATCGTTCACGAGATCGGCATGGGAACCGCCGCCGCCTACGGCGGAACCAAGGGCGCCTTGCGCTCCATCGTGCGGTCGCTGGCGATCGAGCTCGCGGACAGCGGAATCCGAGTCAACGCGGTCGCCCCGGGACCGATCGAAACGCCGCTCTATGGCAAGCTCGGCATGGACAAGGACCAGCTGTCGGGGTTTGCGGCCCATGTAGCCGGGCGCGTACCGCTGAAGCGATTCGGCAGCGGCAACGACATCGCCGAAGCCGCCGGCTTCTTGCTCAGCAGCGCGGCCGGCTTCATCACCGGCGAAGAGCTCGTCGTCGACGGCGGGTGGCTCAACAACGTGGCCTAGGCGATAGCCACGTCGGCGGGCCCCGCTCGACGTCGGTCCGGGCGCCCGACGCCCACCCCTCGCCCGTTGTCGATATAGCCGGCTCGCCGGGCTCTCTCGGGGTCCAGGTGTGACAGTGCACCACCCCGGCGGCGGCGCATGCCCCCCTCGTCCCGGCCACCGACCGCGCTATCATGAAGTCGTGGCGGGAGGTCAACGCGGGGAGCCTGTGCCCCCCCGCACGGCAACGTGCGACAGCGAGACACCGGGGCCGGGCTCGAGCCAAGCCCACGAGACCCATGCCGCTGCGGACGGGGCCGGCCAGGGCGCGGCGGCTGCGATCGATGCTGCGGTCGATGCTGCGATCGATGCTTCGATCGATGCTTCGATCGATGCTTCGATCGATGCTTCGATCGATGCTTCGATCGATGCCGCGCCCGACACGCGGGCGACCGTCGCGACGATGAGCCTGGCCCCGGGCGAGACGCCTCGCCCAATCACCGAGCCGCCTGCGGAGTTCGAGCCCGGCACCCGGGTCGGCCGCTACATGGTGCTGAGTCTGCTCGGCCGCGGCGGCATGGGCGCGGTTTACGAGGCCTACGACCCCGAGCTCGACCGGCGCATCGCCTTGAAGATCTTGAGCGGGGCTGCCGAGGTCGACGAGGCCAGCCGCGAGCGCATGCATCGCGAGGCCCAGGCGCTCGCCCAGCTCAGCCACCCCAACGTCGTCTCTGTCTACGACGTGAGCCGCTTCGAAGGCCAGGTGTTCATCGCCATCGAACTGGTGCAAGGGCAAACCCTGCGGGCGTGGCTGCGCGAGGGCGAGCGCTCGCGTGCCGACGTACTGCGCGCGTTTCTCGAGGCTGGCGAGGGCCTGGCCGCCGCGCATCGCGCAGGCATCATCCATCGCGACTTCAAGCCCGCCAACGTCATCGTGGGCGACGACGGTCGCGTGCGAGTGCTGGATTTCGGCCTCGCCCGCGCAGCCGAGCCACAGCCGCTCGAAGCCGACGTCGCTCACGCCACCGAGGCCCAGCCGCTGGATGCGTCCGCCGATGACGAGTCCGCCGACCTGAGCAGCGGCGTTTCGGTTACGACCGGCTCCGGCGAGCGCCACCTGACCGATCCGCTCACGGTAGCCGGTTCGGTAATGGGCACGCCGGCGTACATGTCGCCGGAGCAGCATGTCGGCGATCCGGTCGACGCGCGAACCGATCAGTTCAGCTTTTGCGTGTCGCTGTACGAGGGGCTGTACGGCGAGCGCCCGTTCGCCCGGGGCACCCGCAACGAGTTGATGCATCGGGTCCGCGCCGGCGATGTCCTGGCACCGCCGGTCGACGCGCGGGTCCCTGGCTGGTTGCGGGCCATTCTTCTGCGCGGCCTGGCGCCCGAGCCAAACGAGCGCTTTGCCGACATGGATGCGCTGCTCGCGGCCCTGCGATCCGACCCCCAGCGAGCGCGCCGGCGGCTCGTGAGCTGGGCGGCGGTGGCGCTCCTGGCGGCGGCGATTCCCGCGACGTACGTCGTAAGCCGCGACGCAGCGGGCGCGACCGCGTGCGATACCGCCGACTCACAGGTCGCCGAGCTGTGGAACGAACGGGCGCGCAAGGCGTTGCTCTCGGCGTTCGCCCGCTCGGGCAGCACCCACGGTGCCGCCACGGGCGAGCGCGTCGCCAACCTGCTGGACGAGTACCGCGTCAGCTGGGCCAGTATGCATACCGAGGCGTGCCGCGCCACGCACGTGCGCGGCGAGCAGTCGGAGCGGTTGCTCGACCTGCGAATGACCTGCCTGCATCGCAAGCGTCACAAGCTGGCATCCCTGCTCGAGGCCTACGGAGCCGACGTAGATCCACCGGCCGTCGACAAGGCGGTGCGCGCCGTATCTCGACTTACCGACCTGAGCCGATGCAGCGACGGCGAGGCGCTCAGCGAGGCGGCTCCCTTGCCCGACAACCCATCTGTTCGCGAGCGCATTGCGGCTGCGCAGCGCGACCTCGACCGCGCCGAAGCCCTCAACGAAGCAGGCAAGCATGCAGAGGCATTGCTGGTGGCACAGCCCGCAACACAGACCGCGCGGGAACTCGATTACCCGCCGCTCGTCGGTCAGGCGCTTCTTCGCGAGGGCGCCATTCTCGAGGGGCTCGGACGCTTTGACGAGGCGGAGGAAACCCTGAAGAACGCCATCGGGCCCGCCGCTTCCGCCCGCGACCACGAGACCCTGGCCCGCACCTGGACCACGCTGATCTGGGTGGTTGGCTACCGCCGGGCCCGCTACGCCGAAGCGCTCATGCTCGCGGGCCCCGCCGACGCGGCTATCAACCTCGGAGGTGGCAGCCAGGAGCGGTTGGCCGACCTGACCAACCGCGTTGGCGCCGTGTATCTCGAGCGCGGCGATCTGGAACAAGCCGTCGAGCGCTTCACTCTCTCTCGGGACATCGCAAAACGGCGCCAGGGCAAAGAGCACTTTACCTACGGCGCCGCCGTCAACAACCTGGGCATCGCGACCATGCGCCTCGGAGAACTGCGCCGGGCGCGCGCGCTGTTCGTCGAAACCATTGAGTCCTGGAAGACCTCACTGGGGCCCGAACACCCGCACGTGACGTTGGTGCGCAACAATCTCGGACGCGTGTACAACGAGCAATGGCGGTTTGCCGACGCCGCCGAGGTCTTTGCCCAGGTGCTCGCCGACGACGTCAAGCGCGACGGTGCAGACCACCCAAACGTCGCAGCCTCGGCCAACAACCTTTGTCAGGCACTCATGCGCCTCGGCCAGCTCGAAGCGGCCCGAGACAACTGCGAGCGCTCGCTTCGCATTCTGCAAGCGCGGCTGGCGCCCGGGCACCCGTTCATCGGCAAAGCCACCGCCTCCTTTGCGCGCCTGGAGTTCGAGTCGGGCAACCTCGTAGCCAGCGCCGAGTTTGCGCGGTCAGCGCGCGCTCTGTTCGAGGCCGCCGATCGCAGCGTGACCGAAGACCATGCGGGCACGTCGGCGGTGCTCGGCAAGGTTGCGGCCGCGCGCGGTGACCACGACCGAGCGCGCGCTCTGCTGCGCACCGCCGTCGACACCATGGAAAAAGCGGCCGGCGACGATCATCCAAAGGTCGGCGAGTTTCTTGCCGAGTTGGCGGCCAGCGAACTCGCTCTTGGCAAGCGAGCCGCGGCCATCGAGCACCTCGAGCGCAGCCTGCGCCTGCTGTCGGACGAGCGGCTGGGCGCGGCTGCCGTTCGCTCGGCGCGCCCGGCGCTGCTATTGGCCGGAGCCCTCGCCAACGACGACCCGGCCCGAGCTCGGGTCCTGGCCACCCGAGCCCGCGACGCGTACGCCGACTATGGCGGCAGCTCGGGACCCGCATCGCGCGAGGCTGCCGCCAGGATCCTCGCGGGGCTGCCTTGAAGAAAGTGCGACTATCGGCCGATGCTCGAAATCTCGGACATTGAGCGGGCTGAGCAGCGGCTGCGCGACGCCATGCTGACATCTGACGTCGGAGCGCTCGACGAGCTGCTCGCGGACTCACTTTGCTTTACAAACCACCTCGGCCAGCGCATGTCCAAAGCCGCCGATCTCGAAGGCCACCGGTCGGGGACGACTCGCATCGACGAGCTCGAAACCCTCGAGCTCGAGTGCTCGGTCGACGGCGAGGTCGGCATTGCGAGCGCCCACGTCCGCATTCGCGGCAACTTTGGCGGACAGCCTGCCGAGGCCGAGCTGCGCTACACGCGCGTCTGGAAACAGAGAGAATCAGGCGCCTTGCGAGTCATTGCGGCGCATTCGAGCGGCGTATCCCGCTGAGCGAGACCGTCGGCCTGCTCCCCCAAGCCCGGAGCGCCGACAGCCCGCCGCGCAGGTGCCGGCCCTGTCGCGGCCGTCGGCTACGGCCGCGCCGGCAGCGCCGACAGCGGGACTTCGTAGACGTTGCCGAGGCCGTTGTCGATGCGGTCGAAGTGCTGACCGAAGGAGGCGTAGTCGGTGCGCGCGTTCTCGCTGTCGGGGCGGCGCTTTTCGCCGGTGTAGTAAAGACGCGTGCCGTCGGCGGACACGATGGGGCAAAACTCGAACGCGGGTGAGTTGACGGCCGGGCCCGCGTTGACGGCCTGGGTCCAGGTCCCGTCCGGCTGTCGATAGCTGATGTAGATATCGGCGCTGCCGAGACTGTCCTCGCGAAACGACGAAAACAACACGTAGCTCTCGTCCGGGGCGATGTACGGGTCGAACTCGGGGCCCGGCGAATTGACGGTGGCGGGCAGCGGTTCGGGGGCCTGGTAGACGCCGTCGCGAAGCTCGGAGCGAAAGATGTCGGAACCACCGACGGCGCCGTCGCGACGGGTGCTGAAATACACGGTGCCGCTGTTGGTCACCGAGACGTAGAACTCGTCGATGTCGGAGTTGATGGGCGCGCCGAGGTTGACGGCCTCGCCGAACCCGTCGGCGGTGCGCTCGACGTACCAGAGATCGAAGTCTCGCCCGTCGGGTTTGCCGGCCGCCGGCCGGCTGGAGATGAAATAGACCCGCGATCCGTCGGGGCTCACGAGCGGGTCAGCGTCGCTGAAGGTGCCGGAGAACGGCGCCACTTGCGGCGCGCCCCAGGCTCCTTCCACTCGCTCGGACATCATGATCGTGTAGTCACGAAAGTTTCGCTGCGGGCTGCTCAGGGTAAAGAACATCGTTTGCCCGTCGGGGGTCTCGGCGGCATTGAGCTCGTAGTGCCGGGTCGAGATCACGCCCGGAGCGACCATCGTCCCGTCGCCGGTCCACGGCGCCGGCTCCGCACTCGGGGGCTGGGCGCTTTGTGGCGCGGTCGCCGGGGCGGCGGTGCCGCCGCAACCGGCGGCAATCAAGGCAACGGTCCACGAGGTCTTTCGCATGGCGCGCACGATACGCCGTCCGTCCTCGAACGCGCCACCGGTGACGCGGTGAGTTCTCGGGAGACTTCCGCCACGCCGTTGTCCCGGCTAACGGTCGTCGGCCGGCAACTATGCCAAGCTGCGGCAATGACGACAGCCGAGCAGCGCAAAGACCTCATTCGCAAGCTCCTCAAGGGCATCGAGACCGGCGACCCGGCCTCGGTCGCGGTCGTCAACGAGGCAAAGTACATCCAGCACAACCCGCAAACCCACGAAGGCAGCGAGGGCCTGGCTTCGTTGTTTGCGCGGCTGGCCAAGACCAACCCGCGGGTCAACATCGTGCGCGCGTTCGCCGATGGAGACTTCGTTTTTGCCCACACCGAATACGACTTTTCGACGCGGCGCATCGGCTTTGAGGTGTTTCGCTTCGAAGGCGACCAGGCCGTCGAGCACTGGGACAACATTCAGCTACGCAGGGGCCCGAACGCGTCGGGCCGCTCGATGGTCGATGGTCCGATCGAGGCCACCGACCTGGAAAACACCGAGGCCAATCGCGCGCTGGTCCGCTCGTTTGCGGAGCAAGTGCTGATCGAACGCGACCTCGAGCGGCTGGCGAGGTTTGTCGACGCCGACGGGTTCGCCCAGCACAACCCAAACCTCGAAGACGGCATCGAGGCCCTGCGAGCGGCTCTGCGGGCGACGACTGGCGGCGAGCCGACCATCGCCTACCGCCGGGTCCACCGAGTCCTGGCCGAGGGTTCTTTCGTCCTTTCGGTCTGCGAAGGCGCCGTGGCCGGCGCGCATTCGGCCCTTTACGATTTGTACCGAGTCGCGAACGGCAAACTGGTCGAGCACTGGGACACCGTGGAACACGTCGCGCCCCGGTCCGAGTGGAAAAACGACAACGGCAAGTTTTGAAAGAGCCGGCCGAAGTCGCGCAACTTGTGTGACCCACACTGCGTTCCCGCCCGCTCGCGCCGCGCCCGAGCCACCGTATTTTTGCTCACAACGAGGCGGCCCCGAAGCTCGAACACGCTGCAAACTACCGGTAGCCATGACGTCGTCTGCTCGTTTCGAGTCGCTCTTTTTCGAAGTGTTCGAACCCCTTCCCCGTCAGGGACCGGGCAGTCGAGCCAGCGCCAGGCGCGCCCTCGACCTGTGCAAAGGCCTGCCCCCGTCGCCGGCGGTGCTCGATCTGGGATGTGGCGCCGGGGCCCAGAGCTTTCACCTTGCCGACTTGACCGCGGGCACCATCGTGGCCGTGGACCTGCACGCCCCGCTCGTCGATCGACTGGCCGCCGAAGCGGCGCGCCGCGGACTTGCCGAGCGCATCCAACCCCGGGTCGCCGACATCGGCGCCCTGGAGTACGCGCCCCGAAGCTTCGATCTACTCTGGTCCGAGGGCGCGCTGTACAACGTGGGCATTGAGCGAGCGCTGCGCCTCTATGCGCCGCTTCTCAAAGCCGGCGGTTATCTCGCCTTCACCGAGGCGGTGTGGCTCAACCCCGATCCCCCGGCGGAGGCGCGGGCCGCGTTCTCGGACTATGCGGCCATGGGCTCGATCGCCGACGTCTCGGGCCTCATCGAAGCGAGCGACCTGTCGCTGGTCGATCACTTCACGTTGCCAAACGAAGACTGGTGGAACGAGTTCTACACGCCGATGGTGCACCGCATCGACGAGCTTCGCGACGTGTATGCCGGCGATACCGAGGCGCTCGCGGTGCTCGACGAACTCGCGCGCGAGCCCGCCGTCTATCGGCGTTGCTCCCACTGGTACGGCTATGAGTTCTTCGTTGTACGTCGCGCGCAGCAAGCCTGATCGCCTGGCCGATGCCATTACCGAAGTCGCGTTCCTTTGGCGTCACGACTGACCAAGCCATGCCGGTTGATAGGGCTATCTTGTGTGGCCGTTTACAGACGCCCCTGCGCACCGCAAACGAAGCGCAACGAACGTTGATTCAAGTGACGTAGACACGGCAATTGCGTGCGCAACACCGCGCTGCGACTGTGAGCGCCGGTGAGAGCACGTCGCGGTCAGTCCCGCGTTGAAGCGTGAATAGTCACGCCTGCGCAAAGGAAATGAACGCGATGAAGCCGACGATGCCCCCGACACCGACGACAACCAAGCCGACCACGCGATGGACACTGCTCGTCCTTTTGCTCGCGGGGCTCGGCGGCTGCGCGGAAGCCGTGCCTTCCGCGGGTCCCGATGGCGGGCTGGGTCCTGGTGACGGCGATGGCACCGCCGGCGATGGCGATACCACGACCGCCGGAGACGGAGACGGAGACGGAGACACCACCACCACCGGCGACGGCGACGGCGACACAACGACCACCGGCGACGGCGACGGCGACGGCGACACAACGACCACCGGCGACGGCGACGGCGACGGCGACGGCGACGGCGACGCAACGACCACCGGCGACGGCGACGGCGATACAACGACCACCGGCGATGGCGATGGCGACGGCGACGGCGACACAACGACCGCCGGCGACGGCGACGGCGATGGCGACGGAGACGCCTGCGCCGACGCCCTCGAGCAGCTCCGCTACGATTTCGAAGGCACCGATCAGGGCTGGAGCCACGGCGGCACCCCCATCGTCACTCCCCCGCCGGTCAACTGGCGCTTCGATCACTGGGAGCGCGGCGCCGCCCGATCCGGCCCCGGAAGCTGCAACAGCGGCTCGGGCTGCTGGGCAACCAACCTGGGCGGCAACTACATCTCGTGCCAGCGGGCCATTCTCGAGTCGCCGTCCATGGACCTGAGCGCCTGCGCCGGCTCGGACCTGGTGGTCCGTTTCAGCCACTCCTACGACTTCTGGTTCGGCGACTTCGGCGGTACGCGCTGGTTCGACGGGGGACTTATCGAGCTGTCGAACGACGCCTCGACCTGGGTGCCCGCCTCGGCGGCGTACTCGGGCACCATCGACATCAACCCGAACATGGGCAACCAGTACCGATGCGTCTCGGAAAATGAGTTCTACGTCGACAACAAGGCGGGCTTCGTGCAGAGCAGCGGTGGCTGGGTGCCGGTCGAGATCACCATTCCGCGAGCCATGGTGCGCGACGGTTTCCGCATCCGGTTCGTCTACGGCACGGGCGTGAGCGGGCAGACCCAGACCGAGGCGGGCTCGCAAAACTTCACGCGCCCGGGCTGGTACATCGACGACCTGTCCATCGCCGCGGCGCCCTAGACGTCCTCGCGGCTACGAAATCACGCCTGCCTCGATGCACTCGACGAGTTGGTCGAGGCAGGTTCCCCACCCGTCGATAAACCCCATGTCTTCGTGCGACTGTTTGCCGTCTGGGTCCGCGTGAGCGGCAATAGCGGTGTAGCGGGTCCCACCATCGATCGCCTCGAGCAGAAGCGTGGCCGTAAACGGCATGTCGTCGCGAGACACGAGCAGCGGCCGGTACCCCGGTGCCATTGACGTGGTCCAAACCAGTCGCTCGTGCTGGACCACGTCCAGAATACAACCCGGCCCGTCGAACTCCTGGCCTTCGGGGGAACGCATCACCGTGCGAAACACGCCGCCCCGCCGCAGATCGATCTCGCAGTGCGGCACCGTCCACGGCCGCGGCGCAAACCACTTTTTGACATGCTCGGGCCGAGTCCAGGCCTTCCACACCAGCTCTTTGGGCACGGGGACCACGCGCTCCAGAACGAGGTCCAGCTCCGGGTTCAAGTCGAACGAATAGGTTGCAGTCATTTCAGTCCTCACGTTGCTCGGCAAGTTGCATGTCCAGGAGGTGCGCGTCGAGGCCGTCGAGGCGTCGCTCCCACAGTGCGCGCTGCTTGTCGAGCCAGCGCTCGACGACCTGCAGGCGCCGCGGCACGAGCCCGTAGAAGCGTCTTCGCCCCTGCTTGCGCGACCGAACCAGGCCGCAGTCCTCGAGCACCCGCAGATGCTGAGTGAACGAAGGGAGCGACATATCGAAGGGCTCAGCGAGCTCCGTCACCGGCGCCGTTCCCTGGCCGAGCCGCGCAACGACGGCGCGGCGGGGGGGGGCGGAAAGGGCCGAGAAGACCTGGCTGAGAGCCGCCTCTTGGTTAGGCATCTACCTAACTAATGCCCCGACAAAATACTTAGGTCAACACCTAACTGTCCTGCTCGTCGCCCAACGGTGAAAAAAGTGATGCCGGGTGTCCAAGTCGCGGGGGCGCGCGCGTCGTAGCATGTCGGCCGGGTTGGCCGACGCTACCCAAGGAGAACGAAATGCCCAACTACCTTTGTATGCAGCGCACCATCCCCGTCGCACAAACCGGGGAAGACCAGCCATCCCCGGCCGAAATGCAAAAGAAGATGCAGGAGATGTACGCCAAGTTCGGCGCCTGGCAGGAGAAGTTCAAGGACCAGCTGGTAGACCCGGGCGGCAAGCTCGGCGACGGCAAGCTCGTCGCCACGGCGGCCCCGGACGGCCCGTTCGTCGAGGTCAAAGAGCTCATCGGCGGCTACATGATCGTGTCAGCCGACAGCCTGGAGGGAGCGATCGCCGTGGCGCAGGAGTGCCCGGGGCTGGTCCGCCCGGGCTCGGGCGTCGAGGTGGTCGAGATCAAGACCTCTTGAGCACCGAAGGGCTGGTCGACAACTTCTTTCGCCACGAGTACGGCCGCATGGTGTCGGTGCTGGCGCGCCGCGTTGGCGCGCGCGAGCTCGACGCCGTTGAAGATGCGGTGCAGTCGGCGCTCGTCAAAGCGCTCGACACGTGGCCGGTGGCCGGCCAGCCCGACAACCCGTCGGCGTGGCTCTTTCGGGTGGCGTCCAACCGCCTCCTGGGAGAGCTGCGCCAGCGCAATCGGCGCGGCCGGCTGCTCGAACAGCACGGGCGCGACGACGCGACGGCATCCGACGTGCCCCCGCCGACCGCTTTTTTGGCCGACGAGGTCCGCGACGACATGCTGCGCATGCTGTTCGCCTGTTGCGACGAGTCGCTTCCGGTCGAATCCCAGCTGGCCCTGGCGCTCAAGCTGCTGTGCGGATTCGACATCCGCGAGATCGCGCTTCGCCTGTTTACCAGCGAAGCCAACGTCTACAAGCGCATCGAGCGCGCCCGCAAGCGCCTGCGCGACCGCTCGCCGAGCATTCTCGATCTGGCTCCCGACGACTTTGCGACGCGGCTGGGGGCCGTGCTCGAAGTGCTATACCTCATGTTCACCGAGGCGCACCTGTCGTCACGCGCCGACGAACCCATTCGGCGCGAGCTGTGCGACGAGGCCATCCGCCTTGCCACGCTCGCCGCCGAGCACCCGCTCGGCCGGGCGCCGCAGACCAGCGCATTGCTGGCGCTAATGCACCTGCACGCCGCCCGCATGAGCGCCCGCGAAGACCCGCGCGGGGCGCTATTGCTGCTCGAGGAGCAAGACCGCAGCCTGTGGGACACGAAGCGCATCCACCTGGGCCTGTCGTGGCTTGCCGACGCGGCCCGGGGCGACACCTACTCTCGCTATCACGCCGAAGCCGCGATCGCCGCCGAGCACTGCCTGGCCCCGTCCGTCGCCGAGACGCGGTGGGACAAGATCGAGCAGTCGTACGCGTTCCTGGAGACCATTGCGCCTTCCGCCATGCACGCGGTCAACCGGGCGCTCGCGGTCGCCCAGCTGCGCGGTCCCGGCGCCGGCCTCGCGCTCCTCGACCAGCTGGAGCCGCCGGCCTGGCTGCGCAACTCGTACGTGTGGCCGGCCGTCCTGTCGGACCTGCACCGCCGCGCCGGGGATCGCGAGCTCGCCGCTTCCTACGCCGCCCAGGCCATCGGCCAGGCGCCCAGCGATCCCATCCGCGCACTCTTGCGCCGCCGCCTCCAGCCGTAGAGCTGGCGCGGGCCGGCGCGGCGCCGGGCTACCCCCAGCGCGAAACCAGGGGCGGGTGTTTGGCCGGGCGAGGGGGCGGGCACGCGACCGCATCGCGGCGCGGTTCGCCCCCGTTGGGGTCGCGCGGACAGGCGCGTGGGCAGGCGCGATGGGGCGCGGCTGCCGGGTCCTGTGGTTCTTGAGTTTGCTGCATTGGGACCTCGTTGACTCGAACACCAGAACGACGCCCGACTGACACCCAGATCGACAGAGGGGAGCACTTTTTTCTTCCCGGAGCCCAACTCAGTCGCGGTGAAACGCGTTTCTGCCATATCCGGTCGCCTTGCGCACGCCGTAGGCCCCTGAAACCCAGTCCATTGCGGGCCGAAGAGGGTTCGCCCCCGCCGCCTGGCGCCTCCCGGGAACCGAACGAGGAAAAACCAGGCGCCCGGTGACGCTCGAGCGCCACCGCGGTGTTGAAGGGGCATGGCAAGCAAGTGGATCGTCGCGCTGATAGCGATTGCGCTCGCGGCCGCGTGGCCGTGCCGCGCCCGGGGACAAACCCTGCCCCAAGCACCGGACGCCAGCGCCCAGGCCGATGCGGTCGCGCCCCCCAGCACCGACGACGACAAAGGCGATGACGACGACGCGGTCACCGGCCTTGACGCCGACGCGGCCCTGGCCGAGATAGCCGATGACGCAGGCTCCGTGATCATCGTCGAAGGGCGAGCGCCACAGCCCGACACCGACGTCGAGCGAACGCAGCTTTCGCGCCGCGAGCTCACGGTGCTGCCCGGCACCCGCGGCGACCCGGTCGCCGCTCTCACGGCCCTGCCGAGCGTATCGACCGCCTCGGTCAACAGTGCGTCGCTTGGGGGCGGCGCCATCATTCGCGGCACAAGTCCCGAAGACTCGGCCTTTCTGATCGACGGCCTCGAAATCCCGGTCATCAATCACTTCGGTGACGTGCAGTCGGTCATTCCCGCCGCCCTCATCGAAGAGATCGAGTTCCTGCCCGGCGGCTTTGGCGTCGAGTACGGCCAGGCCACGGGCGGCGTGGTCAACGTCCGTTCGCGCCCATCCCGCTCCGCCGAGCTCACCGGCTCGGCGGAGGTATCGTTTATCAACGCGGCAGGGTTCATCGAGGGCCCGCTCAACCGGGCAAAGACCCTGCGGCTTACCGCCGGCTTTCGCCGTTCGTTCATCGACGCCGTCTTGCCGGCGCTCGTGCCCGACGACGCGGAGCTGGCCTTTTCCACGGCGCCCTACTACTACGACGGCCAGCTGCGCCTCGACTACGAGGCCAGCTCGAAGCACTCGTTTTCGTGGCTCACCATCGGCAGCTTCGACCGCATGGCGTTCGATACCGGCGCGGAAAACCCCGCGGATCCCGTTCTCACCGGCGAATTCTCCCAGCGGGTCGGCTTTTGGCGCTCGATTCTCGGCTGGGACGCCCTGGACGGCAACGTCGAAAACCGCGCCCGGGTGAGCGTCGGCACCGTCGTCTACGAACAGGCGATCAACGACGACTTCGCCATCGACTACCGCAGCCTCGACCTGCAGGCCCGCGACGACTTCGGCTGGACGGCCACCCCCTGGTTGCGCGTGCGGGCTGGCTTCGACGGCATCCTGCGGCTCGGCGACGTTCGCGTCGTGACCCCGCTGCCGCCCGGTGAGGGCAACCCCGACGACGGCAGCTTTTCCGAGGATCCGATTGCCGATGTCGACGCCGTCCACCGTGACCACCGGCTGTCCGGCTACGCCGCGGTCGACATCGACGTAACGCGCTCCGTCCGTATTACCCCCGGGGTCCGGTCGGACTACTTTCGCCGGTATCGCGCCCACCGGCTGTCGCCGCGGGTCAATGCGAGCTATCGCGCAACGCCACGCCTGGAGCTGCGCGCCGGCGGCGGGCTGTACGCTCGCGGCCTCGGCGTGTCGGCCGAGTCCCTGGCCACCGACCTCGAGCCGGAGCGGGCAATTCACGGCACTGCCGGCGCCGAATACCAGGTCACCGACGGCGTCGCCGCCACAGTCACGGGTTTCTATTCGGCGCTCGACGACCTGGTCGTGCGCGGCGCCGACGTCCCCGAAGACGATCCCCTGGCCGCGTACGAAAACCTCGGATCGGGCCGCGCGTACGGCGGCGAGCTGCTGGTGCGCGCTCGCAGCGAGCACTTCTTCGGCTGGATATCGTACTCGCTGTCGCGCAGCGAACGCCGCGACGCGCCGAACATGCCGATGCGACTGTTCGACGGCGATCAGACCCACCGCGCCGTTGCTGTCGCCAGCGCCCAGCTCGGCGCCTGGACGATCGGCGGTCGGTTCTCGCTAGCCAGCGGCGTGCCGACAACCCCGGTCATGGGTTCGGTGTTTCAAGCCGACGTGGGCACGTGGCGCCCCATGTACGGAGCGGTCAACTCGCGGCGCCTCGCCACCGCCCACCAGCTCGACCTGCGGGTCGACCGCCAGTGGCAGTTCGACGACTGGTCGCTGACCGCGTTCGTCGACGTTACGAACGTATACGCCAACCCGGCCATTCTCGACGACGACTACAACTACGACTACAGCGAGCGCGAGCCGGTCGAAGGCGTGCCGTTTCTGCCCTCGCTCGGACTCAAAGGAGTGTTCTGATGCAGCGAACTGCCCGCATTTTGGTCGCGGTGGTCCTGTCCCTGTCGGCGGCGTGCGACGACATCGACTCGCCCGCCGAGCTCGACCATCCCCAGCTGCTGGCCGTCGCGGCCACGCCCGGCTGTCTGGTCGCCGGCGAATCGGCATCGCTTTCGGTTCTGGCCGCCGACAGCGCGGGGACCATCGCCCCTCGCGAGGTGCGGTGGTCCCTGGTATCGGGCCCCGGCAGTCTCGAGGGCGCGTCCTACCGGGCGCCGGCGTCGTCGGGGGACGGCGGCGGTCTCGCCCGGGTCGCCGTCGAGGTATCCCTGGCCGACAGCGCCCCACTGCTCGGCGAAAAAGCCATCGAGGTCGCCACCGATAGCGAGTGCCCGGCCGCGCCAGCCATCGTCGACCTCACGACCGGTGGCGCCGCGGCCCCCCTCACCGTCCGGGTGACCGGCGCGGAGCCGACCGAGGTGGGCGTGCGCGTGGAGCCGCCGCCGGCCTCGTGGGACGAGGCTCTCGTCACCTGGCACGCCACCTGCGGCGAGGTCGACGACTACCGCCAGCCGACGGCACTGCTAAGTCCCGGAGAAGACGCATGTGACGGCGTGCTTTACGCCGTGTACCGCGACGGCCGCGGCGGCACCGCCTGGATTGAGCGCCCTCTCGAGGTGCGGCCGTGACCGCAAAAAAATCGCCCGGCCCGGTGACACTTGCCAGGCTGCCCGGTGTTCCACCTGGTAGGAAGGCGACGGCATGGCGATCGATATCGAAGCTGCGTATCGGCGATACGGGCCCATGGTCTTGCGCCGATGCCGGCGCTTGCTTGGCAACGAGGAATGGGCGGTAGACGCCATGCACGACGTATTCGAAAACCTGGTCAAGCGCGGCGACGCCCTCGAGGACCGCGGCATGTCGAGCTACCTGTATCGGGCGGCGACCAACGTGTCGCTCAACCACGTCCGCGCCCGCGGTCGGCGGCCCGAGGGACCCGACAGCGAAACCATCGAGCGCATCGCCCACGCCGGCGACGCCATCGCCCAAAGCGGTGCCCGGTCGATGCTCGCGCGCCTGTTCGCCGCACAGCCCGAGAGCAGCCAGACCATCGCCGCCCTGCACTTGCTCGACGGCATGACCCTCGAGGATGTCGCCCGCGAAGTCGGCATGAGCGTGTCGGGGGTGCGCAAGCGCCTGCGCCGCCTGCGCGCGGATCTAAAGGAACTGGAGGCGGCAGCATGACTCTCCCCGACTGGATCATCGAACGCATTCGCCTGGGTGAGGTGCCCCCCGAGTGGCGCGACCGCGTGGCCGCCGCCGAGTCGAGCCCCGAGGTGCAGCGCGCCCTGGCCGAGCTCGAGCGCTCGGACCGGGCCATCCTCGCGGCGCACCCACCCGCAGCCGTCGCTGCGAAAGTGGCTCCGGCCCGCCCGAGCCGTTCTAGCTCCCTGTGGTTTGTGGCCGGGCCGATCGCCGCGGCCGCCGCGCTCCTTCTCTGGTTGAGCGTCGGCCCGGGCCCCGGGAGCGCGGGTCTCTCGACGCCCGTCGACGAGCCCGGGCAGCAGGTTCGCCTGAAGGGCGGCCCCGCCTTGCTCGTCTATCGCGCCGGCGACCGCGAACCGGAAATGCTGGTCGATGGCGCCCACGCCGAGGCCGGCGACCGCCTGCAGCTCGGCTACCGCAGCGCCGGTGCCCGTTTCGGCGTCATCTTGTCCTTCGACGGCGCCGGCGCCGTCACCGTGCACTGGCCCGAGGCCGAAGGTGTTGCCCGGGCCGCCGCCTTGAAGGCCTCGGCGTCGCTGCCGTTTTCGTACGAACTCGACGACGCCCCCGACTTCGAGCGCTTCGTGTTCGTGACCTCGGATGAGCGCTTCGGGCTGACCCCGGTTATCGCCGCCGCCCAAGACGCCGCCAGCTCTCGCGCCGCCGATGCCCCCCTCGAGCTCGCCCCCGAGCTCCGCCAATCGTTCGTGACCCTGCTGAAGGGAGACGCCCCATGACCCCTCTCGTCGCGCGTTCCAAGACGTGCCTGCCGTATTTCTTTCTCGTCGTTCCCATCTTCCTCTCGCTGGTCGGCGCGACGGCTCCGGCCAGCGCCCAGAGCAACCGCTCGGCGAGCGAGCTGCGCCGCTTTGCCGTGGTGATCGGCGCCAACGATGGCGGTCCCGAGCGCGTCACCCTGCGCTACGCGGAAAGCGACGCGCAGTCTGTGGCGCGGGTGCTCGAAGAGCTTGGCGGCGTCGCGGCCGCCGACACCTGGGTTCTTCGCGACCCGACGCCGGCGTCGATCGACGAAACCTTCACCGCCGCGCGCGCCCGGCTTCGCGCGGCCCGGCAGGCAGGCCAACGCGCCGAGCTCGTCGTCTATTACTCGGGCCACTCCGACGAGCGCGGTCTGCTGCTTGGCAAGGACCGCTACGGGTATCGAGAGCTTCGCAAGCTCATCGAGGACATGCCGGCCGACGTCAACATCGCCGTGCTCGACTCGTGCTCCTCGGGCGCGTTCACCCGAACCAAAGGCGGCAAGCGGCGCCCGCCCTTCCTGGTCGACGCGTCGGCCCAGGTTAGCGGCTATGCGTTCCTGTCGTCGAGCTCCGCCGACGAGGCGGCCCAGGAGTCCGACAAAATCGCCGCGAGCTTCTTTACCTACTTTTTCGTGTCGGGCCTGCGCGGCGCCGCCGACGCCAACCGCGACCAAAAGGTCACCCTGTCCGAGGCCTACCGGTTTGCCTTCGACGAGACCGTGCACCGCACCGAGGGCACCCAGGCGGGGCCTCAGCACCCGGCCTACGACATGCACCTTGCCGGCACGGGCGACGTCGTCATGACGGACCTGCGGCAGACCTCGGCGCGGCTGGTTCTGGCGCCGGCCATCGCCGGGCGCGTGTTCGTGCGAGACGACGAGGGGCGACTGGTGGCCGAGCTGTCCAAGCAGGCCGGACGGCCGGTCATGCTCGGTCTCGACAGCGGCACGTACGAGATCGCCTGGCTGCTCGAAAGCCGGCTTGCGCGCACGCGCGTCGAGCTGCGGCGAGGCGCCACGCGGCGCCTCGCCCCGGGCAACTTTACGGTGTCAAACAAGGAGGCGACTGTTGCGCGCGGCGGCCCACCGGGCCGCGAGGAGGTGCCAACCGTGCCGGTCCGCTTTTCGTTCGTCCCCGGCGTGAGCAGCACAACCTGGTTCGACGGCGACGCCTACTTCAGCCTCAACATGATCGCCGGCGTCGGTGGCGGCGTGCGCGGCCTCGAGATCGGCGGCATTGCCAACGTGGACCGCGGAGACATGCGCGGCGCCCAGTTCGGCGGCATCGGCAACGTCGTCATCGGTCGGGTCGACGGCATTCAGGTCGGCGGTATCGGCAACTCGGTGTCCGACTCGGCCACCGGCCTCCAGGCCGGCGGTATCGGCAACGTGGTCGGGGGTGATTTCCTCGGCGTTCAGGTTGGCGGCATCGCCAACGTCAACCGGGGGCGCGGCACCGGCTTTCAGGCGGGCGGCATTGCCAACGTCAACGGCGGCGACTTCGATGGCCTTCAGATCGGCGGCATCGCCAACGTCAACGCCGGCGCAACCAACGGGGTTCAGATTGGCCTGGTCAACGTCGGCGGGGCCGTGCGCGGCGCACAGATTGGTCTTATCAACGTCGCCACCAAAGCCAGGGGGCTGCAGCTCGGCCTGGTGAACTATTCCGAGGAGATGGATGGCGCTCCCATTGGCCTGGTCAACTGGGTGCAAAACGGCCGACGCCAGCTCGAGGTCTGGTCCAGCGACACGGCCCTGGTTCACGTCGGCGCCAAGCTCGGCTCGCGACACGTGTACGCGCTTTTGGCCGCGGCTACCGACGACGACGAGTATCACTTCGGCGCCGGCCTGGGCGTGCACGTCCCCCTGCCCGTCGGTTACCTGGACATCGACGTGGTCGCCTACGACACATTCGACCGCGACTTCGACGACGGTGAGAACGACTTCCTGTCGAAGCTGCGGCTGACCTACGGCCTGCCGATCACCGATGACATCGCCTTGTTCGGCGGCGCCACGGCCAACTTCTCGTTCGCCAACGACAGCGAGGGGGAAAACCCCTCGGGGGTCTTCGGTTCGAAAACGTTTACCAGCGGCACCAACACCTACCGGCTGTCGCCCGGCTTTCTCGCGGGCGTGAGCTTCTAACGAGCGCGCGCGGTCGCCCCGGTCGGGCACACCCACTCGACGAAGCGATCGGGGTTGCCGATTTGCTGGTCCCGAAACCAGGCCTGGGCGGTGTGCGCGAGAAACTCGCCCTCGGTGCCCCCGATCAGCCGCCCCAGCACCACCCGGATCGGCCACGCCCAGACCGGCGCCGACAAGGCGAGTCCGTCAGTCGCCAGGCGAAGGTTCCGTATCGCCAGCTCTCGCCGGCCCTCGGCGTGAGCGCAAAGCCCCTCGATAAAGGCGGCCTGAGCCAACGCAAAGTCCGCGAGCTCGCGGCGCTGTCGCCTCAGTCGTTTTGCACAGCGACGCGCCTCGGCCAACAGAGCGCCGCGACGCTTCTGGTCGACGTACGAGGCCGCGACGGCGACACGGCCGGCAATCTGTTCGCTAAACAGCATGAGCCCGGGCACGCGCGCCAGCGAGGAACCGCGAACCCGCTGAAAGAACGCCCGCATTCGGTCGTGCGCCGCCACCGGATCCCCCGCGTAGGCCTCGACCTCGGCGGTGTTGGCGGTGGCGTAGTACAGCTCGATGCCCGGCGGGCCGTCGTCCGTCGGGCGCAGGCGATCGAGAAGTCGCGCGGCTTCTGCCGGTTGGTCGGCCGCCAGCCAGACAAAGCTCGTCGTTTGCCGAACGTAGTTGGCAGCGAGGTAGTCGTTGCCGTTGTCCTGCGCCTGCCGGACCATCCCCGGCAGCTGATGCCGCACCTCGGCGAGCTCGCCGCCGAGGACCAGGGCGCGCGTCGAATAGTGGCGAAACAGATCGGCCTGCCAGGTGAGGGAGGCATCGCTTTCCATGCCTCGAGCCGCCTCGAGCAGGCGAGAGCCTACGTCGCGCGAGTTCTCGTAGTACAGAAAGTCGGCAAAGGCGCGCGCGCCGCCAATCGCCTGGGCGTATTCGGCTGGCTCGTCGCGAGCGAGCTCATCCGCTCGGGCAAACAGCGCGTCGGCGCGGCGCCGCGCGCGCCGGCCCTTCAACCCCGCGACGAACGCTGCCTCATTGCAAAACAGCTGGATGAGCCGGCGCGGCTCGCCGGTTTCGAGCGCCGCCCGCAAGTAGTCGCAGTGCACCGCATAGCCCGCCAGCGGGTCGCTGAACCCGAGCGCGGTCGACACATCCCGGGCAACGTCCAGGCGCAGATTCGATGTTTCCGGCAGTGCGCGAGGCCGAGAAGGTCGGGCCGCGGCCTGATGCAGGGCTATGCGAGCGCGGCTGAGAGCGATCTGTAGCAGCGCCTGCGAGCGCGTCGTCGGCAGCCGCAACCCGACCCGCTCGTACAGGTTGCGAGCGAGAGCGTCGGCTTCGACAATTTCGCCGGCCCGCAGCAGGCACACCAGCGCGCGTCCGATCAGTTCACTGGCCACCTCCCCCGCGGATCGCTCCGCCACGTCTCGAAACGCCGCGGCAGCCTCGCGCACGGTGCCCGCGAACTCGAGGGCATCGGCACGCGCAATCTCGAGCTCGAGCCTGGCGGGCCCGGGGTCGGCCAGCTCGATTGCAGTGGCATAGTGCTGCGCCGCGCGGCGATAGGCCTGGGCTCGTTTGGCTCGCTCGGCAGCTACCAGCGCGTAGTCGCCCGCCTTGCGCCGCTCGCCCGCCCCCAGCCAGTGTTCGACCAGTCCCTCCACGTCCCGGTCGGCCGTCCGCTCGAGTGCCCGGGCCAGGCGGTGGTGCAGCCGGCGTCGCCGGTCGCCATCGAGGAGCCCCAGGGTCGTGGCCCGAATCCGATCGTGATAGGGCGCCAGGAGCTCGCCATCGCGACCGTGCTCGACGCGAATGAAGCGACCGCGCCGCAGAACCGCCAGGTCCGCGGCCTCGTCCCGGGTACCGGCCGCGCCCGCCAAAACGACAGACGCCCGGGGGCGCCCGGACACCGCAATCACGTCAAGCAGCGCACGTGCGGATGGGTCGAGGGCCTCGACGCGCTCAGCGATCAAGCCGTCGAGATCCGCTCCAGTCCTGTGCTCGGCCCCCGTGGCCCGCGCGTGAGCCAGTTCGGCCACGAACAGAGGGCTCCCGCCCGCGTCGGCAAGTGCCGCGGGAGCTCTCTCGGTGGCGCCCGCGATGGAGCGAAAAAGCTGTTCCGCCTCGTCCCGTGGAAGGGGCGGTACCGCAATCGACCGCACGTGCCCCAGTCGCACCGCCGGGTTCGACTCGTCGAGCAGGGCGGCCACAAGCGGGGGCATGCCCCCGCGCGTGCCGCGATAGGTGCCGAGCAAAAGAAAGCCCGAACGGCCGGAGTAACTCGAAAGCTCGAGCAAAAAGGCGGCGCTGTCCATGTCGCCCCACTGCAGATCATCGATGACGACGACGGTCGGACGGCGCGCCGCCAGGCCGACCAGCAGGTGCCGCAGGCCGCGCGCGGCATCGGCGCGCAGCCGCACGTCGTCGCTCGGTCGCGGGAGCGCCGCCATGAGCTTGGAGACCGCCGCCACCCGGCGCAGCACCGGAAACACCGTGGCCAGCGCGACGATGCTTTCGTCGAGCAGCGCGCGAGCGTCTTGCTCGGAAAGCTCGAGCAGAGCATCCGCGAGGGCGTCGACCACGCTATCGACGGTTTTGAACGCGACCAGCTCGTTTTCGTAGCAGCGCCCCGCCAGCACCAGCGCGTTGTCCGTTTCGACCCACCCTCGTGTGACGTGGCGAACCAGCGCCGACTTGCCCACCCCGGATTCGCCGCTCACCAACGCGGTGACCGCGCCAACCTCGAGCGCGTCGTCAAAGGCTTGCTGCAGCGTGGCTTGTTCACGCGCGCGGCCGACGAAGGGCCCCGCGTCGGCGCCGGCCACCTCCGTGCCGCGAACGGCGACCGAACCGAGTCGCTCGCGGATTTCGTCGATGCGGGGTCGCGCGCGAGGTTCGACGTGCAGAAGCTCCATGGCCAGCTCGGCAAGGTCGCGGTCGGCGTCGGGCGCAATCTCGAGCGGGTGCCGGACGGTCGCGCTCTTCTTTCTGCGCAACGTATCCGCAACGCTATCGCCGAGAATGGGAAGTGCCCCCGTGAGCGCCTCGTACAGCATCACGCCGATGCTGTACCAGTCGCTGGCGGGACCGAGTTCGGCCAGCGCCGCCTGCTCGGGCGAGGAGTACGCCGGCGTGCCGGCGAATGCCCCCTGACCGCGATGCGCTTGCGTCGCCAGGCCGAAGTCGCAGATGACCAGCCGGCCAACCCGATCGACCAGCACGTTCGACGGCTTGAGGTCGCGGTGGAGAATGCCGGCGTTGTGCAACGCGCCGACGCCATCGACCAGCTGTGCAAGGGCGCGCTCGAGGCGTTCGGGCACCAGCGACGCGGCCGCGATCGCCTGCCGCTTGCGCTTGCCGGGGCGAACGGGCGGCGGCAGCGAGACCGAGGTCGGCGACGTGTCTTCCTGCGCGGTGGTGTCGCGATCGCCGCCCTCTTTCAAGGTCGAAGCGGTGCGCGTATGCGTGGCGTCTCCCTCGGCGGGCTCCGCAGCCTCGGGCCCGGGGCTCGATGCGTTCGAAGACAGCGAAGACGCCAGCAGGTGCGAATACGGGCGAACGTAGTCGAGGACCGGCCGAGCATCCGCGACGAGCTCCATGGCCAGCACCCAGTGTTCGTCGATGTGGTGGAGGCCGTACAGGGTGACGAGATTCGGATGCACGATGTCGCTCAGCGACCGAAACTCTTGCTTGAAGCGGTACAGCGTGTGCGGCTCGACCGAACTCAGGAGCTTGAGCGCGATGTCCTGCCGGCGAGCGTTGTCGCGCGCTCGGAACACCGCACCGGCAGCGCCCGCTCCGAGAGCCTCGGCAACGGTAAAGCGACCGTCCCGACGGAGGGCGCGCGCCACGCCCGAAGGCAACCGACTGACGGCGGCCGGGCCCTCGGCCTCGGCTCGTGGCTCGCTGGCGTGCATAGCGACGTGAGACGCGACGCCCCGCTTCCCCAAACGAGGCCCGCTCCCTCAGTATAAACCTCGCCGCTCGCACCGCTACGTGGGACCGCCTCGACGCCAGTCGCAGAAATCCCGACACGGCGCGACGCCCGATCGGTCGTTTCCACCAGGACCGGGCGCGCAGCCGTTACCCCCAGGAAAGCCACGCCGCCGCCCCGGCGCCCGACACCAGTACCAACCACGTGCTTATGGCCGCAATGCCGCGACCGATCTTCAGTGGAGTCGTGAGTTCGGTGCGCGCTCGGTAGACAACAGCGTGGAGCACGCGCGACGCCACGAAAGCGATGCCGAGCCCGTGCAGCAGCGCCGGGCGCGCCCCCCCGCTCTCCAGCAGCGCCAGCAGCAACACCACCATGGGCGCGTACTCGGTGAAGTTGCCAAAGGCCCGAATGCGAGTCGCCAGGGCCTCGTCGCCGCCGTCGCCAAAGGGCACGTCGAGGACCCCACGCCGCATGGGCACGCGAATGGAAAGAACGGCCATGAGCAGGCCGAGAACGCTTGCGTAAAACAGAGTCGTAGAAAGCACGGAAGACCTCGAGCAGTTACGTCGGGCATGCAACCACAGGACTATTGCGCATGCAAAGCATAGGTGGAATGCTCGATGCGCATGTCCGATTCAGCGCTGCGGTCGTTCGATCTGAACCTGCTGGTGGTGCTGCGCGCCATTCGCGACACGGGCTCGGTCACCGACGCGGCCGCGACTCTGGGCCTTACCCAGAGCGGATGCAGCCGCGCCCTCGCGCGGCTGCGAGACAGCCTCGGCGATCCCCTGTTTGTCGTGCAGGGCCACCGACTGGTGCCGACGCCTCGATGCGACGCCCTCGCGGAACCGCTGTCGGCCTGCCTCGATGCGGCCGAGCGGGTGTGGTCGGGCGAGGCTTTCGACCCGCAGACTGCTTCGGGCACCGTTCGCCTGGCCATGCCGGATCATCTCGCCTTTCTCTACGTTCCCGCGCTGCTTGCGCGCCTGCGCGACGAGGCCCCCCGGCTCGATCTGGCGATCAGCGGTTTCTCTGCCAGCTGGCGCCAGCAGCTCATCGACGGCGCCGTCGACCTCGCCTTCGGCGTCACCCGCGGGGACGAGACCGGGCTGCGAATGCGGTCCGTCGGCGACGACGCGTGGGCTGTCCTGGTGCGCAAGGGCCACCCGGTTTTGCGAAAGAAGTGGACTGCCGCCGCGTTCGCAGCGGGCGATCACGGACTCATGGGTGTGCCCGGCACCGGGCCGGCGCACGTTGACCGGGCGCTCGCCGAGCTCGGCCTCACCCGGCGCGTCGTCTATCGAGCCACCAGTCCCCTCGTGGTAGCGCTCGCCGTTGTGGACACCGACCTGCGCGTCACCACCAGCTCTCGTCTTGCCCGCGCCCTCGCACGCCGCTTTTCGCTTCGGGTGTTGCCGCTGCCCGTCGACGCCCCGGCGCTTCGACTGCCTCTGGTGTGGAGCGAACGGGTGCACGACGACCCGCGCCACGAGTTCGTGCGCGGACTCGTGGGCGACGTGGTGTACGCGGACCGCTGAGGGGTCATTCCCACGCGAACCGGGGCAAACGGCCGAACGCCTCGCCCAGGGCCTCCTGCCACGAGTGGGTCAACGCCTGAAAATACGGATCCTCGAGCGAAAAGCTCATTCGCTGGGAAACCGCAAAACTGTCGCGGGCACACACGGCGATTTCAAAGGGCGCGCCGACCGTCGCGTTGGACCGGCGGGTCGCGTCGAGGGACACCAGGGCGAGCCGGCTGCCGTCGGCCAAAGAAAGCGCGCGCCCCATGGCCCGGTCGAGAATCGGCTTGCCGTACTTGCTCTCGCCAATCTGCAGGTACGGAGTTTCCGGCGACGCGGAGATGTAGTTGCCCTGCGGGTAGACCAGGTAGAGCTCCTGTCCGTGCCCCTGAATCTGCACGCCCACGATAAACGATGCCGAGCCGTCGATACCGCTTCGCCCCAGGGCATCGGCGTGGTTGGCCTGCACGGCCCGCGACACCCGGCCAACATAGGCGGCGGCATCGAACGTGTGCGTGACCGTTCGCAGGCTTTCCATCGCCTGGGGATTGTCGAGGTCGACCTGCAGCCGGTTGAGCACCTCCTGCGTGGTCCCCAGGTTGCCCGCCGACAGGATCACGATGAGCCGGTCGGCCGCCGGCTGAAAGACGTGCAGCTTGCTGTAGTTGGTGACGTAGTCGACGCCCGCGTTGGTTCGGGTATCGGCGCCGAAGACGAGACCGTCGGGAAGGCACAGCGCAAGGCAGTAGGTCATCGGGGTGCAGGATAGTCGGAACGGTCGGGCTGCACGGCAAAAGCCGTGGTACGGGAGTGCAACAATCCGTCGCGGCTCAAGCCCGCCCGGCAAAGGACGACTCACCTCCCGGGGATGAAAGGCACCGCAGCGACAACGCCGAAACCGACGGGAAAACCCGGCTACGCCGACTGGCTCGATCTCGACGTCGAGGACGGCGTGGCCCTGATGACGCGAAGCGGCCAACCGTTTGAAACGTTTGACGAGCTCACGAGCGCCTACGAGTCGTTCGTGGCCGCGCTCGAAGCCTGCGACGCCGACTGCCTGCTAACCGATTTGCGCGCGGCACCGGGACGCAACGACCGGGACTTCGAGCAATTCATGCTCGGCATTCGGCGACGCATCTACCAGGCGTTTTCGCGTCGCGCGGTGGTCGTGGGGACCGAGCTCGGTCGGCTGCACGTCGCCCGGCACGCGCGCACCGATGGCTTCGAGGTCGGCGTGTTTCTCGACAAGGACGAAGCGCTGGCGTGGCTGCGTCGCGAGGCAGGTCACTAGCCCGCGAGCTGCCGGCGGCGGGTCTCGATGAGCCAGCGGTCGAGCTCGGCGGCCGCCGCGGGCGGCGGCTCTGCCGGTAGCGGGCTCGGATCGCGCGCTTCGTCGAGCAACTCGAACAGCCCGTCGAGCCGGTTGAGCCACGCCTGCCGGGCGCCGTCGTCGAGCACCGACAGCTCGCCCTGTTTTTTGGCCTCGATGAGCTCGGCAGCGTCGCCAAAGCCGTACTCGTCCATGGTGGTCGTGAGGTCGACCCGCAGCTCGCCGGTCCGCAGCAAGTGCGTGCCTGTGAGAGCCGTGCGCAACACGTACAAGAGCTTCTTGGCCGTCGGTCTTTCGGCGCTCTCGAACGCGCGCCGCTGATTGGCGGCAAATCCCCGGTAGTGGCGGTGGACTCGGCGCGACAGGGTCGCCGGCACCAACGCGCAGAGTTGCTCGTGCTCGGCCGACGACCGCGGGATCAGCTCGCCGAGGACCCGCTCGATATAGTTTCCATTGCCGGCGAGAATGCCGGCCAGCACGCCGCGCAGCTCGTTGGACGTGTAGTCGATCTCGACGCCGTCGATGACCTCCAGTCGGTCGAAGGCATCCCGCGGCGAACCGAGTCCCAGCAGCGCTTCGGCGTCGGCGATATGGATCGCCTTTAGATCCAGATCGCTGTCCGGCGATGGAAAGCCGTAGGCGTGCGCCCCACTCAGGGCAATCACCACGTGCCGTCGGTGCGACTCTTCTTCGTCGAGGACTCGCCGAGCGACCTCGCGCGCGTGTTCGTCGAGAAACTCCATCATTCCCACTCCGCCAGCGGCAGCTGTGCCGCCTCGGCTCCAAAAGGCCCGGCCTCGCGGGCATGCCAGCGACGCGACGCCTCCTCGCGCAGCCGACGCAGGAGCGCGTCAACTCGCCCAACGTCCGGGTGGTCCGGCAACGGGGTGCCCTTGCGGGCGTCTTCGAGGTCCGCGGCCAGCTGCTCGGCGCGCGCGATAACCTGCGTCAACTCGACCTGCTGTCGCTTGATCGCCAGCAGCTCGTCCCGCAAGTCGCCCGAGACCTCGAACTGCGCCTGTCCCGACCGCAGCCACGCCGTGGCGGTAGCGAGCAGCCGCACCAGGTTGTAGGCGTTCTTCGGGCGCAGCTCGCGCGGCAGCTCGAACGAGTGCGCACTGTCCGTCGCGAACGCGACCAGGCTGGCGTAGTCCCGCTGAGCGAGCAGCCCCTGGTCGAACATCGAGCTGTAGAGCTGCTTTATGTACGCCTTGGCGCGCAGGACTCGGTCCCCGGCGGAGCCCTCGGGCAGCTCGGCGCTCACCGCGAGTTTTGCTGCCGCCGCATCCAGTGACAGCGCCGGCTCGACCGCCAGCCACTCCAACAGCAACTGGCGATGCTGGGCCAGGCGCAGCCCTTGCTCGAGCCGCTTGAGCTGGGACAGCGCGTACCGGCCAAAGCTGCCGTAGATCTCCGACGACACGAAGGCGTCGCGAGCCTCCAGAACCCAGGCGCCCATCTCGTCGACCGCTCGAGCGCCGGGCAGGAGCAACATCTCGAGGGTGTTGGGATCGGCCCGAATCGCCTGGCGAAACGCTTTTCCGATTTCCCAGAAGGTGTCGCTGCCGTCGGCGCTGACCAGATCCATCGGCGCCTCGACCAGGCCCGTCGTCCACGAAAACGGCAACACGAACAGCCCGCGCCGATCCGTGTCGGACGCATCGTCGGCCAGGCCCCAGGCCCGCGAGCCGACAACGGTCTCGACGATGACGTTGGGGCGCAACGCTCGCCAGGACGCCTCGCGCCGCACGGCAAACTCGAGCTGGCCGGTCTTGCGCGGCGTCAGTTCCTCCCGGGCAAAGCGAACGCTGCCGACGCCGACAATGTGAACGGTAACCGACGAGCCTTCGACCGCCTTGACTCGCCCCACCGCCCCCTGCGCCACGACTCGGCCGTCGACCCGGCGGTCGACGCGGGTCGTGACTTCGGTCCCGTGAGGCAACGGAACGCGCAGCGGATCGATGTCCGCGAGCTGATTGATGCGCAGTTTCATGGACGGCCGTTGGGTTTCGCACGCGCGCACCGAACGGGCAACCGATAGTTGCGCACGCGCTGGCCCAATGCAGGCCATGCCTGCAACTCACGGCTGCGGTCTTGGCACGAGGGCCTCATCCCCCTCTTGCACCTAGGCTGCTCGGTGTCGCCCGAGCTGTTCGCGAATCCACAGGGCCATGCGGCGGTGAGCGATCTTGGCGCGCGGGTTGTAGCCGTCGAAGAGCGGGTAGACGTGCACCTCTCCCGGCTCGATGAACAGAGTGTGGTCGATGCCGAGTTTGTCGGCCTTGGCCTCGAGCGCGACGCTGTCGGTGAGCAAGGTCTCGGCACCGCCAGCAATGGTGAAGAGCGGCGGCAGCCCCTCCAGGTCGGCGTGAATGGGGGATACGCGCGGGTCCTCGAGAGGCAGCCCGCCCGCATAGGCTTCGGCGTCGGTCGCGAGTCCGTTGCGCACGATGAAATCCGACTCGTTGTTGGTCGAGGGGTCGACGTTGGCCAGGTCCAGCCACGGCGAGATCAGCACGCCGCCGGCCGGTACGGCTCCGGCGCGATCGCGCAACGCAACCAGGGTGCACAGCGAAAGACCGCCGCCCGCCGAGTCGCCGGCCACGACGATCCGCTCCGGCGGCACGCCCTGCTCGACCAGCCAGTCGAACGCCGCCACCGCATCCTCGATCGCCGCCGGACACGCATGCTCGGGCGCGAGGCGGTAGTCGAGGGCCAGCACGCGCAGAAGTCCGGCCTCGGCCAGGCCCGCGGTCATGCTGCGGTGCGACTGCGGGGATCCGAGGCAGTAGGCACCGCCGTGCAGATACAGCACCACCGCGTCGTCGTGTCCGAGCGTGGGAACGGTCCAAAGCGCCGGCCGCCCCCCCGCGGTCACGGTTTCGAAGCGCGCGCGCTTGCGGCCGAGCTCGTCGAGACCGAAGTCGTCCATGGTGGCCCGGCGGCGGGTCAAATCGGCCCCGCCCTCGTCGCGCCTCTTGGCCATCTCGATCAGCACTTCGTATATCGGGGACCAACCGGGCTGCTCCGGTCCCTCTTTGAGTCGCCGCCGGACCACGGTCGGAGCGAGCCGCAAAGCTGTGACGATCTGATCGCGCGTTGGCATTGGCACGACGATACCAGGCGCGGGCGCGCGCCCGCAGGCACCGGCGCCGGAAGCTACGCCGAGGTCGACGGTCTGGCGTGCCGCCGGGGACTGCCGGCGCGCGCCTCGCGGTCGAGCAACCGACCGGCAAGCTCGCGATACGCGCGACTGCCGGCGCACCGCGAGTCGTAGGCAATGGCCGACAGTCCGTGGGACGGCGCTTCGCTCAGGCGCACGTTGCGCGGAATGCGCGTCGGGTACATCGATTCGCCAAAGTGGCGCTCGACCTCTTCGCAGACCTGCACGGCCAGGTTGGTCCGGCCGTCGTACATGCAAACCACCACGCCGTCGATGGCCAGTCCGGGATTGAGCGACTGCTGAACGCGATCGATCGTCGACACCAGCGCCGAAAGCCCTTCGAGGGCGTAGTACTCGGCCTGCATCGGAATGAGGACCCGGTCAGCCGCCACCAGTGCGTTGAGCGACAGCAGTCCCAGGGACGGCGGCGTGTCGATGACGATGTAGTCGAAGGCATCGACCACCGCCGAGAGATTGTTGGCCAGGTAGAACTCGCGTCCTTCGGCCCCGGCCAGATCGAGTTCGGCGCCAACCAGGTCGACCGTCGCCGGTACCACCGACAGCCCGGGCGTCGACGTCGGGCGCACGCATTCCGCGAGATCGAGCTCGCCCAGCAAGGCGTGGTAGATCGAAGCCTCCACGACGCCGGCCGGATGCCCGAGCGCCGACGACGCATTGCCCTGGGGATCGACGTCCACCACGAGGACCTGGTAGCCGCGCTCGGCAAGGCAGGCCGCAAGATTGACGGTCGTGGTCGTCTTGCCGACCCCGCCTTTCTGGTTCGCGACTGCGATGATCTCGGCCATGGTCTCCCACAATGTAGCAGCGCGCCCGCGCCGGTTCACCGCGAACGTTCGTGACTCTGCTTCGATCTCGGAGACTTCTGATTTTCGCCCGCGGCCGCTGTCGCGCTTCTCAGTCGACTGAGCACGCCAGGATGCGCGACAGCTGGCAAAGCGGCCGACCGGTTTCGGCTCGCCAGACGTTGAAGGCGGCCTGGGTGGCGGCGAGATCGCGCTTCGAGGTCGGGGCCTTGGCCACGACGCCGGCGCCTACCAGCGCCTTGATCACATCCGCGGTCAGCATGAACGTGTCTTTGCCGACGAATCGCAAGAACATCGGCCCGCTAAAGCCTCCCAGCCGATTGCCCCGGGATTTGAGTTCGCCCCACAGGCCGACGATGTCGTCGTCGGGCCACTCCGCCAGAAAACCGCCGAAGCCACCGAACTCGGCCCTGGCATCGAGGATGAAGCGAGCGTTGTCGCGCATGGCTGCCAGCTTGGGGCGGTGGCGAATCACCCGCGTGTCGGTCGCGAGCGCGTCGATGTCCCCTTCGTCGAAACCGGCAATGCGCTCGACGTCGAACCCGTGAAAGGCCTCCTCGAACTGCGGCCACTTGGCATCGACCACCTTCCACACGAAACCGGCGGAAAAGATGCACCGGCCCATGACGGACAAGAACCGGTCTTCCGGGAGCGCGCGAAGCTCGGCGTCGGACTTCGGCTCGGGCAGCAACTCGATGAGCTCGTCTTCACCTTTGCGCGCGGCCGCCCGCAGCCAGATGTTCTCGAAGCCGACCACCGGCTCCGGAGCACTGACCGCGGCTGGCGCCAGTCTCGGGGTCGGTGAGCGACGAGCGACCTTGATTCCCATCGCGCCGAGCGTACACGCAAGGCGCGCCAGCCCAAAGCCAGGCGCCCTCGCACGACCAGCCCCGTTCGAAGTTAGGCAAAGCGCGGGCGCACGGCGCGCGAGTGGTTCAGTCGGTTCGCTGACGCGTCGCCGCGTGGCCGAGAATGCGCGGGCCGTCCACGGTGTCCGTCGGGGTCGGCTGCCAGCCCGAGGCGAGCCGGGCGTCGAGCAACTCGTCGGCGGTCGGATGGCGGTCCCACACGGAGACCGAGTTGAGTCCCCCCAGTCACGTGGTGTCGAAGACCAAAAAGCGCCCGCTGACCCACGGCAGGATGACGTCGTTGGTGAACTCATCCTGGCCGACCACGTCGATCACCGCGCTCATTTCGGGCAGCTCCAGGCCCCAGCGAATCACGTCTGCGAGGGTGGTGAGCCCTGCCAGCGCCGCCGCGAGGTCGTCGCGCTCGCCGGCCTCCAGGCCCGCGTGGTCTGTCAGCTCCAACACTGCCGAAAGCGTAGCAGGCGGTCTCGGCCGGAGCGATGGTGCCGCGTCAGGCGCTAGCCTGCGCCGGCGATTCGCCCGGTTCCGAGCCCGACCAGGCGTTGGGAAAGTACTTTCGCTGCAGCCAAAGGGCCACGCTCACCAGGCCGATGAGCACCGGAACCTCGACCAGAGGCCCGATGACCGCCGCGAAGGCGGCGCCGCTGTCGATCCCAAAGCTCGCAATGGCAACCGCGATGGCGAGCTCGAAGTTGTTTGACGCCGCGGTGAACGACAGCGTCGCCGACTGCTGGTAGTCCGCCCCAACCCGCTTGCTCATGAAAAACGAAATCAGGAACATGATGACGAAGTACAGCAGCAGCGGCACCGCGACTCGCACCACGTCGAACGGAAGCTCGACGATGGCTTCGCCCTTGAGCGAGAACATCACCACGATCGTAAACAGCAGCGCGATGAGCGTGATGGGGCCGATGCGCGGGGCAAAGCGGGTCTCGTACCAGACATCGCCGCGCGCCCGAACGAGCAAGCGGCGCGTGACGAAGCCCGCCGCGAACGGAATGCCCAGGTAGATGGCGACGCTCTTGGCGATTTCGCCGATCGAGATATCGATGACCGCGCTCTCGAGTCCGAGCCACCCCGGCAACAGCGTCGCAAAGACGTACGCGTACACGGGAAAGAAGAGCACCTGAAAGATCGAGTTGAAGGCGACCAGCCCGGCGCAATACTCGCGGTCGCCGCGGGCCAGGTCGTTCCACACGATCACCATGGCGATGCAGCGGGCCAGGCCGATGAGGATGAGTCCCAGCATGTAATCGGGTCGGTCGCGCAAAAACAGCACCGCGAGCGCAAACATCAGCACCGGCCCCACCAGCCAGTTCTGAACCAGCGATAGGGCGAGCACGCGCTTGTTGCGAAACACGCGGCCGAGCTCCTCGTACCGAACCTTGGCCAGCGGCGGGTACATCATCAAGATGAGGCCGATGGCGATGGGAATGCTGGTGGTACCGACGCTCATGGAGTCGAGCGCTGTGACGAAGCCGGGCGCGGCAAAACCGAGGCCGACCCCGACGGCCATCGCGGCGAAGATCCACAGCGTCAGGAACCGATCGAGAAAGGAAAGGCGTCCGGGACGCGCGCTGCCGGGGGACTCCATGGCCGGCGACCATAATTCGAGGCCCGGTTGCGGACAAGACGCGCCGCCCGACGGCGGGCGTCACAAAAGACTGTCGGCTACGCTTGGGCATGACGGCGTACGCCGCCGTTTGTGAAAGCGATGCGAAACGTTGCGACAAAACTGTTGATTCGCCCGGCGCGCCACGCCGACTGTGACGCCGCCAGCGAGCTCTGCTGGCGGTCGAAGGCCGTGTGGGGCTACGACGAAACCTTCATGAATCAATGCCGCGACTCGCTGGCCGTAACCCCCAATCGGCTCGAGCGCGAGACGGTGCTGGTCGCCGAGGGACACGGCGGGCAGCTGCTCGGCGTGGTCTCGGTGTCCGTCTCGGACGCGCCGAGCGCGGGCCAACACCCCCCACCCTCCGCGGAGCTCGAGCTGCTGTTCGTGGCGCCGGAGGCCATGCGGACTGGCGTTGGCGCGACGCTTCTGAATCACGGCTGCCGTGCAGCCCGCGAGCGGGGCGCGACGGTGTTGTGGATCCTCTCGGACCCGGGCGCCGAACCGTTTTACCGGCGACGCGGCGCAGTTCGAGTCGGGATGAGGCCCTCGGACGCCATTGCGGGACGCGAGCTGCCCTGGCTTCGGCTCGCGCTGTAGCGCGCCAATCGTTTCCGGGCGCTCACCGAGCGACGGGAAGTCGACGCACGGCGGCCAGGCTCCCGCGAGCAAGAGCCTGGCCGCTGCGCGCTCGGAAACGCCGAGCTTGAAATCATCGGGACTGAATTCGGTGCTTACTCGGGCAGCAGAACCGTGTCGATGACGTGAATGACGCCGTTGCTGGTCTCGATGTCGGTCTTGATGACGTTGGCGTTGCCAACTTTCACGCCTTCGGACGTGTCAATGGCCAGGTTCGAGCCCTGCACCGTCGGCGCCTCGGTGAGGCCCGCGACGTCGGCGGCCATGACCTTGCCGGGAACCACGTGGTAGGTGAGAACCTTCGTCAGGGCCTCTTTGTCGGCCAAAAGCCCCTCGAGGGTCTCGGGCGGAATCTTGGCGAATGCCTCGTCGGTCGGAGCGAACACCGTGAACGGACCTTCGCCCTTGAGGGTGTCGACCAGCCCGGCGGCCTGAACGGCGGTGACCAGCGTGTTGAAGTCGCCAGCGGCAACGGCCGTATCGACGATGTCCGCGGCGGGAGCCGGAGCTTCGGCTTCGACGGTTTCAGTTGCCTCAGCAACCGGTGCCTCGGTCGCCTCGGTTTTCTGGGCGCCGCCGCACGCGATTAGCAAAGCGAAAGGAACGAGCAATAGCTTTTTCATGGATTGTTTTTCCTGCTTCGGGTTTGGGCCGGCAGTCGATAGCGACGTCGCCCGACCTTCTTGTGGCACCTCTTCGCGGGCTGTCGCGCGATAGATGTGGCGAAGAGCGGTTTTCCCGCAGAGCCCGTGCCCGAAACGTAAGAAAGGGCTCCCCGCGCGGTGGCGGAGAGCCCAAACAGTCCACAGAGACTGCTTGTCGGACTAGTTGTAACAGCGCTTGAAGATGTTGGTGTAGTCGTCCGAGCCGTTCCACCACTCGTCGCCGCAGTTCGGGTCACTGCCGCCGCCCGACGCGCCGAAGTACAGCGAGCAGGCATCGTGGTCGAGGCAGTCGAGGGTCCAGTCGCCGCCGCCGCAGCCCGGGCCGCAGCGGCCCATGCAGCCGTAGCTGCCGCCGCCGCTGTTACCAACGGTCCAGGTCCACGAGTACACCTGACCGGAGCTGCCCTGGTCGAAGTACGCGGTGCGCTGCGTGCCGACGGTGATGCACGTCTTGCCGTCGTTGCCGTTGCCGTTGGCGGTGTCCTTGGTGAAGCCGTCGATGGGCTTGGCGAGGGTGTCCAGGGTCATGCCGACCGGGGCCACGGCCAGGTACGCCGAACCGCCGGAGAGCATGGTCTCGTGCATCGCATCGGCGTCGCGGATGTGGCCGATGTACGCTTCGACGGCGTGCGAGAACGCGACGAGCGCGTCGCGGTCCGCGGCGGTGAGCGACGTGCCGCGGCCGTCGAGCATGATCTCACCGACCTCCGAGTCGTTGAGGTAGAACAACGTCGCGTCGCCGACTTCGACGCTCAGGCTGCCGACGTACTTGCGGAGCTGATCGGCCCTGAACGTAACCACGCGGTCGGATGCCGTGAACGTACCCTCGATAGCGGTGTCGCTGTGAACGTCGATGACGAGCGCGCTGCTCGTGTCGGCGGTCTCGGGTGCGGTCGTGGTGCAGCCAACCAGGGCAAGAGTGAGCCCCATGGCGGTCGTGGCGATTGCTTTTTTCATTCTGTACTCCCCTCCGTGGCGCTGAGCGCCTGTGTTCCTCGGGGAGTGCTAAGTGCATCGGCCGTGCCACGACCCGCAAAAATCGTAATTCCAGGCACCTAACCTACGGCGCGTTCAAGTTTTGAACAGATCTTGAACAAGGCTTGAACAAGTTGTTCAGCCCGACGTGTCAGGTTGTTCAAACGGCTGCACAGATCTGTTCACCAGAATGAACAACTCTGGACCTTGCTTCGGCCTCGCCCCTACGTTGGCGGCGCGCTTGGCGGGATTCGGCCAGACCCTCGAGCATGCCGAGTTGGCCCCCGGTCCCGACGGCCCCGGATGACACCGCGTGTGGAGTTGTGGTCTGTTGCGCCAGTTTTTCGATGACCCCGCCCGCCCCCTATCGACCGCCGAACATCGACTTCGACGACTACACCCGCGCGCTGCGCGGCAAGACGCCGGGCGAACTGCGCGCCGCCCAGTTCGTGCTGTCGACGATTCAGAAGCCCTGGCTGCTCCGGAGCGGCACCGCCCTGGCCCGTCTCGGGCTCGCTCTGCGCATTCCGGGAACCGAGGCCGCCCTAGCCGCCACGGTGTTTCGCCAGTTCTGCGGCGGAACCAGTCTGGAAGAGGCCCTCGATTGCGCCGGCCGCCTGTACCAGCGCGGTATCGGCTCGATTCTCGACTACGCGGTCGAGGGCGAGGACGACGAGGCCGACTTCGACCAGGTGACCGCTGAGATCGACCGCGTCGTGTTGGCGGCTGCGCAGCGCGAAGACGTCGCCTTCGGCGCCATCAAGCTCACTGGCGTCGCGAGAACCGCCCTGCTCGAGGCGATGGACGAAGGCCGCTCCCTGACCGCCGGCGAGCGCGAGGAGTGGGCCCGCGCTCAGGCCCGCCTGCAGCGCGTGGCGCAGCGCGCTGCCGACAGCAACACCGCGTTTTTCATCGACGCCGAGCACTCGTGGATCCAGGACGCCATCGACGCCGAGGCCGATCGGATGATGGCGCAGTTCAACCGCGAGCGCGCCGTCGTACATACAACGGTGCAGCTGTACCTGCAGGCCGGCCTTCCCTCACTGCGAGCGGCGGTCGAGCGAGCCCGCGCCGGCGGCTATCGCTTTGGCTGCAAGCTGGTGCGGGGCGCCTACATGGAGCAAGAGAACGAGCGAGCGGCTGCCCGCGGCGAGCCCTCGCCGATTCAGCCATCTAAACAGGCGACCGATCGCGACTACGACGCTGCGCTCACCTACTGCCTCGAAAACCTCGACGTTGTCGAGGTGTGCGCGGCGACCCACAACGTCGACAGCGTTCGCCACCTGATCGGAGAGATGAGTCGCCTGGGTATTGCCGCCGACGACCCGCGCGTGTGTTCGTCGCAGCTGCTCGGCATGTTCGACCGCGTCACCGTACCGCTGGCCGAGAACGGCTACCGGGTGCACAAGTACGTCCCCTACGGGGCCGTGCGCGACGCCTTTCCGTACCTGTTGCGCCGCGCCGACGAGAACCGATCGGTCGCCCAACAGCTGGCCAGCGAGCTATCGGCCGTGCGGGACGAAATCGCGCGGCGCGCTCGGTCGTAGGCCCCCCGCCACTGGCCGCACCGTCGCTTAGAGCGCGTCCTAAAACCCCCGCCGACGGCCAGGTGGACGAGGGGCGTCGATGGCAAGGAACGACGAGGAGATGGGTTGAAACCCATCGACGAGGAGAGACGCAGCAAGCGGCGCATCTCGCGCCAGCTGGCTCGGTGCGGGTTTTGGGACGTGCTCTTAGTCGAACAGCGCGACCAGCTGCTCGGACCAGGCGATATGGCGCTCGCCCGCGTACATGTTGGCGACGAAGGTGGCGTATCCGTCGGCCGCTGCGACGAGCTCGCTTTCGTAGTAGACGGGGGCGTCTCCTAGCGCGGCGGCCGACGCCCGCAGGCCCGTGGCAAAGTTCGCCGCCCAGCGCACGGAGCTGGCGAAAAACGGTCCTTTGCCCATCGCGAGCGCCGGCGACCACCACGCGTCGAGCAACCCGACGATGGCGCACACGCCCGAGGCGCGAGTGCGGTGGCGCGCAAACCCCTGCACGCGCGTGTCGTCGGCGCCGGAAAACGGCGGCGCGCCGGCAACCAGACGCATCTCGAAATGCTGGGTGAACGCCGGCGTCATTCCGGGCAGAAACGGAATCGGCGCCACCGCGTCGGCCGCGGCGGCGGGCGCCGGTGGCGGCACGTCGCGGCGAATCTTGCTCGACCGCGGACTCCCCAGCACGCCGTGAACCGTCGTGGCCACGGCGCCCGCCGCGTCGCGAACCACGGCCGTCGCGTGGGTCAGGTTCTTGCCCGACCGCAAGACGCGCGCCTCAATGTCGACGGCCCCCGGGGCGAGCGGGCCAACGAAGGCGACGTCGATGCCCAGCAAGTCGCGCTCTGCCGGCACGACCGTTTCGAGGGCCGCGACGCCAAAGGCCGCCGAAAGGCCGCCGTAGGCCGTTCGCCCCTGGCACCACGTGTCTTCGAAGCTGGAACGAAACCGGCCGTCGGCCACTCGCTCGAGCTCGAGCATCTGATCAAAGTCGCTCACTGTTGCCAGGAAGTAGCACAAAGCGGCCTGCCTGGCGCAGCGTCGAGCCCAACCGCCGCGTTAGGCTCGCGCCATGGCCAACACGAAAAAAGTCAGCTGGGAAATCGAGGGCAAAGAGTTCGAAGGCCACGGGGTCTGGGAAGGCAACGGCCCCAAACCGGCGGTGCTCGTGTGCCACGCGTGGGGCGGCCAGTCCGAATTCGACCACAAGAAGGCCGAGATGCTCGCCGGCCTCGGCTACGTCGGGTTCGCCGTGGACGTGTACGGCAAGGGCGTTCGCGGTACCTCGGTCGAGGAAAACCAGAAGCTCATGGGGCCCCTCATCGAAGACCGCGACCTGCTCCTCGCGCGCCTATCGGCCGGACTCGCGGCCGCCCGTACCCTCGACGCGGTCGACGGCGACAAGGTCGCCGCCATCGGGTTTTGCTTTGGCGGCCTGTGCGTGCTCGACATGGCGCGCGGCGCCCTGGGGGTCCGGGGCGTGGTGTCGTTTCACGGCCTGTTCTTTCCGCGGCCGGTCACAAAGACGCCCATCGAAGCCAAAGTTTTGGCCCTGCACGGCTACGACGACCCCATGGGCAAGCCCGAAGCGCTCACGGGGTTTTGTAACGAGATGACCGAGGCCGGCGCCGATTGGCAAGTGCAGGCCTACGGCAACACCATGCACGCGTTTACCAACCCGGCCGCTAACGACCCGGACTTCGGTACCGTTTACAGCGCGGCGGCCGATCGGAAGTCGCACCGGGCCATGGAGCACTTTCTGGCCGACCTGTTCGCCTGAGGCGTGTCGGTCTTTGGCCCACAACGAACGTGCGAACGCGTGTAACAGCTCTGTTATGCAGACTTCTCGGGGATGGAGTCGCCCTGCGCAACAGAATCCAGGAGGATAGGTAAGCCGGGGACGTGTGACTCGAGTGCCGATACCCAGACTGCTTCCTCTTCTGCTCGCATCCGTTTTGGCCTCGGGCTGCAAGCCCGACAGCGTCGAGCACGACTCGCGCGGCACCGTGCCGGACAGCGACAAGACCCTTACCGTCTTTGCCGCCGCGTCGCTTACGGATGTGTTCTCCGAAGCCGGCGCGGAGTTCGAACGAACCAACCCCGGCGTCGAGGTGGTCTTCAACTTCGCCGGCAGCCAGAGCCTGCGCACGCAGATCGAGCATGGCGCACAGGCGGATCTCTACGCGTCGGCCAACGCCAAACACATGAACGACCTCGCCGGTGACGGGCTCGTGCTCGCACCGCGTACGTTTGCGAGCAATCGGCTGGTCGTCGTGGTGCCGCGGGACAATCCCGGGCGCCTTGCAACCTTTGCGGACCTCGCGACCACGGACAGAATCGTGCTCGCCGGCCCCGACGTTCCCGCGGGGGCCTACGCCGAACGCGTGGTGACGGCTGCCGACCGCGAGCTTGGCGGGGCCTTCGGCAAGCGAGTGATGGACCGCGTCGTCTCGCGCGAACTCGACGTGCGCCAGGCCCTGCAAAAGGTCGTTCTCGGCGAAGCCAACGCCGCGCTGGTCTACGCGACCGATGCGGCGTCGGCCGGCGACAAGGTCAAGGTCATCGACGTCCCTGAGCGCTACAACGTCGTCGCGGACTATCCGATCGCGCGCCACGCCAATGCCCAGCGGCCCGGCCTGGCGCTTCGCTTCGTTGAGCATCTGCAGAGCGCCCGTGGTCGAGCCACGCTCGAGCGCCACGGCTTCTCGGCAGCCCAGTAGACCCGCGCCGAATGCACCCGTCCGCGCCGTGACGACCGATCCAAGCTCAGGCGACCAGCGGCGACACCAGCGCGCCCGCGTGCTGTGGGGCCTGGGTGTTGGCGGCGGGGCCAGCATCCTGCTGGCGTTCATGCTCCTGCCGCTGATCGCGCTGGTCGCGACCAACAGCTGGGGAGCCCTGCTCGACGGCCTCAACCACCCGCTGGTTTGGCCCGCCCTCAAACTCAGCCTGACGACGACGACCATCAGCCTGTCGGTCGTGGTGCTGTTCGGCACGCCGCTGGCGTGGTTGTTCGCGCGCGGGTCCGGCCGAGCTCTCGCCGTGCTCGAAACGGTGGTCCGTCTACCCGTGGTGCTGCCGCCCGCGGTCGCGGGCGTGGCGTTGCTGCTCGCGTTTGGCCGCATGGGGCTGCTCGGGGGAGTCCTCGGCAGCCTCGGCATCAGCGTGCCCTTTACGACGGCCGCGGTGGTGCTTGCCGAGGTTTTCGTGTCGGCGCCGTTCTTCGTGCAGTCGGCGACCGCCGCGTTTCGCGGCCTGGATGAAGCCCACCTGGTCGTAGCGCGATCCCTCGGCGCGTCGCCGGCCCGGGTTTTCTTTCGGGTCGCCCTTCCCATCGCGGCGCCGGGCCTGGTCGCCGGCGCCGCCATGGCGTGGGCGCGCGCACTCGGCGAGTTCGGCGCTACGCTCATGTTTGCGGGCAATCTGACCGGCAAGACGCAAACCCTTACCCTGGCCATCTACACGACCTTCGAGTCGGACCTGGTTGCGGCCCAGTCGATCTCCGTCGTCATGGTGGCCGTGGCGTTCTCCATCTTGTGGCTGCTGTCGAGCCGCTTTCGCGACCAGTCGCCGGGCTGACCGACGCCCCTTCCCGCTTTCTCGATTCGATGACCGCCGCGCTTCACGTCGACATTCGCGTTTCCGTTGGCTCCCTGAACCTCGCTTGCCAGCTCGAGGTAGCGGGCGTCACCGCGCTCATCGGCCCCAACGGAGCCGGCAAGTCGACGGTCCTCAAGAGCCTGCTGGGCGACCGCACCCCCGACCGGGGAACGATCCGTGTCGGGGGCACAACGCTGTTCTCCGCGGCCGACGGTATCGACCTGCCCATTCAGTCCCGGCGCCTCGGTTACGTGCCGCAGCGCTACGCGCTGTTTCCGCACCTGGACGTAAGCGACAACATCGGCTTCGGCCTTCACGAGCTGCCCGCCAGCGAACGGCGCGAGCGCGTCGACGCGCTGGTGCGAGACTTTCAAATTCAGCGCCTGGCCAGACGAAAGCCAGCCAACTTGTCCGGTGGCGAAAGCCAGCGCGTCGCCATGGCCCGCGCCCTCGCCATCGGCCCGCGCGCCCTGCTGCTCGACGAGCCAATGTCCGCCCTCGACGCCATGTCGAAACGAGAAATGCGCGCCCTGCTCGCCCAGCACCTCCGCTCCCTGGCCATCCCCACACTGCTCGTCACCCACGACGTCGCAGACGTGGAAGCGCTGGCCGAGCGGGTGGCGGTTCTCGAGGCCGGAAAGCTCGTCCAGGTCGGCGCACTCGAAGAGCTCCGGGCCGCGCCGGCATCGCCGTTCGTTCGCGAGCTTCTCTGCTGAACTGGCAGGGTCCGGCCTGCCGGTGCGCATTGCCGGTGCACAATCGAACAACGCGCCGATCGCGACGCCGGATTTGCGCTACTTGTTAGTCGTGGAACTCAACGCCCGATTCGACGAACGCGCCGACCACCGCTACCGCAGCGACGCCTGGGTCCCATCGCCCATGGCCGGCGTGGAGCGGCAGATGCTCGACCGCGTCGGTGACGAGGTCGCCCGGGCGACCTCTTTGGTGCGCTACGCGGCCAACAGCGAGTTTTCGCCGCACGTGCACACCGGGGGCGAGGAGTTCTTGGTGCTCGACGGGGTGTTTTCCGACGAGCACGGCGACTACCCGGCCGGGACGTACGTACGCAACCCGCCGACGTCGAGCCACCGACCGCGCTCCGGCCCGGGCTGCGTCATCTTCGTCAAGCTCTGGCAGTTCGATCTCGACGACCGCTACCAGAACGCGGTCGATATCAACACCCTGACGCTGTCGCCCGTCCCCGGCACGGTCGGCGTAACCCAGGCGGTACTGCACGACGACGCTCGCGAGACCGTGCTGGTGCAGCGCTGGGAAATCGATGCGAGCGTCGACATCGAGGTCGCGGGCGGCCTGGAGCTCCTCGTCCTCGACGGCAGCTTGCGCGAGGGCGATGACACGCTCGGTCCCCAAGACTGGCTGCGCCTACCGCCGGGGTCGCGACTGCGCGCTCAGGCCACGAGCGAAGCGACGCGGGTATGGCTCAAGCGCAATCACCTCGTCGACGCGCGCAAGCGCTTCGACGAAGCCTTCGCCCGCGCCACCTAGCGCGCCGCATTGGGACGGAGCACTCGCGGGCGACGACCCGGCAGCGGCGAGCCCACGACCGTTTTCCGACGGCCTACCAGTGTCCTGTTCCAGGTCACTAGGTCCGCTGCAGCACCGCAACTGTGTCGAGCCGGTCGCGCCCCATGGCGGTCGTGTGCGCGAGGTCGTAGTCGAAGTCGTGGGTGGCAACGAGCTTCCACTCGGGCACCGCGCGCAACAGCGCTCGAAACTGCGCCGCGCTGTACGTGCGAAAGGTCCAGCGCGTTTCGAAACGTCGGGTTCGGCCGCCTTCGGTCACCGACAATCGCGAGCGAATCTGCTCGGTGCGGGTGCGCTTCTCGGGGGGCTCCGATCGAATCGTGCAGACCACCCGGGTGCCGTTTCGTCGGCCCTGCCAGCGCTCGCGGTCGACCGTCTGGTCTTCGTACTGGGTGAGGTGAAACCCAAGGATGTAGAGGCCGCCTTTGCGCACGGCCCTGGCCGCGGCCCGCAGATGCGAGCGCGCATCGTCCTCGGTCAGCACGTACTTGAAGCTGCTGACCATGCAGTGAGCGATGTCGAACTTGCGGCGATAGCGAAAGCTCTCGAGCCGCTGCACGCTGAGGTCGGCGCGCAAGCCGAGTCGGTCCAGGCGACGCCTGGCGAAGTCGAGCATGGGCTCGCTGGCGTCGAAACCGGCGACCTCGTAGCCGCGCCGAGCAAGCGCAGCCAGCAGTCGCCCGGATCCGCAGGCGGGTTCAAGCACCCGCTCGCATCGACCGCTCACGTGCTGGCGGGCCAGGCCGTCGATGAAGTCGGCCTCGTCCTCGGTCAAACTGTCGAAGACGAGGTCGTAGTAAGCCGGGAGATCGTACCAGTCGCGTTCGACGTGAGGCTCAGCCATCGGGGGACCCGGACACTACCTCAAGGCCCCGACGCTGCGAGGACTCGGATCCCCGGCAGCGGCTACCAGAGACCGGTCTTGGGAAGCGCCGAGTTGGGGTTTTGAATGCTCATGGCGCAGCCGTCGACCACGACCCCCTGGAGGGTGTCGAGGGCGCGACGAGCTCCCTCGGCGCGCTCGAAGGTTACGAAGCCGTAGCCGCGCGAGCGCCCGTCTTCGTCCTTGGCAATCTGCGCGTCGAGCACGTTACCGCACGGGGTGAACGCCCTTCGCAGGGACTCGTGGCTGGTTGCACGGCTCAGACCTCGGACAAACACTCGCTTCGACATGGTTTTCAGTCGCATCCTTTCTAACGCGCCCACAGCGCAGGCGAGCGCGTCCGCCGCAGCCCGTCCGGAGTAGGGGACTGACGGCGGTGTAATACCGTTTTGCGAGGCTGTAGCGAGGGTCGGGGCCCATCCCCGGCAACCGCTCGAGCGCCAGCCCGGCAATAGAGCTATAGCACACGCCAACGTTTTTTCGATGGTGAAAACGCCGCGACACAGGTGAAAAGTGCCGGTAACTGCGACGGTTTCGCAGTTATCAGAGGTTTGCAGCCCCCTTAGCCTTCGCAGGCCTTGCGCGTGACGTCGTGCCGGTACTCGAACAGTCGCTCTAGGTTTCGGCGGGCGAAGGCTCCGCCAAACAATCGCCCCACGGCGCCCAGCGGCAGCTCGTACTCGATGTCGTCGGTGAGCCTGGAGCGCCCGTCGCCCTCCGGAGTAACCACGTGGCGGTGCACCCAGCGTTTGAAGGGCCCCGCGACCATTTCGTCCACGAACGAAACGCCGGGCTCGTAGCCCGTGTGCTGCGCAACGATGGTTTGCCAGAGGGGCCCGACCTTCACCTTTAATACGACCTCGGTGCCGACCTCGAGCGACGCGGGCGGCTGGACCAGCTCGTACTTCTGCCAGGGCGGCTGAAGACGCTCGAACGCGTCCGGCTGCTCGTGAAACGCAAACACCCGCTCCGCCGGGGCCTCGATGACGCTTTCTTTGACGAATTTCATGGCGAACCCGCCCCAAACGTAGCCCGCCGCGACTCCCGGGCTCGCCTCGGACCCAAAAAAAGAGGCGGCGCCCCCAAGGGCGCCACCTCAAGCTCGAAATCGGAAACGGCTGCCGTTGCCTAGGGCAGCGGCTCTCCGCCACACAACGCCGGGTCGGTGCAGTTGCCCAGGGAAAACTGGTAACTGGCTTCGCCGTCGAACCAGCGCGACACCGCGATGAAGTACTCGCCCGGCTCCAGCGGACCGCCGCCGACTTCACCGGCGGGCATGCACGCCATGGGCGCATGGCTCGGACAGATGCCCCGGAAGACCGTGAAGCCAACCCCCGGCGACGAACCGCTGGTGTCCAGGACCACGCTCACCGGCTCGGTCACCGCGAAACGGTAGAACACATCCTGGCCGAGCGCCGGATCTCCCTCGCACACCATGGGTGCGTCGGCCAGCGCGCCGTCGAGCGACCCGGTGTACGACGCGCCAATGTCGAGGGCAATGGCGTTGCCACACCGCTCGCCAGCCAGCAGGCTCACGCAGCTCGCTTCATCGATGACCTCGTCGCAGTTGTTGTCGCGACCATCGCCGCAGACTTCTTCGGCCGCGGGGTTGTTGTCCTTCGAGTGGTCGTCGCAGTCATCGCCGCCACAAGCCGCGTCGAAGAAGCCGTCGCCGTCGTTGTCTGCGAGCTCATCGACCTGGCCGTCGCAGTTGTTGTCGATGCCATCGGTGCACGACTCGTACGCGCCGGGATAGACAGCCGGGTGCTGATCGTCGCAGTCCGGACCGCCGCACTGGGGACCGGGCACCGTGTCGCGATCGATATCGCAGTCAATGCCGCCGCTGCCGTTGTGGTTGCACGCCCCGGTTGCCTCGTCGAAGAGGCACTCGGCGTAACTGCTGCAGCCAGCCGGGTCGCCGTTGTAGGCGTGGCAGTCAACACCGCTTTCGCAGGGCTCGCCCGGCTCATCGACCTGGCCGTCGCCGTTGTTGTCCACCTGATCGGTGTCGCACGTCGGCGGGCCGTGTGGCCTGCAGGACTCTCCATCCCAGAAGCAACCCGGGTCGGAAAAGCAGCTCGTCTCGCTGTCGTACTGCTCGCAGTTCGACGGCTCGCACGCCGGATCCGGGTTGTGCGGGCACGGATCTTCGCAGTTCGGAACGTCGTCGGCATCGTCGTCGTACATGCACCAGTCGCCGCTGCCGCCGTGGTTGCAGGCCCCGGTCGCCTCGTCGAAGACGCACTCGGCGTAGCTGCTACAGGCGGCCGGGTCGCCATCGTAGGCGTGGCACTCGATACCGCCCTCGCACGGCTCACCCGGCTCATCGACCTGGCCGTCGCCGTTGTTGTCCACCTGATCGGCGTCGCACGCCGGAGGCCCGTGAGGCTTACACGCCTGCCCGTCCCAGAAACAACCGGGGTCGGAAAAGCAGCTCGTCTCGCTGTCGTATTGCTCGCAGTTCGACGGCTCGCACGCCGGATCCGGGTTGTGCGGACACGGGTCCTCGCAGTTCGGAACGTCGTCGGCATCGTCGTCGTACATGCACCAGTCGCCGCCGCCGCCGCCCTCGCAACCCGGCTCGCCGGCGACGCAGGCGGACACGAGGACGTCGTAGTCGCCCGGCCCGTCGAACACGCGGTCCACCGCGAGCCAGTACTGCCCCGGCGGCAGGAAGATGTCGCGCGCGGCGCCCGGCTCGATGCAGTCGTACGGTTGGCTGTCGAAGCAGCCTTCGCCGCCGCCGACCAGGCTCACCAGGACATCCTCGCCGTTGCCAAACGTCTCGATGTGAACGACCGACTCCTGGTCGAGGAAGAACGTGTAGACCCGGTCCTCGCCGAAATCCGGTTCGCCAAAGCACACCGGCTCGTAGTCGTTGAACGAACCGATCAGGTTGCCGGCGAGCGCGGCCCCCTGCATGGCGTCGATGGTCACCGCGTTGTCACACGTTTCGCCCGACGCAAGCTCGATGCAGGCCGCCTCATCCGTCTGTCCGTCGCAGTTGTTGTCGCGCGCATCGGAACAGACCTCGGCGCGCCCCGGATTGACGCCCGGGTTGCGATCGTCGCAGTCGTCGCCGCCGCACGCGGCATCCAGGTAGCCGTCGCGGTCGGCGTCCGACGGCTCGTCGGTCTGTCCGTCGCAGTTGTTGTCTACCCCGTCCCCGCAAACCTCCGGGTGATAGGGGCCAACCTCGGGATTGCTGTCGTCGCAATCGCGCCCGCCGCAAGCAGCGTCGAACGCCCCGTCCTGATCGGCATCGGAGCACGCCCCGAGCGTAAAGGTGTAGTTGCCAAAGCCGGACACCACCAGGCTGTACGCGCCCGGCTGCACGAACACCGGGCGAGTCTCGTCACCAAAGAAGCAATCGAAGACCTGCCCCGCTTCACACTCGTTGGCGAGCAGGCTAAACGCCACGCTGAAGTCAGAGTCCTCCGCGCTAAAGATCAGCTCGGTCGGCTCCGTCACCTCGAAGGTGTAGACGATGTCCCCGCCTTCGCCGGTGGTGCCGTCGGGCGAGCCGCCGCACGCGTTGGGCACATCGGTCGAGTAGCCGCCGAGATTGCCGCTGATGGAAACCGGCGAAAGGACGTCGAGACTCAGCGGGTTGCCGCAGGTCTCGCCCGCCGCCACCTCGACGCAGCCGGCTTCATCCACCTGGTCGTTGCAGTTGTTGTCGCGGTTGTCGAAGCAGATCTCTTCCCGGCCGGGGTTTACCCCCGGGTCGAAGTCATCGCAGTCGTCACCGCCACAGGTTGCGTCGAAGTAGCCATCCTTGTCGTTGTCGGCAGCTTCATCGACTTCGCCGTTGCAGTTGTTGTCCACCGAGTCGCCGCAGACTTCCGGTGCGTAGGGCCCGACATCCGGGTTGCTATCGTCACAGTCGTCGCCGCCACAGGCCGCGTCGGCGTGCCCATCGCGGTCGGCATCCACGCAGGTGTTGACGGTAAACGAGTACGCGGGCGTCTCGCTGGTGCCGTCGTCCGCGAACCCGGGCCGGCCACTAACGACCAGGTAGTTGGGCCCCGGCTGCAGATACAGGGTCCGCTTTTCGTCGCGGAACATGCACTCGCGCAGGTCGCCGCCTCCGCATTCGCCGTACTGGACGCTGTAGAAGACATCCCCGGTGGTGCCGGTGCCGTCGAACACGGCCACGGTACCCTCCTGAGACTCCGGCACCTGCATCAAGAAGATGCGGTCGGCACCGGGCTCGCCACAGACGAAGTCCACGTTGGTCTCGTAGCCCTCCAGGGCGCCCTGCTCCGTCGCTCCGGCGAAGATGTCGATGGGCGTCACGTTGCCGCAGGTGTCACCCGGCGGAGCGTCGATGCAGCCGGCGTCGCTATCGGAACCGTCACAGTTCTGATCGATGTCGTCGGCACAGAACTCCTGAGCCTCGGGGTGTACGGTCGGATTGGCGTCGTCGCAGTCGGTACCGCCTTCGCACAGAGCGTCGGCAAAGCCGTCCTGGTCGGCGTCGATGGGCTCGTCGATAACTCCATTGCAGTTGTTGTCGATGCCGTCGCCGCACAGCTCGGAGGTGTCCGGGTTGACGCTCGGGTCGTTGTCGTCGCAGTCCGGGCCGCCGCAGTCGGCGCCGCCAAATCCGTCGCCGTCGGCGTCGATGCACTCTCCGAACGACAGCGAGAACGTGCCGCCGCCCTGCTGAGCGCGAGACACCAGGATGTAATAGGTACCGGGGGGCACCCGGCCGCTTTCGCTCACGGCGCCGGTAAAGCAGGTGAAGGGCACCGTATCGTTGCACAGCGCCGGATCAACGGGCGGCGGCCCGTCGTGCCCATCGGGTCCATCGTGCCCATCGGGTCCATCGGGGGTGCCGTTGCCATCCTCGTCGCCGGGCGAGCCGTCTGGATTCTCAGTCCCTCCCGAGGTGCCATCGGCTCCCGTCGGGTCGTCGTGGCCGAACATCTCGGGGGCGCCGAGCAGGGTGAAGTTGACGTCGTCGCCAGTGCCCTCGGTGTTGATGGCCACGACCTTCTCGGTGTCGACCGTGAAGGTAAAGACCATGTCCTGGCCGAAGTCCGGCTCGAACACGCACTCGTCGAAGCTCAGGTCGGGGTAGTCGTTTCGATGAAACTCGAGGGTTCCGCTGTACGAGAGCCCGACTCCGAGGTCGAAAGCCAGGGCGCTGTCGCAGGTCTCTCCTTCGACATTGCATCCCTCGTCGGTCCGACCATCGCAGTTGTTGTCGAGGCCGTCGCCGCACACTTCGTCGCTCGGAAACGCCGACTGCTCGCAGACTTTGTCGGCGCCGGCGCACACGAAGCGGCCCTCGCCGCACACGCCGGGCAGCTCCGTCGAGCACACCCCGTCGGGGTTGTTCGGCACGCCGTCGCAGTTGGAGTCGCTGCCGTCACACTGCTCTTCGCCCGGGGTGCCGGGCACGGCTCCGCACTCGATGCGGCCACCGTTGCAAACAACCGCGCCGTCGCGCGAGCACGCGCCGACACCGGCGGCACAGCTCTCGCCCTGTTCGGGGAAGCTATCGTCCGGCAACCCGTTGCAGTCGTTGTCGACGCCGTCGCAGAACTCGTCGCCAGGAGCGACCTCATCCTCGACGGTCACCAGCTCGCCGTCTTCGCAAATGCGCTTGCCGGAGCGGCAAACGCCGACGCCCGCAGACCCGGCCGGACCGCTGTAGAAGAACTCGTCGGTCTCTTCGTCGATCAGGCCGTCGCAGTCGTTGTCGACGCCGTCGCAGACCTCGGCGCCGCTCGGAGTGCACTGGTACTCGCAGCCGTTGCCCGGCTGGCCGTCGAGGTCGATGCTGCCGGGCGCGCACGAGTACGTGCAGCCGAAGGTACCGTCGGTGTCTTGCTGGCACGCCGGCACCTGGTTGGCCGCCGGAACACACTCGTTGCCGCAGCCGCCGCAGTTTTCAACGCTCGTGCCGGCCGGCGTTCCGTCGGCGGGGTCGATGTCGTCGGCAGCCCCGTTGCAGTCGTTGTCGATGCCGTCGCAGATCTCGGGTTCGGGCTCGGCGGCAACGGCGTCGCACACGGCCGACAGGCCGCCGGCGCTGCACTGAAAGGTGCCCGCAGCGAAGCACGCACCGCGCCCGGCCCCGCAAGCAACGCCGACGGGGTAGGCATCGTCGACCTCACCGTCGCAGTTGTTGTCGGTACCGTCGCAGAACTCGAACGCGTTCGGAAAGCGGCTCGGATCGTCGTCGGCGCAGTCGCCCTGGTTCACGGAAAAGCCGTCGCCGTCGACGTCGCAGTCCGCAATGGCCCGGTCGGAGCCCGAGCAGTTGTTGTCGATTTCGTCGCCGCAGATCTCCGCAGCGCCGGGATTGATCGCGGGGTCGGTGTCGTCACAGTCGATTCCGGCCGGGAACCCGTCGCCATCGTTGTCGACCTCACTGAAGTCTTCGATCACGTGAATGGTCGCCGTCATCGCTTCGGAGACTGCACCGCGCGCGTCTTGAATGCGAACGCGCACCCGATACGTGCCGGCGGTTGCCCGCAGGGTGCGGCTCGCGCTCTCAACACCGTCGCTGCCTGGCAGAAGTACGCCGTCGGGTCCCTCGATGAGCTCGAACGAAAAGGCGATGTTCTCGGCGTCGGCGTCGAAGCCCTGAGCAAAGATGAGCGCGCGCGCAGTTTCGCCCGCAGGCACCTCGAACGTACCGGTCACCGGGCTCACGAAGGTGAGCTCCGGCGGCGTGTTCACGGGGCGCTCTGAGAACGAAAGCGTGACCGTCGTCGGCGGGCTGTCGACCTGGCCATCGTTGGCGACGCAGTTCACTTCGTAATCTCCCGCGGCTGCGGCCACGAACGCGTTGGTTCGGCCGCGAGTCTGGGACAGCCCGGTCGAGTCGGACGACGTCCACGTCACCGAGAGCTGCTCCGCGCTCTGTTCCGCGTCGGCGGCAACCGCCTCGAGCGCAATGGTCTCGCCCACGAAGGCCCGAGTGCTAGACGCCGAGATCTGGCAGGTCGGAGCCGTGTTCGTGCTCATAACCGGGTCTTCGGCGACCACGACGAACGAGCACACCGCGGCGCCGTTTTCGTCTGACACCACGGCGTCGACCGTAAAGGTGCCGGGCCCGGTTGCCGTCGCGGCCGCCGACAGGCCGTCGGCAGCGGGGGTCAAACCAAACTCGTCGGCGCTGGCAGACCACGCGACCGAGGCACCGCTGGGATCGGCGCTGGCTACAGCAATGTCGAGCTGGACCGGCGTTCCTACCACCGTGGTGATGGTGTCTGGAGCGATGTTGTCGCAGGCCGGCGGCGGATCCCCGTCGGGGGTCGCGTCGTCGGAGTTCTTCACGCCGTCACAGTCGTTGTCGATGGTGCCGGCCGCGGGGGCGGTGTACGTCGCGACCTGTTCCGCAAAGTACGAGCCCAGCGTCGCCGGCTTGCCGTCGGTGGCCGGGGCGTCAAAGTAGCCGTAGACGCGCACGGTCACGCTGCCGGGGCCGGCCGCGGCTCCCGAGAGCGAGCGAAACACGAACTGCACGGCCTCGCCCGCGAGCAGGCGCGCGAACTCGGGCGCCGCCACGTCGACGCCGTCGGCCTCGAAAAGCGACGCGCCAGCGCCATCGGCGACGACGACGTCGTAACCAGTCGCGGCGCGGGTCACGTTAACGACGAGGAACCGGACCTCGCTGCCGCCGGAGTCGAGCTCGAGCTCCGCGCGATAGGCGACCTTGAGTCGCTCGCCGATGGCCATGGCGGCAAGCGCCGCGTCCAGGGTTGCCGGACGGTCGGCCGCGTGGCCGTTAAACAGCGACGAGCTGATCTGGTCGGCCGACAAAGACAGCGCCGCGTCGACGAACAACGAGTCGGCGCACTGGTCGCTGCCGGCAGCAATGTCCACACCGCCGAGGAAGTCCACGCCAACGGCGGCGCCAAACTGAGAAAAGTGGGTGGTCTCGGCGACCGCCGTGCGGCCCTCGAGGTCGACGTGCAGCACGTCGAGGCGCTCCCAGGCGCCGTTTCTCGCGTTGATGGTCCAGACTTCGATGTCGTCGGGGCCGGATGCGGCGGCCGCCACGGCCTCGGAGATCGGCACAACCACCGAGACCGGGGTTTCGAACACCGTGCCCGAGGGCCCCATGCCGACCACCAGAACGTCGTCGGTGCTCGTCAGGCCGACCTCCGCTGCGGGCAGCGGCACCGGCGAGTCAACTTCACCGATCGTGAGGGTGCCACCGGCGCGCAGCGCGCCCTCGGGCACGACCACCGAGGCGCCCCGGATGGGCGACAGCGGCGCCGCGACCGACACCGTCGCGGTGCCGCGCTGATCGGGGTCGATGGCGTCGCTTGCCGCGACGCGAACTCGGGGCACTCGGACGATGAACGTCTGCTCGGCCGAGCCTCCGTCCAGGGCCGCGCGAACGGTAAACGTGTGCTCGCCGCCGGCCTGCTGGGCGGTCGGCGTCCAGCGCAACAGACCGTTGCCGTCGATCGTTGCGCCATCGGGTGCGGCGGTCAGGGTGTAGGCAGCCATTCCGCTCTCGGACAGCAGCGCCCGGTACGAGAACTCCACGCCTTCCTCGGCGACGTTGTTCGCGTACCCAACGAAGGCAAGGGCCGGTGCGTCGCCGTCGCCGTCGCCGTCGCCATCGCCGCCGGTGTCGTCGTCCGACGACGCGTCCGGCCCGGTGCTGGTGTCGTCATCCGGCGTGCCGGTATCCGACGCCGGTCCATCGTCGCCGCCCGTGGTGGCGTCGCCGCCACCTCCGCAGCCTGGCGCCGCGAACGCGACCATCGCCGCCATCAATGCCCATCGTGCTCGTCCCACTTTCCGTCCCCCCTGAAATGGTTCCTCTGTGGGACCTGGTCCGGACAATCCGGACGGCCCTGGAGCCCCAAGTCGTCAGAATCGGTACGACCGCGCCGATCCGCCTCGCTGCCCGGAGGGGCCAGGCCGTTCGCTGAGCGGGCTATTCGACAAGGGTCGACCGGTGGTTGTGAAATCGTCCAAATGGCCTCGAGCATGGTCGATTCGGTAGCCAGGTGCCTGTCGAGTCGTTACGTTGGGAACAGCCATGTCAGCGCCAATGACACTGTCCGTTGCGCTGCGCCGAGGGACTCGCGTCGCTCACGAGACACTCGAGCAGGCCGACTTCTTTCGCGGGCTCGAAGCCGGGACCGTCGCTCTCGAGCGCTTCGTCGGCTATCTGCGGGCCATGGCGGCCGTGCACTACGCGATGGATCGCGAGCTGGCCCGAACCGAGTGCAGGGCGCTCGCCGCCACCACTCGCGAAAGCTGGCTACCCGCGCTGTGTCACGACATTCACGCCCTCGGGCGCGGCGGGCCGGCATTTGCGGTCCCGGCGGCCCTGGCGATGACCAACGACGTGCGCCAGCGCGCCGCGCAGGTGCCCCACTCGCTGATCGGCTTCCGCTACGTGTTCGAGGGCTCGGTCATGGGAATGCCGCACCTCCGAGCCCGGGTGGCGGCGTGCTTCGACTTCGACGACTGCCGACACCTTCACTACCTGAACATCGGCGGCCCGGCCGCCGCCGAGCGCTGGAAGGCGTTTCGCAACCTGCTCGACGGACTGGAGCTCGAGAGCGAGCAGCGCGCGGAAGTCGTCGCGGGCGCTCGCGCGGCGTTCCACCACGTGAGCGCCATTGCCGACGACCTCACGTGGACCGGAGACCCGCCTCGGCTGCGCGCCGACGCCATCAACCCCGCGGCCGGAGTACACCCCATCGCCGCCGATCCGCTCGTGATCGAAGCGGCGATCGTGGCCGGTGACCGCGCCTGGGACCGCTGGCCCTACTGCCGAGAGCGCTATGTCGACCGCGGCCTCGCCTTCACCCGCAGCGACAGCGCCTGGCTCGCCATGCTCGTCGACCTGCCGGCGCCCCACGCGAGCCGCCAGCTCGACTGGCTGGCGAACGTACTGGCTGCCCGCGGGATGCCGTCGCTAATTCTCGAAGACCACCTGATCCTCGTGCACGACGCCCTCGTGGAGGCGATTCCCCCCGAAGCCGCGCGCTTTGCCCTGCTGCTCGACGCGGCCGCGGAACTGCGCGCACACCGCACGGCCGGGCTGCCCGAGTCGATCGCCGCGCAGCTCGAGCACGATTACCAGCAGCGCGCCAACGATCCGCTGGACCTGGGCAAGCTCGGCGTCGAAGCCGTGCGCGACGAGTGTTTCGGCCGTCGGCGCGCCGTGGACAGCTTTCTCGACTGGGCGACCGAAGAGCGGGTGGGCGCATGCCGCGCCACCGCCCTGCGAACGATCGTGGCCGAAGCGCGGGCGTTCGCTGCGCGCGAAGCGACCGCCCCGGCGTCCTGACAAAGAAACGCCGGTCGAGGCAAGGCCCCGACCGGCGTCCCGTTGGAGGAACTGGCAGTCGCCCGGCGGTTACTCGCTGATGACGCCTGACACGCCGAAGATAAAGCCGAACCAGGTGTCGTCTTCGAGCACCGGCACGTCGTCTTCCTGGGAGAAGAACGTCGGCTCGTCAGCGATTTCGACGCGAGGCTCGAAGCTGAACGTCAGGTAGTCGTTCGGCTTGTAGCGCAGCGTTGCCGTGATGGTCTGGAAGGGCGAGTCGAGATCCACACCGCCTTCCTCGCCGCTGCCGCTGAGGAACTCGTAGCGGGCGCCGACGGACGTGCTGTCCGACAGCGTGTAGCTGCCGCCGACCATGCCGCCGAAGAGCGTCGCGGTCTCGTCTTCGAAGAAGTTCGGGTCCACGGTCACGTCGATGTTGGCGACCAGGCTGAGCGCTCCGGTGCTGTAGCTGAGGACGACATCGAAGAAGTGGCCGAAGTCGCTGTTGCCGTTGAAGGCGACCCCGTTCGGGCCCGTGAGGTAGCCGAGTACGATGCCGAGGTTCTCGATAGACGAGATGTTGACCTGCGCGCCAAAGCTGGGGGTCACGTTGCTGAACTCGAACTCACCGGCCGGCAGGCCGGCCACACCGACGTCGCCGTTGACGACCAGGAAGTTGAGGCCGATGCCGTCCGACACCTCACCGCCGACGCGCAGGCCGAGGTGGTTGAAGGGCTGGCGATTGAAGTAGAGGGCGCCGCGCGAGAAGTTGATGTTGGCCCACTCGTCGGCCACTTCCGCGCCGTAGATGGTGTCGAAAAAGCCGATGTCGAACGCCCAGTCGCCGGGTGCCCAGGTGACGTACGCCTGCTTGATCGGCGCGATCGGAGTCAACAGCGGCGCGCCGTTGGCCCACCGCAGGTTGAGCGTCGCGGCGAAGTCGCCGTCCGAGTACGTGACGTCGCCGCCGATGAAGTTGAGCCCGAATCCGGGAAACTGCGTGTACGGGTAGCCAATGGCGTTGTAGCCGAGCGAGTCGCCGTCGCCCGGAACGAGGCCGGAGCTAAACAGGTAGTAGCCGCTGGCCATGAGCATGTAGTCGATCTTGTCGGCGAACGAAGACCCGGCCGCTGCGGGAGCAGCAGTCTCGGCCACCGGCTCGGGCGCCGGCGTCTCCTCGTAGGCGGTCTCCTCGACGACCGGTGCCGGCTCTTCCTCAGCCACCGCCTCGGCGGTTTCTTCGGCCGGCGCATCGTACTCGTCTTGCGCCAGCGCCACCGACGGCACGAGCAAGCTGGCGGCCAGCAATGCCAGGCCGGCGGGTACGAATCGGGAACTGCGCAGACGCCGACTCGGCCGGGCTGCGCCGCTAACTTTCTCGTTGGCAGTCAGTTTCATGCGCACAACTGAACACCAGCGACTGCTATGGCGCGGTTTCTGTCGCGTTTCGCACCCGTAACTTCGACAGTATGGTGTTCATACGGCCGCGAAAACGCGACTTCCGGAAACAGGCTCTAATCGCCTGGGAAGCGCGCTTCGACGCGTTTGCGCAATGTTTCGAACGCGTGTCTTCGACCGGGGGTTGCCCGGGCTACTTCGTTTCTTCGCTCGACGGTGTCGTCGACGACGCGTCGGTAGCGGCTTCACCGGTGTTGCTTTGTGCATCACCGGTCGATGCCGCGTCGACGTTGCTCGGCGCTGGTGCGCTGCCCGCAGGGGCGCCCGGCTTTGCCGACGGCGAGCTCGGGCTGCCGTACTCCCGCAACAGGTGATCCGACACCGGAGCGGGCTTGGCGGACGCATCATCCTTGGGCCGCCGATCGAGGGCCATCTTCACGATCTCGCCGATGACCTGGGCGTAGGTGCGGCCGCTGGCGTCCGAACACATCACGTAGGCCGAGCCGTCCGCCAGGTCGGGGTTCGGATTGACCTCGAGAATGTACGGGTTGCCGTCGTAGTCGACGCGCATGTCGATGCGGGCGTAGTCGCGACACCCCATGACCTGGTAGGCGCGCAAGGCGATCGCCTTGATGTGGGCCTCGACTTCGGGCTCGAGGTTCTCCGCCGGGCACACGGCGTCCATCGTGTAGAAGGCCTTGCTGTTCGGGTCCCACTTCGCCCGGTACGAGATGATCTGGGGGCGAAAGCCCTCTTCTTCGGACTCGGGCGCCCCCGGCTCATCGCCACCACTGGCGGGGGCTCCCGGCCCCGCGGACTCCGGGGCGCCCCCTTCCGCCGGTGCGGGCGGGGCCGACGCCGGCTCTGCCTCGGGCGCGGCGGTCGCCGGTGCGTCGCTGCCGACCCCTTCTGCCTCTGCCAGGGCCGCCGCCTCGATGGCGGCATCGCTGTCGAGCTCGCGGCTGTCGGCGCCTTCGCCGTCGCCTGCGCCCTCGCCCTCGCCGTCGCCCTCAGTCGGGAACTCCCCCGACTCCTCGTCCTCGTCTTCGTCCTCGTCCGGGTAGAACTCGCTGTCGTCGAACTCCATCTCGAACAGGGGCAGCACCTCGGGGGGCTTGTTGCCCAGGACCGCCGCGTGGATCTCCCGGCCCTCGATGTACTCCTCGACCAGGGCGGGCTGTTCGAACTCCTTGAAAATGTAGCGGCAGCGCAGAACCAGGGCGTCGTGATTCGTAACCACGGACTCGGCCTCGATGCCCCCCGAAGCGTCCTCCCGCGCTGGCTTGACGATGAGCGGGTAGTGAAGCTCGAGCTCCTGGGGGTCCGGGATCGGCTCTTTTTCGACCACGAAATACGGTGACGTCGGCAACCCTGCGTCTTCGAGAAGTACCTTGGTCCGCACTTTGTTCTGGCAAAGCTGGAGCGTCAACGACGGATTGCCCGTGTAGGGGATGTCGTAGAGCTCGTAGAGCGCGGGAAAGTGCGGCTCGAGAGTCTCGTCGTCGTAGAAGTACTCGACCAGGTTAAAGATGACGTCCGGCTCGTACAGGGTCACCGAGGCGAGCACCTTTTCGATCTCGTCGCGCAGGTTCACGCAGAAGACGTCGTAGCCGTTTTGACGCACCGCCGCGAGCAGCGCGTTCATCTCCTCCTCGACCGTCCCGACCTCTGACGCGAGCTGGTCGGGGTTCCAGGCCAGGGGCTGCGGCCCCTCCTGCTTCCACTTCTCGTAGACGTCTTCTTCGGGCTGGTTCCACAACACCAACACTCGAAGGCGTCGCTTGGTGGGAGCGGGCTGTGGCGTGGTAGTCGTGGCCATCCGCGCGATGTTCGATGAAGAAATGTTGTTGCGCAACCGCGGCCGCAGGCATTACTTTAAAGAACGAGCGGCGATCGTTTTTACGAGCGCGTTCTCCGAGGCCCGGTCCCCCCTTCGACGCCGTCGTCGAAATCCGGCCTCAGACCTCGAATCTGGCCACCTATGGGCTTTTACCCCCAGCCGAACGATTTCACCTGCGGACCGTTTGCTCTCAAGCATGCGCTCGTAGCACTGGGTCGGCCGGCTGACGAAGACGCGGTGACGCGAGCCGCCGAACCGCACTGGTGGGCGGGCACCGACGAGGTCAAGCTCGCCCGCGCGGCCCGCGCGTTCAACTGCGACCTTCCTTTCATCCGCCGCTGCGACGCCGACGGCGCCTACGACGCACTGGTCCGCTACACCTCCAAGCGAGTTCCGGTGCTGCTGTGCGTGGACGAGTGGGAGCACTGGGTCACGGTGGTCCGCCACGAAGATTCGCGGTTCGTCATCCTCGATTCGCGCCACGAACCGGTCGTCAACGTGGTCGCCTGGCCGCAGTTGCGCAGCCGATGGGCCTACGTAGGCTGGGAATACGACGAATACGACCCTCCAACGTGGTTCGATCTGCACCCGGTCAAGCCGCGCATCCGGTCCGGCGTGCAGGCCCAGTTCTCCGTGGAGCGGGCCCAGTTCCTGCGGCGCCCGGAAAACGCCGACCTGTCCCGACACTGGGACGACTACCTCGAGGACCTGCTGGAGATTTGCCGACCGGCGTCGTCGAGGGTCCGCTCCCTGTCCATGGGCCAGTTCCTGCGCCGGCACCAGGAAATGCTGACCAAGCGCCTGTGCTACTGGCACGGGTACATCGACAAGCAGGCGGTCGCCCGGCTTCTGCGCAACTTCCGGTTCGTCGCCGACACCTACGGCCTGGTGATCCCGGCGGCCGCCAGCCGACGCGCCATTACCGACATGTCGATGCTGCTGGCGTTCTGGGCCTCGGCGGCCTTTGGCGTTGGCGACATGTACGGCTCGGACGACGTGGCCAGCAAGCCCGGATGTCGCCAGGGCACGCGCAGCTGGATTCGCAGCCGCGGCCGCCGGCCGGCCGGCGCCTGGTAGCCGCCCAGGTCAGGCGGCCACGCTGGGCCGCTCAGGCAGCGCCGCGCAGCCAGCGCCGCGCCACCGGGAAAGACGCCATGCCGACGAGGGCCAGCGGCACCAGGCTCCAGCCCCCGGACAGGCCGACGAGCAGGCCCAGGTTCCAGGCCGCGCGCTCGCGACCACCGCCGCGCAGGGCGTGCGGGTCCGCGCTGGCGTCGTCAAACGACTGGTGATTGAGCGCCAGATCGCCGTCGGCAAAGGCCGGCAGCAGCAGCTCGGTCACTGGACTTCGAAACACTTCCGGCGGCTGGGCCGTGGTGGCCACGGCGACCAGCGCCAAAAACGCGCCCCACAGCAGTGCCGCGACCAGGGCCGCCCGCTGCCAGCGACGCGGTGCGGCGTCCCAAACGAAGGCCAGCGGCAAGGCCGCGAACGGCAGCGCCGCTCCCAGATACCGCGGACCGTAGGACCAGCCCGCCATCGGCGTGGCGAACGACGCGTTGAGCACGACGTAGTACACGACCACGGCGGCGGCTCCGAGCACCGCCATGCGCCGGTCGGGCCGGCGCGCCGCGACCGCGACGCCAACCGGGGCGAGCACCAACAGCGGCGCCAGCGGCAGCAGGCCGCGATGGGCGCCGAGCAAGATTTCGTACAGGGCGGCCACCCGCGGTGCCGTAAACGGCTGGTCGCGCACGTGGGGAAACAAATACAGGTGGCGAAGCGGCGTCTCCCAGACCGAGCCAAAGGCCGATGCCTGATACGCCCCGAGCAGCGCCGCGCAGGCCAGCGACACCCCAAACAGGGCCGCGAGCGGGCGCGCCGCGGCGCGCCAACCGCCGGACCGTCCCACCAGCAAGACCGCGGCGGCGATGCCAAAGAGCGCGGCCACCGGGGCCGCCGTGTACTCGGTGACCACGGCCCAACCGCAAGCCAACCCGTGGACGGCGGCGAGCGGCGTGAGGCTTGCCCAGCCGCGCTGAATCGCCACCAGCGACCAAAACGCGATGGCTAGGCACGCGGCCGCCAGCGCGTGCCCCATGAAGAGGGTGGCGTACGCCCAAAGCGGTGTCCCCAGGCCGAAGGCGAGCGCACAAAAGAGCGCCGCCCCGCGGGATGCCCCCAGCAGCAAGGCCGCGTGCAGCAGGGCCAGCGCGCCGACGGCAACCGGCAGTCCCGAGGTCAGGACCGTTGCAAGCCAGGAGGCAAAGCCGACGCCGCGGCGCGTTTCCAAACCGGCAACCAGCTCGGCGGCAGCCACCACGGGCACCGCCACGAAGGCCTGGCCCGGTGCTTTGTCCGAGTAAAAGTGCCCGCCGACCCGCGCTTTGTCGCCGGTGTTCCAGTGATACGCATCGATGCGCGTCGAGCCGCGCTCGACCACCGCCCGCGTCAGGTCGAACCGCGAGTTCTGATTCCAGCCCCCCGCCTGGTAGAAGTACGCGTAACAGAGCGACAGCGTGCCGACGAGGGCGAGCGCCGCCCGACGCGACCTCACGGCCCAACGCCCTCGCGAACCGAACACGCCGCCACGGGCTGGGGCGGGTACTTCGGCGTATCGGGATGTCGACACTGCAGAAACATCGAGCCTTTGGCCGAACGGACCTCCCTAACATGCGCGCAGCCGTGGCAAAGGCTTGTTGGAAAGGCCGAGCGGTTCACGGGCCTGATTATGGTATGAGCGGCGCATGAATACGAAGCCCGCCGCGCCCCAGGTGCTGCTGCTTGTCGCCGATATCTCCGGCTACAGCGCGGCCGCGAGCTCGTTCGAGCATTCTCGTACGCCGCCAAGGCGTTAACACCCCGCCCCCCCGAGCCCGCGGCCTCAGGTGCCTTCTTCGGTTGGCGCCGGGGCCGTGGGCTTTTTGCATGGCGCGCGAACGAGGTACCATGCGGCCATGGGGACTCCCGCGGAAGTGCTGAACTTCTGGTTCGGCGACGGCGGTGGCTACACGTGCGAAGACCACGTGCGCGAGCGCTGGTTCAAGCGCAGCGACGCCACCGATGACGACATTCGCAGCCGGTTCGGTGCCGATGTAGCGGCGGCCCGGCGCGGCGACCTCGACTCCTGGAACGAGAGCCTCGACGGACAGGTCGCACTCATCATCCTTCTCGACCAGTTCACCCGAAACCTGCACCGCGACTCCGGCGAGGCGTTTGCCGCCGACGCGCGGGCCCAGTCCCAGGTTCGAGCGCTGGTCTCGTCGGAGGCTCACCGCGAGATGCCGCCGTTTCACCGGTGCTTTGCCTACATGCCCTGCATGCACGCCGAGGATCTCGACCTGCAAAACCTGGGCGTCGACCTGTTCGCGCGCCTCGCCGATGACACCGCCGGCACGGACCATCACGACAGGTTCGTCGAGTTTCATCGCTACGCCGTCGCCCACAAAGACATCGTCGAGCGCTTCGGCCGCTTTCCGCACCGCAACGAGCGGCTCGGGAGGCAATCGTCTCCCGAGGAGCTAGAGTTCCTCCAGCAGCCGGGCTCGTCCTTCGGCTAGTGTCCTGGAATAGGCACCGTTTTTTCGCATGTCTGAATCCGACGTCGCCAACGTTCGCGCCGCCATCGCCGGCGCTGCCCGAGGACTTGTCGACCGGGAGGCCGTGGTCGAGCTCATCGCCCTCGGCGCCATCGCCGGTGAACACGCCCTCGTCATCGGCCCGCCCGGAACGGCCAAGAGCGCGGCCGTGCGCCGCCTGGCCAGCGCGCTCGGCGGTCGCTACTTCGAGTACCTGCTCGGCCGCTTTACCGAGCCCAGTGAGATCTTCGGCCCGGTCGATCTGCGCAAGCTGCGCGAAGGCGTCGTCGAAACCGAGACCAGCAACATGCTGCCCGAGGCCGAGCTGGCGTTTCTCGACGAAGTCTTTCGCGGCTCGACCGCCATTCTCAACACCCTGCTCGGCATCTTGAACGAGCGCGTGTTTCGGCGCGGCCACACGACCGCGCGCGTGCCCCTGCGCCTTTGCGTGGGCGCGGCCAACGAGCTCCCCGACAACCCGTCGCTGGCCGCCTTCGCGGACCGCTTCTTGATTCACTGCTTCGTCGATCCCGTCGCCGACCCACAACTCGAGCGCCTGCTCGACCAGGGCTGGCAACTGAGCGCTCCCGACCGCCCCCTGGCCGACCTGGCGGCCGTCGACCGACTCGCGCAAGCGGCCCGCAGCGTCAGCATGGAGCAAGCCCGACCGCACCTGGCGGCCGCCATTCGCGCGCTGCGCCAGCACGGTATCGAGCTGTCGGACCGCCGACTCGTGCAGTCCCAGCGCCTGGTGGCCGCGGCCGCGACTCTCGCCGGTCGCACGACCGCCACCCGCGCCGATCTATGGCCGCTGGTGTACGCAATTCCGACCCGCGACCAGCAGCAGGCGGCCCGAGAGCACCTCGCCGACGTCCTCGAGGAGTCGGACAACAGCACCCTGACCGCCGCGGCCGAAGAGGCCTCGCTGGGACCGCTGGCCAGGGCGCGACGGCTCGTTGCCGCCGCGCGTTCTCTGCTCGACGACCGGCCAACCGACTCGACCGACGCCGGGTGGCGCGCGCGACTCGAGGGCATCGCGAGGGAAATCGACGCGTCGTTTACGCCGTCCGCCCTGACCGACGAGCTCGCGGCCGTGCGCGCCGAAGTGGTCGCGGTACTCACCGACGACGCCCAGAGTTCTCCCCTGAACTGACTTTCGGCATGAACCTGGCCATTGCGATCGAGTGGCGGCAGCGCGAACTCGCCATCGAGCCATCGGCGGCGCTCGTTCCCGACGCCCCGGCCCGGGCGCTGGCGCGCCGATGGCTCGACGACGGAATCGACCGCTTCGCGGGACTGCGCGGCGTGGCGCATCGGTGGGGACTGTTCTTGATCGGTGAGGCCTCGCTGCTTCCCTGGGTTCGCGACGTCAGTTACTTCGGCCGCGACCCTCGCGCTCCGGGGCCCCTGTGGCCCACCGCGTTGGAACCGACGGCACCGCCCGCGCTGGTCGGCCGAGCCCTGGCCCGCGCTTGCCCCGGCCCCTTCGCGGCGATTCCCGAGCCGCCATCGGTACTGCCCCTCGCCGACGCGCGATCGATCTGTCCGAAAGCGCTGGCCGCATGGTTGACCGAGCCGGGCGCATCGAAGGCGTCGCCGTGACCCTCGCGCTGCCGCCGCACCTGGCGCCGTGGCGCGCGTCCCTGAAGCTGTTCCCGCAAGATCTGGCGATGACCCTCGGTGCGTGGATTCCTCGCCTCGCCTCGAGCATCGGGCCGCTGGGCGCCGACGTGGCCCCCGATGGCGAGCCCGACGGGTTTGCGGGCCTGGCCCGCCGCGGCCCCTACGAGCGCTTGCTGCACAGCGAGTGGCTGCTCGTGGACGACGCGCCGGACGAGTTCGTGCGGCGCGCCGTCGACGGCGAGCACGCGTTCGTCGAGCTTTCGCGCCGACAACCGCGCGCCGCGCGCCGAACCATCGCGGTCTTCGACGGCGGTCCCGATCAGATCGGCGCGCCGCGCCTGGCCCACCTCGCGACCCTGCTGGTTCTCGACCAGCGCGCCCGGGCGGCCCACGCCGACCTCCACTGGGGGCTCGCTCACGAGCCCGAGCACGTGCACGAGTGCGTCAACCCGCAGTCCGTGCTGGCCCTGGTCAACGGGCGCACGGCGCGCCTTCCCGACGAGGAGCATCTGCGTCCCTGGCTCGAGCGCGCCGTCGGCGAGGATGCCGACGACCTGTGGCTCGTCGGGCATCGGTTGGCCGGACTCGCGCGAACCGCCACCCGCGCCAACTACTCGAGCCTCGTCGCCCACGACGTCCTGGCCGTGGACAGAACCGCGATCGAAGTGCGCATCGCCCGCCGCCGGCGCGCCGCCGTGAGCTTTGAGCTGACCGTGCCAGAGTCCCGGGCCGCGGCCCGCCTCCTGCGCGATCCGTTCGAAGTGAAGGCCGCCGCGCCCACGCCGGGCGCGACCACGGGCGACGCCGTCGCCACCACCCTCTCGTTCTCCATGGGCGGCGACCGACTGCTCGCCCGGCAAAACGACGGATCGATCATCGGTTGGCACGTGCCCGGAAGCGCCGCCGCCACGCCGGGGCGACCGCGCATCCTTCGGCCCAAGACGTGGCTGCCACCGTTTCCCCCGGAAGCCATCCTCGGCGTACAGCACGCCCGCCGACGCCGCGCCGTCGTCGCGGCGCTCTGGGGGCGCGACCTGGTCTGCCAGCGAGGCGACCACCGCATCATCTATCGCGCGCCCGGCGAGCTGCTGGAAGCGGCGCAACCGCTGCTCGCCGGCGACGCCGACGCCCCCATCTGGCGACTTGCTCTCGTCGCCTCGACCTCGACGTACCTGCTCTGGACGCCGGGAAAGCCCGCGTTCTGCCTCGACGGTGGCCTGAGCGGACAAGCCGGGCAGCGCCATGAGGTCGACGCCGTGATCGACGACGTGGTCGCGGTTGCCTGGATCTACGGCGCGCCGGCCAGGGTGTTCGTCCGCAGCGGCGATGGCGTTACGGGCTTTCGAATCGGCGCCCACGGCTCCCTCGGCAATCCCGAGTTCTCGCGTTTGCAGGGCGAGCGCGTGTTGGCGGCGGGCGATTGGATCGCCGTCGGCGGCGACTCGACGCCGAGCTGGCAATCCCACGACACGCGGCGCAACAGCTGGGTAGAAACCCCCATCCCAACCGGCGGTCGCGTCTTCGGCCTGACCCGCGCCGGGGAGCTGCTGTGCGTCGGCTCGAGCGGCCTCGACGTGACCGCCCGTCGCGGCCAGACGCAGCGTCGGCTGTGCAGCGTCGACCGCTCCCTGGTTGCCGCAACCCTCGCCCCCGACGGCGATCGCGCGGCCGTCATGAGCGCCGACGGCACGGCGCGCGCTCTCAGCGTCGCTACCGGCAAGACCCTCGCCTGGATCACCCCCGGAGGCCGCGAGTGAGACCGCACTGGTTTCGGCACCGCGGCACGGTGCACGCGCGAGGCTACCTCTGGCGAACCGAGTGGCTCGCCCTCGACCGCATTGCCGACCGCATCATCGCTCACTGGACGCCGGGAGCTCGAGTCTTCAACCAGGGCAGCCGCTGGGTGCTGGTCCGCGAGGGCGCGCAAGCCGTGGACGCCGACGACGCTCCTGGCGAACCTCTCGTACTTGTCGGCCCCGCGTTGTGCGCGCTGCCGTTGACTCGAGACGACGTGAAAGCCCTTGCGGCCGGCGCTGGTGAACGCGGCGACCGCGGCCTCGCCTCGGTCCTGCCAACCCTTCTGATCGACGCGTTTCGCGGCCGCGTCGGCGCGACCAATCTCGCGCGCTTTCACGAGGTCGAGCCGGCCAGCTGGCTCGACACACGCGAGCTCGAGGTCCTCGAGCCCCATTCCCTCGGCGCGCCGGCAGCGCCGCCTGCCGTGGACGCCAAACCGGTGACGGTCGACGTGCGCGAGGCCCTGGGCGTGGGGCAAGCACAACCGAGTGTCGAGGACATGGCGCGCGCCATCGCTCGCGCCCAAACCGAGCGAGCACAGGGTTCGCCGCCGGCGACCAGCGCGGCGGGACCGCGTGAGGGCAGCGAAAGCCGCGGAGGCACGAGCGCCGGCGCCGCGCCGTCCGGCCCGTCGCTCATGGGCCGCCTTCGCGCCTGGGCATCCCGAACCCTGGCCGGCAGTCGGCTGGCCGAGGCACTGGGCCGACGCCAGGCGCGCTACATCAACGAACTGCGCGACCTGTTCGACCGCGGCGACCTGGACGAGGCGCTGCGCCGGGCGCTGCCGACGAGCAACCGAAGCGCCGACAAGGTCGAACTCGACCTGGGCCTGCCCGAGCGTCGGCGAGACCTCGAGCTGCGCTTGCGGCGGCCCAGCGGGGTCGGCTCGGTCAACCTTGTGTCGGGCTGGTTCGATGACCTGCGGGCCACCTATCGCAACGCGTTCAAGCAACTCGTCGCCGCGGGCCGGATCGACGAAGCCGCCTTCGTACTCCTGGAGCTGCTCGACGAGCCCGAAGAGTGCGTGGCCTTGCTCGAACACCACGGGCGCGCGCGCAAAGCCGCGGAGATTGCCGAGGCCCGACAGCTCGCACCGGGCCTGGTGGTACGGCTCTGGTTCGTCGCGGGCAACGCGTCGCGAGCGGTCGACGTTGCCCGACGCACGGGCGCGTTCGCCGATGCCGTCGCCCGACTGGAACGCTCGCGCCGGCACGATGAAGCAACCCGGCTGCGACTACTTTGGGCCGACAGCGAAGCAAGCGCGGGCAACTACGCGGCCGCGGTCGACATCGCCTGGTCCGTGCGCGCGGCGGAGTCGCTTGTCGAAACCTGGATGGAACGCGCCATCGAGGCCGGTGGCAATGCCGGCGCCGCCATGCTGGCGCGCAAGCTCGCGCGTTTGCCGGAAGCGTTCGACGACGTGGCCGCCCGAGTTCAGGCACTGTGCTCGACGACCGCCGGAACTCCCCAGCGGCTGGCGCTGGCGGCGGCCCTCGTCGACCATCCGAGCGACGGCGGCCGCGTCGTCGCGCAACCGCTGGTCCGCGCGCTCATGCGCGACTCGTACGAACACCCGGACGCGGTGACCAACCGCGCGACGCGAGCCCTTGCGCACGCCGCCGGAGGACTCGTCGACGTCGACCTACCGCCGCTTTTGTCCCCCCGGGGACGCCAGCGCGCCCAGGGCTCACCGCCGCCTATCGAACGCGCCATTGGCGCTGCCGACAGCGGACCTCTCGACATTACCGACGTCGTTCCGCTGCCCAGCGGTGGCGCCCTGGCGGCGCTTGGCGAAACCGGCTGCGCCCTCGTCAATCGGCGCGGCGAGGTGTCGTTCATCTTCGACGCGCCCAGCCAGCATCTCGTCATTGCCGACAGCGGCATTCGCGCGCTAGTCCTCGCAGAGCGGGGCGATGTCATTACGGTGCACCGCCTCGAGCTGGATACCCGCCGGACCGAGCGCATTGGCGACGTCGAGCTGCAATGCTGGGCCCGCACCTACGACGGCGCAACCTGGTACGCCGGCGACCGCGAGGACGTGTGGGCGTTCGATGCCCAGGCAAACGACGTGCGCACCACCTGGCGCGTGCCCGGCGTCAATCCCATCCGCGTGCTCCGACGAACCAAGTCGCTCGAGGTCATCGACGCAGCGGGCGCCGTCTGGCGCTACCAGCTGCCCGGGCCGCTGCTGCGCGAACGCACGGAGCTTTCCGGACGGCCGCAGGTTCCCATGGACATCGCTTTCGACGGCGCACTCGTCGGCTTTTCTTGGACCAGCGACGCGGACGACGCACCGCCGAGGCCCGGACCGCTGGAGATCTTCGAGCCGATCAGCAAGACCGTGGCCCCGCTTCCGTTCGGCGACGTCGACGACAGCCTCGTCGTTCGCTTTTGCCGTGGACGCGTCGTCGTCGCTCGACGCCACGACCAGGGCCTGGCCGTGCTCATGTACCGCACGCTGGTCCTGCCGATTCCGAGCACGCCGTGGGCGACGTTCGACCTTCGCGGGGCGACTCGCGCCGTGGCGCGCTCCTTCGGCCCAAAGATCGCGCTGGCCGACGACCGGGGCCGGGTCCTGATCATCGACACCGAATCCACCAGCGTGATCGCCGACTGGCGCCCGCGCCTGGCGCCCCCTCGTCGCTAGACCAGGGGCGGGCGGCGGAGCGCCGGCCGGGCACCGGCGCCCATATAATGTCGACTGAACCGCCCGTCCGAACGCTACTTCGCGACCTCGGTTGTGGACAAAGTCGGCCAGCCTGGTACGCCGTTCCGGTGATTTCAATCACTTGCCCTTGTTACGCGGGGTTAGATGGCGCTGACGGGACCCGCGTAATACAAAATAAGCCTATGCGCACGCTTATCCTGGTCTCGGCGGTAGCGCTGGTCGCGTTTTCGAGCAGCGCTCTCGCTGAAACGCCCCGGCAAAACCCGACCGCTCCAAGCGATCCAAACCAGTCCTTTCCCGTCGGGTTCCAGGACTTCGCCGAGATCGGAGACCTCGACCACACCACCTATGATCGCGAGCTCAACGGCGGCGCGTCGAACCTGGTGTGGATCAACCCGTGCCGCGGCGGATGCACGTTCACGGTCGTGAACCGCGGCCAGGACGATGCGCAAAACAACGAGACGTCGATTCCCGCGGGCGAGGTTCCCATCGGCGGCCGAGTCACGCTCAGCGAGTTCCGCTTCGAGCAAGACACCTACGACACCGCCATCGAGTGCCTGCGCGAGGTCTGGCGGCCGTACGACATCGAAATCCTGACCGAGGAACCGGCGCCGGGCGTGATTCACCACGAGGCTGTGCTCGCCGGTACCGCGACCGAGCTGGGCATTCAGGAAAACAGCGACCAGGGGCAGATTCTCGGCATCGCGCCGTCGATCTGCACCGTGCGCGACAACGTCCCGAGCTTCTCGTTCGCCAACGCGCACCCCGACAACCCCATTCAGCTGTGCTGGACCCTATCGCACGAAATCGGGCACGCGTTCGGACTCGAGCACGAGTTTGCGTGTGAAGACCCGATGACGTATTTGACCCAGTGCGGGTTTCGCAAGTTCTTCCGCGACGCGGAGCTGCCGTGCGGTGCCTTTGAACAAACGCCGAACTGCTTTTGCGGTGGCGGCAAGCAGACGCAGAACACGCACGAGTGGCTGCTCGGGGTCTTCGGCCCGGGCGTCGGCGCGCGGGCCCCGGAGCTGACGCTCATTTCCCCGGCCGCAGACGCGGTGGTCGACGAGCGCTACCCGATTCTGGTCGACGCGTCCGACATTCGAGGCATCGACCGGGTCGAGTTCTACATCAACGACTTGCTGGTGAGCACCGTCGAGGAGTCCAACGGCTCGTCTGACACCGGCTACCTGTTCATCACGTCGGCCAGCCAGTCCGACGGGGTTCAGAACATCGAGGTGCGGGCGTACAACGATCTCGAGCTCGTGACGACCGCCACCGTCCGAGCCCTGAAGGGCTCGGCGTGCACGTCCACCAGCGAGTGCGGCGTCAACGAGGAGTGCAGCGACGGTGCCTGCACCGTGCTGCCGCCGACCATCGAGGACGGCGGGGAGTGCACCATCGACACCCAGTGCCTGTCCGGCGAATGCACCGACAGCAGCCAGGGGTCTCGCTGCACGACCGGTTGCGTGCCCGGCATCGAAGGCGCATGCGCGGACGGCTTCGAGTGCCTGCCGACCTCGGAGGTCGACGGCGTGTGCTGGCCGACGGACACCGGCGGTGGTTGCTCGGTCACCGGCAACAGCCGCGCCGCCAGCCTCGGCGCGTGGATGCTGGGTCTTGCCCTGGTGATTGCGCGCCGACGACGACGGCGCTAACCCGCAACTGACCACGATTCGAACGCGCTCCGGTGGGTGTCACTCCCACCGGGGCGTCTTTGGTTTCGGGGAGAATTTCGCCGGCCAATGTGGCCCGGGGCCTTGCGCTCCCGATGGACGTGCACACGTTACGTCGGTGGCGCCGGTGCGTCTTACGGATACGGCCGCCGCAACGAATGCCGACATGTCGGGTCACTCGTTTTCGCGAGCCCGATCGCGAAATTTCGCCCACCTGGCTGCTCTGGACTACAGCCCGGGACCACGTCAGCCGAGAGATCAGGAGAAATGTTGGGGAACACGTCTAACCTCGCCATGTCGGACAACGTAGTCACCGAGGACGAGCCGGCCACGACCGCCTCGACCCCGCGCGGCACGGCGCACGAAAACGCTCTCGGCATGTACTTCGAGGGCCTGTCGGCCGACCGTGTGCTCACCCCCGACGAAGAAGTCGAGGTCGCGCGCCGCATCGAACACTGCGATATCGAGCTTTGGGTGCAGCTGCTTTCGTACGCACCGGCCACCGACACCATGCTGGCGGTGCTCGAGGCCACTCTCGAGAACGCGCTGCCCGAGTTCGAAACCCTGCGCGCCGCCGCGACCGCGGTCCGCCGCAAAGCGTCCCGCCCCAACCAGCGCAAACTCGACGCGGCGACCCGCGACGTAGCCGAGAAGCTGCGCGCCCTCGACCAGGACAAGGTCCACATTACCGCGCTGGTCGCGGAGCTCGCCGCCTACGAACGCAGCGGCATCGGCCGGGTTCGCCGGACCGAGCCTCCGTTCGAGACCGACAGCCGGGCGTTCGCCGACTACCTGGCCCGGGTCCACGACGCCCAGGAGCAGGCCATCGAGGCCCGCAATGCGTTCGTTCGCGCCAACCTGCGCCTGGTCATCTCCATCGCCCGTCGCTACAGCAAGGGCCCCATGTCGCTGGCCGACCTCATTCAAGAGGGCAACCTGGGCCTGCTCAAGGCCGTCGAGCGCTTCGACCATCGCCGGGGCTTTCGCTTTTCGACCTACGCGAGCTGGTGGATTCGCCACGCAGTGGGCCGCGCGCTGGCCGACAAGGGCCGCGAAGTGCGAATACCGGTGCACATGGTCGACGCGACCTACAAGATTCGCCGCGCCACTCACGATTTGCACGGCAAGCTCGGCCGCGAGCCCACTCGAGAGGAAGTCGCCAAAGCGGTCGACATGGAGCCCCGCAAGCTCGAGCAGCTGAGCACGTACCTCATCGGCTCGCCCGTGTCCCTCGACCAACCCATGGGCGGTGACGACCCGCGACCGCTGCACGAGATGTTCGCAGACGATACGGAATCGGAGCCGCTGGTCGATCGCCTGGCGAAGAACGACCTGGAGTCGGCGCTGAGTTCGGTCCTGCACCAGCTGTCCGAGATCGAGATCGACGTGATCAAACGACGGTTCGGCCTCGGCAACGAGCGCGAACACACGCTGCAGGAAATCGCCGACGGCTACGAGCGCTCGCGCGAGCGCATCCGCCAGATTCAGGCGCGCGCCCTCGACAAGCTCCGCCGCGCTCTCGTGCGAGCGGGCGCGGCGTAGGCGCAAACAGCCTGTTCGGGGTCGGTCGAGCGGTCACGGCGTGGCCACTCGTCCGCCCTGTGGCACACTCGAAGCCCCATGACGCGGTTTCCTTCACGCCGGCCGCGAGCGACGCTGGTCTCGCTCGTGGCGGTGCTGGTCGCGGCCCAAGCGGGCTGCTTTCGCAATCCGTACGCGGCGCGCAAATCGCAGCGCCAGCGCGCCCACGAGAAGCTGCGACCCGACGGCCTGCCGCCCAAGGCCGCGGCAATTCCCGACGACGCGCGCACACTCAAGGTGCGGGTGTACGCCGACGACGAATTTCGGGCCCAGACCATCCGCTGGGAGGACAAGTTCGAGCGGCGGCTCGAGACCTTCAACGCCGCCATCGCCCCGCCCTTTGGAATCAAGCTCGAGCTCGCCGACACCAAGCCCTGGCCGCGGTCGGCCACGGGCGACGTCGAGCTGTTCGACGCCCTCGAGGCGCTCGAGGAGCTCGACCCGGGCGACGACGTCGACTGGGTCATCGGCATGGTCTCGGCGCTGCCTCAGGTTTCGGCGACCCACGACCAGATCGGTGCCGCCCGCCTGCTCGGCAAGCACATCGTCATGCGCGGCTACAACGACACCGCCGAGCGCGCCCTGTTCGAAAAGGCGTTCGGTGGACTGTCGGAGCAGGCCTACGACGAGCGACGGCTGCACAAGGAGCTCATGGTCCTGGTCCACGAGTGGGCCCACACGCTGGGGGCCCTGCACGCCACGAACGAGCAGTGGATCATGGCGCCGATCTACGACGTCAAGCAGTCGCAGATTTCGCCCGGCAACACCGCCATCATCAAGGCCGCGCTTCCGCACTGGGGGAGCGACGCGAGCAACGACGTCGCCAAACTCTACGCCGCCGTCGCCGAGGCGCTCGAAAAGAGCACCTGGCAGGGCTGGGACCCCGCGGAGCGCGAGCGCATGCTCGCTTTTCTCGCCGAGGGCCCCGAGGCCCTCCCCGTGGCCGAAGTGAGCGGCCGCGTGGTCCCCGCGGATCGAAAGGCCTACTATCGCGCCGCCGATCTGGCCGGACAGGGGCAGTACCCCCAGGCCTGGCGGATCATCGAGCCTCTCACCGAGCGCTACGAGACCGAGCCCGAAGTCATGGTGCTCGGCTGCCGCATCGCCGCCCACGCGCGCGGGCCCAAGTACCCGACCGACGACCTGTGCGCGGCGGCGCGGCAGCTGTCCCCGTCGTCGCCGGAGCCCACCGCTGCCCTGGCGCGAGTTCGCCTCGCTCAGAACAAGCGCGACGAAGCCCTGGAGCTGCTCCTCGCCACGCAAGAGCGACTGGAATCCACCGGCGACGACGGCATCGACCGCATGCCGATGTGGCGCGAGCTCGCCGACCAGTACTACGAGCTCGGCGCGGTCACGCCGCTGGAACGCGCGCTGCCCCGATTGCCCGACGAGCCGCGCAAACGCGACCTGCAGGCGTTCATCGAAACGACGCGCCATCGCTACGGGCTGCCGCCGAACGCGGAGCGATACGGCATTACGGTCAACCGGGAACGCGACTACACCGACCTGGTCCGCAAGGTCCTGTCCGATACCTACGCCGGCAACTACGCGGCCGCCGAACAAACGGCGAAAGAAGGCCTCAAGAGGTATCGCAACGCGCCCGGGCTGCTCGTCGCGCTGTGCGACACCTACGCGCGCCAGCGAAAGTACGCCAAGGCTCGCGAGCACTGCCGGCGCGGCCTGCGCGAGTACGACGGCGCCGCCTGGGGCCACTACCTGAGCGCGGTACTCGCCCAGCAGCAGCGCGACAACCGCCGGGCCATCGGCCATTTCGAAAAGACCATCGAGCTCGACCCGTCGCTGGAATCCGCCTACCGCGCCCTGGCGGCGGTGTACGACAAAATCGGCGCTCGAAGCAGTCGAGCCGACCTGGCCAGGCGCTACCAGGCGCGCTTCGGCACGCCGCTCACTCCGTGAGCACGGGAAGCGCCAGAATTCCCGTCGGCCCCTTTGACACGAGCCGGGGGAATTGGCACGTAGGCCCGAAAGCGACACCCCCGAGTGAGCAGTTTCAGCGGCTTGCTTGAAAGTGTCGATGGCATACAACGTGAATATAGGAAGGGCATGAGCCAGCAGCCCTTCGCCATCCAGAACGTGTCGGTGTCAGCGAGCCCGTCGGCCGCTCCTCGCATCCTGGTCGTCGATGATGACATCGAGGTGCGCACCTACCTCGTCGATGCGCTGAGCTGCTACGGCTACGAAGTCATCGCGGTGAGCGACGGCGGTGCCGCCATCTCCCACGTCTCCCGCGAAGGTGCGCCCGACGTCATCATCTCCGACGTCAACATGCCGCGGGTCGATGGTCTCGAGCTGCTCGACTGGATGCGCGAAGGTCACCTCACTCGCGACGTGCCGATCATCATGCTGTCGGGCTCGTCGGAGCGCTGCCTGGCCGGCCTGGAGTTTGGCGCCGACGACTACGTCCGCAAGCCCCTCGACGTCTCGGAGCTCGCCGCGCGCATTCGCGTGCAGCTGCGCCGCGGCGACGTCATTCGCAAGCTTCGCCAGCAGGCCGACTTCGACGAGCTCACCTGCGCCCGCAGCCGTCGCGGCGTGCTGCAAGCCCTCGAGACCGAGCTCGAGCGCGCGCGCCGCGCCGAGCGCCCGGTCTCGGTCATGCTCGTCGACGTCGATCACTTCAAGCCGATCAACGACACCTACGGCCACCTCGTCGGCGATCAGGTGCTGCGCGATCTGGTTGGCAAACTGTGCGACGCCGTGCGCCTTACCGACGTCGTCGGTCGCCTGGGCGGCGACGAGTTTCTCATCGTCTTGCCCGAGGTGGACACCGAGCGCGCCACGGCCGTCGTCGAGCGCATCGTGGCCTCGGCCTGCGAAGTTCGCGTCGGACCGTCGAACGCCCCGGTAAGCATCTCCATCGGTCACGCGGTCTACCGCGGCGACAAGAACACCGGCATCTGCGCCGAGGAAATCCTCGAGCTCGCCGACGCCCGCATGTACCAGCACAAGCAGCGCCGCGGCGCCGCCCGGGCGCCCAGTCACGCCGACGACGCCAATCGCGTCGCCGCGTAAGCGCGAGCCGACGGGCCATCACGTCGCACCGTTTCTCCTCCTACCGTCTCCTCCTCCTACCGTTTCTCCTCCTACCGTTTCTCCTCCTACCGTCTCCTCCTCCTACTCGCTTAAACGCAACGCCCCCACTCGACGAGCTTCGAGTGGGGGCGTCGCCGTTTCGGCGTTAGTCGATGACCGCGCGCCGCCGAGCGAGAAAGCGCAGCGCGGCGGCAACACCGGTCGCGAGGGCAGCCAGCGGTTCCCCGGTCCCGCGCAACACCAGGTAGTCGCGCGCCTCGACGTCGACGGCCGCGCGAAACCGCATGCGCTCGAGCGACTTGCCAACCCCGAGCGTAATCGCTTCGCCCCCGGCTTCGTCGTGAGCGGGGTCGAGGGGCTTGCCGTACCGCTGCATCACCGCCTCGACGGCGGCGCCCGGCAAAAGAGCGTCGGTGCCGTCCTGATCGACTCGCAGCCGGACCCCGCCCGGCGCTTCTTCGAGGTGTGTCAGGCTTCGGCCGCCGTCGGGCAGAATGTGTTCAGCCACGAGCACGCGGGCACTATACGGCGGCGCCCGGTTCGCAAAAACCGTCTCCGTCGAGCCGAAGACCAATTAACGGCGAAGCTCGCGCTCCACAGCCCCCTAACCCCTCGGCTCGACGGGACGGCCAGCCGCAAAAGCCCCCGCGTTTGCGGCTGTCCCCACGTGGTGACGGCATACATTTGCCCCCGTACGCCGCCACCCCGTATTCGTTTGTTCGTTGCGCTTCCTGCACGCTGGAATACCCAAGTCCGGCCGTTCTGTGCGCGCGCCTATACTGTCAACGCCTATCTGACGAGTGCAGTTCGCCGTTGCATCGCTTCGGGAAAGCGACCGCGATACGCAGTCTCGAGCAGGTCTGTTGCGCCGCTCGCATCAAGCGATGCCGTGTTGACAACGATATCGTAGGCACCCGCGGAGTCGACGTCGCGCCCGTAGTGTTCGCGAATGAAATCCACTCGGTCGGCGTCCACCGAAAGAACTTCGAGTCTGGTTTCGGTGGGAGTCGCTCCCGCGCGCTTCGCGACGTTCGCAATGCGCTGCTCGAGCGGCGCGACGATGCGAACGCGCAGCGCTTCCGACGGCTCGAGCAGGTACTGGGCGCCGCGGCCAACGATGACGGCCCTGCCCTCATCGGCCAACGCACGCACGGTGCGCGTGAGCTCGCGCAGGTAATCGCTTGCGGTCACGTGACGACCCGCGCCAAAGATTCCGATGAACTCCGCCATGGCGCTTCGGCGATGTTCGTCGAGAGAAGCGAACAGACGCGTCGGCGCCCGCGCGTGACCGGCAATGGCTTCGACCAGAGCGCCGTCCCAAAGAGCAAAGTTCAACCGAGCGGCCAAAAGAGCCGCCACCGCGCCGCCGCCAGCACCGTACTGGCGAGAGATCGTAATAGCCGGGGGCGGTACCGTGAGGGCGCGCGTGCGCTGGGCGTTCCAGCGGCGGATTTGCCGGTCGACAATCGCCTCGACTGACTGCGGGATGAAGGTATGCATCATGACGGTCCTCGTGTGCATCACGGGATCCGACTGCTACTTCTCCAAGCTACCCGGGTGCGATTCTAACGCGGCTAGTGTAAGTAGGCGAACACAGTCGCGCCCCGCGCGGAAAAACCGCCGCGCAGCGCTGGAAAAACCCAGAAAATTCGACACATTTGACGCGGCGGGTCAGCCCGCGCGAGAGTGGCCGAGCCCCAACCCGAGGAGAGGACAATTACGAAATGAGCGACACCGCGAAACTTAGCGTCGGAGACACCTCGGTCGAGGTGCCCGTCGTCACCGGGACCGAGAACGAGCGCGCCCTCGACATCGGCAAACTGCGCGCCAGCACAGGACTCATCACGCTCGACCCCGGCTACGTCAACACCGGCTCGACCTCGAGTGCGATCACGCACCTCAACGGCGAAGAGGGCGTGCTGCGCTACCGGGGCTACCCCATCGAGCAGCTGGCCGAGCAGTCGAGCTTCGTCGAAGTGAGCTACCTGCTCATCTACGGCGAGCTGCCGACGCAAAAGCAGCTCGAAGACTGGTCGCACCTGCTCACGTACCACAGCCTGCTGCACGAGGGCATGCGACACCTGTTCGACGGGTTTCCGCAGGGCGCTCACCCCATGGCCATCCTCTCCGCCATGGTGGGCTCGCTGTCGGCGTACTACCCCGACTGCCTCGACCCGGACGTCAACAAGGACACCCACTTCGCTCGGGTCCTGTCGAAGATCCGCACGATCGTGGCCTTCAGCTACAAAAAGAGCCTCGGCCAGCCGATCATCTACCCGCGCAACGACCTGTCGTACTGCGCCAACTTCCTGCACATGATGTTCGCGGTTCCGGCCGAGCCGTACGAGGCCGACCCGGAGGTCGTCAAGGCGATCAACACGCTGCTCATCCTGCACGCCGACCACGAGCAGAACTGCTCGACTTCGACGGTTCGGCTGGTGGGCTCGAGTAACGCCAACCTGTACGCGTCGATCAGCGCGGGCATTTGCGCGCTTTGGGGCCCGCTGCACGGCGGCGCCAACCAGGCCGTCGTCGAGATGCTCCAGGAGATCTACGACAGCGGCGGCGACTACAAGAGCTTCATGACCCAGGCCAAGGACAAAAGCTCCGGCCGCCGACTCATGGGCTTTGGCCACCGCGTCTACAAAAACTACGACCCGCGCGCCCGCATCCTCAAGAAGATGGCGGACAAGCTCCTGCCGCACCTGGGCGTGGAAGACCCGCTGCTCGACATCGCCAAGAACCTCGAGGAGATCGCCCTCACCGACTCCTACTTCGTCGAGCGCAACCTGTATCCGAACGTCGACTTCTACAGCGGCATCGTCTACAAGGCCCTCGGCATTCCGGTGGACATGTTCACCGTGATGTTCGCCCTCGGCCGCCTGCCGGGCTGGATTGCCCACTGGCGCGAGATGATGATGGACCCGAAGCGGCGCATTGGCCGTCCCCGCCAGGTGTACACGGGCCCGAACGAGCGCGAGTACGTACCGCTGGCCCAGCGCTAAGCACGCGGCTCGTTCGCATCCAACGCCGACCAGGGGGCGCTCCGCGAGGGGCGCCCTTTTTATTGGGCTCCGGCTGCACCCGCGCGCGGATTCGCTACGCTGGCGCGGTGGCCGAGCGACCCAAACAGCCCCCCGGGCGAGGCGCGACGTTCCGCCCCCACCCGCGCTTTCTGTCCGCCGAGTCCGTTCCGATAGACGACGGCTGGGGCTCACTCGAGGCGCCGACCCGGCGCGAGAAAACCCGGGTCACGCCGGAGGCTACCCGCCAGCCCCTGTCGCGCAACGACTCCCCCGACGTGCCTTTCTCGGTGTCGCTGAACCCGTACAAGGGCTGCGAACACGGGTGCGTGTATTGCTTTGCCCGGCCGACCCACGCGTACCTGGACCTGTCGCCCGGGCTCGACTTCGAAACGCGCATCACGAGCAAGCCCGACGCGCCGCGGCTCCTCGAGCGCGAGTTTCGCAAGAAGGGCTACAAGCCCCGGGTCATCGCCCTGGGCGCCAACACAGACGCGTATCAGCCGGTGGAGCGCAGCGAACGCATCACCCGCCAGGTGCTCGAGCGGATGGCCGCGTTTCGCCATCCGGTCAGCATCATCACCAAGTCCAGCCTGGTGCTCCGCGACCTCGACCTCCTCACGGATCTCGCCCGCGACGGGCTCGCCAACGTGTTTGTATCGATCACGAGCCTCGATCGCGATCTCGCCCGCCGGATGGAGCCCCGAGCGGCCGCCCCCGAGCGCCGGCTCGAAGCGATCGCGCACCTGAGCGAGGCGGGAATACCGGTCGGCCTTTTGGCCTCACCGATGATTCCCGCCCTCAACGACGGTGAGCTCGAAGCCATCATGCAGTCGGCCCGCGAAGCGGGGGCACGCTCGGCCAATTACATCCTGGTGCGGCTGCCCTACGAGATCAAAGACCTCATCGAGGACTGGCTCGAGGAACACTATCCCCTCAAAAAGCAGCGGGTCTTAAACCTCATCCGCGACATGCGCGGCGGCAAGCTCTACGACAGCCGCTGGGGCGAGCGCATGCGAGGCACCGGCCCCATCGCGGACCTGCTGCAGCAGCGGTTCGACGTGGCGCGGGCCCGTTTGGGCTTTTTGCCCAGCCTTCCAGATTTGCGAACCGACAAGTTCGCCCCACCTCCGGCGCCCGGCGACCAGCTCCGCTTGCTGTGAGCGGTTTCCGGGAATAAGCCCGGGCCGGGAGCGATTTTCTGCCCCAAATCACGCGCTTGCCCGAGCCGCAGGACGCGGCAAACGCTTGACACACAAGGGGAATTTGGTTACCAAGCAGCGCTGAAAACGAGGACGCCTACGCGCGACAAGAGCCTATGATCCACGTCCAGAATCTCGCCAAGTACTACGGCGGTAAGCGGGCGCTCGGGCCGGTTTCCTTCGACATCGCCGACGGCGAATGTGTCGGATTCCTGGGCCTGAACGGAGCCGGCAAGACCACGGTCTTGCGCATCCTTGCCTGCGACCTGCGCCCATCCGCCGGTGAAGTGTCGGTTGGAAAGCTCGACGCTCTGCGCAACCCCCACGGGGTGCGCGGACTGGTCGGCTTCCTGCCAGAAACGCCGCCTGTCTATCAGGACATGATGGTCACCGACTTTCTGCACTTCGCCGGAAAGATCCGCGGCATGAGCAAGGGCGACGTCGAGTCGCGACTGCCCGGCGTTCTCGAGGCGACGCACCTCGTCGACGTCAAACACCAGCATATCGGGACCCTTTCCCACGGGTACCGACAGCGCGTCGGTGTTGCCCAGGCGATCATTCACAAGCCGCGCCTGCTGATCCTCGACGAGCCCACCCGCGGTCTCGACCCGGTGCAAATCGTCGAGATGCGCAACATGATCCGGTCGCTCAAAAAAGAGCACACCATCCTGGTGTCGAGTCACGTGCTCACCGAGATCAGCGAAACCTGCGACCGCCTGCTGGTGCTCGGCCGCGGCGAGATCGTCGGCTCGGGCACCGAGTCGGAACTGTCGGCTGACGTCCTCGAGAGCAAGCACGTCGTCGTCGCCGTACGCCCCGGCGGCCAGGCCTACCGCGATGCGTCGTCGGCCTCGGCAACCGAGTCGGCGAGCGTGGTGCGCAAGGTGCTCGAGGAGGTCGACGGCGTTACGAACGTAGCCGACTCGGGCGCCGCCGACGGAGCGCTGCTGTTCGAGGTCTCGGCGACCGAAGACGTGCGCGCCGCCGTGGCGAGAGCGCTCGTCCAGGCAAACCACGACGTCATCAAGCTCGATCAGCTCGAGCGTCAGCTCGAAAAGACGTTCCTGCAGCTCGTGCGCGGTGGAGGAGACAATGCGCGCAATTAGCATCATCTTTCGCCGCGAGCTGGCCGCCAACTTCAAGTCGCCGTTCGGCTGGGGCGTGTCCGCCGCGATGCTCTTCGTGATGGGCATCCTCTTCTACACGAAGGGCATCGGCAGCGGCGCCAAGCTGTCGGCGGACGTGGTCCGCGACTTCTTCAACTGGTCCTCGGGTCCGGCGGTGGTCGCGGCCCTGCTCTTGTCTATGCGGCTCATCGCGCAGGAGCGACAGACAGGCAGCCTCGTGCTGCTGTCGACCTCACCGGTGCGCGAAAGCGACGTCGTCCTCGGCAAGTTCCTGGCCGTGCTCGCGTTCCTCGCGATCATGATCGGACTGTCGTTCTACCTGCCGTTGCTGGTCCTGGTTCGCGGCAAAGTATCGTTCGCCCAGGTCTTCGTCGGCTACAGCGGCCTGATGCTGCTGGCGGCGGCCGTGCTGGCGATCGGCGTGTTCGCTACCGCGATCGCCAACGACCAGATCACCGCCGGTGTCGTCGCCGCGGTGCTCGCCATGCTGATGAGCTTCGGCTTCTACTACCTCTCGCGAACGATGGACGCGCCCCTTCGCGGCATCCTCGAGAGCCTGGCCCTCTACCACAAGAACTACTGGCCCTTCACCCGCGGCATCCTGCACCTAAAACACGTGCTGTATCACTTCGCGGTCATCTACTTCTTCCTGCTACTCGCGGTGAAGTCCATGGAGGCCCGACGATGGCGATAACCAAGACCTTGCCCGCCTGGCCAACATGGGGCGCCGTCGCCGCGCTCGTGGCCATTTTGTTCGGCGAAAAACCTCTCGCCGACGCCTCGACCGCGCGACTTCTGCTGTCGGGCGGCGGCGCGGCGTTCCTGCTCGCAGCCGCAGCCGTCCGAATCTCCGGCTGGCTCGGCGCCCAGGGCCCGCGGCGCGACATTGCTCGCACCCTCGCCCTCGGCTCCGTCGGCGTCGCGGCCGCGATGGCCATTTACTTCTTCGGCACCGACGCGTTGTTCGCCGAGGCTGCCCACGCCGGGCACGCCGAGCACGCCGACGAAGGACCGTCGCGGCTCCCCGCCATGCTGGCCGTGCTGTGGCCGCTGCTGCTCACGATCTCGCTCGTGCCCACGCTCGCGGCTCAATGGGCCATCGGCTCGTCGGCCGCGTCCGCAGGGGTGAGCGACTCGGCAGCCGCCGAATCGCACCGGGTCACCGAGCTCGCGGCGTCTGGACTGTCCGTCGCTCTCGCCGCCGGGTTTCTGTTCGTCGGCATCTACATCAGCCACGAGCGGGACGCCAAACACGACGTCAGCTACTTCAAGACCTCGAGCCCCGGCGAGAGCGTCGTGAACATGGTGAACAGCTTCGACAAGCCCCTCGAGGTGCTGCTGTTCTTCCCGCCCGTCAACGAAGTCAAGGACGAGGTCAGCAGCTACTTTCAGGAGCTCTCCGCGCGCAGCGGCGCCCTCAAGGTGCGCGACGCGGATCGAATGGCCGAGGTGGAGCTCGCCAAGGAGTACCGGGTTACCCGCGACGGCATCATCGTCCTGAAAAAAGGCGACCAGCACCGAAACATCACGCTCGACGTCGAGCTGCCCAAAGCCCGGCGCAAGCTGCGCGAGTTCGACAGCGAGGTGCAAAAGGCTCTTTACAAAGTCGCGCGCGACGCCAAGACCGTCTACACGATCGGCGGCCACGGCGAGATGAACTCGCCCGACCCGAGCGGCCCCAAGCCCACGGCGCTTACCCAGACCAAGGTGCTCACCCGGCTGCTGCAGGCACTCAACTACCGGGTTCGGGAGCTGTCGGTGCGCAACGGTCTCGCCCAGGACGTGCCGGACGACGCGACCCTCGTGGTTCTGCTGGCGCCCACGACCCCGCTGCTGGAAGAGGAACTCGATGCCCTCGACCGCTACCTCGCGCGCGGCGGGGCCATGCTGATCGCCATGGAGCCGGGACGAGAGATTCCGCTCGGTCCGCTGGAGCAGCGTCTGGGAGTCCGCTTCGACTCGACGCCGCTTACCAACGACAAGCAGTTCGTCCCGGCGAATCGGACGTTCCGCACCAAGGCGGACATGCGCAACCTCGCGGTCACGCAGTTTTCGTCGCATGCATCGGTCACCAGTCTATCCCGGGCCCAGGGCTCGGTGTACCTGGTGATGCTGTCCGCCGGCTCCCTCGAAGAGACCGAGTTCTCGACCGAGTACGGCGACCGCAAGCCGCGCCGGAGCTACCCGATTCGCTCGATGCCAACCACGTTCGCCGACGTCGACAACAACTTCGCCTTCAACGAAGAGACCGAGAAGCGCAAGGCGTTCAACCTGATGGCAACCATCGAGGCCACCGTCGATGGTGGCGCTACCGGACCGGACGCCGCCGAACCGAAGGTGATGCGCGTTGCCATGCTGGCCGACGCGACCGCGCTCTCGGACATGCTCTTGTCCCAGCCCTCGCATCAGGCGCTGGCCCAGGACATCTTCAAGTGGCTTAGCGAAGAGGAGAAGTTTTCCGGCGAAGTGACCAGCGAAGTGGACGTGCCGATCAAGCACTCGGAGCAAGGGGACGCGTTCTTGTTCTACGCGACGATCGTGCTGGCCCCGCTGATCCTGTTCGGTTTTGGTTTGTTCACCATTCGGCTGCGCCGCCGCAAGGAGACCGCGTCGTGACCCGAGGACCGCTGATTCACGGAGCGCTGCTTGTCGCTGCGCTCGCCTTCGCCTACCAAACCTGGACCCGCGACGACACGCCAACGGTCGACCGCGGACAGTTCACGCTGTGGGACCAGTCGCCCGAAAGCTTCGTATCTCTGACCTACGAGGCTGACAAGAAGACCGTAAAGCTCGAGCGCCGCAAGGACGGGGACCAGACCTACCTGTGGGCCACCGTGACCCGCACGGTCGAAAAGCCGAAGCCCAAAAAGGCGCCGGAGCCGAAGCCCGAGGCTCCCGCCGACGACGAGGCCAAGCCCGCCGACGGTGAGGCCAAGCCCGCCGACGGTGAGGCCAAGCCCGCCGACGCCAAGCCCGCTGACGCCGAGGCGGCCGACACCAAGCCCGCTGATGGCGAAGCCACCCCGGCCGACGCCAGCGAGGCGGACGCGAAAGCTGCCGATGGTGCAGCCGAGCCGGAACCGGCCTCGACTGCGCCCGCGGACACCGCGGAACCCGAGGCGGTCGTGGAAACCAAGACCGATGAGTTCCCGGTGGGCGAGACCGGCGAAAAACTCATCGAAGCCGTCACTCCGCTTCTCGCGCTGCGCGACCTCGACGCGCCCGTAGCCAAGGAGTTGGAGAGGTACGGGCTGGCAGAGCCCAAGCTCACCCTGACCGTCGAGTTCACCAACGGAACCCGCACGCTGCAGATCGGGGGCCGGGTGTACGGCGGCAGCGACCGCTACGTGCGCGACCCCAAATCGGAGCGCGTGTACGTCATCAACGGCTCCAACCTGCGAACGCTCGAGGGCGGCGACTCGGCTCTGCGCGACAACCGACTCATCGGGGTGGACCGCGAGGTCGTCAAGGGCATCGCCATCGTCGCCGGCGACGTTCGCCGGGAGGGAGTGCGGGTCGACGCTCACGCCCCCGGGCAACCCCAGCACCGAGTCTTCTGGGCAACCAAGGCCGAGCCCGACAAGGAAGACCCGACCCTGACGAACTTCATGACGCGGGTCGAAAAGCTCGTCCCCCTCGGATTCGAGGCCGAGCTCGACGCAACCCAACTCACCGAGGTGGTGCGGTTCGAGTACATCGACAAGGACGGCGACGTCATCGACACCGTGATCGTGTTCCAGGGCCCCGGCAAAACCGAGGACAAGCCCGAGTACTACGGCAAGAGCCGTCACACCCGCGTTTTCGCGCGGCTCAATCGCCCACTCGCGTCGCAGGTCGCCGAGGACCTCGCGCAAGTAACTGAAATCGCTAAATAGGGCGACCGATGGGGCGCTTCGGGCGCCTACATTCGCCCACTTGACGACCCGGCGCCGGGTGCCCAGTTTTTCAGGGTACCCGGCGCTTGGAATATGTGGCCAAGCCTCGAGGGTCTTAGGGACAGCCCCCTGTCTTTGAATCTCGGGGCATCCCGCCGGGTCGAAACACCGTCGTACTGGACGCCGGAGAAACGCAACCAATGACTGAAAATCGCTGGAGCAAACGAATTCTCTTCGCGGCCGCGCTGATGCTTGTGCTCGGTGTCTGGCCCGTGGTCTTCAACAAACTCACCGCCGCGGACCGGCAGATGGCACCGCTGAGCTTTCAGCCGGCATTCGCCCACGCCCTCGACTCGAACGGCAACCCGGTGTCCCTACCGGAGGTTGCCGAGCGCGCCGTCAAGAGCGTGGTGAGCATCACCGGCCGCGGAGCCGGCGGCTCCGGCGTCATCGTCGACGCCAGCGGATTGATTCTCACCAACGACCACGTGGTCGCCCGCGAAAGACGCTTTTCCGTGAGCCTGTCCGATGGCCGGGAGTTCACTGCCACCGTGGTGGGCCGCGACGCGAGCACCGACCTGGCGGTGCTCAAACCCGACAAGAGGATGCGCGGCCTCACTCCCATCGAGCTCGCGGACTCGAATCGCGTGCGCCTCGGCGAGGTCGTTCTCGCCATCGGCAACCCGTTCAACGTCGGCCAGACCGTCACCATGGGAATCGTGTCGGCCAAGGAGCGCGCCGCTGACGGCTACATTCAGACCGACGCCGCCATCAACCCGGGCAACTCGGGCGGCGCGCTCATCAACCTCGACGGCAAGCTGGTCGGCGTGAACCGCGCCATCCTCAGCCCGTCGGGCGGCAACAACGGCATTGGCTTTGCCATTCCCTCCAACACCGCGCGACCGGTGTTCGAGAGCCTGGTGAAGTTCGGCAAGGTCAACCGCGCATGGCTTGGAGTCGGCATTCAGGATGTGGACGCCGACCTGGCGCGCGAACTGGGCCTTCCGGTCAGCAGCGGCGTCTTGCTCAATCAGGTCGTGGACGCCAGCCCGGCGCGAAAGGCCGGGCTGCGAACCGGCGATGTCGTCGTTCGCGTGCGCGGCGAACGCGTGAAGTCGGCCGCGCGGCTGCAGCGACTCGTCAGCTCCGCTGGCGTGGGCAGCACCGTCCCCGTCGAGGCCTACCGGGACGGCAAGAAGCTGACCTTTAACGTCACCCTGTCGGCTCGCAACGACGACCGGGTGGCGCGACGCGATGCCGCTCCGGCGCCAAATCGGGGCACCCCGAGCGCCGACTCCGGACCTCTCGGGGGCATCGCGGTGAAGAACCTGAACCAGCGCCTTCGCCGCCAGTACAACGTCGATCCGCGCGTGCGAGCAGGGGTGGTTATCACCGGCGTCGCGGACAACAGCCAGGCTGGTTTCTTCGGGCTCCAGGAAGGCGACGTGATCGTCGAGCTGCAGCGAAAGCCGGTCAAGAACGAGCGAGATTTCCGCCGCCTGTACCGCGGCGCCGGCAACCGGGTGCTGCTGCTCATCAATCGCGACGGCGTCAACCGCTACATGGTCCTCGAGAGCCGCTAACGGCCCCGGCCGATCGACGTCGACCCGGAACGGGCGCCCGCACGGGGCGCCCGTTTTTGCGTTTCGGATACTTGCGTGGGGGGTTGACACGAAGATGAGTCGACACACATTGCTTTCAACGGCGAGGCGATCGCCGTCGAATCAGTGGGTCTGGCGCCGTCGCGGCGCTTTTGGAGAGAACGGCCGTGCGCGCCGTGCTTCGCCCACCGAACCGCTACCTGTGTCTTCGTACCGCTCTGCCGGTCTCCAGAAGCTTTCACGGAGGATTCCCCATGTTCCATCTACTCGATGAATTCGACCGCGCCTTTGCCGGACTCGATGAGCTCCGGCGCCAGTTCGACACCGCCTTTTACCCGGCCCGCCGCAACGCCAAGCCTTTGAGCGTGTGGCCGCGCGCAAACCTGTTTGACAAGGGAAGCGCTCTCGTCGTCACGGCCGAGGTACCGGGCGTCGCCGAACCCGACATCGAAATCACCCTCCACGACGGGACACTCACCCTGAGCGGAAAACGCGAGGTTGCCGTTCCCGAAGGCTACTCGGTACATCGGCGCGAGCGCAGCCCCATCCAGTTTTCGCGCAGCTTTGCTCTTCCCAGCAAAGTCGATGCGGAAAAGGTGACCGCGCGCCTCGAAAACGGCGTTCTCGAAGTCGAGCTCGCCAAGGCCGCTGACGCCCAGCCACGTCAGATCAACATCAAGTCGTAGCTACCCTCTCGCCAAGGAGAAACGATCATGTCCAGGGACACATCGCTTGCTCAAAACCAAACCAACGCCGGCGTCGAGCTCACTGAAAACGTGAGCGAGCGCCCCACGGTCGCTCCGGCGGTGGACGTTTACGAAAACCAGGACGAATACCTGCTCGTCGCCGACGTTCCCGGTGCCGACAAAGAAGGCCTGGAAATTAATCTCGCAGACGGCCGCCTGACCGTGCTGGCCCGCCGCACGGACGCCTTTGCCGACACCGCCAGCAAGGTTCGCGAGTATCGTAGCTACGACTTTCGTCGAGCCTTCGCCCTGCCGGAAGACGTGGACGTGGAACGAACGTCCGCGCGTTTGGACGGAGGCACACTAACTATCAACGTGCCGAAACTCGCTGCCGCCAAGCCTCGGCGCATTCCGGTGCAAACCTCCTAGCGAACGTCGACAATTGCCGGCTTGGTCGTAACCTTTGCGGCCCGGCCAGCATCTAGTAAGTAAGCGGCCCGCTCGAGCGCGATCCCCCCCCTCTGCCACTCCTCCTCAAAGCGCTCGCGGGTCGCTTTTTTTGTGCCCCGGAGCCGCGGGCGCCAAACTCAACCTGCCTTGAGTCTGCCGTCGTTTCTCGAAGCCACCGGGCTTGCCTCGTTGGGATTTACGCCGCGCGAGCTCATCGCCTGGGGCGTGGTCCTGCTCGTCGCGTTGGCCGTGGTTGTCGGGCGCCGGCTGGGGTCCTGGCGGCGCAGCCTCCGGGCACGTCGCCGGGGCCGTCGCGCGGTGGCCGGGGAAGGAGCGGCCGAAGCCCTGCTCGAGCGAGCCGGCTTTCGCATTGTCGACCGCCAGGCGCGGCTGGCCTGGCAAGTGGACATCGACGGAACCCCCACCGACATCGAGCTGCGCGCCGACCTGCTCGCCGAACGCGATGGGCGCACCTTTGTAGCCGAGGTCAAAACGGGCGCCGAAGCGCCCAGCGTGTCGACCGCGGCGACCCGCCGGCAGCTGCTCGAGTACCTGGTTGCCTACGAAACCGATGCGGTGCTTCTGGTCGACGTCGAGAACGCCAGAATTCGCGAAGTAACGTTTCCTCTCTAGGGAAGCGGCCCCCGAAACCAAGAGGAGCCCCGCGCAAACGGCGCGGAGCTCCAAACGACGCGAAAAACCGACTACAGGTTCTTGGCGACGAAGTCCCAGTTGACGACGTTCCAGAACGCCTCGAGGTACTTCGGCCGCGCGTTGCGGTAGTCGACGTAGTACGCGTGCTCCCAAACGTCGATGGTGAGCAGGGTGGTCTTGCCGTGGGCGATCGGAGTGTCCGCGTTGCCCGTGGTCTCGATCACCAGGTTGTCGCCGTCTTTGACCAGCCACGCCCAGCCGCTGCCGAACTGCGCCGCGGCGGCCGCGTTGAACTTCTCTTTGAAGGTCGCGTAGTCGCCGAACGACTTGTTGATGGCGTCGGCCACGGCACCGGTCGGCTCACCGCCGCCGTTGGGGCCCATGCACTGCCAGTAGAAGTCGTGGTTCCAAACCTGGGCGGCGTTGTTGAACAAGCCCTGGTTGCTGCCGTGAGCTTCCTTGATCACCTCCACCAGCGACTTGTTGGCGAGGTCCTTGCCCTCGGTCGCGGCGTTGAGCTTGTTGACGTAGCCCTGGTGATGCTTGCCGTAGTGGTAATCAATCGTCTCGGCCGAGATGGTCGGCGCGAGCGCGTCTTTGGCGTAAGGCAGCTCGATAGCGCTAAAGGCCATGATGTATTCCTCCGTGGGGTTCGCCCGGAAATCCGAGCAGTTTTGCGGCCATATCGCCCAGCCGCGAACGGGAGCATAGTGGCAACAAAGCGAGCACTGTCAAGTCGGGCCGGCCACCGTTCATGGTGCAATGGAGGCATGGGGTTCCCTCACTCCCGCTGGCGCCCGGATATGGAGCTCCTGGAGTACCTGCTGCGGCCGACTGCCCGGCACCGAAATGACGTGAGCTGCCAACAGCAGCTGCGTCTGGCCCCTCGCACCGATCGGCTGCCGCGCGGCCTGGAGCTGCAGTGGCTCGGCACAGCGGGGTTTCGGCTGGCCTACGAGGGCTACACGGTCCTGATCGACCCCTACTTTTCCCGGCGGGGCCTGCGCGAGACCTTCTCCCAGCGCCCCCTGCGCTCCGACGCGGCCCTTGCCGCCCGCCTGGCGCCCCGAGCCGACGCGATCCTGGTCGGCCACACTCATTTCGATCACGCCCTCGACGTGCCCGGTATCGCCGCTCGCTGTGGCTCCCGGGTCCTCGGCTCCACGTCGCTGGTGCATCTGATGCAACTTCACGACCTCGCCTCTCAGGCCACCGCGGTCGAGCCCTACCGGGTCTACGAACTCGGGCCGTTCTCGGTCACGTTCGTGCCGAGCCGACATTCCAAGCTGCTGCTCGGTTTCACCGGCTTTGCCGAGGGCGAACTCACGTGTGACTGCCTCGACCACCTCGGCTACGGCGAATACCGCTGCGGCCAGGTATGGGGCATCCACATCGAGGTCGGCGGCAAGACGTTCTATCACCAGGGATCGGCCGACCTTGTCGAGGACGCCATGGTCCACCGGGACATCGATGTCTTTTTGTGCGGTATCGCCGGCCGCGGGTACACGCCGGACTACGTGGCCCGGGTACTGTCGCGCCTGTCGCCGCGGTCGGTGATCGCCCACCACCACGACAGCTTCTTCGTGCCGCTGGATCGGCCCATGAAGTTCTCCCTCAACGTCAATCTCGGAAAGTTTGCCGAAGAGGTCCGCGCCGTCTCGGCCGACTTCGACATCGCCACCATGGACTTGCTCCAGACCGTCGAAGGAGCCTAGATTCAGCTCGTGGGCGACAGATACTGGTTGATGAAGAGCGAACCCGACGTATTCGGTATCGACGATCTGGAAAAGGTCGGGACCGAGCCCTGGGACGGCGTTCGCAACTACCAGGCGCGCAACTTCATGCGCGACCAAATGCAGGTTGGCGACCAGGTTCTGTTTTACCACTCGAACGCCAAGCCCCCCGGGGTGGCCGGCCTCGCGGAGGTCGCGCGCGAGGCCTACCCGGACCAGACCCAGTTCGATCCCAACAGCAAGTACTTCGATCCGAAGAGCAATCCCGACGATCCGCGTTGGGTCCACGTCGACGTTCGGTTCGTCGAAAAGTTCGATCAGGTGCTTCCTCTGGACGCTATTCGAGCCAACCCGGCGCTCGCCGAGATGAAGCTCGTGCAGCGCGGCCAGCGCCTGTCGGTGCAGCCCGTGGAAAAGAGCGAATGGAATGAGGTGCTGCGCATGGTGCGCTCCGGGGACGCCCACAGCCCGCCAGCGCCGGCGCGCCGCAAGGGCGGCAAGAAGCGCGCAAAGTAGGAAACCGCCCGCGTTGGCCAGCCTGGCCGCGCCGGGGATCCCGTCTCGGGGCGCTACAGCGCCGCCGAGAGCCGCAGCAGAAACAGGTCGTTGTCGGCGACCGTGCCGATGGTCACCCGCAGGTAGCCGGCCAGGCCGGGCACCCGGCCCACGTCGCGAATGCGAACGCCCGCACCGGCCAGCGCTTCATTCACCTCGGTCGCGCGCTCCGGGGCGCCCGCCACGCGAAACAGCACGAAATTGCCGGCGCTCGGCAGGGGCTCGACTCCATCGAGCGCCACGAGGGCTGCAAACACCCGCTGTCGCTCAGCGACCACCGCCGCGGCGGTGGCTGCGATGGCGGGAACGATTCGATCGAACTCGGCCGCCACCGCGAGCTGCAGGGCGTTCAGGTGATACGGGGCCGTGAAGACCCGCTCGAGAGCGCCGATCATGGCCGGGTGACCGACGCACAGCCCCACGCGCAGGGCCGCCACAAGCCCTTTGGACAGCGAGCGACCGACCAGCAAGTTGTCGCGGCGCCCCACGTCGAAAACGAAGCTATGGCCCGAGAAATCCGCGTAGGCCTCGTCGACGAACACCAGCCGCTGCTCGTCGGCGCCGGCCGCCTCGACCACCGCCGGGGAACAGAGGCCCCCGGTCGGGTTGTTGGGCGACACCAGGACGACGAGATCGGCACCGGGCGCGCCCGCCACCTCTGCCGTCAGCTGGTCGTCGAGACCGGCCCCCAGCGACACCGGCTGTCCCGCCGTGTGAGTTAGCCGCGCGGCCAAACCGACGTACGGGTACGTCGGCTCGAACCAGCGCGCCGTCCTCTCGGGACCTCCGGCCAGGTGAAAGGCCGACAAGATCGTTTGATCGCCGCCCACCGTGACCAGCACCTGCTCGGGCTCGACGTTCAAGTGCGCCGCCACGACCGCGCGCGCCTCGACGTACTGGCGAGGCTGCGGGTATCGATTCCACGCGCGCGACGACACCCGTTCGGTGACGGCGCGCTTGACCTCCTCGGGAAGATCAGTCGGCGCCTCGTTCTGGTCGAGCTTGGCAACACACGCCCGTTCATCCACGGAAAACGGATACGGCGGCGGCAGCCCGTCTCGCAGGCAGGGCAGGCTCACGCGCGCGCTCCGGGGCTCGACGGTGTCCGAGTCATCGCGCCATCCTAGCGGTTTCGAGGGCGCAAAAACGAAAACGCGGCGGGCTCAATGCCCGCCGCGTCGAAAGAGAGGTCGCTAGTTTCGCGACCGGCCCCGGACTACCACCACCAGTAGTGGTCGTTGGGATCGAAGCCCGGCAGCGGCTCCTCGTGGCGAGTGTCGAGGGTCTCGACATCGTGCACCGTCACGCCGCGGTCGCTGATGGCGTAGAGGAAGTCGCCCATGAAGATGCTGCGGCGTACGTCCAGGTAGTACCAGTACTGGTCGTCGGAAAACAGATGACTGTGATCGATGGTGCCGTACCGCGACAGGCCTTCCTCGGCGTCGACCTTGAGCAGCTCGAGGCGGCTCGCGTAGCGGTAGCCGTCTTCTCGATAGTCGTACGACGACAGCGGCACGGCGAGCAGCCCTTTGGGCGCCCAGTACTGGAACGCCTTGTGCTCGTACTGCGCCTCGCTCCATCCCCATTCGCCTTCGAGGACCAGCTCCTCGATGTCGAACACGTCCGGGTTCGCAAAGTCCGAGACGTCGAACATCGACACCTGGGTGCGCCAGTTGGCCCCCGTGTCGTCGCCGCCGACACCGATCGAGAGCAACATGTCGTCGTCGATGGGGTGCAGATACGTGGAGAATCCCGGCACCTTGAGCTCGCCGATGACCTTGGGCTCGTACGGATCCGTCAGGTCGAGGGTGAACAGCGGATCGACCTGCTCGAAGGTCACCATGTAGCCCTTCTCCCCCGTCATGCGCGCCGCAAAGATGCGCTCATTCGGCGCGATGCCGCCCACGTGACCGACCGTGGCCAGGCGACCGTTGATTTCGTCGAGAACCGTCACGTGGTTCTCGGCCACCGGCGGGTCGTCGACCCACCAGCGCGCCCACATGTTGGTCGTGGTGGCCACGCGCAGATAGCCCTGGTACTCGCTCATGGAAAACTGGTCGTGCAACAGGCCTCGCACCCGACCGGTGCCCCGGTACACGGTCTCACCGGGCCGCGAGATGTCGAACCTGTGAATGTTGGTCTCGTCTTCGAAGCTCTCGTTCCACCAGAACCACCACCAGTCGAAGCGCGACTCGGCCAGGTACAGAGAGTCTTTCGAAGCGTAGAGCGTGGCCCAGTTGGTCACGATGTGGTCCGAGTCGAAGCGGAACTCCGCGGCGAACAGGTCCATCGAAAGGATCGAGGTAATCCCGCGACCGTGGCTGTTTTGCGGCCGGTAGAACTCGCGGCAGGAGCGCTGGTCGAGATTGTGGCGAATGAACGATCCCGAGGGCCGCCGCTCGTAGATCTGCGGCACCAGCTCCTCGAGCGTCAGGCTGTTGATCTTGGCGCGAGCCCGGGCCTTGGCGCGGTCGATGTCGTCGCGGTCCTGGTCGTAGTACCACCACCAATCGTAGAGCCCGGGAATGTGCATCCAGCTGTACGCGCCCATGCGCACCGAGCTGTCCACCATGCGGGCCGTCTGGTACCAGCCCTCAAGGAACAGCTCGCGGACCAGGGTCGGATTCTCGCGATCGGCCACGTCGAAGACGGTGATCTTCGAAACCGTGGGTACCCGATAGTACCAGCCACTTTCCGTCTCCTCGCCGATGAGCTCCCGCAGCGGATGGTCCTCGGGCAGCGAGTGCGGGTGAACCGTCGAAAACACCGCGAGGCGATTGGCGTCGCGGTTGACGAGCATCTCGCGCGGGCTGCCTTCGATCTCGGTCACCGACTCGGGCACGAGATCGCCGAACTCCGGCACGCCGAAGATGTGCAGGCGATTGCCGTTGAGAACGTAGACGTGATAGCCGTCGGTCTTGACGAAGTCCGCCTCGTCGACGCCCTCTTCCTGGTTGTTGGTGCCGGAGTAGTCTTCGCCCTCCGTACGACCGCCGCCGCCGCTATCGTCACCGGAGGTCGGAGCGTCTTCGGCCTCTGGAAACCAGCCGCCGTTGCTCTGCTCGAAGTGCGTCTCCATCTCGGCGATCAACACCTCCTTGAGGTCGCCCTCGAGATCGGAGCAGCTTTCGTACTGGGTGAGTGCCGTCCGCTCAGCAACCGGTTCGTCGATGATGCGAGGGCGGTCGCTGCCGCAAGCGGCAACCGCGACCCCCGCGGTGAATACACAGGCAAGTCGAGAGGTCCAAGTCATGCCCCCCCGTAGAGCAAGGCGGGTGCCGGTCGCGGACGTCTGGTTTCCCGGGCACTTGCGCGGCAGCGGCCGCGGTTTTCCGGCGTTGCGCGGGCGAGCGAATCAAATTTCTGAGGCGGCCCTCGCGCCCGACCCGACGTCGACGTGACGAAAGCACCCCGGCGCCGGGACTGTTCGGGAGAGTGCTTTCGAACGGCTAGCGAGCGAAGGCGCGCTTGACCCGCGACCAGAAACCGGCCGACCGCTGTGCGGTCCCGTCGTCCAGATCTTCGAAGCTTTCCACCGGCGGCGCCGGTGCGTCGGCGAGCTCGTCGCCGGCCGCGAAGAAAGCAGCCTCGGCGTCGCTGAACACGCGCATGGCGTCGTCGACGAACTCGTCGGCGACGCTCGGCACGTCGAGCATCGCTCGAGCGTCTGCCTCTTCGACCACGGGTGGCGCGAGCTCACGAACGTTGTCGCTCGACTCGGGCGCAACAGCCGGCGCCGCCGACGACTCCTCCGCCGGCTCCGAAGACGCTCGCTCTGCCGCCAGCGACCAGCCTTCGGCATCGAGCGCCGGCGCCATGCCGGGCAGCTTGACGCGACCCAGAGCCGACGCCTCGTCCTGCGACGGCGGTCGCACCACCGACAGCAGCGACAGCTTCGGCGGCTCGCCCGGCTTGCCCTGGGCGAGAGTCACCGTCGGTGCCACGACGGGCGGCGGGCCCTCCAGGCGCACCGGCTCGCGCTCGGCCGCCTCGGGCGCGGTCGCCTCGGGCGCGGCCGCCGGGGGCGAAGGGGCCACTGCAGGCTCGGGCTCCAGGCTCCAGCCGTCGTCTACGCCATCCTCCGCGGCCGCAGGTGCCCCCACGTCGCCGGCGTCTGCGGGGGCGTCCGGCTCGGTCGCCCGGGCGAACGCGGCCTCATCGGCCGCCCAGCCATCGTCCAGGCTCCAACCGTCGTCGAGGTCTGCGGCCTCGCGCACGGCTGCGGGCCCGGTCGTGTCGGGAATCGCTGCAACTTCGGCGGTGGACATGTCGCGCCCTGGGTTTGCAACCCGTATTCCAGCAACCGGGATTCTCCCGCGGTGATGGGTTCCGCGCGGTTAGCCGGGCGTGGATGCGCCGGCCTGTGCACGAATCCCACGATCCGCTCACTCCCGGTGGGGATCGATCCCACAGGCGCCGCGACCTCTCCGCATCACCCGAGAAGTACAGGCTTCACGCGAAGCGCCGTTCAGCCGGCGGCCCGGGAAATCTGCCCGGTGGCCACCGCCAACGCCACCGTCGTTTGGGCTCAGCCCAGCCGCTCGACCACCGCGTCGGTCATCGCCCGGGTGTCGAGCGAGCCGCCGAGATCCGCGGTTCGGGCGCCATCGGCCACCGCCGAGAAGATCGCTTCTTCGAGCCGGTCGGCGTCGGCCGCAAGCCCGAGGGAGTGACGCAAAAGCAGGGCCGCACTGGCGATGGTGCCCAGCGGATTGGCGATTCCCCGGCCCGCAATGTCGGGCGCCGAACCGTGAATCGGCTCGTAGAGCCCGCGAGTTCCGTCGCCCAACGATGCGCTCGGCAGCATGCCCAAAGACCCGGTAAGCACCGACGCCTCGTCGGTGAGAATGTCGCCGAACATGTTTCCCGTCACCATGACGTCGAACGAGGCCGCGTGGGTGATGAGTCGCATGGCCGCCGAATCGACGAGCTGATGGTCGAGCGTTATCTCGGGAAACTCAGCGCCGACGTCGGTCGCGGTCTTGCGCCACAGCCTCGACGACTCGAGCACGTTGGCCTTGTCGATCGACGTCACGAGCTTGCGTCGATCGGCCGCGAGGCGACACGCGAGCCGCACCACGCGCTGGACTTCGCCAGTCGTGTACTCGAGAGTGTCGAGTGCGCGCTCGCCTGACGCGTGCGCCTCCCGCAGCCGGGGCTGGCCGAAGTAAATGCCGCCAGTGAGCTCTCGAACCACCAGAATGTCGACGCCGGCGAGTCGCTCTGCCTTGAGCGGCGACGCCGCGGCGAGCGCCGGGTGGAGCTTGACCGGGCGAAGGTTGGCGAACAGCGACAGTTCTTTGCGCAACCCGAGCAGCCCCTGCTCCGGGCGCACCGACGCGTTGGGATCGTCCCACTTGGGGCCGCCGACGGCGCCGAGCAAAACGGCATCCGCGGCTTTGCAGGCTGCGAGCGTCTCGTCGGGCAGCGACGTGCCCGTCGCGTCGATGGCGCAGCCGCCGAGCAGGCACTCGGCGTACTCGAACACGTAGCCGCTCCGCTGAGCCACGCGATCGAGCACGCGGCGGGCCGACGCCACGATCTCCGGCCCGATTCCGTCGCCGGGCAAAAGCACGATGTTCCACGAGTTCTTCGCCATGTCGCTACCCTCCAGTGCTCACCGTCGCCGCCGAGGCGGGCGACCCCGCGACCGATTTCGCGGCCGCTCTCTTGGTCTGCTGGCTCTGCTCTGCGGCGCGGCGCAGGCCGTACTCGATGGCGTCGGACAGCGCGAGCCACGACGCCTCGATGATGTTGCTGCCGGCCCCCACAGTGCCCCACTCGCCCAGTCGGTCGGCGGTGTCGATGAGCACCCGGGTGGTCGCCGACGTGGCCCTGTCGCCGTCGAGAATGCGCACCTTGTAGTCGGTGAGCTTGATGTGCTCGAGCGCCGGATAGGTCGGCAGCAGCGCCTTTCGCAGCGCCTGGTCCAGCGCGTTAACGGGACCATCTCCTTCGGCCGCGGTGTGCCAGACCTCGCCCCCAACCTCGACTTTGACGGTCGCCTCGGCGAACGTCCCGCGACGGTCGCGGTGCTCGACACTGACCGTGTAGTCGATGAGTCGGTACGGCGGGTGATAGTCCGCGCCCTCGCGCGCGAGCATCAGGGCGACCGACGCCTCGGCCCCCTCGTAGGAAAACCCGCGCGACTCGTTGGCCTTGATGTCGTCGAGCACGCGGCCGACGCCTTCGCCGGCGTCGACGCCCAGCTCTTCCGCCTTCGACAGCAAGTTGCCGCGGCCCGACAGTTCCGACACGACCACGCGCATCTGATTGCCCACGCGCGCGGGCTCGATGTGCTGGTACGAGTCGGCGCACCGACGCATGGCCGCCACGTGAATCCCGCCCTTGTGAGCAAAAGCGTTGCGCCCGACGTACGGCGCGTACTCGTCTGGCGCCAGGTTGGCGGTCTCGGCGACGTAGTGCGCCAGGTCGTGCAGGTGCTCGAGCCCCCCCGGCGGCAAGCACGGCCGATCCATCTTGAGCTCCAGGTTCGCGGCAATGGAACACAAGTTGGCGTTGCCGCACCGTTCGCCGTAGCCGTTGACGGTCCCCTGAACGTGGGACGCGCCGCCGCGGACCGCGGCCAAGCTGTTGGCCACCGCGGTTTCGCTGTCGTTGTGGCAGTGAATGCCCACAGCCACGTTCGGCAACGCTCCGGTCACCCGGCGAACGACCGCCTCCACGTCCCAGGGCAAGGCCCCGCCGTTGGTCTCGCACAGGACCAGGCAATCGGCTCCCGCGTCGGCGGCCGCTGCCAGCACCTCCACGGCGTAGTCGCCATCGGCGGCAAACCCGTCGAAGAAGTGCTCGGCGTCGAAGATGACCTCGCGACCGGCCGCCTTGAGATAGCGAACGCTGTCGGCAATGAGCTCGAGGTTGTCGTCGAGCCCCGTGCGAAGCACTTCGGTAACGTGCAGCGGCCAGGACTTGCCGACCACCGTGCACACTGGCGTGTGGGCGTCGAGCAAGGCGCGCAGGTTGGCGTCGTCCTCGACGGCAACGCCAACCCGGCGGGTCGAGCCAAAGGCCGCGACCCGCGCGGTCTGCCAGTCCTCGTCGCGCGAGCGTTCGAAGAACTCGACGTCCTTCGGATTCGACCCGGGCCAGCCGCCCTCGATGTACCCGACACCGAAGGCGTCAAGGCGGCGGGCGATGCGCAGCTTGTCGTCGCACGACAGCGACAGGCCGGCTCGCTGAGTGCCGTCGCGCAGCGTCGTATCGTACAGCGCGACGGGTTTGCGAACGGTCACCGCTAGGCTCCCGCGCGCTTTTCTTCGAATGCCGAGATGGCGTCGTCGAACCCGAGCAGATAGCCGAGCTGATCCGTGCCCTCGAGCAGGCAGCGCCTCGCGAACGCGTCAATGGGAAACCGGACCGCGCGACCGCCGGGAACGACGATGACCTGCGTTTCGAGGTCGACTGTCACCTGCACGTCGTCGTCGGCCTTGAGCAAGCCCTCGTGAATGTCGGCATCCACCTCAATGGGCAGCAGCCCGTTTTTGAGGGCGTTGTTCTTGAAGATGTCGGCAAACGACGTCGAGATCACCGCTCGCAGCCCCCAGTCGACGAGAGCCCACGGCGCGTGCTCGCGCGACGATCCGCAGCCGAAGTTGTCCCCGGCCACGAGGACCTCGCGACCGCTGGCACCGGGCCGATTGAGCGCAAAATCGGGATTGGAGCCACCGTCTTCGAGGTACCGCCAATCGAAGAAAAGCTTTTCGCCCAGCCCGACCTTGTCGACGACCTTGAGAAAACGCGCGGGGATGATCTGATCGGTGTCGATGTCGTTGACCGGCAGGCGAACGAGTTTGCTGGTCAACGTGTGAAAACCGGCGGTCATTGGTTGCCTCCATCGAGCAGGGTGCGCACGTCGGCAACCTCGCCCGTCACGGCCGCGGCGGCCGCGGTGAGCGGCGACGCCAGAAAGGTCCGGCCGCCTTTGCCCTGCCGGCCTTCAAAGTTTCGATTGCTGGTGCTCACCGCGTACTGGCCCGGCGAAAGCTGGTCGCCATTCATGGCGATACACATCGAACAGCCCGCGTTGCGCCACTCGGCCCCGGCCTCGGTAAACACCTTGTCGAGTCCCTCGGCCTCGGCCGCCCGCTTGACCTGTTCGGATCCCGGCACGACCAGGGCGCGAACGCCCTCTTTGACTTTGCGACCGCGCAGCACTCGGGCCGCGTCGCGCAGGTCTGAGATGCGCGAGTTGGTGCACGACCCGATGAACACCACGTCGACGGCGCGGCCGAGAAGCGGTTTTCCGGGCTCGAGAGCCATGTAGTCGAGGGCTTTTTTGAGCGCGTCGCGCTCGTCGGCGTCGCCGATATCGCCGGGGTCCGGCACCTCGCTCGCGATCGAGACTCCCATGCCGGGATGCGTTCCGTAGGTAATCATCGGCGCGAGCTTCGATACGTCGATGGATACGCTGCGGTCGAACACCGCGCCGTCGTCGCTCGGCAGGCGACGCCACCGGTCGACCGCCTGATCCCAGGCCTCGCCTGTGGGGGCGAACTCGCGCCCCGCCAGGTAGTCGAACGTCGTGTCGTCCGGCGCGACCAGACCGGCGCGCGCCCCCGCCTCGATGGACATGTTGCACACGGTCATGCGCTCTTCCATCGACATGGCGCGCACTGCTGCCCCGCGGTACTCGAACACGTGGCCAGTGCCACCGCCGACTCCGATGGTGGCGATGAGCTTGAGGATGGCGTCCTTGGCCGTGACGCCCTCGGCGAGCTGGCCGTCAAAGCGAACCTCGAAGGTCTTGGGCCGCCGCTGGAGCAGGCACTGGGTAGCCAGCACGTGCTCGACTTCGCTCGTGCCGATGCCGAAGGCCAACGCGCCGAAAGCCCCGTGGGTCGCCGTGTGGCTATCGCCGCACACGATGGTCATCCCCGGCTGAGTGAAGCCGCGCTCGGGACCAATGACGTGCACGATGCCCTGGCCGTCCGAGCCGAGCGAATACAGGCGCACGCCGTGCTCGGCGCAGTTCTTTTCGAGGGTCTTGAGCTGCTTTTTCGCCTCGTCATCGATGACGTCGAGACCGCCGGGAATAGTCGGAATGGAGTGATCCATGGTCGCGACGGTTCGCTCGGGTCGGCGCACCGGGATCCCGCGCGCCGCCAGGCCGGCAAACGCCTGGGGCGACGTGACCTCGTGCACCAGGTGAAGGTCGATGTACAGGACCGCCGGACAATCCGGCTCCTGCACGACGACATGCTGGTCCCATACCTTGTCAAAGAGCGTTCGAGGACTCATGCGCGCACCTCCTGTCGCGGCTCGTCGGCCGCCTCCTGGTCCGAGGCATCACCGGCATTCGCCGCGTCGCGGGCCACCAGCAACTTGTTGAGCGCCGCGAGGTAGGCCCGGGCGGCGGCCACGACGATGTCGGTCGTCGCCCCGTGGCCCAAATACGTCCGGGGCGTGCCGACGCCATGCTGCGGATTGACGCTCCCTTCGGCGCCGTCGGCACCGCGCACCCGCACGGTCACCTCGCCGAGAGCGTCGATGCCCTTGGTTACCGATTGAACCGCGAACTCGAGCAGCGTGCTGTCGGTTCCTACCAGGGTGTCGATAGCTTTGTACACCGCGTCCACCGGCCCGGTGCCCACGGCCGCCTGAACGTGCACCTCACCATCCGGCCCGCGCAGCCGCACGGTCGCGGTCGGCATGTCCATGGTGCCGCACGCAACCTGCAGTCCATCGAGGGTCCAGACCTCTCGCGGCTGATAGATCTCGTCGGCGACGATCGCGAGAAGGTCCGCGTCGGTGATGGTCTTCTTCTTGTCCGCGACGGCCTTGAAGCGGCCGAAGGCCTTGGCGAGGTCGTCATCGCCCAGCGCGTAGCCGAGCTCGGCGAGGCGCGCCTTGACCGCGTGCCGCCCGGAATGCTTGCCGAGGACGAGTTGGCTTTGCGCCACGCCCACAGTCTCCGGGCGCATGATCTCGTAGGTCTCGGTGTGCTTGAGCATGCCGTCCTGGTGAATGCCCGACTCGTGGGCGAACGCGTTGACGCCCACGATCGCCTTGTTGGGCTGGACGGGCAGGCCCGTGCTGGTACTGACCAGACGGCTGGTCCGCATGATTTGGGTCGTATCGATGCCGGTTCGCATGGCGTAGTGCGGCTTGCGTACGTGCAGGGCCATCACGATCTCCTCGAGACTCGTGTTGCCCGCCCGCTCACCGATGCCGTTGACGGCTACCTCGACCTGCCGCGCGCCGGCCTCGATGCCCGCCAGGCTGTTGGCCACCGCGAGGCCAAGGTCGTTGTGGCAGTGCGTCGAGACGATGATGTCGTCGCTCATTCCCGGGGTGTTGGCCACGATACCGGCGATGAGCGCGCCGAACTCCTGCGGGACCGTGTAGCCGACCGTGTCGGGAATGTTGAGCGTCGTGGCACCGGCCTCGATGGCGGCGCCGAGCACCCGGTAGAGGAACTCCGGGTCCGACCGACCCGCGTCTTCGGGCGAAAACTCGATGTCTTCGCACTTGCCCCGGGCGTAGGACACCATCTGCTTGACGCGTTCGACGACCTCGTCGCGAGACATGCGCAGCTTGTGCTCGAGGTGAATGTCGGACGTGGCGAGAAACGTGTGAATGCGCGGTCGCGCCGCCGCTTCGACGCCCTTGTGGGCGGCGTCGATATCGCCGCGGGTAGCCCGAGCGAGCCCGCAAACAATGGGCGGCGCACCGCTCGGGGTGGCGCTGCCCGTGCCGACCTGGGACGCGATGGTCCGCACCGCCGCCAGGTCGTCCGGGGACGCCGCCGGAAACCCCGCCTCGATGACGTCGACGCCAAGCCGCCCCAGGGCGCGAGCGACTTCGAGCTTTTCCGCCGAGGTCAGGGTGGCGCCGGGCGACTGCTCGCCGTCGCGCAGGGTGGTGTCAAAAATGCGGACGTAGTCCGCGTCTTTGGTATCGCGGGCGCCGTCCGCACCACCACTATTTGCCGCGCTCATTTCTCGACCTCGACCGGTTGCAGAAACGGCATCATCTTGCGCAGCTTGGCGCCCACCTCTTCGATCTGGTGTTTGCGCTCGGCCACTCGCTTGTCCTCGAACCACGGTCGGCCAGCCGCGTTTTCGTCGATCCACTTGCGGGCGTAGGTCCCGTCCTGGATCTCCTCGAGGATCTTCTTCATCTCGGCGCGGGTCGCGTCGGTGACCACGCGCGGACCGGCGGTGTAGTCGCCGTGCTCGGCGGTGTCGCTGATCGAGTAACGCATGTACGAAAGGCCGCCTCGATACACCAGGTCGACGATGAGCTTGAGCTCGTGCAGGCACTCGAAGTAGGCGATTTCCGGCTGGTAGCCGGCGTTTACGAGCGTTTCGAACCCCGCCTTGATGAGCTCGCTCACGCCGCCGCACAAAACGGCCTGCTCGCCGAACAGGTCAGTCTCGGTTTCCTCGGAAAACGAGGTTTCGAGGGCGCCGGCCCGCCCGCCCCCGATAGCGGCGGTGTACGACAGCGCCAGGTCGCGAGCGGTGCCGCTTGCATCCTGATGGACCGCGAACAGACACGGGGTGCCCGCGCCCTCTTCATAGGTTTCGCGGACCCGATGGCCGGGCGACTTGGGCGCGACCATGCTTACATCGACGTCCTTGGGCGGCTCGATGGTGTTATAGCGAATGTTGAAGCCGTGGCCGAACATTAGCGTGTCCCCGCTCTCGAGCGCCGGCGCGATCGACTGAGCGTAGATCGCGGGCTGCTTGGTATCGGGCGCGAGCACCATGATGACGTTGCCCCACTCGGCCGCGTCGCGAACCGATAGCACCTGTAGCCCCGCGGCCTCAGCTTTCGCCTTGCTGGCGCTGCCTTCGCGTAGGCCGACGCGCACTTCGACACCGCTGTCGCGCAGGTTGAGCGCGTGGGCGTGGCCCTGGGAGCCATAGCCGATTACGGCTACCTTCTTCCCTTTGATGAGGTCGAGGTTCGCGTCTTTGTCGTAGTAGATGGTTGCCATTGGTCTGCTCTCGGTGGTGCCCCGGCGGGGCGATTAGGAGGGTGTCCGGACCCTCGAAAAACGGGAAGGCGCGCCGGCTGCGCGGCGCGCAAACGACGACCGGCTACCGCGCGGCGCCGTTTTGCTTGGGAACGCTCGCAGCGACGAAGTGCGGGTCGGCGGTCAGCGGCTCGGGTCCCCGGGTCATCGCAATGGAGCCAGTCCGAACCATTTCGATGATGCCAAACGGCTCGAGCACGTCGATGAGGCTCTGCACCTTGGATTCGGAACCGGTGACCTCGACCATCAGCGACTGCGGAGACACGTCGACGACGCGAGCCCCGTAGACCTCGACCATCTGAAGGACCTGGGTCCGCTGGTCGATGTCGGCCCGCACTTTCACCAGCGCCAGGTCGCGCTCGACCGTTTGCTCGTAGGTAACGTCCTCGACCCGCAGCACGTTGACCAGCTTGTAGAGGTTGGCCTCGATGAGCCGCGCCTGGCGGTCGTCGGCTTCGACCACGATGGTCATGCGCGAAACGCCCTCGACCTCGGTGCGACCCACCGTGAGCGAATCGATGTTGTACGCGCGACGGCGAAACAGGCCGGCGATGCGCGACAGCACACCCGGCTTGTCTTCCACGTAGGCAACGATGGTGTGCAGCGCGCGGCGCTCGGCCGGGCGCTCGGTGATGGCGTTGGGATTGAATTTCATCGGCGCTTTCCTCGCGGCTCGCTAGGAGTCGGACGCGGTCTCGAAGATGGGGTTGTGCTCGGCGCCCTCGGGCGGCGGCGCGGACACCGTGTCGGGCCGACGAATCATGTCGTTCAGGTCGTTGCCGGCCGGCACCATGGGAAACACCGAGTCCTCCTGCTCGACCCGAAAATCCACGACCACGGTCTTGCCGGTATCCCGCGCCTGGCGCACCGCCGACTCGACGTCGCCGCGCGTTTCGACCCGCAGCCCGGTGAGCCCGTGCGCTTCGGCCAGCTTGACCAGGTCGGGGCAGGTGATCGGCGTGGCGGAGTAGCGGCGCTCGTAGAAGAACTCCTGCCACTGGCGCACCATGCCCAGGTAGCCGTTGTTGATCACCGCGATGTTGACGTTGATGCCCCACTGGGCGGCGGTCGACAGCTCGCACGCCGTCATCTGAAAACCGCCGTCGCCAGCGATGACCCACACGTCGCGGTCGGGGCAGGCGACCTTGGCGCCCAGGGCCGCCGGCAGCGCGAAGCCCATGGTGCCGAGACCGCCCGACGTGATGAGCGTGCGCGACTGCTGGTGCTTGTAGTACTGGGCAGCCCACATCTGGTGCTGGCCCACGTCGGTGACGATGATGGCGTCCTCGCGGGTGAAACGACACAGGTCGCTGATGACGTGGGCGGCGTACAAATGGCCGTCGTCGGGCAGCTTTTGAATGTCGCGAACCGCGCAGTCGCCCTTGATCGAGTTGATGTAGCCAACCCACTGGGCGCGCTTCTTCGCCTGCACGCGCGGCGTGATCTCCCGCAGCACCGTCTTGAGGTCGCCGACAATGCCCACGTCAGCAAAGACGTTCTTGTCGATCTCCGCCGGGTCGATGTCGATGTGAATCTTCTTGGCGTTGCGCGCGTAGGTCGCCAGGTTGCCGGTGACCCGATCGTCGAACCGCATACCAAAGGCGAGCAGCAGGTCGGCCTCCTGAATGGCCTGGTTGACCCACGCCTCGCCGTGCATGCCCATCATGCCCATGTTGAGCGGATGGCGGGCGGGCAGCCCGCCCAGACCGAGCAGCGTCATGGCGGTGGGCGTGTCGGACTTTTCGATGAAGTCGACCAGCTCCGCCTCGGCGCCGGCCATGATGACGCCCTGGCCAGCGAGAATCACCGGGCGCTCGGCCTGATTGATGAGCTCGATGGCCCGCGCGTGGGTGTCGGCAGCCGCGGCCAGGTCAGGCCGGTAACCGGGCAGCTTGATGGGCGTGTCGTCCCATTCGAAGTCGATGGTCTGCTGCTGCGCATCCTTTGTGATGTCGACCAGCACCGGACCGGGCCGCCCGGAACGCGCGATGTAGAACGCCTCGCGCAAGCACCGGACGATGTCTTCCGCGCGATTGACCAGGTAGTTGTGCTTGGTGATCGGCTCGGTGATGCCGGTGACGTCGCACTCCTGAAAGGCGTCCTTGCCGATCACCCCCGACGCAACCTGCCCGGTGATGAACACGACCGGCGACGAATCCATCATCGCCGTGGCAATGCCGGTAACCAGGTTGGTCGCGCCAGGGCCGGACGTACCGACCGCAACGCCGACCTTGCCCGACGCGCGCGCAAAGCCATCGGCCATATGCGACGCGCCCTGCTCGTGGCGCACGAGCACGTGACGCAAGTCGTAGTCGAGCATGGCGTCGTAGGCGGGAAGGATGGCGCCACCCGGGTAGCCGAAGACGGTATCGACCCCCTCGCGCGTGACGACTTCCCAAATCAGCTGTGCCCCGGTTCGTTTCATGGATGTTTCATTCGTGTGGCGAGCAGCCACGCCTCGGTTCGGTTTGGGTGCGTGTGGGTACGCGGTCTGCGGGAGTCGGGACCGTGAGGTCAGTTCCCTCGAGGCCGCCGCGGACCGTGCTGGCCAGGTTTCCCCCTGCGCCTGTGCAAGGGCCCGCGCCTGTGGTATTCCCGTTGCACTTTCGCGAGCTTAAAGCAGCGACGCGGTGTGTCAACAAGGGTTATCCTGCACCGCAAACCTGCACTTTACTGCCACTCCCGAATGAATCCGGCCAGTCACCCAGGATGGTGAGGCGGCTTCGAGGGAGAGGGCCCGACCCAGCGAGGTGGCCATGTCCGACAACCAGCGCAGTAAGAACGTCACCGGGGGCGCCGCGCGCTCACCCAACCGAGCCATGTTGCGCGCGGTGGGTTTCGACGACGCCGACTTCGAAAAGCCCGTCGTCGGTATCGCCAACGCCCACAGCAATCTCACTCCCTGCAACGCCGGCCTCGGCGACCTGGCCGCGCGCGGCGACCGAGCGCTGCGCGAGGCCGGTGCCAAGCCACTCACCTTCGGCACCATCACCATCGCCGACGGCATCTCTATGGGTACCCAGGGAATGAAGTACTCGCTGGTGTCGCGCGAAGTGATCGCCGACTCGATCGAGACGGTGATCAACGGCCAAAGCATGGACGCGCTGCTCGCCTTTGGCGGCTGCGACAAGAACATGCCCGGCGCGATGATCGCGATCGCGCGCCTCAACGTACCGAGCGTGTTTGTCTACGGCGGCACCATCAAACCCGGTCACTGGCAGGGGCGCGACCTCAACGTCGTCAGCGTGTTCGAGGCCGTCGGCCAGCACGCCGCCGGCAAGATCGACGACGAAGAGCTGCGCAACATCGAACGCAACGCGTGCCCGGGTGCGGGCAGCTGCGGCGGCATGTACACCGCCAATACGATGTCCAGCGTCATCGAGGCCCTGGGGATGAGCCTGCCCTACTCGTCGACGATGGCGGCGGTCGATGCCGAGAAAGGCGACAGCGCTGCCGAGTCGGCCCGCGTGCTCGTCGACTGCATTCGCGAACAGCGCCTGCCCAGTCAGATGCTCACGCGCGAGGCCTTCCTCAACGCGGTCGCGGTGATCATGGCCGTCGGCGGCTCGACCAACGCCGTGTTGCACCTGCCCGCTATCGCGCACGCCGCGGGCGTCGAGCTATCGCTCGACGACTTCACCGCCGTCGCCGAGAAGGTCCCGGTCTTGTGCGACCTCAAGCCGTCCGGCACGTACCTCACCGTCGACTTTCACAAGGCCGGTGGGGTCCCGCAGGTCATGAAGATGTTGCTGGACCGCGGGTTGATCGATGGCTCGTGCGCGACGGTGACGGGCAAGACCATTGCCGAGACCCTCGCCGACGTGCCTGCATCGCCGCCCGCCAACCAGGGCGTCATTCGCGACTTCGACAACCCGGTGTACGCCAAAGGGCACCTCGCAATCCTGCGGGGCAACCTGGCGCCGGGCGGCGCAGTCGCCAAGACGTCAGGCGTCAAGAGTCCCATCATGCGCGGTCCCGCCAAGGTCTTCGACAACGAGGAAAGCTGCCTGGCCGCCATCCTGGCGGGCGAGGTGGTCGCGGGCGACATCGTGGTGGTGCGCTACGAGGGGCCCAAAGGCGGCCCCGGCATGCGCGAAATGCTCGCCCCGACCTCGGCCATCATCGGCGCGGGCCTCGGCGACTCGGTGGGTCTGATCACCGACGGGCGCTTTTCCGGGGGTACCTACGGCATGGTGGTGGGCCACGTGGTTCCCGAGGCCGCGGCGGGGGGCGCCATCGCCCTGGTCGAGCCGGGCGACATCATCGAGATCAACGCCGACGAGAACCGGCTCACGCTCGACGTGGACGACGCAGAACTCGAGGCACGCCGCGCGCGGTGGAAGGCTCCGGCGCCGCGCTTCTCTCGCGGCGTGCTGGCCAAGTACGCTCGTTTGGTGTCGCCGGCAAACACCGGTGCCGTCACCGACGCCGACGAGCCCTAAACCCGACGCCCCGACGCCCCGACGCGCGGCGCCCCGGCGTCGGCCGGCCCCGAAACGAAACGCGGTCCGCCAGGCGTACATCGCCGGCGGACCGCGGAACGAAACCCGACCCTACTGGGGCGGGGCCAAAGTGGTGCTAAAGCCAGCCGCCTGCACCGTGGTCGTGCAGCCGTCGGGCACGTCGGTGAGCACGCTCGACACCGGATCGACGATCACCTCGCGCATGGTGACGTTCGAGATCGAACCGACGAACTGGCCGCCCGCGATCGGGTTGAGGGTGTCGATGGTCAGCGTGCCGCCGCTGGCGTGAAACTGCTGTGCGACCGTGCCGTTGACCGTGTCGATGTCGCCGCCCATGTAGACGCACGCGCCGCAGGTGGCCAGGTCAGCTTCGGCGCCGACGAGCTGGAACTCCCCCGGCACGAGACCGTTGGTGAAGCCGCCAAAGCCCTCCCACAGGTCGATGAAGAGAATGTCCACGATGGGGCCCTGACCAATCCCGATAGCGAGTCGCACGACGTGCGGCCCGTCGGGAACGTTCGGGTCAATCGGTGCGTACAACGCGGTGCCATCCACGACGCCCAGGTCCGGGTAAGCGGCTTCGAGGGAACACAGTGCCGGGTTTGGCGGCGGGGTGCCGTCGTCCGGGGTGCCCGGGGTGCTCGGAGCACCCGGTCCGTCGTCGCCCACCGGGTCGGGGGCGGCGGTGTCGTCGGCGGTTCCAAGGCACGCCGTCAGAAGTGCGGTGGAGAGGAAAAGCGCGGCGCGGCGTAGGTCGATCATGGGTCGTTGGTCCTGTTCTCCCGGGGGTCCTGCGACCACAGAACAGCAAGGAGCGTGCCCCGCCGCCCCCCTTTCGCCACAGTGGCTTACAGGCCCAAAGCCTGGGGCTCGGGGCATCGATTGTTCCGGGCGGTCCCCGCGGGGGGACGGGCCCCGGCCCAAAACGGGCCAGCCCACGAGCGCTTCAATGGGAAAAAGAGCGGTGAGGTGGGGAGCGTTGTCTCGCGGGCTCGGTGCGTAACTATAGAAGAGAGCTCGACGCGAGCCATGGCGCGGAAGTTGCTGTTTCGTTTTGCTATGCGCTCCACCTGCATCGCGCTCGGCGTCGCCGGGCTCGCTTCCCTACTGGCATGTGTGGAAGCGGACTACAGCGGTACCGAGTTCGCTTGCGACGAAACGGCCCCCGCCTGCCCCGACGACATGGCCTGCATTGCCGGCGTGTGTTCGCTGCTCGACGCCCCGACCGACGGCACGACGGGAGGGCAGAACAACGACGACGACGACGACGAGGTCAACGACGGCGAGGAGCCCGATGCGCCGGGCGACGACGAAGAAGACGACGAGCCCGAGCGCGACACCAGCCAGTTCGCCGACGACTTCAACCGGCCCGACAGCCCCGACGTCGGCAATGGCTGGGTGGAGCGCAGCGCCGACGGCTTTGCCCTCGCGGACGGGGCGGTCGCGCACGCGACGCCCGGCATCTCGTTTCGAGATCGGACCCTGTACCGGCCCACGGACGAAGACGGGTCCGACTTCGAGGCGTCTATCGACGTGGTGTTCTCGACGGTAGACCCGCTCGGGCATCCGCAAATCCATCTGCGCGTGCAGCGCGACGAGCTCACACGAACCGGCCTTCTCACCGGGTACGTCGTCTACGTCGACGACGATAGTTCCCTGGTTATCGACCGACTCATCGCCGGCGAGTTTACCCGCGAAAGCCGCATCAACATCGACCGGCCCGTGGTCGGCGACCTGTACCGGCTCCGCGCGCGGATTGTGGGGACCAACCCGGTTCGCATTACCGCCACCTGGGAACACAATCGCGACGGCGGTCAAAGCGTGCGCTCGACGACGACGCAAGACGACTCGCCCGAGAGAATCGCCACCCCGGGCGCCATCGGCCTCGCCGCCCACACCGAGGCCAACGACTTCGTCTACGACAACTGGAGCCACGCCCGGCTCGACGAGTGATCCGACGCCCTATTGATTTCCGCTCGCGCTGGTCGAGTCGGGTTTCTCGGACGACGGGGCGTGGCCGAAGCGTTGCCGATAGGCGTGGCTGAAGGCCGCGACGGTCTGGTAGCCGACGATGGCGGCCACGTCGCCGACGCGGTAGCGCTCGCTCTTGAGCATCAGCCGCGCCTCGTCGAGACGCCGATTGCGAACGTAGACCGAAGGCGGCGACCCGACGTCCCGGCGAAACGCTCGCAGCAGGGTGGAGCGACTCGCGCCGCACAGCCGGGCCAGGGTATCGCCATCGAGCGCCTCGAACAGACGGCTCTCGATGAGCTCGAGGGCGCGCGCGGTGAGTTCGCTGGCCTCGCTCAGCAGCGATGGCCGCGGGCTTCGGCCCGCGCGCTCCAGGCTGAGGTAGAACAGCTCCTTGACCAGTTCAACCTCGCAGAAGCGCGCCGCCATGGACTCGTGTCGCTCGCACACGACCCGCTCGAAGACGTAGCGGTGACAGATTTCGTTGACCCAGTTCGTCCGCGGCAACAGCGCGGGCACCCGCAACAGCGCGTCGACCTGGGCGACGGTGAACTTGCCGCGATACTCGTCGGCGGCTCGCTCGCGTCCGGCCGGGTGGAACACAACGGTGACGAGCTCGACGACGGCACTCGCCGACCGAACCCGGTGGCGAGCGCCCGCGGGCAATAGCAGCACGGCACTCTTGTCGAGCACGTGCTCCACGGCGCCATCGCGCAGCTCGATCTCGACCACCGAGGCGTCCAGGGGCGCCACCCAGACCGGCTCGCTGTAGTCGCGCCACCGCCCGTCCAGCGCGGCAGAGCGTTCGTACACCAGCCCGGTCGGCGGTCCCGGAGCGTCGAGAATGGCGTGGTCGGTTGCCACCGGGTTGGAGTGTACGTCGGCGGCCCCCAAACGCGCCGCGGTGTGGCGCTTCGCAACGCTCGTCCGACACTGTGGCGTGCGCTCGAAACACTGTGGCGCGACCTCGATACCGCCCGGTCGGTCCCCGCTGATACCGCTACGGACATGGGTTCTGTACGCATCCGAAGCATTGTCACCCTGGTCGCGGTCGCCCTCGCCGCGCCGGCTTGCGCCGTCGAAGACGCCCCGCCCGACGTCTCCGACGACGCCCCGCCCGCCCCCGGCGACGTCCCTTCCGGCCCCGACGACGCCCCGCCCGGCTCCGATGCTCCGATGCCGGCGCCCCCCGACGCCCCCGGGGAGCCGCCCGGTCCCGCCGCGCGCCCGGCCAACCCGACCTGCGTCGCCGCACCGCGCCCCGCTTCCACCGCGCGCGTCACCTTGCGCCGGGCTTTCGGCTCGCTGCGCGCGAGCCAGCTCGTCGCCCTGGTCCAGGCGCCCCAGCGACGCGCCTGGTACGCGGTCGAGCAGCAGGGCCTGGTCCAGCGCATCGACAACACCGGGCGCGCCCTTCGCGTCGTCGACCTTCGCGGCCGCGTCGACGCGAGCGCCAGCGAAACCGGCCTGCTCGGCCTGGCGTTTCACCCGCGGTACCCGACGGTGCCCCGGGCCTTTCTCTCGTACACGGCCCGCGAAAACGGCCGACTGGTCTCGCGAGTATCCCGCATGGAAGTCGACGGGGCGGGCGACCTGCGCCCGGACACCGAACGCGTGCTGCTGCGCGTGCCCCAGCCGGCCGACAACCACAACGGCGGCCACATCGCGTTTGGCCCCGACGGTTACCTGTACATTGGCCTTGGCGACGGCGGCGGGGCCAACGACCCCTTCGGCACCGGCCAGGACCCCAACAGCCTGCTGGCGACGCTGCTGCGCATCGACGTCGATCGCGGCGCTACCTACGCCATTCCGGCCGACAATCCATTCGCTTCCGGGGGCGGTCGCCCGGAGATTTACGCGTGGGGGCTGCGCAACCCCTGGCGCTTTTCGTTCGACGTCGTCACCGGTGACCTGTGGCTCGGCGACGTCGGCCAGGACCGGCGCGAAGAGATCAACGTCATCGAGCGCGGTGGCAACTACGGCTGGAGCCTTCGCGAAGGCAGCCTGTGCAATCGGGCCGGCTGCGATCGCGGCGATTTGATCGACCCGGTGCTCGAGTACGGCCGCGACGCCGGGCGCTCGGTCACCGGCGGCGTCGTGATCCGCGACCCCGCCCTGCCCGACCTCGACGGCACCTACGTGTTCGGCGATTTCGTCACCGGGACGCTGTGGGGCGCCGACGCCAGTGGCGACAACGACCGTCTCGAAGCGCGCCCCCTGGTCGAAGGGTTTGGTATCGCCCTGTCGTCGTTCGCCAGCGGCGCCGATGGCGAGGTCTACGCGCTGCACTACGGCGGCCCCGCCGACAGCGCCGTGTATCGCCTCGTCGCCGAAGGTGACCCCACCGACCGCTTTCCGCAAAACCTGTCGGACACGGGGTGTTTCGAGCCGAGCAACCCGCGACGGCCCGTCGCCGGCCTGGTGCCCTACGAGGTGTCCGCACCGCTTTGGTCGGACGCGGCGACCAAGCGACGCTGGGTCGCCCTGCCCGACGGCCAAACCATCGACGTCGACGCGCGCGGACAGTGGACGCTGCCGGTCGGCTCGGTGCTCGTCAAAGAGTTCTCCATCGGCGGACAGCTGCTCGAGACCCGACTGCTCATGCGGCACGACGACGGCGAGTGGGCCGGCTACACCTACGTTTGGAACGCCAGCCAGACCGACGCGGCCCTCGCCGGTCCGCCCCAGCGCATCCCGGCACCGGGCGGCGACTGGCAGGTCCCGGGGCGGTCGCAGTGCGCCGAGTGCCACACGGCCGTCGCCGGCCGCGTGCTCGGCTTTTCCGCGGCGCAGCTCAACTTCGTGACCGAGACGGACAGCGGGCGCCGCAACCAGCTCGACGCGCTCGTCGACATGGACCTGTTTCGCGGCGACGTCGACGCCGCCCGCGCTGTGGCCGTCATGCCCGGACTCGACAGCGGCGCGCCGCTCGCCGACCGGGCCCGGGCGTACCTCGACAGCAACTGCGCCCACTGCCACCAACCCGGCGGCCCCGGTCGCGGCGACATCGACCTGCGCTTTTCGACGCCGTTTTCGCGCCAGGGCCTGTGCGACGCCCGCCCCGCCACCGGTGATCTGGGCATTCCGGGGGCCCGCATCCTGGCCCCGGGCGATCCGGGCCGCTCGGTGCTGTTGCGCCGCGTCGACCGCCGCGGCGTCGCGCAAATGCCACCGCTGGCGACCGAGGTGGTCGACGGCGACGCGACCGACGTCATCGGCGACTGGATTCGCAGCCTGGACGGCTGCGGCGGCGACTGGCGCCGAACGGTGGTGTTCGTCGAGCGCGAAACCACGCCGGGCGAGGACGTGTTCATCCGCGGCGGCATCGACTTCGACCTCGCCGCCGACCGGGGCATCGACTGCAGCGCCGACCCGCGACGGTGCTCGGTGTCGATCGCGCACCGCATCGACGGCCTTGGCGTTGGCGACCGGCTGCTGGACTGGTTTGGCCCCGAGCCGGACCAGGATCCGGCCGACGTCGGCTCGCCGCTCACCTGGACCACCGACGTGTGGCCTCCGCCCTGGGGCCCGCGGCGCACGGTCGAACGAGATGGCTTTGGCGAAACCCCGCTCAACCGCTGGGGGCCGCATCACTGGATGCTGGATGTCGATATGAACTGCGACGAGACCGTCGACGGCTGGTTCGAGCTCAAAGCGTTTTCGACGCGCCGCGGGTGGGAGCCCGACATCGCCCAGTCCGGCACGCCGCGGGCCACGCGCAACCACTGGGCTCGCTGCGGCCGGGTGAATCGATTCGTCTGGGGACGGTCGAGTGCCGAGGTTCGCGACCTGCCCGGCAACGGGGTGGAGACACCGCAATGAAAACTCGATGGAACACTCACTCGGTCATCGCCGCCGCCCTGGCGCTCGCCGTGTTCGGCTGCGGCGGCGACTCGGGCCTGGACCCGGACTCGAACTCGCCGGGCTCCGGCTCGGATTCAGGGTCGGGGTCGGACTCGGACTCGGACTCGGGATCGGATTCGGGATCGGATTCGGGATCGGATTCGGACTCGGGATCGGACACGGGATCGGATTCGGACACGGGATCGGGATCGGATTCGGGCTCCGACACCGGGTCAGATCCACCGGACAGGCCGGACCCGCCCGACCCACCGGGCGCCATCGACTGGACGAGCCAGGTCATCTATCTCCTCATGCCCGACCGGTTCGTCAACGGAGACCTCGACAACGACGGCCTGGGGGTTCCCGGCTGCCTCGATCCGGACTCGCCCATTGCCTACCACGGCGGTGACCTTGCCGGCCTGCGCCAGCGCCTCGACTACCTGGAAGAGCTCGGAGTGACCGCGCTGTGGACCACGCCGGTGTACGCCCAGACGACGGGCCGCGTTGATCGCCCGTGCCCATATCACGGCTACTGGGCCGACTTTGCCGTTCCCGACGACGGCGCCCTCGAGCCGCGGCTGGGGGATCGCGCCGAGTTCGACGGACTGCTCGCCGATTTGCACGGCCGGGGCATGGTCTACGTCAACGACATGGTCGTCAACCACGCCGGCGACGACGCGCGCATCGTCGACCAGCGCCCGCAGTGGTTTCACGACGAGGCAACCTGCGCCGACCTGGGTGACCCGGTCATTACCTGCCCGTTTCGCCCCGGGTCGCCCGACTTTGCCCAGGAGATCGACGAGGTCGCCGACTACCTGGACGACTCGAGCACCGGCTGGCTGCGCCGCCACGACATCGACGCGGTGCGCATGGATACGGCCAAGCACGTGACCGCCGCGTACTTTCGCGAGCGCTGGCTGCCGGCGGCACGCGCGGCAACGCCGGGGCTGTTCGTCATTGCCGAGGTGTTTTCCAACGAGCTCGACGCCATCGCGCGCTATCTCGACGCCGGCTTCGATTCCGCCTTCGCATTCGGCGTGCGCGCCGCCTTGGTCGACGCGTTCGCGCGCAGTGGCTCGGTCGATGTCGCAGCCGACGCCGTGTCCGCCCACGTCGACCGCTTCGGGCTCGAGCAAACGCTTCGCCTGGTCAACTTCATCGACAACCACGACCTGCCGCGCTTCGCCAACCTGCCCGGATTTGGCGTCCCGCCCGACGTCATTGCCGGGCGACTTCGACTGTCGCTCGTGGCGCTGTTTTCGATTCCCGGCATTCCGCAGCTCTACTACGGCGACGAGCTGGGCATGTACGGCGCCAACGATCCGGACAATCGGCGGGACATGCCCGCCTGGGCGTTCTCCGCGGCCGGCCGCGACGCGGAGCACCCGGCCGAGGTCGCCGGCGTGCCCGCCCGCACCTTCGAGCTCGTGCGCTCGCTGATTCGCGAGCGCACCTCGCGGCCCGCCCTTGCCCGGGGCCGCTACGTCGAAATGTGGCGGCAAAACGGCGCCGGCAACGCCAACGTCTGGGTGTTCTTGCGCGCCGCCGACGGGGCCGACGGGGCCGACGGGGCCGATCGAGTGCTGGCGGCGTTCAACAACGGAGACACCGCGGCCCAGGTCACCGTACCGGTGGCCGCCAACCGCGCCCTGTCCGACGCCGACCGGCAGGCGCTCACGAACGGCGGTCGATGGTCTGCCATCGCGGGCACCGACGTCGCCGCGGATCTTTCACCGGCCGGCGATAGCGTACTCGTGACCCTGCCGCCCCGGTCGGCGGCCCTGTTCGCTCCGGCGGCCGCCAGCGCGTACGCGGCGCCCTGAGTCCACCGCCCCGCCCGCCGTCGGTCAGCCACGACGGCCGGTCGGGATTTTCGATCCGTCACGGCGGCGACGTCTTTACCGAACCGAGCTGCGGTTCGCCTCGCCGACCGACCGGCGCCGCGGCGAGACCGCGCCGCGACGAACGTTCGAGTGCGTTGCCGGCTCGGGCCGCATCTTCGGACTAATGTGGGAGCGGGGCCTGCGGTGTGGACCTACACTTGCCACCGCATGTCTGCACTGCTGCGCTTGCTCGCCCGCATCCTCGTCGGTTCACTCGTCGTCCTCGCCCTGGCCGCCGGGGTCGTCAAGCTCAAGTACGGCGGCGGCGAGCCGTTCCCAGATGTCGGCACCAAGCCGCTGATCGCGGCCGACGCCCTGGAGGTTCTGGTCGAAACCGACTACCCGCCGGGCAACGTCACCGTATCCCAGGACGGGCGCATCTTTTTCAATTTGCACCCGTTCGCCGAACCGCAGCGGTTCACCGACGTGTTCGTGTTCGAGCTGGTCGACGGCAAAAAGGTCCCCTACCCCAGCATCGCGGCACAGCCGGACTTCATCGGCGCTCTCGGCATGACCGTCGACCGGCAAAACCGACTGTGGATCACGCGGCCGGCCGGGCTGGAGGACCGCACCACGCGAGTGGTCGCCTACGACCTCAAGACCAACAAGCTCGTCTTCGAGTACGAGTTCGAGGCCGGCGTTGCCCCGTTCGCCCAGGACCTGCGCGTCACCCCAGACGGCAAGACGGTGATTCTCGCCGACACCGGTATCTTTCGCTTTACCGCCGCCGCGCTCATCGTCCTCGACGTCGAGACCCGCACCGCCCGGCGGGTGCTCGAGGGCCACCCGAGCGTGACGCCGCAAGACTGGGTGATTCAATCGATCGACGGGCCGCACAAGCTCTTGTTCGGCCTGGTGACGTTTCAAGTAGGCGTCGATGGCATCGCCATCAGCCACGATGGCGAGTGGCTCTACTACGCAACCATGAGCCACGACACGGCCTATCGATTGCCGATCAAAGCGCTGCGGAATCCCGAGCTGTCGGCCGACGACCTCGCTCACGAGGTCGATGTCTTCGGTCCCAAACCGCTGTCGGACGGTATCGACATCGACAGCGAGGGGCAGCTGTACATCACCGACATCGAACACGGCGGCCTGGCGCGGCTCAAACCCAACGGCGCTCTCGAAACCCTGGTGAACAGCAAAGAAGTCGTTTGGGCCGACGGCGTGGCTTTGACATCCGATGGCGCCGCGCTCTTCACCGACAGCGAAATCCCGGCCTACATCGATCAGCTGGCCCGGCCGCCGGCCGAAGAGCGAGTGCACCGCAAGGCGCCGCACCGGATCTACCGGCTCCCCCTGTAGACGCGAGAGCACGCGCGACGGTCAAACGAAAGACCGGCGGCTCTCCATTGGGGGGACGAGAGCCGCCGGTAGCGGAACGACCGGCCGGGGCCGGCGGGGGGCAGCGGGCTGCCTTATTCGGACAGAATGCCGAGCATGCGCGTCATCTCGCCGATGTCGCTGTCGGCGGGGTTCGCCTCATCGGCGGCCTCGAGGGCGGTGCGGGCAGCGCCCATGGCGGCCTCGGCGGCTTCTCCGCTCGGATTCTCTTTGACCGCCGCGAGCGCCTCCGTGTAGCGCATCACGGCCACGCCCTTGAGCACCCGCGGTGAGGCGTTTTGCGCAAGCTCGCCGAAGGTATAGGTCTGCGTGAGCTCGCGCGGCTCGAAGGTAACCGCGTCCCTGTAGCGCACGGTCACCGACAGCTCGGTGCTCTCTTCGACCAGCTCGGGGGCACAGGTTTCGATCTCCTGGTGAAACACCATCGCGTCGTTGAAGGCCAGGTGCTGGGGCTCGATCTCGGTGGGGTCGGTGCTGACCTCCTCCCCCGAGAACGTCACCAGCTCAAATCCCGCGGGAAGGTCCAGCTGAACCTGTACGTCGCGAACGGCGATCGACATGGTGTTGACGAAGTTCTGGAAGAACATGCGTCGAGCCTCGGAGGCCGAGTCGATGAACACCGACGCACCCTTGCCCGCATCGGTCACGGAGTCCATGAGGTCGTCGTTGTAGGACCCGCCGGTGCCGACGCCCACGCCCACCATGTAGATACCGTCTTCGCCGCGACCGCCGGCGTTCTGCGCGATGAGCTCCACGTCGGTGATGCCCGCATTGGCGCCTCCGTCACTGATCAGGAGCACGCGGTTGGTCCGCGACGTCGAAAACGAGTTGTTGGCCAGCTCGTACCCCTTGACCAGCCCCGCATTGAGGTCGGTACCGCCCCCGGCGCGAATATCGGCAATGGCCTCGACAAGCTCGGCGTCGTTGGGCCCCGAGACTTCGTGGTTGGCGAGGATCACCCGCTGCTCGGTATCCCAGGTCACCATCGACACGATGTCACCCGCCTTGAGCTTGGCCGCGATTTCGCGGCACACGGTGCGCAGCATCTCAATGGGGTGGCCGCTCATGCTGCCGGACGTATCGAGGACGAAGGTGAGATTCATCGGCGCGCGATCGGCCGACGCGATCTCCTCGCTCGCCACGCCGATCTGCAGGGTGTACCGCCCCGAGATGCCGTCATCGGGCACCAGCTCTGAGGTCAACGTCACCAGGCCCGGGTCGGCGGGCGGATAGTCGAAGCTGTAGTAGTTGAAGAACTCCCAGGGCCGAATGGGCGCGTAGGGCGCCTGGTACTCCTCGATGGCGCCGCGCATCTGCACCGGCGACGACATCGAGTTGGAGTCGTCGGGCGACAGGAACAGGCGCACAGAGTCTTCGTCGTTGCAGGCGGGCTCTTCGTCGCCGTCGCCGTCGCCGCCGGTCTCGTCGTCGGGCGGCTCGTCGGGAAAGCCGTCGCCATCGCCATCGCCGTCGCCACCGGTGGTGTCACCTGCCGGGTCACCGGCGCCGCCGTCGCCATCGCCATCGCCATCCCCGCCGGTCGCGGTGGTTGTGCTCGTGGGCCCCTGAGCCCCCGCGTCATCGCTGCTGCCTTCGCAGCCAGTGCCGAGCGCCAGCGCCAGCGCGCAAGTAAGGGCGAGTTTCATCCATCGAGTCATCGGGTGTTCCTCCACCCACCCCCTACAGCAGCCTCCGTGCCACCGCGATAAGCCCCTGATTCGCCGTGAGAAACGGGGAACGCCGCGACATTGCCCCGGCGCCCCCTGACATCTGTGTCGCCCCCTTTGCCCGTTTGACCGGGAGGGCCGCTACTTGACCACGAGCTCGAACACGTCCGGCCGGGCGTAGTGACCGACCACGTCGAGATCGTACTTGCCCTCGACGATGCGGCCCATGTCGAGCTCGGCGTGCAGAATCGCGGTTTCGCCGTAGACCGGCCCGGCCAGCACCTCGCCGAGCGGGTCGACAATGGCGCTGCCGCCGCGAATCAGCACGGTGTCCGGGTCGTCGCCGTACGGGGTGTCGTAGTCGTCGGGAAAGTCGCCCCGGGTCGCGAACTGGCAGCTGGCCAGGACGAAACAGCGACCTTCGCAGGCCACGTGCCGCATGGTCGCCTGCCAGTTGTCGCGGTCGTCCACGGTTGGCGCGCAGTACAGCTGCACCCCTTGCTGGTACATCGCCGTGCGCAAAAGCGGCATGTAGTTCTCCCAGCAAATGACCGCCCCCAGTTTGCCCAGCGAGGTGTCGGCGACCGTCAGCGTCGAGCTATCGCCCTGGCCCCACACCAGGCGCTCGATGCCGGTCGGCATCAGCTTGCGGTGGCGACCAACGATCGCGCCGGTCGAGTCGAGCATGAGGGCCGTGCAGTACAGCGTGCCCGGCTGGGCGCGCTCGATGACCCCGATGACGACGTGTAGATCGTTGTCTCGAGCGACCGCGGCGAGGCGCTCCGTCACCGGTCCGGGAATCTCGACGCTGCTTTCCCAGTAGCGGGCAAACCACCGCCGGCCTTCCGGGGACCGGCTGCCGACCTTGGCCCCAAAGTCGTGGCCCTTCGGGTACGCGGACAGGAAGGCCTCCGGGAACACCACCAGCTGGGCCCCCTGGCCCGCGGCCTCGGCCGCCAGGGCTTCGACCTTGAGAAGCGACGCCTCGAGGTCGAACGCAACCGGCGCCGCCTGCACGACCGCCGCGCGAATGATTCCGCTATCCACCATGCGCGAAATCCTAGTCGGTCTGGCGCCTCGGGCGAGAATTCGGTGAATTCCAGGCAATGTCCGGTCCTCACGGCTCCGAATTCGCGCATTGCGGTGCCACGAGGTGACCGGAGCCACGTGGTACTAACGACGCATGAGCAACGGTTCGGCACCCGGACAACCGCGCAAACCATCGACGCTCGACCAGATCCTCAACATCTTCACCGAGGTGAAGGCTGGCGAGGGGCTGCTGGTCGTCATGATGACGCTCAACATCTTCTTGATCCTGCTGTCGTACTACGTCCTCAAGCCCATCCGGGACAGCCTGATCGTCAACGCCGAGCTGTTCGGCTACCCCGGAGACGAGCTCAAGTCGTACCTGCAGCCGGGCCTGGCCGTACTCCTTATCTTCGTCATTCAGGGCTACAGCGCCCTGGCCAGCAAGGTCGACCGGGTCAAGCTGCTGAACTACACCAGCGGGTTCGTCGTCGCAGCCATTCTCGCGTTCGTGGGGCTGATCTCCATGGGAGTCGCGGGGACGCCCATCGCCATCGCCTACTTTCTGTGGCTCGGCATTATCAACGTCTTCATCATCGCCCAGTTCTGGTCGTACGCGAACGACATCTACACAGAGAAGCAGGGCAAGCGTTTGTTCGCGGCCATTGCCATCGGTCAATCGGTGGGCGCCATTCTCGGGGCATTTTTGACCCGCACTTTCGGCGACTACACGACCGGACTCATGGTGGGAGCCGCCGTGTTGCTGAGCATCAGCGTCCTGCTCTACAACGTCGCCGACCGGCGCATCGCGTCCGAGGGAACCGGAGGCGAGGACGACGACCAACAGGCCGGCAAACAAGATCAGGAAGCGCCGCTGTCCAAGGAAGGCGGCTTCAACCTGCTGTTCTCGTCGAAGTATCTGCTCCTCATCGCCGCCCTGATCCTGGTCTCCAACCTGGTCAACACCAACGGCGAGTTCATTGTTTCGAACGCGGCTCGCACCGAGTCCCAGCAGCTCTTTCCCGACGACGCCTTCACACCGGAATGGGTTGCCGCGATCGAAGCCGGCACACTCGACCGACCGGAAGGCCTCGAGGCGGAGGACGTGCGCGTCATCGCCGACAAGGACGAGCGAGAACAGGAGATCGACGGACAGCGGGGCGAGTACCTCAACTCGTTCTTCGGTTCCTTCTACGGCTGGGTCAACCTGGCGGGCTTTCTGATCCAGGCGTTTTTGGTATCGCGTCTCTTCGGGCTTATCGGCGTTCGCGGCGCCCTGTTCGTCCTGCCGCTCATCGCCTTCGGAGGCTCGGTCCTTATCGGCCTGGTCGGCACCCTGCTTGCCGTTCGCATCGCCAAGACGGCCGAAAACAGCACCGATTACTCCCTGCAAAACACCGTCAAGCAGGCGCTGTATCTGCCGACGACTCGCGAGGAGAAGTACAAGGCCAAGGCGGCCATTGATACGTTCGTGGTCCGAGTCGGCGACACGCTCTCGGCGGCCATCGTCTTCATCGGCGTCAACCGACTGTCTTTCGGTCGCATCGAGTTTGCCTGGGTCAACGCGGTCCTCGCCGTGCTGATGATCTTCTTGGCCCTGCAGCTGTACCGGCACCACAAGAAACTCGTACCCGACGATGCGATGCCGGCTACAAAGTAGCCGGTGGCAAGACCGGCACGGCAGGACCTTCTTCAGGGCCCCATCGGCCCGACCCTGATCCGGCTGGCGCTGCCCATGGTGATCGGCATCGCGTCGATCATCTTCTTCAACATCGTCGATACGTTCTGGGTCGGTCAGCTCGGCGACGACGCCCTGGCCGCCATGAGCTTCACCTTTCCCGTGGTGTTCGTGGTCATGAGCCTGTCGATGGGACTGGGTATCGGCACGACCTCGGTGCTGTCCCGCGCCATTGGCGCCGGTGACCGGGCGCGGGTTCGACGGCTCACGACCGACAGCCTGCTGCTGTCGCTGGTGCTCGTCATCGCGTTTGCGGGCCTGGGCCTGGCGACCATCGACCCGCTGTTCGCCGCTCTCGGCGCCTCCGCCCCCACCCGGGCGTTGATTCGCGAGTACATGGTGCCCTGGTACCTGGGCGTCGGCCTGCTGGTCATTCCCATGGTCGGCAACAGCGCCATTCGAGCGACCGGCGACACGCGCACCCCCAGCATCGTCATGATGGTCGCGGGATTCGTCAACGCGGCCCTCGATCCGGTGCTCATCTTTGGCTGGGGCCCGGTTCCGGCCATGGGGCTGCGCGGCGCGGCCCTGGCGACCATCGTTTCCTACGCCGGCGCCATGGCGGCCGCCATCTACTTGCTGTCGCGCAAGCTCGACCTCATCGCCTGGTCGCTGTGCAGCGTTCGCCGCTTGCTGCAGTCGTGGCGGCAATTCCTGGCGGTGGGCGTGCCCGCCGCCGCGACCAACATGATGACGCCCCTGGCGTCCGGGGTTGTCACGCGCATCCTCGCCGACATCGGGCCCGCCAGCGTCGCCGCCTACGGCGTCGGCACCCGCATCGAGTCGCTCGCCCTCATCGGCATCAGCGCCATGGCGACCGCGCTGGCGCCCTTCGTGGGCCAGAACCACGGCGCCAACGAGCACGGGCGTGTGGCCCGGGCCGTTTCGTTCGCGACCTGGTCGTCCCTGGCCATCGGCGCTGCCGGCGCCGCAGTGCTGGCGCTCGTGCGTTTTCCGATTGCCGGTGTGTTCACCGACGATCCCGTCATTGCCGACCAGATCGGCGCCTACTTGCTCATCTTGCCCGTGAGCTACGGCGCAATGGGAGTGGCGCAGCTGTGCGGGTCGGCCTTCAACGCCGTGAACCGACCGTTGGTGGCCTCGGCCATCGTCGCGGTGCGGCTGTTCGTGCTCGCTCTGCCGCTCGCCTTCCTCGGGGCCGAACTGTACGGCGCTCGCGGCGTGTTCGCCGGTATGGCGGTCGGCAACGCGGCCATCGGCGTTCTGGCGTGGGTGTTTGCCCGGCGCGTCTTTTTGCGCGCCGCTCCCTAGTCAAAGGCGCAAAACGAAAAAACGCCGACGCGCCCGAGAAGGCGCGCCGGCGTTTTCGGAACGAGTGGGGACCTAGTTCTTGGCGGTATCGCCCTCGGCCGGCTTGGCGGCCGCGCCCGCGGGGTCCGCCGCCTCGGCGTCGGCTTCAGCCTTGGGCAGGTCGATTCCAGCGGCGACCAGCTCGTGGTCGATCAGCTCCTTGAAACGATCGAAGGGCTGAGCGCCGGACAGCATGCGGCCGTTGATGAAGAAAGCCGGGGTGCCCGACACGCCGAGCTCCTGACCGAGCTCCATGGCGACCTTGATCTGCTCGGCCTTGCCGCCGTCGTCCAGGCACTTGTCGAAGGCGGTCCGGTCCAGGCCCAGCTCGGTGGCGTAGCCCTTGAGCGCGTCGATGCCCAGAGCGCGCTGGTTGGCGAACAGCTTGCTGTGCATCTCCCAGTACTTGCCCTGGTCCTGCGCACACAGCGCGGCCTCGGACGCCTTGGGCGCGGCCGCGTGGTTGGGCAGCGGGTAGTCGGCGTACACCAGGCGCACCTTGTCGCCGTACTCGGCCATGACTTTTTCGATGGTCGGCTCCGCGCGGCTGCAGAACGGGCACTCGAAGTCCGAGAACTCGACGATGGTCACCGGAGCGGTGGCCGGTCCCTTGGCCGGACCGTCGAACTCGACCTCGACCTTGCCGGGGATGTACGGCGGCATCTTGGTCTCGACCTTGGCCTCGTCGCGCAGCGACGTGATCAGCTGAGTCATGGCCTGCTTGCGCGGCTGCTCGGTCAGGTAGCGAACGATGCCCTCCTTGACCTCCTCGAACGGCGGCAGCTGCTGGCCGCTCGCCACGGCCTGGTCGTAAACCTGCTTGAGCTGCTCGTCGGTCGGGTCGGGCACCTGCGTCTTGGCCTCGAGGTACTCCTCGAGAGTCTGGCCGGCCTCTTTGGCCTTGGCCTCCAGCAGGCGCTCGTTGATCATGTTCTCGAGGGTGCCCAGCTGGATTTGGTGCACCTTTTCCTCGAACTCGTTTTTGGCGCTCACCACGCGGCCGCGAGCTTCCTCGGCGAGCTCGGCGCACGTGATCGGCTTGCCGCCTACGATGGCGACGGGGTCATCGGGGGCGAGCTCGAGGCCTTCGGTGCAACCACCTTTGGCGGTCGGCGCCGACTTGCCTTGCTTGGCGCCGGACTCGGCGGGGGCGGCGGACTTGTTTCCGCAGCCCGGGACCGCCATCAACAGCGCGACGAAGCCCAAAGCCCCGGCGCGAACGAAAGAATTCCTGGTGCGAAACACGCCGTACCCTAGCAGAACGGCCCTGGCGACATGACACGGGATCGCCCCGGCGAGGAGGTTCTCGCCCTTCGCAAATCCCCCGTCAGGTTGCGCGATATTTCAGGTACTTCGGCCCGCCCCACTGCCCTGCTTGGCACCGGCGAGGGGCTTTTAGTGGGGCCAGTGTGGACGGGTGAATTAAGGTTCGCCAGTTCCGGGGTCCATGGAGCGGCGGTGTCGCGAGCGGCGGCGCGGGGAAGGCCAAACGACATGAGCATGAATCGACGAAACGCGATCAAAACCCTGGGCGCGCTGGCCGGGGCCGCCGGATTGCCGCGAGTTCTCACCGGCTGCGGCGGTGACGGCGAAGCGCCCGGCATCGACACCTTCGTCTTCATGATGATGGAGAACCGAAGCTACGACCACTACCTCGGGCACCGGGCCCTCGACGGTCGGGGCGGCCGCGGCTTTCCCGCCGATCTGACTCTCCCCGACCTCGACGGCGCAAGGGTCAACGTGTACCCGGCCGACAACAGCATCGGCCAGCAGTGCATTCCGTTCGACCCGCCCCACAGCTGGGATGCGTCGCGCGCCCAGCTCAACGGCGGTCGCAACGACGGCTTTCTCATCGAACACCAACGACGGGCCGGCAACACCAACACGGTCGAAGCCATTCAATACATGACCCGCGACCAGGTCCCGGTCCACAGCGCCCTCGCCGATGCCTACACCTCGTGCGACGCGTGGTTTTCCAGCGTGCTCGGGCCGACCTTGCCCAACCGCATGTACTGGCACGCCGGCACGTCGAACGGCGCCAAAGCCAACAACGAGGTCCTCGGCGGCGCATTTCGCGGCGTCACGTCCATCTACCGCCGACTCGAGGACGCCGGCTTGGAGTGGGCCTACTACTACGGCGACGTCCCGGTGCTGGCGTTTCTCGACGACGTCGACACCAGTGGGCGCCTGTTTCGCATGACGGACTTCTTTGCGCACGCGGCGGCCGGCACGCTGCCGCCGGTGGTGTACATCGACCCGAACTTCGGCGCCAACGACGACCATCCACCGCATCATCCCCTGCTCGGCCAGCAACTGATCGCCGCCGCGTACCAGGCGCTCGCGACGTCGCCCCACTGGGAGCGCTCGATGATGTTGGTGACCTACGACGAAGGCGGCGGCTTCTTCGATCACGTAGCGCCTCCGGCCGGCATCGCCGACGACTTCGCCGACGAGGGCTTCGACCAGCTCGGGTTTCGGGTGCCGTCGATCGTGGCCGGCCCCTACGCCAAAGCCGGGCACGTGAGCTCCGTGCAATACGACCACACGTCGGCGCTCAAACACCTGCAGGACACCTTCGCGCTGCCGTCCCTCAACCAGCGGGTCGACGCCGCCGCCAACCTGCTCGACTGCCTCGACCTGGATCGCCTCGAGGCCGGCGACCCGGCGGCCCCCATCGAGCTGCCGCCAATCGAGATTCGAGAAAGCGAGCTGCCAAGGGCCTGCTTTTCCCACAGCGGCGAGCTACGCGACCACGAACACGACCTGCTGGCCTGGGCCGACACCGTCGATCTCGGGGTTCTGGACCGACGCGAAGAAACGCGGGACACCGTGTTCGCCATCGCCGACTACCTCGATAGCCACAACCTTGGTCGCATCGTGCGCGGCAAGTAGCGAATCACGCACCTCACGGTGGGGGATGGGCCCTCCACGCGATCGCCAGGCCACGCCTGATTGCGTCGGGCGTCGGGTGGGGTTTCGGCGAGTTGACGCCGGGTAGGCCGTTGGCGCACCTCGTGCAATTTCGAAGCTGTGCGCAACCTGCGCAGTGAGGTCTTCGATGTTCAAAACCGCCCTGTCCCTGGTCCTGCTCGCGGCCCTCGCGGCCTGTTCGAGCTCTGCCACTTCCAACGAAGATTCCGTGGTCACCGACTTTGGCGACGCCGTTGCCATCACCGATGTCGACGAGGTCGGCGACGTCGACACCGTGCTGCTGGCCGCGGACGACGACCGCTTGCTGGGCCACGCCCACTGGCATGCCGACACCGGAGCCCTGGACATGAACGTCGACGCGCGCGCTATCGCAGTTCGCGGCGTCATGACCCTCGCCGACAACGACCTGGTGGACGTCGCCGAGCTGCTGTACTCCATTTACGAACTCGACTCTCAGGCCGCCCCGCCCTCGTCGTGCGTGGGCAACGCGCTAGCGACCTGCTGCGCGACCGGCGGCGACTGGAGCTGCGCCGCGAACTGACGGTCTTTGCCTTGGGCTGTTGGGCTAGCGGGCCGCCAGCTTCTCGATCGGAACCGGCCGCGAAAAGTAGTAGCCCTGCAGAAGGTGCGCGCCGAGGTCGACCAGGCGAGCGCGTTCCTCTTCGGTCTCCACGCCCTCGGCTACCACGACCATCTTTTCGTCGGTCGAAAACTCGATGATGTGCTTGATCAGCCGCGCGGTCCTGGGCTCCGCGATGCGCCGGATCAAATCCATGTCCAGCTTGACGAAGTCGGGCTGAAGCTGCGAAAGCGAGTTGAGCCCCGAGTACCCCGCGCCGAGATCGTCGAGAGCAATGCGAAACCCTGCCCCGCGCAGCTGGGCCATGATCTCGCGAACCCTCCCGTAGTCGCGGATGCCGGCAACCTCGGTGATCTCGAAGACGATCTGGTCGGTCCACTCGGCCATGAACGCCTCGATGGAGTTGAACTCGCGATCGTGTAGCTCTTGCGGGTGAATGTTGACGAACAGCACTGCAGACGTCGGCAGCCGGTGCAAAGCGCGAACGCTGTCTTCGCGCAGCACTCGCCCCAGCGACGAAATGCGACCGGTTTGTTCGGCCGCCTTGATGAGCTCGAGTGGGTTGGAAAACGAAGCCTTGTCGCGCGGCCGGCACAGAGCCTCGAACGCAAAGATGTGGCCGTTGGTCGCGTGCACGATCGGCTGAAACACGTAGTCGAACGCCCGACCCGCGATCGATCGGTCCAGCGCATCGAGGCGCTTGAGCTCGACCTGAGCTGCCGCGGCGTCCTGCCCGCGAATGCCCGAGATCGCGTGCGAGAACGTGACCGTGCGGTTGCGCCCCGCCCGCTTGGCCGCGTACAGGGCGACCGATGCCGCGTCGACGAACGTTTCGTGATTGGACGCCTGCTTGGGGAACGACGCCACGCCCACGGTGATCGTCTGCTCGTGAAAATCGTGCGCCTGAAAGTGAAAGCCGGCCACGGCCTGCCGCAAGCGCTCGGCAATGGCTGCGGCGTGGGTCACGTTGGTCTCGGGCAGCAACATCGCGAACGTGTCGCCGGAGAACCGGGCGACGATGTCCTGCGGCCGGGGCTCGAACCGCCATCCGGGATCGTCCATACGCCCGCCCAGCAGCGCGCCAAAGAGGCCCAGCAGGCGGTCGCCCCCCGAGTGTCCCTTGTCCTGGTTGACCTGGCGCAAGCCGTCGAGCTCAAACAGAATGAGAGCGCACTCGACCCGCGACTTGTCGGCGCGCCCGAGCTCGCGATCGATCGCCTCGCGCAAGTAGGCGTGGTTGAACAGCTCGGTCAGCGGGTCGTGAACCGTCATCGACTCGAGCGCGCGATTGGTTGCGCGCAGCTCGTCGAGTAGCTCGCGGTTGGTGCGATGGCGGTCGTGCGCTTCGGCGCAGCGGCTCAGGCAAGAGCGCAGCGCCGCGAGGTCGTCGAACGGCTTTTCGACGTAGTCACTCGCCCCCAGACGCAAGGCGGCCACCGCGCTGTCGAGCTGGCCCAGCCCGGTGACGATGACCGACCGCGTATCGAGCTCGGCCTGGTTGATGTGCTCGAGCACGTCGAGCCCGCTGCCGTCGGGCAACCCGAGGTCAATGAACGCGACGTCGAAACCCGGCCGCACGTCCAGCGCGTCGATGGCGCTCGCTTTGTCTTCAGCGCCGGCGACCTTGTAGCCCTCGCGCTCGATCGCCCGGCACAAAAACCGGCGAACCCGCTCATCGTCATCGACGACGAGGGCTCGACGCAGCTGGTCTTGTACGGCCACTTCCGGGGGCAAACTCAACTCACGAAGGTCGGCTCGCGCAAAAACAGAGTGTACTGGTCTTCGAGATCGTCGAGCTCCAAGAGGCTTCCGCAGCGGGGGCAGTCGACCGGCACCAGGTGGCCGTTGTTGTCGCGGCACGCCCTCGCGTCGAACTTGTGGGTCTCTTCGTGGCTGCACGACTCGCACACCATCGGCGCCAGAAACGATTCGACCCGCCCCTGGCCGAGAAACCCCAGAATCATGTTGAGCTGGTCGATGACCACGGGCGGGCACTCGACGAAGCGCAGAGTCGCTTTGTCCTGTGCCTGGCGGACTGCGTCCATCCAGGCCCGTGCTCCGAACGAGTTGATTCGCCGCACGCCCCGCATGTTGACCTCGACCGAACCGCGCAGGTCGTCGAGGGGCGACAGGTCGCTGCTCTCGTCGATGATTCCCTCGAGCGTGATGCGAGTTCCCGTGGGAGTCGGGAGCTTTCGAATCTCGAGCACCTCCATGATTATATCAGCGCAGGGATTGCGGCGGGACGGCGTAGGTTACCGAAGCATGTGCTACCGGCTCGTCCACGCCCTGTGAGTAGATGTACGCGGCGCCAACGGCGAGAGTGCGCCCGAGCTTGAGAAGTCGGCACTCGACGGTCAGCTCGGCGCGCGTCGGGCGTCGCAGAAAGTCGATCGACAGGTGCGTGGTCACGGTTTGCGCGACCAGGCCCAGCCGGGTCATGACCGCGAAGTACATGGCGGTATCAGCGAGGCTCATGAGCGTCGGTCCCGACACGGTCGCACCGGGGCGCAGCTGGTCCTCGCCGATCGGCAATCCCAGGCGGCAAAACCCGTCGCCCAGTTCGTCGACGCGAAACGGAAGGGCGCGCGCCTGGGGAAACTCCGCGTCGAGAAAAGCTTCGAGTTCCTCAATAGTTATTCGCGACATCGCCGGCATCCTAACAGCGGAGGGCGCGGTACGATGCGGCATCGATGCAGCCGCTTTCGCTCGACGAGTTCGACCGGCGCGCCGGCGAGATCGACCGGGCGGCGCTGGCAAGTGGCCCCCACGCGCACTTCTGCAGCAGCACCGCGTGGGTCCTGCCGGCGCAAGCCGCGCTCATGCCGCGCCGCCAGCCGTGGCTCTATGAACTCGAGGACGGCTTCGCCGCTCTCATGCGCGGCATGCACGAGCAGGGTTTCCGCTACGTAGAGCCCCTCGAAGCGATGTGGGGGCTGGCCTGCCCGCTACTGGGCGCCCGCACGGCCGATCTGGGGGCTCAGTTCGAGCAACTCGTTCTCGCGCGTCGCGACCAATGGGACGTTCTGGCCCTCTCGGGCCTGGTAACCGGCTCTGCCCTGCTGCGCGAGCTGCGCGACCGATTCGCCCGGCAACTGGTCGTGCAGCAAAATCCGTCGTCGTCGCGGTTCGTCGCCAGCCTCGAGGGCGGCGTCGATGGCTATCTCGCGCGTCGCAGCCGGAACTTTCGCAAAGGGCTGCGCCGAGACGTTCGGCGCGCGGCCGAGCACGGAGTCGAACTCGACATCGTCGCCGACCTGCCGGCGGACCAGATAGACGCCGTGTACCGGCGCATCCTCGCCATCGAGGCGCGGAGCTGGAAGGGAGCCGAAGGCACGGGAATCGTCGACGGCCCCATGCGCAGCTTCTACCGGGCGATGCTGGAACGGCTGGCAGACACCGGGCGCCATCGATTGCTGTTCGCGCGGGTCGGCGACGCCGACGCCGCCTACATCCTCGGGACGCGATTTGGCGATACCTATCGCGGGCTGCAGTTCTCCTACACCACTGAGCACGCGTCGCTGGCGCTCGGAAACGTGTGCCAGATGCGACAGATCGAGGAGCTTTGCGCCGAAGGGTGCGCGAGCTACGACCTGGGCGGAGGACTGGACTACAAGCGCCGCTGGGCCGAGACCGAGGTGCAGTCGGAGATTCTGCTGGTCGTCAACCGATCTCGATGACCACCGACGACACGCTCGACAGCAGCTCGACGCGGGCAAACTCTTCTACAGTCACGAGCTGGCGAATGAACGACAGGAATGCGTCGTTGGCCCGATGAAACTCCACGGCGGTTCCCTGGCCGCCGGCGTGGGGCATGGTTCGCAACACCCAGCCGACCGCTTCGCAGGCCGCTGCACCGCGGTCGAAGTACAGCCGCACCGGCGGATCGAGGGCGACCACCACCCCGGTGATGAGAAAGGCGCCGCCCTCGCCCACGTCGAGCAATCGGCCCTCGAGAGGCCCGGGCTGCCCGCGAACCACCACCCGGGCCGGCCAGTTAGGGGCGACGCGTCGGAACCGTCGACGGTTGGGGCGATCCGCCACCCGACAATCGTCGCACAGCGGCGGACGCGGGGCCAAACGCCGGCTACAGTTGAGCCGTGAAGACGTCGTTGGTACTCACGCTTATTGGGCTGGACAAGCCCGGACTGGTCGAAACCCTGTCCCAGACCGCGGCCGCGCACGGAGCCAACTGGGAGGAGTCGCGCATGGCCCGACTGGCCGGGCGCTTTGCCGGGCTTTTGCTCGTCACCGTCGACCGCGACAAGGCCGAGGCCCTCGAGGCCGACCTGCGCAGCCTCGAGCAGCGGGGTCTGCGGGTCGTCGTCGAGCGCGAGGTCGATGGTCCCGCGGAGGCCGGCGGCGCCAGGGTCAAGCTCGAGCTCGAGGGCAGCGATCAGCCCGGCATCGTTCGCCAGCTGTCGGCGGCACTCGCGCGGCGCGAGATCAACGTCGAAGAGCTGCGCTCGCAGGTGACCAGCGCGCCCATGGCCGGACACGCCCTGTTTCGCGCCAGCGCTTCCCTGCGCCTGCCCGCCGGCCTCACGCGCGACGCCTTGCGCCGCGACCTCGAAGGCCTCGCCTCCGATCTCGTCGTGGAAATCGAGCTGCAGGACGACTAGGCCAAGCAACAAGCCCGTAGGAGACACGAAACACGCCTGTTGCAATGGCGTAACCGAAGTCTCGTAAGCTGAGGGTTATGTCGGCAACCAGGAACTTCTTGATCGATATGGACGGCGTCCTGGTCTCGGGACGAACGCCCATCAAAGGGGCCCGCGAATTTCTCGGCCGCCTCCGCGACAAGGACGCCAAGTTCTTGCTGCTGACCAACAACCCGATGTACACGCCGCGCGACCTGGCGCACCGGCTCACGTCGATGGGCCTCGAGGTGCCGGCCGAACGCATCTTCACGTCCGCCATGGCGACCGCCCGGTTCTTGCGGGGCCAGCGCGGCGAAGGCGGCACGGCCTTTGTCATCGGCGAGGCGGGCCTGACCCAGGCCATGCACGAAGCGGGTTTCATCATCACGGACGTCGATCCCGAGTACGTCGTGCTCGGCGAAACCCACGCCTACGACATCGAACAAATCACGCGCGCAATTCGTTTTCTGGCCAGTGGCGCCCACTTCATCGCTACCAACCCGGACGCATCCGGGCCGACGGAATCAGGCATCGCGCCGGCGTGCGGAGCCATGGCGGCCCTCATGAGGACGGCCAGCGGTCGCGAACCGTTCTTCGTCGGCAAGCCGAACCCGCTGATGATGCGTACGGCGCTCAACTACCTCGGCGTACACTCCGAAGACACCGTCATGATCGGCGACCGAATGGACACCGACATCATCGGCGGCATTCAGGCGGGCATGGAGACCATTTTGGTCCTCAGCGGCGTGACCGAGGTCGAGACGGTCGCGACCTTCAGCTACCAGCCGAGCCGCATCGTCGACTCGGTCGGCGACATCGAGCCGTAGCGCCCGGCGCCATCGACCCGTAGCGCCCGGCGCCACTGGCGAACGCCGGGGCCGTTCTCCATTGAGCTGCCGGCGCCGACAAGCCCCGCGCCGCGAATGGCGCCCGAAACCAGCAGCGCCGACCGCGACGGGCCGGCGCTGGTGGGGAACTCTTGTGATCGGAAACTCGGTTTATGCCGACTCCGCGAGCGACGCGGCCTCGCGCTGCTCTCCGGGTGCGATAAGTCCGAGCTTCTCGTACCGAACGCGAAGGCGGTCGAAGGCGACTCGATCGATGACCGACACGACGCGTTCGTCGCCGGGGCCGTAAAAGTCCAGGCGGGTATCCACGTCGGTGGCGCCAAGCGACTTGTGAAGCTTGCGGGCCGGCAGGTTGTCCGGAGTCACCGTGAACCAGCACTTGTCGACGCGGTACGCGATCTCGGAAATGAGCGCGCGCAGCAACAGCGGAACCACCCGGGTGGCCTGGTAGTCTGGGTGAATACCGAGGGTCGTGCAGTAGGCCTCGCGGTCGCGAACGAAGCAAAGCACGTAAGCGATTGGCCTTCCCTCGACCCGTGCCATAAAGCATGTGTCGCCGAAGAACTCGCAGCACAAACGCACGTAGTACGCGCCCAGCGTGGACTCGCCGGCCTTGCCGAAGATCTCGTCTTCCATGTCCATGATGGCCTGGAAGTCGTTGGTGGTGAGTTTGGAAATCTCGTATCGCGACATGGGCGTAGCCTCCCGAGTTACCGCTACGAAATATGATGTGCACGTGTGTCGCGAAAGCTGCAGAGGCGAAACCTTTCGTCGTCGCGCCCGTGACGCCCAGACGCCGACAGGCGGGGGCTTTTGCTGCTTTCACGCAGAGTTTCGAAGGGATACCGAAAGGTCCTTCGCGCGGCGAGGACAGATTGAAACAATTCTGTAACAGAACCAGCCGAGGGTAGGCATTGATGAACCGGTATCGGGACCAGTTGGGCCAAACCCTTGAAGATCTGGCGGGTTTCGGCGAGAAGCGTACCGGCACCCGGGCCGGTGAGAAGGCGGCCGAGTACATCCGGCGAGGGATGGAACGTGCCGGCCTGCGTGACATCCATTACGAAGCCTTTGGCTTTCCCCGCCACGATGTCCTGGGCGCGACCTTTGAAGTCGAGATCGAGGGCACGACCGAACCCATGCCGTTCGAAGTCCTCGAAGCGTGCGGATCGGGGCGCGCCTATGGCCCGGTGGTCTGGGCGGGCGGCGCGACCCCCGAAGTTCTCGACAACGAACCGGTCGCCGGCCGCATCGCCCTGGTCGAAGCCAACCGCCACTACCACCGCTCGACCCAGTACCAGAACCTGGCCGAGCGAGGGGCGGCCGCCATGCTCTACCTGTCCGCGGCGCCGTTCAATCTGCGCCAGGCGGGCTCGGTGCGGCGCACCTGGGAAGCGGCGGGGCCCATCCCGGCACTCTCGATCGGCGCTCAGGACGGCCAGCGCCTCAAGGAAAAACTGCTGGGCGGGGCGCCGGTTCTGGCCCAGCTCGACGTGCAAACCACGGTGCGTGCCGGCATCGGCCACAACGTCGTCGGCCACCTCCCGGGGTGCGACCCCCATCTGGGCCACATCGCCATCGGTGCCCACTACGACACCTGGTTCGCGGGCAGCTGCGACAACGGCGGCGGCGTCGCCAGCCTTTTGGCCCTGGCCCAGCGCTGCGCCGAGATTCGCGAGAACCGATACACGCTCACGTTCGTCGCCTACGACGGCGAAGAGCTGGCGCTGTACGGCGGCTATCACTTTCAGCGGCGACGCCTCAAGCCCGGCGAGCCGCCGCTTTTGGCCGCCATCAACCTGGAAACGCCGTCGGCATGCGGCACGCCTTTGTGCGGCCTGGCGTACTCGCGCCACGCCGTCCTCGAAGAAGCCCTCTCGGCCGCCGACCTGAAGGGACTGTTTCCGCTCTACCTGGGCATGGAGGCAATTCCGCAGATGTTCGGCGGCACCATTCCCACGGACATTCAGGGCATCTACCGAAGCGGCGTGCCCACGTTGAGCACCGCGGTCGACGCGCCCTTCTACCACACCTGCGAAGACACCCCCGACAAGGTGGACCTCGAGCATCTCGACCGCCTGGTGGTTCGCCTGGGTCGCGCTGCCGAGCTTCTGCTCGACCAGCCGCCCGAGCGCTACGCCGAGCTCGACACCAGCCTGTGGCGTATGGAGACTCGCCTGGCGCCCATGCTCGACGGTGAGCCGCCCCGGCTCGAACTTCAGGTCACCGACGTGCACGGCATTCCGCAGGCCAACGCGCACATCGTCGCCGACGCCATGTACGACGACTTCTACCCGTCGTTTTCTCACGAGCTGCGGACCGACGAACACGGCATGGCCGTGCTCGAGCTTCACCGGGCCGCGCTCACCGCCGGCGCCGGCCGACGCTTTTTGCACCTCAGCGCCGGTCGCGACTTTCCGCTCGTGGAATCCGCCCTCTCCCTCGACCGCCTAAAGCGGCGCTGAGGCCCTAGGCCGGCTTCTTTGCCAGGGCCATGAGCGCCAGGCCTTCGTAGGCGAGAAACGCGGCCAGGTTGACGGTCATGTCCGCGTGATCCAGAGGCGGCGACACCTCGACGACATCGACGCCCACGACATCAACGCCCGCGAGACCGCGCATGACGGCGAGGGCCTCCCGCGACGATAGCCCCCCGGGCACGGGCGTGCCGGTTCCCGGGGCGAACGACGGGTCGCACGCGTCGACATCGAACGAGATGTACGTGGGTCGGTCGCCGATGGCGTCGCGGATGGTCTTCATGACCGCGCGAATGCCGTCGTCCATGACCGTTTCCATGTCGAAGATGCGCGCGTTGTGCGACTCGGAGAACGCGCCGTCCTCCGGGGTGCTCCACGGCGCTCGCAGGCCGATCTGGTACAGGTGGCCGGCGTCGATCAAGCCTTCACTCAGAGCGTGGCGAAACGGCGTGCCGTGATGAAAGGCGTCGCCCCAGGTCTCGGGGCCGCTCGTGTCCGAGTGCGCGTCGATGTGCACCACGGCCACGGGACCTCGCCTGGCGGTAACCGCGCGCAGCGCCGGCAGCGTAAGGCTGTGGTCGCCGCCGACGAGCACCGGCCGAGCACCGGCCGCAACAACCCGGCCCACTTCGCCCTGAATGATGTTGCGCACCGCCTCTCGATCGAACGGCGGAAACATGATGTTGCCGCCGTCGAGGGTCTTGAGGGTGCCGAAGACATCGATGCGGTGGGTCGGGTGAAACGGCTCGATGAGCGCGCTGACCCGGCGCACGTGAAACGGCGCGAGCTTGGCGCCGGGCTGGTAGGTGACGTTGCCATCGTGGGGAACGCCCATCACGACCGCGTCGGCGCCGGCGTACGCGGTTTCGTCCTGCTTGGCCAGGTCCGCCACGGGGAGCCGGAAAAACTGGCTCTGGCCCATGCGAACGTACTCGAACGCGCTGTGCTGCTTCATCGGGCTGGGAACTTAATCCGCCAGGGCCGGATGGTCGAGCATCGCGGCCATCCGTTCGCGCACGTCGCGGGCGAACTCGTGAGCGGCGCTACCGGGGGTGGGCGACATCGGTTCGCCAAACACCAGCCGGGCCAGGCTGTGCGGCCGGCGCAGGGTGGTCACGTAATGCGGCAGAAAGTAAGCGTCGCCGGTCCACGCCAGCTCGCGCGGAGCAAAGCGCAGGGCCACGGGCACCACCGGAACGCCGGCTCGCTGTGCCACGCCGAAGATTCCCCGATAAAACGGCAGCACGCCGTCGCCAGTGGACGTCGTGCCCTCGGGAAAGTTGAGAACCGAAACGCCCTGCTCGAGCAAACGCAGGGATTGACGCAGCACCCGGGCCCCGGAGTACGGGTCGTCCCGGTTCACGAACATCACCCCTAGGATGCGCCCCCAGGTGCCCACGATCGGCCAGTCCATCACCTCGGCCTTCGACACCGGCGCGCACGGCATGACGCTGCCGAGCACAATCGGATCGATGTAGCTGAGGTGATTGCACACCACGATGCACGGCTTGGTCGGCGGTGCGCCGGTCACCTCGACGCCAAACCCGTGGGCCTGGCACATCTTCGAGAACATCTTCTTGAGCAGGTCGGCGCGCTCGCGAGGCGTGTCGGCGCGCTCGCCGCGCGTCACCTGGTTCACGACGGCAACGCCGGCGGTAGCAAGGCGTGCGCCCGCGCGGATGAATCCGGCTGGCGAGAGTTGTTCGAGCATGGTGGTCAACAATGGTCGTCTGGGCATGGCGGGCATCGGGCGGTTCCGCAACAATCTCGCAACGGCGGGCTACCAGCGGTTCCAGGACACTAACCGAAGACCTGCTGCTGGAGAGCCTCGACCTCGTCGCGCACGAAGCAGCCCTCGATGTGGTCGTTGACCAGCCCCATGGCCTGCATGAACGCGTAGACGGTCGTCGGCCCAACGAACGTCCAGCCGCGCTTCTTCAGATCGGCGGACAGGGCGGTCGACTCGGGGGTCTTCGAAAGCTTCATGAGCTCCGCGCGGGTGAAGCGGCGGGGCCGGCTGTCGGCCGACGGCCGATAGGGCCCGACGTAGTCGAAGATCGAACCCTGCTCGTCGATGAGCTCAACCGCCCGGCACGCGTTGTTGATGGTCGACTCGATCTTTCCGCGGTGGCGAACGATGCCGGCGTCCCCCAACAGCCGCTCGACATCGTCGGCGCCAAAGCGGGCGACCTTGTAGGGGTCGAACCCGGCGAACGCCGCGCGAAAGTTCTCGCGCTTGCGCAAGATGGTCAGCCAGGACAGGCCCGACTGAAACCCCTCGAGACAGAGCTTTTCGAACAGCCGCGCGTCGCTCGTGACCGGGCGGCCCCACTCCGTGTCGTGGTAGTGCGCGTAGTCGGGGGTCGAGGCCCCCCACCAGCAGCGCGACGTGCCGTCGTCTCCGGTCGCGAGCCCCGGAGGCGTGCGTACTTTGAGGCCCATGGCGGGACCCTACAACAAAGCGCGCAGGTCGCGCCCGCGGGTGCGTCGCGCCGAAGCCCCGGCGGCGCTACCGCCTCAGAAGCCGCCGGTGTTCAGGCCGCCGCCGGGCGACAGGGTCGCCCCTCCGACGTCGATTTGCGGCGATCGCAGGCGAATTCGCCCGGCCGCACCACCGCCACCGCCCGCGTTGTCCAGGACGTTGTCGCCGAGCAGCGCGTCGCCGCCCTTGGCTCCCGCCGGATCTTCGTTCGCGCCGCCGTCGCCGCCGTCTGCGCCCTCGCCGTTGCCGTTGCCGCCCGACGCTCGCTCCAGGCTGGGTCGGCCATTGTTGCCGCCGTCGCCCCGGATGTTGACGTTGGCGCCCGCGCCGCCGCCGCCACCGTTGGCGGCGATCACCCCGGCAATGGAGATCGAGGGCGCTTCGATCAGGACCGCGCCGCCGCTGCCGCCACCGCCGCCCGCATCGTCGCCGTCGCCGCCTTGACCGCCACCGCCGCCGACGTTGATGCTCGCGTTGGCGAGAATCTGCACGGCGCCGCGCGCTGAGATTTGCAGCGCGCCGCCACCGCCGCCGCCGACACCGCCTTCGGCATCGACCTCGCGGTCGCCGCCCGCGCCACCGCCGCTGCCGCCCATGAGCGGTACCAGGGTCGGCGAACCGTACGGCAGACCGCCAACAAAGCCCGCACCACCGGCGGCATCGCCGCCCGCGCCGCCGGCCGCCAGGTGCCCGGCGCCACCGCCGCCAACGTCAGCGCCGATGTCGGCCGGGCCGGTGCCCTTGCCGCCGCCGGGGCCCAGCCCGTCGGGCGCCACCAGAGAGCCGCCCGCAAAGCCGCCCGGACCGGGGTTGGCATCGCCGTCGTAGCCGCCGTTCGCATCGACATCGGCGTCGATGCTGACGGTGCCGGACGCGGCCAGTACGAGGGCGGCCGAGCCCACCACGCGCACCTCGACATCGTCGCCAATGGTGATGTCGGTTGCCGAGAACACGCCCAGGTTGGGCGCGCCGTCGGGCTGCGCGACGACCGTAAACACCACGCCCGCCGGCCGGAGGTCATTGCCCGTGTCGCGGTCGACGATCGTGCCGCGGTCGGTGTCGATGCGAACGTTCAGATCCGGGGTATTGAGAACCAGCGCCGCGGTCCCGGCGTCGACCAGGTCGTCGGGAATGTTCGAGGCTACGAACTCGTTCGGGTCCGGCGGATCGCCGTCGCCGTCGCCGTCGCCGTCGCCATCGCCGTCGCCATCGCCGGTCGTGTCTTCGTCGCCGTCGCCGCCGGTCGTTGTGTCGCCGTCGCCGTCGCCATCGCCGGGCTGAAGGCCTTCAGCAATGCACATGAGATCGACGCACGAATAGCCATCCGGGCACGACTGGCCGTCGCCACAGCGAAACTCGGTATTGGCGTAGTCGCCGCTTACGCAAGCTGCGACGGCGAACGCCAGCAGCGCGAAAGCGGCGGCAACGACGAGGTTAGAACGACCAGGCGAACGCAACACTGGCTCCTCCTCGAGTCGGCGCAACCAGTGCGGCCGCGCGCTTGGGCTCGTCATCGTCATTGCGCAACGCCATCACAACGGCCACGCCCGCCGTGATTGCGGCGGCACCGAGGGTCACGCCCGCGACGATGCTGCGCCGCTGACCGCGCTGCTCAATGGCCTGGGTCTCGGCGAAATCGAAGCTCGCGCTGTCGGCGACGCGCCGATCGAGCTCCGCCTGGTCGTTGAGGGCACCGAGCGCAAAGTAGGTACCGGTCGCGGCCAGAGCCAGACTGGTTCCGCCCCAGACGTACCAGCGCTGGTGAAACGGCGACGACCGATCGTCCCCGGGTTCGGCGACCGGGGTCGGCGCCGTCGCGACCGGGGTCCCCCGCATCGCCACCGGCGGAGGTCCGCTTCGCCCTTTCACCGACGAAGGCGCGACGGGCTTGCGGGCGCGAGTGCGGCAGCTCCGACTCACGCGGTTGCCAAATCGATCCACCGCCCACATGACCACCGGCGACTTGCTGGTCAGGTCGCGCAGCACGAACCGATCGCTGCCCTCGAGGGCAACGCGCTCTACGTCACCGCTGCGCTGCACCTCGGCGTGGGCGCCGAAGACCAGGCCGGCCGGATCGTTGCCGGTCACGAGCACCGTGGTTCCAGCAGAACGCCCCGGTTCGCACGAAATCTCGAGGCCGCCGTGTTCGTCGACGAACTCGCGAGCCCGAGCAAACGGGTCGGTAATCTTGGGCGCCAGTCCCGAGGGCAGCTTGAGCTCCGTCTCGACCGTGAGCGCCTGCACGAAGAAATCGAACGCGTTTTGGTCCTCACCGAAGGCTCCGGCCACGACGCCCGACCACAGGTAGATCTCGGCGAGCTGCGACGGCCCGTTGTCGCCGGTGCGCGACGCGCGCCCCAGCGCAACCCGCGCCCGCTGGTACTCGAGGTTTTCGATGGCCTCGCGCGCTTCCGCCACGTGCGGATTGGTCTGCGCGCGCGCCTCGGGGACGGCGAGTGTGCCGCTCAAGGCGACGAAAAAAGCGATGGTGTGGCGAAGAGTTGGCACGGCGGTGACTTGGCGGAGGGTCGACGGAACGGGGCGGATTTAGTCGAAGGTCATGCGCCGGCGAACGGTGTCGCCGGCTCCAACCTCGATGGAAAACGTCTTGCTGGTGCCGTCGGCGGTCACCGCGCGCACGCGGCGGCGGCCGGACGGGATGGCTACGCGCACCAGGGGGGTGTCGCCGATGCGCTTGCCGTCGACGAACACCGTGGCGTAGGGGGTGGCGTCGATGGTGAGGTAAGCCGTCGCGCCTTCGTCGGATGCGGCTCGATCGTCCACCCCATCGATCTCGACGATTTCATCGTCGTCGTCGGACCGTTGGTCTGCGTCATCCGAGCGTCGGCTCGGTGCGGTTCGCTCGCGCCGGGTGCGGCGCTCGCGGGTCGACCGGTCGCGCTCGCGGGCCGGTCGCTCGCCGGCGGTGTCGCTGGAGCGGTCGGTCGAAGCGTCGTCTTCGTCTGCATCATCTAGCTCGAGGACGGCGGGGGCCTCGACCGCCTCGGCCGCCGTCTCGTCGTCGTCGCCGGCGTGCCCGCGCTCGGCCGCCGTCTCGTCGTCGTCGCCGGCGTGCCCGCGCTCGGCCGCCGCACCGCTGTCGTCGTCGGCCGCGGCGTCCTCGACCGGAGCCGCGAGGCGCACGGCTTCAACCGCCTCCGACTCGCTGTCGCCCGCTTCGGCGACGGGTTCGGCGGTCGCCCCATCCGTGGGCGCGACGTCGGGCCGAGAACCGTTGTCGATCGAGTCGACGACCACCGCCGCCGACGGCATCGCGCTCAATCGGTCCGGCGCCGACGGCCCGGGAGCCTCGGCCAAGAGCGCATCGTCCAAGAGCGCATCGTCCGCGTCCGGCATCGACGGGCCCAGGCCCGCGGCGTAGCGGAACGCGAACACGGCCACGAACGCCACTCCGAAACCAAGGAGCGCCGCCGGGACCAGCGACCACCAGTGCCCGGAGCGCCGACGTCGCGTTGCCGGCGGCTGCGCCGCGGCCGGCGCAGGCGGGGTCGGCACGGCCCAGGACGCGGGCAGCGCGGGGGGCCGCGCGGCCGGCGCCGATGCGCCAAAGTCGCGGGGCACGTCGGTCCCCAAGGCGACCCGCGGCCGCGGCGTCTGCCCTTCGGCGGGCGGCTTCAGCGGAAGGCGCGCGACGATTCCCTGCTTCGCGGGGGTCCGGAAGCGCGGGTCCAGCGCTGGAGGAAACGCGGGGGACTTGCGGCTGCTCATCGGGGTCGTTGGGTGTAGGGAAAAGTGTTCGAAACGTAACGTCAGCTACAAGGTTTGCGATAATAGTGCCAAATTACAGTTTGCCTGAGATCAGGGCCTTAGTTGCTGCTCCCGCGTACACCATCCGGGCGACCGGTCAGTCGAATCCCCGATTGGTGGGTCAACGCCCCGATCTCGATAGGGTGTGCGAAGGTGTGCGACATGACAGCGCCTTTGCACTTGGTGCGCACCGCCTTGATCATTTTGTGCAGCATCAGTTCCCTCGGGCTCTGGGGATGCAACGCGCACGCCCAGCCCGCCCAGGACCGCCGGGGCCGCGACCGGCTCGAGGCCGACGCGACGAAGCAGATTCGCGAGTTCACCACCGAGCCGGCGTTCTCGACTCCCTGGGTCGACCACCTGCCGGAGTCGCCCTCGGTTCCCTCGCCGCCCGACTACCTCGGCTACGTGGTCGGGTCGCCGAATCGGCTGACGCCGCCCGACCGCATCAACGCCTACTTTCGCGAGCTCGCCCGCACGTCGCCACGCGTCCAGGTGTTCTCGCTGGGCAAGTCCCACGGCGGGCGCGAAATGATCGTCGCGGCCATCGCCGAGCCGCGACTGTTGCGCCAGCTCGATCGCGTCAAGCGACTCAACAAAGAGCTCGCCGATCCGCGCGTCACCACCGAGGCCCGCGCGCGCGAAATCGCCGCCTCGATCCCGCCGATTTACTACATCACCGCCGGGCTTCATTCCCCCGAGACCGGCCCCCCCGAGATGTCCATGGAGCTCGCCTACCGATTGGCGGTCAGCGAGCAGCAGCACATTCAGTCCATTCGCCAGGGCGTGATCACCCTCATCACTCCTGTGCTCGAGATGGACGGGCGCGCGCGCATGGTCGACTGGTTCAACCGCCATCTCACCGAGGTCAAAGACCTTCGCGACATGCCGCCCAAGATGGCGCCCTATTGGGGGAACTACACGGCCCACGACAACAACCGGGACGGCCTGCAGCAAAGCCAGCCGCTAACCCGCAACTACACCAACGCGTACTACGACTACCTGCCGGTCATTAGCCTCGACCTGCACGAGTCGGTGCCGCTGCTGTACGTGTCGACGGGAACCGGGCCCTACAATGAGGCCGTCGACCCGATCACGGTGACCGAGTGGCAGCTGTTGGCCAGCTACGAAGTTTCCGAGGCGACCAAGCTCGGCTTGCGCGGCGTCTGGACCTGGGGCTTTTACACCGGCTGGTATCCGGGCTATCTGCTCTGGGTCACGAACAACCACAACGCCGTCGGCCGCTTCTACGAGACCTTCGGCAACGGCCACCCGGGCACGTTCGAGCGCGAGCTCAAGAACTCGAAGTTTGCAGACCGCCGCACGAACAGCCGCCAGTGGTACCGCCCGTGGCCGCCAGAAAAGCGCGTGAAGTGGAGCCTTCGCAACAACACGAACTACATGCAGACGGCCACCCTGGCATCCCTGCAGCTGGCGGCCAAACACGGCGAGCAGTTCCTCTTCAACTTCTGGAAAAAGAACAAGAACGCCATCGACAAGGGCAAGCGCGAAGCTCCGCACGCCCTCGTCATTCCGGCGAAGCAGCGCGACCGCGATCGCCTGCACGAGACTCTTCGCCTGCTCGATCGCCATCGCATCGAAGTTCATCGAGCCCCGGCGGCGGCCACGGTCGGCGACACCGACATCGCCGCCGGCGACTACGTGATCCGCCTCGACCAGCCGTATCGCAACCTGGCGCGCACGCTGCTACTCGCGCAGAAATTCCCGAAGACAGCGCAGCACACGCCGTACGATGACGTGGCGTGGAGCCTCGATCTCCACCTGGGTATCGACGTGGAAACCGTCGACGACCCGTCGATCCTGACCCGCGCGTTCGAGCGAGTCACCGGCGTGCCCGAACTTCCCGGCAGCGTCTCCGAGGGGACGCGCTTCATCGTCGACCACCGCGGCCAGGCGCCCCTGGCCGGGTTTGCCTTTGCGCTTCGCGCCGGCGGCGCGCAAGTTCGGGCGCTGGCCGAAGACTGGGACCGGCACCCGGCGGGTTCACTGATCATCGAGGGCATCTCGGCAAGCGACCTCGAGCCCCTGGCCCGCAAGCACCGTCTGGACGCGAACGCCCTGGCCGGCGAGCCATCGGCGCGCACCATCGAGGTCGACGTGCCGCGCGTCGCGGTGTTTCACACCTGGCGCTACACCCAGGACTCCGGGTGGCTGCGCTACACCCTCGAGCAGCTCGAGGTACCGTTCACTCTCATCGACAAGGACGACCTTCGCGCCGGCAAACTGCGCGACGCCTACGACGTCATCCTGGTGCCGAGTCAGGGCTGGCTGGATTTTCAGGGCATCGTGCACGGCATCGATCGGCGCTGGGGCCCGCTCGCCTACACGAACACGCCTGAGTATCCGTCCCACGGGGTCATCGACTCGTCGCCGGACATCACGGGCGGCATGGGCTTCGAGGGGCTCGCCCATCTGCAAAGGTTCGTCGAGGGCGGTGGCGTGCTCGTGGGCCTGGGCTCCGGTGGCCTGCTCGCGTCGGACAGCGGCCTGGCCCGTCGGGTTTCCACGGCGCGTGCCCAGACTCCTGGCTCTCACGTGACGACGCGCGTGTTGCGCCCAGAGCATCCGCTTGCCTGGGGCTACGACCCGATCACCCACGTGTTCCGAGGCAACCTGCCGGTGTACGACGTGCGCGAGTTCGATCGCGGCATGGCCGTGATGCAGTTCGGGGTAAAGACCTGGCGCCAGGCCGAAAAAGAGGCCGACCGCAAGGCGGACATACCGGTCGACTCGCCGAAGCCGAGCGACGACGACAAGGCGGGGAGCGACGGCCCGACCGACGCCGCAAAGCCAGCCGGTGATAGCGCCGCCGACCGCGCCATCGCCAAAGCGAAGGACAAGCTCTCACAGCCCCTGGAGCTGTCCGGAGTCGTCAAGAAAGCCGCCGCACTGTCGCGCAAGCCCGCGCTGCTCGATGTCCCGGTGGGGCGCGGTCGGGTCATCCTGTTTTCCTGGAACCCGATGCACCGCCACCAAAACCGGCACGACTTCGCCTTCGTCGGCAACGCGCTGCTGTTCTTCAACGATTTGCCGGAAACACCCACCATCGAGGAAGTCAAGGCGCGCGACAAGTAGGACGAGCTCCCGCCCGACGAGGTGGCAGCGGCCGGCAAGACCCGAGTCTTTGCGGCCGCGGCAGCTCCCTCGCATTGCAATCGGCCGCGGCGCCGCATAGCGTCTTGCCATGACCACCGGACGATGGATCTTTTCGCTCGTGCTCTGCTGCGTCGCGGCGTGCGGCGACTCGGACTCGGGCTCAGGCTCCGAGCTCGCGTGCCCCCAGTCGGCGCCGTGCGTTCAGGCCGAGCTCGGCGCTACGGCGAACGACGGTGGTTCCTCGTACCTCGACAGCGTCGTGTGCGTTCTCGAGGCGCTGCGCGACCGCACGGCCGGAGACTCGTTCCAGCTAGAAGCCGGCGTCGGTCTGGATGGGGATGCGCCCGTGCGCGAGAACTTCGTCGTCCGCTCGGACGGCTCCGTCGTTCGTCAGAGCACGTCGGGGGGGACCCAGGGCACCCCGACCGAACGCAGCGACATCGAGGTATGCACGCTTCGCGACGCGCAGTATTTCAGCGATTGTCTCGACACTCCGTCGCTCGATTGCCTGGACACCGACCAGTGGTTCAGCGCGTGCGCCGTCGATAACGGCGCGGCGTGCGACAGCTGACCGGCCGCCAGCGAGGACAGGCCGCCTGTGTCGGCGGCTACTCGATCGCCAGGACCCGGCCCTTGTGGGTCGAGACGATCACCACACCACCCGGCGCGACCGCCGGCGACGCGTACATCGGTGCCCCGGCGTCGATAGACTTCGAGTCGGTGCCATCGAGGGCGTGGCTGTGGACCCGCGCGTCGTGGGCGCCGTGCACGACGCGGTCACCGACCACGGTGGGCGACGACGCCAGATCGTCTCCGACCCGCAGCGACCACCTCTGTACGCCGTCGGCCAGCGCGACGGCGCGCAGAAAACCGCCGTCGTCGCCGTAGACGGCAATGTCGCCGACGATGGCCGGAGTGGAAACCACCCAGTTCGCGTTGCGGCTGGTCCACAGCGACGCGCCATCGTCCAGGGAAAACGCGTGCAGGCCATCGTCGTTCGAGCCGATGAGAACGCGATCTCCCGCGATCGTCGGCGAGCCGTCGTTGTGGGCGCCCGGCGACGTTTCGGCGCGCCAGCGCGACGCGCCGGTGTCGGCGTCGAATGCGTACACGCCGCCCGCGCGATCGCCCACGACCACGAGGCCGCGCGCCCGGTCGTAGGCCGGCGCGGTGAACGACTTCGCCTGCAGGGGCGCGCGCCAGACGACGTCGCCGGTGGCCGCCGTGATCGCGAGCAGCTCGCGGCCGCTCGTCACAAACACGCGACCGGCGACCGCGGTGACCGCGGAAAACGACGCCGATGGTGCGTCGATGGTCCATTTGGGTCGCAGCGTTCGCACGTCGAGGGCGGCGATCTTCTGATCGCGGCTGGCCACGATGAGATAGCGATCCGCTTGCGCCGGCGACGACCAGACTCCGCCGCCCAACCGCCGGCGCACGATGGAGGCACCGGTTTCGAGGTCCAGCAACGTCACGAGCCCGTCCCGCGTCGCGATGAACACCTGACCGAGGCCCGTCACCACCGCCGAGGCATCGACCCGCTCGCCGAGGTCGACCTTCCAGCGCAAACGCCAGCGCATGGTCGCGTTGGAGGCGGCCACCCCCGCGTGATCGGGCGCGCCGCGAAACATGGGCCACGGCGCCTTGGGCACCGGCGGCTCCGGTCGGGGCGTACCCGCACACCCACCGGCGACCGCGAGGGCGCCCGCGAGAACCGCGACGACCGCCATGCCAGCCCAGGAGGTCGCGCGCCGACCTTGCTCCATCATGCGAGCCGGCCGGTGGCCACGTAGCGCAGCACGCCCACGACTTGCTCCGGGGTTTCGGCCACGGCCAGGGCCGCCCCGTCCACTTCCTTGAGGGCGTGACCGAGGTCGGGCGGGTGCAAGACGACGACGGGCTTGCCGAGCGCCGCGGCGAAACCGGCGTCGAACGCCGCGTTCCACTGCCGGTACTTGTCGCCGAAGCGAACCACGACCACGTCTGCGTCGCCGATCAGGGTCCGCGTCCGAATCGCGTTGAGCTGGGCCCCTTTGCGGTCCTTCCACAGCGGGTTCGGCTCCTCCCCCAGCAGGGTGACGCCGCAATCGTCGCTGGTCGCGTGGTCGGTGACCGGCGCCGAAAGCTCGATCGGAAGGTCGTGAGCGCGCACCCCCGCCTCGATGCGCTCGCGCCAATCGGAGTGAATCTCGCCAGATAGGTAGACCTTCCAGGTTTTCGGCATGGCTCGGATGTAGCAGCCGGCAACCGCGAAATCCAGGCGCGGAGAAATTGACTATCCTGCCGTAGCTATTAGTCTTTTGGGATCTATGGCCGTACCAGCCGACACCATCTTCGTCGTCTCGGGGCTTCCCCGATCCGGCACGTCGATGCTCATGCGCATGCTCGAGGCCGGCGGCCTGCCGAGCGTCACCGACGGTGAGCGCTCCGCCGACGAGGACAACCCGCGCGGCTACTACGAACTCGAGGCGGTCAAGCGCACCGACAAGAACGACGGATGGCTCGACGGCGCCGGCGGCCGAGCGGTCAAGGTGATCTCGCAGCTGCTCGCGAACCTGCCCGACAGCCGCTCCTACAAGGTGGTCTTCATTCGCCGCAATCTCGACGAGATTCTCGCGTCGCAAAAGAAGATGCTGGCGCGCCGCGGCGAGTCGAACGACAGCACCGACGACGAAATGAAAGAGATGTTCGTCAAGCACGTCGACGAAGTCGAGGCGTGGTTGCAAAACGCCGCCCACATGGACGTGCTGTACGTCAGCTACAACCGCATCATGGCGGACCCCGCGCCCCAGGCGGCGCGCATCAATCGCTTCTTCGGCGGCTTTCTCGACGAGGACTCCATGCGCGCCGTCGTCGAACCGGACCTGTATCGCAACCGAGCCCAGGGATAGCCATGGCCAACACCGAAGCAGTTTGTTCGGGTCGAAAGCTTGCGCTCGCAGCCGCCGCGCTGGCGTCTGTTGGCCTGGCGGCTGGCGGCTGCGGCGAGGCCGGCGCCTCTCGGGCCAAGGTCGACAAGTCGAAGCGCATGGTGGTGCTCGGTGTCGATGGCATGGACCCGGTCCTGCTGCGCGACTACATGGACCGCGGCTGGATGCCCAATCTCAAGAAGCTGGCCGAGCGTGGCGCCTTCATACCGCTGGGTACCGCCAACCCGCCCCAGAGCCCGGTCGCCTGGTCCCACTTCATCATCGGTGCCGACTCGGCCACCCACGGCATCTACGATTTCGTCCACCGGGACCTCCACACCATGGGGCCGTATCTGTCCACCTCCAAGACCACGGGGCCGGACAACTACATCGACCTTTTCGGCAAACGCATCGCGCTGCCCTGGGGTGACGAGGGCGGCACCGAGCTTCGGCGAATGGGCACGCCGTTTTGGGAGCTGCTGGGCAACGCCGGAGTTCCCACGATCATCAACCAGGTGCCGGCCAACTACCCGCCGGAGCCCGCCCCCCACCACGAGGCCATTTCCGGCATGGGCACCCCGGACGTGATGGCGAGCTACGGTACCTTTCAGGTACTTACCGACGACCCGGCGTGGCAAGACAAGAAAGTCTCGGCAGGCATCATTCACACGCTGGACTTCGGCGGCAAACAGGTGGCCACCGCGTCGCTCGAAGGACCGATGCATCCCATGGACGTCGAGCCTGCGCCGCTGCGCCTCGAGACCAAAATCAAGGTCGACGCCCACAGTCGCCTGGCCCTCATTGAGCTCGGCGACGCCCGGGTCATGCTCATGCCCGGCGAGTGGAGCGAGTGGGTTCCGATCAGCTTCGACGGCGGCGCCATGGTCGGCGGCCTGCCGGGCATGGTGCGCATCTACGTCAAGTCGCTCAAGCCCCACGTGCTGATCTACGTCAGCCCGATCAACATCGACCCGCTCGACCCGCTGCAGACCATCTCGACTCCCGAGACCTACGGCGTGGACATGGCCTACACGGCCGGCCGCTGGTTCACCCAGGGCATGCCGGAGGAGTCCAAAGCCCTCAACGGCGACGTGCTGTCCGACGCCGAGTACCTGGCGCACGCGGACATCATTCACAAGGAGCGGATTCGCATGCTCGACTACGAGCTCGAGCGCTTCGATGGCGGTTTGCTGTTCTTTTACTTCTCCACCATCGATCAGGTCGGCCACATGTTCTTCCGCACGCTGGCCCCCGACGCCGCTCCGGCCGACAAGGCCCAGGCCGACGTAATCCCGCAACTGTATCGAGACATGGACGAGGTGATCGGCAGCGTCATCGAACGCGTCGGCCCGGACACTCCCGTGATGATCATGAGCGACCACGGGTTCTCGCCGTACACGACCAAGGTGCATCTGAATACGTGGCTCGCCGAGCGCGGATACCTCGCCCTGCGCGAAGACGGCAGCCGGGGTCAGGGCGCTCTGGGCCACATCGATTGGTCGCAGACCCAGGCGTACGCTCTCGGTCTCAATCAAGTGTTCTTCAACGTCCGGGGGCGCGAGCCCGAGGGCGTGGTGGACCCGGCGGAGGTCCCGGTCCTCGCCCAGCGCCTGTCGCGCGAGCTCACCACCTGGCTCGACCCGTCGACCGGCCAGAAGGTCGTGACCCGGGTGTTTCCCGTCGAAGAGGGCGAATACCCCGACCGAATGCCCGACCTGCTCATCGGCTACAACCGCACGTACCGCAGCTCGGACCGGTCGGCCCGCGGCGAAGTCGGTGGCGAGACCCTGTCGCCCAACACCGACAAGTGGAGCGGTGACCACTGCATGGATCCGGTGCACGTCCCCGGCGTGCTGCTCACCACCTTCCCGATCAACCGGGAGCAGGCATCGCTGCTCGATCTGGCCCCGACCATCTTGAAGCACTTCGGCGTCGCTCAAGGCGGGGACTTTCAGGGCAAGCCGCTCATCGACTAGACGTCGTCCCCCCGATGGGTAACACCTCCAACGGCCACGGCCGCTAGCTCGGCCACACCTCGTGCGCGTTCTCTACATCGACATCGACTCGCAGCGGCCGGACCATCTCGGTTGCTACGGCTACCACCGGCAAACCAGCCCGAACATCGACCGCATCGCGGCGCGAGGGCTGCGGTTCGACAACGTCTACGTAAGCGACGCCCCTTGCTTGCCGAGCCGAAGCGCGCTGTTCTCGGGGCGCTTCGGCACCCACACCGGCGTGATCAATCACGGCGGCGCGGCGGCAGACCCGTTCATCGACGGCCCGGGGCGCGGCTTTTCGTCCATCCTCGGTCGCACGAGCTGGGCGCGCGCGCTCAAAAACGCCGGCCTGCACACCGCGACCGTAAGCCCCTTTGGCGAGCGCCACTCGGCGTGGCACTTCTACGCCAACTTTCACGAGGTCCACAACCCGGGCAGGCGGGGCCTCGAAAGCGCCGAAGAGATCGCGCCCATCGCCCTCGACTGGCTCGAGCGCCGTGGCCGCGACGACAACTGGTTTCTGCACGTCAATCTGTGGGACCCGCACACGCCGTACCGCGCCCCTGCGTCCGTTGGCGATCCGTTTGCCGATTCACCGCTGCCCGGCTGGCTCACCGAGGACGTGCGCGCCCAACACTGGGCTATGTGCGGACCGCATTCCGCGCAGGAACCCATCGGCTTCGGCCCCATCGGCGACGACTACAAGCGCAAGTATCCGAGACAGCCCTACGTCATTGACTCAATGGACGCCGTGCGCCGCATGTTCGACGGCTACGACACCGGCGTGCTCTACGCCGATCGGTGGGTGGGCGAAATGCTCGCCGCTCTCGAGCGGCTGGGAATCGCCGACGACACGGCCATCTTGGTGAGCGCCGACCACGGCGAGAACCTCGGCGAGCTCAACGTCTACGGCGATCACCAAACCGCCGATCAGCACACGACGCGAGTTCCCCTGGTCCTGCACTGGCCCGGGGTGACGGAGGCATTCGCCGGGCAAAGTCGCGACGCTTTGCACTACCAGTTCGACGTCGCCGCCTCGCTCATCGAATTGCTCGGGGCAAGCGTGCCCGACAACTGGGATGGCGTTTCGTTTGCGGACGCGTTGCGCTCCGGGGCCGATGCGGGCCGCGACCATCTCGTCGTGACCCAGGGCGCGTGGACCTGCCAGCGGGGCGTTCGCTTCCGTCGCGGTGACCGCGAGCTGCTCTACATCCACACGCGGCACGACGGCTACCACGGCTACCCGGACGACATGCTGTTCGACCTGCTCGACGATCCGCACGAACAGTCGAATCTCGCGGACAGCGAGCCCGGCCTGGCGACCGCCGGCCGGAGCCTACTGGACGAGTGGCACCAAGCGACGATGCGCTCCGCGACTCATCCAGTCGACCCAATGGACACGGTACTGGCCGAAGGCGGCCCCAAACACACGCGCGGCGAGCTCCCGGACTATCTCGTTCGACTGCGTGCGACCAACCGCGGCCATTGGGCCGACTTTCTCGAGGCGCGCGAAAGCACCTCGTAGAGACGAAGGCGCGAAGCCCTCGTTCACATGGAGTTGTTGAGCGAACGCGCGGCGCCCTTGACGGCCACCGGCAGCGGCGTCGGAGTGGCCGCGAACCGCAGTCGCGGAACGTGCTTGCCGCGACGACGCCTTGGCTCGAGGGCCTCGTACGCTTTGCACACGCCGTCCCACAGGTCGATGCGCGCGCGAAGCGCCCGCTTGGCCGCTCGCCCCGCTTCGCGCCAGGCGCGCTGATTGCGCCCGGCCAGGTTGGCCAGAGCTGCCTGCGCGATCGGGCCATGCTCGTCGCCATCGAGTTCGATGTGACGCTTGAGGTAGTACGTGAAGTGCGGAACCGACGTTTCGGCCCCGTCCCAAAGCGGCAGGAGCCGCTCGAACATGTCGGGGATCAGGTCTTCACGACCGAAGAGAAACGACGACATCACGCCAGTCGCGGGCGCGCACTGCGCGCACGTGATGTTCTCCTTGACGAACTTCCGAACGAAGCGCGGCACTTCGGCGTGGGCCAGAGCGGTCTCGAGCGTTTCGCCATCCGTGAGTTCGCCCATGAAGTGACGAAACTGCAGCGTCGACGCGCCAACCTCTTCCATCGCGTCCAGGTACATCTCCAGGTGACTCTTCGGCGTGCCGTCGAGAGCGCGGTCGCTCTCTTCTGTGAGAATCACCTCGTTGGCGAAGCGGGCGAGCATCGGCTCCGCCGGAGGCATCCAGGGCAACTCGGTCGTCGTGAACTCACGCTGCAGACGCTTGGCCAGCGACATGAAGTCCCAAACAGCGAACACGTGCACGCTCATGAACGCGCGAAGCCGTTCGACGCTGTCGGTCTCGGTGTAGATTGGGTGATCGAGCAAGCGTTGACGAAGTCCTTCGACGTCGTTACGCAGGCCCTGGTAGTCCGTATACTGCCGGGAAAAGAACACGTTGCCTCCTAGAGTTCTAGTTCAAAGCCACACGCATCGTGGCCAAAGCCGCCCATGCACGTAATCTCTTTCGCGCGCACGCGCTTTTTGGTTACGTCCTCGACCACGCCTGCGATCAAACCGCCTTCGAAGTGACAAAGCGGTCGCCCGACGGGGGCCATTCCTGCACAAGTAACGCACTCGTGCACGTCCACCTGAATACGCGACTCGGTCATCACCGGGACCTTGATGACGCCGATCTTGAGCGCGGCACACAGCTCGAGAAAATCGTCGAGCTTCTTGATGCCGAGTGACCGGCCGAGCTTGCGGCCCGCGACGTAAGCAGTACCGGCAGCACCACGCCCGATGATGTCTTCGAGAGCAACGAGCCGCAAAAGCCGGTACAGGGCGACCCCCGCGTTGTCGCCGAGGGTCGGGCGAACGATGTGCAACGCGTCCTGAACCTGGACTCTCTGGTGCGATTGGATGCTTGGTTTCGTCTGGGCCAAAGGCTCACCTCCTGATCCACGACTAACACCTCGAACCCGATCTGTCACCGGTACTCTTTTCGTTCACAGAAGGCGCGCACGCGCGATTGTGCGTGTGCTTTCGAAGTCGGCCGACGTCGGTTCGAATCGTGTTGCGTCTTGCAATGAGAGACGCACGCGACCTGTTTTGTAGGAGCGATTTCAATCGACACTAAGAGAGGTCGATTTCGTTGGGTCGGTTGCTTTCGAGCATTCGGTTGATCACGGAAGGGGCGGAGCCTAGTTTGGTCACAAGACGATGGGGGCCTCTTCGTTGCAACCTGGTTCGCTATTCGGCCGCTACCGAATTCTCGGGCGGATCGCGAGCGGTGGTATGGGCGAGGTCTGGTTGGCGACGGCCAGCGGCCCCAGTGGCTTCTCCAAGAAGCTCGTCCTCAAGACCATTCTTCCGAATCTGGCCGTGCACCGCGACTACGTGCAAATGCTGGTCGACGAGGCGTCGGTGTGTGCGGAGATGGCCCACCCCAACCTCGTCAAGGTGTTCGACTTCGGATGCGTCGGGCGCACGTACTTCATCGCCATGGAGTACCTCCCGGGGCGAACCCTGGCGCAGCTAATGCAGCGGGTTATCGCCGACCACGAGAGCCGCGTGCCGGCGTGGCTGGCGGCTTCGCTGATCGCCCAGTGTTGTGACGGACTGCAATACGCTCACGACTTCGCTGACGAAGAAGGAACGCCGCTCGGTCTCGTTCACCGCGACATCAGCCCCAGCAACGTGATGGTGTGCTTCACCGGCAATGCGGCAATCCTCGACTTCGGCGTTGCCGCAACGCAGATCCGAATGGCGTCCGAGGACCGCACGGTCCTCAAGGGCAAGTACGCCTACATGGCCCCCGAGCGCATTCGAGGCGAGGTCGATGACCGGCGCGGCGACATCTTTGCTCTGGGCGTCGTCATGTACCAGATGCTCACGGCCCAGCGGCCGTTTCAGGGCGACTCGGACCTCGAGCTCTTCGAGGATATCTGCGCCGCCAACCCGCCCCGACCGCGCCAACTCGCACCCTGGCTTCCGGATCGCATCGAAGAGATCCTCATGCGCGCCATCGCAGGCGATGCGGACAAGCGCTACCAGCAGGCACGCCAGCTCGCCGACGACTTGCGATCGTTTTTGCGCGACAGCAGCCAGGACCACGCGCCCCACGACGTGTCCATGTTCGTCGCCAGCCATTTCTCCGACGCCTCGGATCTGCCGGCGTCCATGCGGCCGGGTCTGCGAACCGAGCCGAGTGCCCCCCGTCACGCCGAAGACCTCGACGAGCTTCTGGTCGACGTTCCCGCACCTGGAGTTCTCAGCACCGACGAGCCCTCGGTCGAAGTATCCATCGAGGCCGGGTCCCCCGAGCCCGTCGCTTCCGAGGAATCGGAACCGATCGACATCTTCACCACCCATTCTCGGCGGCTGCGCGAAACCAGCGAACCGTTCGCGCACGGCAGTTCGTCCAGCCCGAAACCCATTGTCGATACCGAGCCCGCCTTCTTCGGGGCTCGGCTGGCGCCTCGCACATCTGAGTGGTGGGGCGGCCAGAAATCCGAAGAGCCCCGACCTAGAGCACGAACAACGGAGGATTCATGAGCACCAACCTGGCCAGAACCGTCGGTGAACAGCTACGAGGCTTGCGCACGAGCACGCCGGAGATTGTCGGTGCCGTCGTCGTCACCATGGACGGCTTCGTCGTGTCGTCGGTCGTCCCGGCGGAGGTAGACGACGAGCTGATCGGCGGTATGTCGGCCGCACTTCTCGGCGTGGGTGAACGCATCGCCCACGACCTGATGCGAGCGCAGATGGAGCAAACGTACATTCGATCCCCGAAGGGCTACGTGATCATCAACGCGATCTCCGACGACTCGGCGCTCGTGCTGCTCGTTACGCGCGAAGCCAAGCTCGGCCTCATCTTTCTCGAGATCAAGCGAGCCGTCGGCGAGCTGGAGCGCCTGATCTAACCGCCATGGTGGTCCCCGGAAACACGCTCGCCCTGTCCCTGAGCCTGGGGTTGGGCCTGAGCACGCTGTTTGCCATCAACGTCGTCGTCGGCCCCAGCGTGTACGGCGAACCGTCGGCCGCCGACGAAGCGCCGCTTCGACTCGCACTGGCGACGCCAGGTTCCAGCGTGCGCGCCGATCCGAAACCGTCCGCGCGGCGAGTGGTCCTGCTCGACGCGCCCGAGACGAACCAGCCGCGGACGGACGCCCCCTCGGCGGCCCCTACCGCAGAGGCGCTCGCCATCGGGAGCGAGCCGGGTACCGCGGACGCGCTGCTGGCCGCCAACGACGTCGCCGAAGGCGAGACCGACGGTTTCGAGGGTGACAGGTTCGAGGGCGACGAAATCGGGGCCGAAGCCGAGATAGACCAGACCGAAACCGACGACATCCAGACGGATCTCGCAGCCGACGACGTGGTCGACGAGCTAGACGAGCTCGTCGAGCTCGACGGGCCAGACGAAGAACCTGCGCCCTTGCCCGGCCAGGTCGAGGTCTACTTTGCCCGCGAGCGAGCGACGCTAGGACCGCGTTCGCGGCGGCGACTCGACCGAGTTGCCGCGCGCCTCCTCGGCGACGCGGACCTCGCCCTCGAAGTCCGCGGCCACACCGACGGGCGAGGCGACAGCGGCTACAACTACCGACTCAGCGAGCGACGGGCGCGACGAGTAGCTGGCTACCTGCGCGACCGCGGCGTCGACGGCGACCGACTCGAAGTCGTGAGTCTCGGCGCCACCGACCCGGCGGTCCCCGGGAACACCGAAAGCGCCTGGCGCAAGAACCGCCGAGTCGAGCTCGTCTGGAGGAGCCAATGAGTCCGCTGCACACACTCTGGGCCCTGTCGGCCGTCGGCGCCCTGTCGTTCTTTGCGGCCGGTTTCCTGTTCGCACGCCGGTCGCGAGCCGGGGCATCCGCCCAACGGCCGCTCGGAGCGCCGACGCTGCCGCGCGCCCAAACCGCGCGCATCCCCGGTCGCAAAGCCCACAAGCGGGCCCACACCGAGGCCGACCTGCACCAGGTGCTCAACTCAGTGGCGTCCCTGCCGGGTATGAAAGCGGCCGTGCTGGCCGATGAACTGGGGTTGCCGATTGCGGCGCTTGGCGACCACGCCGAACCGCTCGCCGCCTTCGCCGGGTTCGTCGATAGCGTTGCGGAGAAGTCGAGGACCTACCTGCCGCTGAGCCGGGTGCACCGAATCACCATCGAAGACGACGACCGCACGACCATCACGGCCCACCCGACGCCATTGGGCGAGGGAAGCATTGCCATCGTTACGCTGACGACCGGCGACCCTCCCAACGAAGACACCATGGACCGCGTGCTGGCCTCGGCATCGAGGACCTTCGGGAACGAGACGCGACGCCGCGAAGCCAGCTAGCGTTCTCTAGCCCGCGAAGCCCGGCCAGTCGCTCACGGGAACCGTCGAGTCGACCAGGTGCATGCCCGCCTCGGCGTAGCGCTGGAGCGCCTGCTCGGCGTCCTCGGTGAAGTCGGACACAAAGCCACCTTGGCCGTCCGGGACGGCCACCGCCGACATGCAGTCGCGCAGGATGTACACGCGGCGCGCCCCTTCCGGGTCTCGCGCACGCATCGCGGCAGCCAGGTCATCGATGGTGCTCTTGACGCAGTGACTCGCCGCTTGCCCCGCGATCACCACTCGGTCCGCCTCGAGCAGGCGATCGAGCAGCGCGTCGTTGGGTGCGGCAAGTCGGCTGCCATCGTGGGACGTGAGTACCTCCGGGCGCAGCACCGAGTAGTTCTCGGTGAGCGGGTGGTCCCCCTTGGGCTCGACCCAGGCCTGCCGGCCGCGCACGAAGCTGTGAAACAAGCGCGCCTCGTCGATCACGCCGGTGAGGGCGTGGCCCTCGGTGCCGAGCAGGCAGTGGGGGGGCCACAAATAGAGCTGGTACTTGCCCTCTTTTCCGAGAACCTCGACGTAGTGGCGAACCTGCGCTTCGAGCCACTCGGTATCTCCACCGCAGAGCCAGTCGCTCACGTTCGGATTCGGTCGCAGACGACCCGATTGCAGATCGTCGATCGCGACCGCGCTGTGCGCTGCAGGGGGATTGCCCTCGGCATCCATCCAGAACGAGGGAAAAAAGATCTGGAACGCCAGGTGCGTGTCGAGAGTGGCGGTGACGTCCGTGATGATGCCCAGGTTCCGATAGAGGAACTCCGCGGTGCGGCGACTGTCGTCGACAGCGCCGGTGCCGCTGCGGCCGCCGACGTACAGGCTGCCTTCGGGTAGACAGAAGTCCCGCTGAACGTCGATGAGGAGCAGATGGACGCCGCCCTCGACGGAGCCGGCGGGCGCGATGTCGTGCTGGCGCCGCCATTGACCGGCAGCGGCGAGCAGGGCCGTCGGATCGGCGCGGAACTGCCACCGCGCCGCCGTTTCCGGTCGATAGAAGTCGGGCAAAGGCAGTGGATTCAGGGACATAACAGGCTCCTTCGGGCACCGGGCTCAGGGGGGAACGGCCCGTCAAGGGCCTTGCCAACCAACTTAGTGTAAAAAATACACCTGTCAAGAGTTGCGCCGGCACGACTTCGTGTATATTTTACACTCAACAAGGAGTTGTCCCGATGACCGTCCTCGGAAACCTGTACGCGAGTTCGCTGGCGCTGCTGACCGACCTGTACCAGCTCACCATGGCGCACGGCTACTGGAAGCAAGGGCTGGCCGAGCGCGAGGCGGCGTTTCACCTGTTCTTCCGCCGGCCGCCGTTCGGCGGGGGCTACGCCATCGCCAGCGGCCTCGAGACCGTACTCGACTACGTAGAGGCCTTTTCCCTTGGCGGCGATGACCTGGAGTATCTCGCGAGCCTCCAGGGCAACGACCACAAGCCCCTCTTCGCCCCCGCGTTCGTCGACTACCTGGCCAACATGAAACTCTCGGTCGACATCGACGCCGTTGCCGAAGGAACCGCCGTCTTCGCTCACGAGCCGCTGCTTCGGGTGACCGGACCGTTGCTGCAAGCGCAGCTTCTCGAGACCGCCCTGCTCAACGCCGTCAACTTTCAAACGCTCATCGCGACCAAGTCCGCGCGAATCTGTCGGGCGGCCAAAGGCGCCCCGGTCATTGATTTCGGTCTGCGCCGCGCCCAGGGCTTCGACGGCGGCATCTCGGCGACCCGAGCCGCTTTCGTCGGCGGATGCTCCGCCACGTCGAACGTCCTCGCGGGCAAGCTCCTCGGGATCCCCGTCCGCGGCACCCACGCGCACAGCTGGATCATGGCGTTCGACGACGAACCGACCGCGTTTGCCGCCTACGCCGACGCCATGCCGGCCAACAGCGTCTTTCTGGTCGACACCTACGACACCGTGTCGGGCATCGACAACGCCATTGAAGCGGGCAAAACGCTGCGCGACCGGGGATTCGAGATGCAGGGCGTGCGCCTCGACTCGGGCGACCTGGCGCTGTTGTCGCGCACCGCGCGCAAACAACTGAACGCCGCCGGTTTCGACCAGGCATCGGTGGTCGCTAGCAACGACCTCGACGAGCACGAGATCGGCCGCCTGATGGAGCACGGCGCCGCCATCGACGTGTGGGGAGTCGGCACCAACCTGGTGACCGCACGCGACCAGCCGGCGCTCGGAGGGGTGTACAAGCTCGCCGCCATTCGCGACGAAGCGGGCGAGTGGAGCCCGCGGGTCAAGCTCTCGGAACAGGACATCAAGGTGTCGAATCCGGGACTGCAACAGGTGGCCCGGTACTACCAGGGCGACCTGATGGTCGCCGACGTCATCTACGATCAGCTCGCCGGACGGCCCGCCGACGACATCACCTTCTGGCTCGACGTGCCCGCCCGAGTGCGCAACCTGCCCGCCCACACGCGACGCGAAGACCTTCTCGTTCCCGCCGTCCGCCGCGGCGATGTCGTCGCCGAAAGGCCCGCTCTCGACGCAATCCGCGACCGAGCGAAGAACCAGCTCGAGCACCTCGACGCCGCCCACCTGCGTCTGCGCCAGCCTCTCGTGTACCCGGTTGGCCTGGACGCCCGGGTCCATCAGACGAAAGAGCGTCTCGTTGCCGCGGCCCGCAACGGAGGTGAGTCGTGAGGCTGGTACGGCTCGGCGCGGCCACCGTCAACCAGACCCCACTCGATTGGGACGGGAACCGCCAGCGACTCGAGCGCGCCATCGCGGACGCGCGCGCGGCCGGCGTGTCGGTACTGTGCCTTCCCGAGCTGGCGATCACCGGCTACGGCTGCGAAGACGCCTTCTTCGGCGACCACGTGCACCGCACGGCGATGGCCGAGCTGGAGGCGCTGGCGCCGAGTACGCGCGACATGGTCGTAGCCATCGGCCTGCCCGTGTTCGTCAACAAATCGCTGTACAACGCCGCCGCGCTCCTGGTCGACGGCGCTATCGCGGGGTTCGTCGCCAAACAGTACCTGGCTGGCGACGGGCTGCACTACGAGCCCCGGTGGTTCACCGCCTGGCAGCGCGGCGAGCGCACCACCGTGCGGGTCGGCGACCGCGACGTTCCCTTCGGAGACCTCATCTTCGACGTCGGCGGCATTCGCATCGGATTCGAGATCTGCGAAGACGCGTGGGTCTCGTCGCGGCCCGGCAGCGAGCTGGGGCTGTCGAGCGCCGACGTCATCCTGAATCCAAGCGCCAGCCACTTTGCCTTCGACAAGCAAACCCTGCGCAGCCGGCTCGCGATCGACGGCTCGCGCGCGTTTGGCGTCGCCTACGTGTACGCGAACTTGCTGGGCAATGAAGCCGGTCGCGCCATCTACGACGGCGGCTGCATGATCGCCAGCGAAGGCCGCATGATCGCGGCGGGGCCGCGCCTTTCGTTCAGCGACACGTCGTCGGTTCAGGCGGTGGTCGACGTCACCGCAAACCGGATGCTCGCCGCTCGCATGAGCGACCGCGACAAACGCCAGAGCCTGGTGCACGTGGTCGACGTCGATTTTTCGCCGCCCGAGGCGGAACCCGAGGTCCCGGTCATCGAGCTCGCGGACTGGGATCGGGGCGACCACGCCAAGGAAAACGAGTTCACGCGCGCCGTGGCCCTGGGGCTCCTCGACTACCTGCGCAAGAGCCGGTCCCAGGGTTTCGTGGTGTCCCTGTCCGGGGGTGCCGACTCGGCGGCCGTGGCCTGCCTGGTCGAGCGCATGGTGTCTTTCGGCGTCGACGAGCTGGGGCTCGACGGCTTTCGCGAGCGCCTGAGCCACATCGCCCGGCTGCGGTCAGCACAGCCGAGCAAGCGCGCGTTCGTGGGCGCCCTGCTCGCCTGCGTCTACCAGGCTACCCGCAACAGCTCGACCACCACGCGCCACGCCGCCCGCTCCGTTGCCGAGGGCATCGGAGCTGAATACCTGGAGCTCGACGTCGATGCGCTGGTCGAGGGCTACAGCGGCCTCATCGCCGGCGCTCTGGGTCGTCCGCTGACCTGGGAACAGGACGACATCGCGCTGCAGAATATCCAGGCACGGGCCCGAGGGCCGAGCGTATGGCTGCTTGCCAACGTTCGCGGCGCGCTGCTGCTGTCGACGAGCAATCGCTCCGAAGCCGCGGTCGGCTACGCGACCATGGACGGCGATACGTGCGGCGGGCTATCGCCCATCGCGGGCATCGACAAGGCTTTCCTTCGCGAGTGGCTGCGCTGGATGGAGCGAGAGATCCCCGCGCTTGCGGCCGTCAACGCCCAGGCCCCCACGGCCGAGCTGCGCCCGAGCGACGCCGGACAAACCGACGAAGACGACCTCATGCCGTACCCCATTCTCGATGCCATCGAGGACGCGGCGATCGGCCACAAGTACCCACCCGTGGCGGTGTGGCGCCGCATGAAGGCCGAGTTCCCGGACATCGCGCCCGGTACCATGGCCATGTACGTCGAGCGATTCTTTTCGCTGTGGTGCCGCAACCAGTGGAAGCGCGAGCGCTACGCGCCGTCGTTCCACGTAGACGACGTCAACCTCGACCCGAAGACCTGGTGTCGCTTTCCGATCCTGTCCGGTGGGTACCGACGCGAGCTGGCGACCCTTCGCGCGCTCGCCGCCGAGGCCGAGTCGTGAGCTACACCTACGAATACCCGCGGCCCGCGCTTACCGTCGACTGCGCGGTTTTCGGCATTGCCGACAGTTCCCTCGAGCTGCTCCTCATCGAGCGAGCCGAGCCCCCCTTCGCCGGCCACTGGGCGCTGCCCGGCGGTTTCGTGAACATCGACGAAGAAATTGAGGACGCCGCGCGCCGCGAGCTCGAGGAGGAAACCGGCATGCGCAACGTGTTTCTCGAGCAGCTCTTCACCTTTGGCGGCGTGGGTCGCGACCCGCGCGGCCGGGTGGTAAGTGTGGCGTACTACGCGCTCGCCAAGCCATCGGACCACCAGCTGGCCGCCGCAACCGACGCGGCCCGCGCCGCGTGGTTTCCACTCGACGACCTGCCCCCGCTCGCCTTCGACCACGACTCGATCATCGACACCGCCGTGACCCGGCTGCGGGGCAAGGTTCGCTACGCGCCCATCGGCTTTGAGCTTCTGCCGCGCAAGTTCACGCTGACACAGTTGCAGGGCCTGTACGAAACGATCCTCGGTACCGAGCTCGACAAGCGCAATTTCCGCAAGAAGATTCGCTCGATGGAGCTTCTCGTCGATACCGGTGAAATCGAAAAGGACGTGCCGCGCAGGCCGGCCCGCCTGTATCGCTTCGACCGCACCCGCTACCGCAAGCTCGCCCGGCAGGGGTTCGCCTTCGAGCTGTAGTCAATCCGGGCTCAATCCGGGATGCCGAAGCCGGGCACCAGACCGTAGTAGAGAGCCTGAGGCCGCCTGGCACCACCTTTGCGAAGGCGGTCGTATTCCTGCTCCACCGCGTCCCGATTGCCACGCGCGCCTTCGAGAGCCACGCGCGACGCACGCGCCCAGGTATCGACGCCGCTGGCGCGATACAAAGCCTCCGCCTGCTCGAGCTTGCGCAGGCCCGCGAGCTTGTCGCCGCGCATGTACATCACCCCTGCGACGAGCGATTGCCCCATCGCCAGGGCATAGCCGGCGACCGGCTCGCGCTCGAGCTTCTTGCCCAGCCCCTCCACCTCGGCGAGCAGCCGCCGGCGCTCGCTCGCATCGGACACGTGCTCCGCGTTGGCCAGGAGCACGCGCCCGCGAATTGCGTTGGCGCTTACCCGAAGGATCTGCACGCGCGGCAGGGTCGACCGGGCGTAACGGGGCCAGTCGGTCTTCAGGCGCGCTCGCGCAGCGGCCCAGTCGCGGCGATAGACGTCCACCTGAATCCTGCCGATCATCGCGTTGTAGTGCTGCAGCTGAAAGCCTCGCGGAGACCAGCGGCGCAGGGCATCGTCGATGTCGGCATAGGCCGCCTCGGGCACGTCCTTGTGAAGGTGCCCGTAGATGCCCGCGGTCACCCGCAGGTTGACGTCCGAGAACAGATCGCCGCGCTCGCGAGCCTCGTGCAAAATCGCCTCGCAGCGCTCGCCGACCAGCCCGTAGCCGTCGATGAACGGCAGCGCAAAGCAGATGAACGTGTTGCACAGAGCGATTTCGAAACTCGCGCCGAAGCACTCGTTGCGATAGATCTCGAGGGCCTCGCCGCAGCGGTCGTAGCACTCTTGAAAACGGCCCTCTTGAAACGCGGTCATGCCCACGGCGGCCTTGTAGACCGCTCGCAGGTCCGGCGTTCCGTGGGAATCGCGAATGTCGCGAATCATGCCCAGAATGCGTGACGTGCGGGCCTGGTTCTTGGGGCCCTCGAGGGAGAGAAACACCACCTCGGCCGTGAGGGCCCGGGCAATGCGGGTTTCCTCACCGAGGTTGAGCGCCTCGATCACTTCGAGAGTCTGAAAGGTCGCGGCCCGAATTGGGTCGACGAAAGCCAGGCCCTCGGCCACGGTCGTAATGGCATCGACGCGGTAGCGGCCCTGGGGCGAGGCCTCGTCGGCGGCGCGAGGCTTGTACGACAGGCCTCGAAAACGCAGACGCGCCCGGGCCCACAGCAGGTGAGCGAGCGACGCCGCGGTCGAGTCGGCGAGCCGCAGCCCCACCGAGTCCAGGACGTCCCGCACTTCTTCGAGCCCCTCGTCGATCTTGCCCGAGCGAAACAGCTCCCGGCTGGCCTTTTGCTGCAGCTCGAGACGGCGCGTGCCGGCGGAGTCGCGCGCCGCCTGGCTGTACGCGGCCGCCGCAGCCTCGCCGCGTCCGGCCTTGGCGAAACAGTCGGCCATCGAGACCCGCAGCGCCGTGCGCGCCGCGGCGTCCCTACCCTGCCCCCAATCCAACGCCGACTGGTACAGGCGCGCGGCGCGGTCAAACGCCAGGGCCTCTTCGGCGCGAGCGGCGGCGCGAGCGGCATTCTCGGCCGCCAGCTCGAGCTCGCCCGCGCCGTGGTAGTGCGTTGCCAAAAGCTCGGGGTCGGGCGAAGCCTGGCGCTCGACCGCCCCGACGATGGCGCGGTGGCGACTGCGCAACGCCTCGCTGTCGAGTCCGTCGACGACCGCGCTGCGAATTCGGTCGTGGTAGCACTCGACGACCCGACGGTCGCGCACCGTCGATGAGCGCACGAAGCTGCCCGCCCGCAGTACGGCCATCAGCGATGGGTCCTCGTTGCCCAGGGCGCGGGTAACGAGCGCCTGGGGAATCTGTCGGCCCGCCACGGCAACCAGCTCGAGCAGTCTTGCCGAGTCGGCCGGCAAACGCTCCAGGCGCCGGGCGAGCACCACTTCCAGCGACAGCGAGGCGAGCTCCGCCTCGGACGTCACTTCCTGGGCGTAACGAGACAACTCCTCGATGAAGAGCGGGCTGCCGCCGGACTCTTCCGCAATCTTGAGCGCCTTGCGGTAGGCGTTCGCGGCGTCGCCCAGGCTCACCAGGGCCAGCTGCACCGCATCGTCGCGCTCCAGGGGCCCAACGTCGACCTCGCGCACGGCGATGGAGCCGCGCTGACTGAGGCTGCGAAAGGTCTGGATGAATTCGCTGCCCTCTTCGTCCTCGGCGCGAAACCCCAGCACCACCAGCATGCGAGGTGCGTCGGGCGCGCGCATCAGCTCTGCCAGCAGCTGAGCGCTGTCGACATCGGCCCACTGGGCATCGTCTACCGAGATGATCACCGGGCGCGAATCCGCCAGGCTGGCGAGCAAGAAACGCAGGGCGCCGAAAGCGCGGCGGCGCAGCTCGGTGCCGTCCACGTTCTGCGCGGAACGCCGGCGGCTCGAGCGAAACGGCTCGAGTCGGCCCAGCACGGGAAAGATCTTGGCCAGCGCCGGAGCATCGCGCGGCGTGAGCCCCTCGAGCTCGAGCTCGCTGAGGTTGACCAGATACGAGCTCAGAACATCGATGATCGGATCGAAGGCCTTGAAGTCGACGGACTCGCGCTCGTAGCAGCGGCCGGACAGGGTGAGCGCCGGGTAGTCCGGGTCACCACGGGCCGCGTCGAGAAACGAGCGCACCAGCGCGCTTTTGCCCATGCCCGAAGTGCCGCGCACCGACACGAGGACGGACTGCATGCGCGAGTCCTCGAACGCCCGGTCGAGCACCTCGAGCTCCGCGCTGCGCCCGAGCACGAAGCCCGCCGTTTGCTCCGACGACAGGCTCACCACCGAACGCGCGGGCTCCGGCGCCCCTAGCCGGCGCAAAACGTCGCTGCCCGGCGGTCGGCGCTGCGGGTCCATCTCGAGCAGCTCCATGCACAGGGCAGCCAGATCCTCGGGGGCCCCCTCGACCCGCTTGTCGATGGGCGGCGCCGGGCGCACCTGCTTGGCGGCGATGACGTGGTTGGTGTCGCCCTTGAACGGCAGGTCGCCGCACAGAGCGAGATACAGCATCACGCCCACGCTGTACCAGTCCGCGGCCGGCGACAGCTCCTGCCCCGCGGCCTGCTCCGGCGACATGTAGCTGGGCGTGCCGATGATTCGGCCCTGATCGGTCCGAATCGAGGGGTCGAGCTCGGTGATCACGCCAAAGTCGAGCAGCACCACGCGCCCCTCGGGGGTCACCAGTACGTTCGACGACTTGAGGTCGCGATGCAGCATGCCGTTGCCGTGGATCGCCGACACGCCCTGAGCGAGCTGAAGCGCAGCCGCGCGCAGCCGCGAGAGATCGGGCAGCGTGCCGAGGCTAAGCCCGATGTCCGGGACGAATGGCTCGGGATTCGACAGCAGTTCAGACGTCGACATGACGGTCGACAAAGTCGCGGTCGGCTGCGCCGGCGCCGGCCTCTGCTTCGACCGGGCGGCATCGCCGGGCCGGACCCAGTCGAGAAAGCTGATGCCGTCCACCAGCTCCATCGAGATGAACAGGTCGTCTTCCTCGACGAACAGCTCGTACAGCGAGACGAGGTTCGGATGCTCTACGTCGGCGAGAGCGCGAAACTCGTTCTTGAAGCGCGCAATGGCCTCCGCCTCGACCTTCTTGAGGCGCTTGAGCGCAACGCGCACGCCGGTCTCGGTGTCGACCGCCTCGCGGACGACCCCCATTCCGCCAGTACCGAGCTCGCGCCCGATCTGGTACTTGTTCGCAGCCGACAACCCCCAACCTAAGTATAGGAGGTGCCTCGCCGGGGGAACAAGCCGGCTGTTGGCGCGGCTACAAAACCACGCCCATCGGCTTTCGCAGAGCGAGGGCGGCGGCGGTGGATACGAGCAACCAAAACACCCACCAGGACATACCCAGATAGGTGGCCTCGCTAGCCGGATGTGGCACGTCGATGCGCGAAATGGGGGCGCCGTCCAGGGCCGGCTCGGCGGTGTAGAACAAGTCGCCGAGCATGTCGGCGCCAGTCCCTCGAGAGGGGCTCACGCGCGCGGCGGTCGGATCGGCCGAGATCTCCTTGTCGACCGGCCCCGCCGGAGTGTCGAACCGAAGGGTGTAAACACCGGGCTGGCCCACGGTCAGTCGCACGTACAGAAGCGACTCGTCCGCGATGAACAAGGGCGGCGCGGTGACCTCGAGCCCCTCGACCTCGGGGATTTCAATGCCGCTGCCGTCGACCCCGTCGGCTACCTGCGCCTGAAGGACTACGACCTCGCCGACCGGCAGCGGTTCCTGCCCGTATCTCAGGTCCATCTGAAAGAACAGCGTGCCCAGCGGCAGCGCCAGCACGACCACCGGCGGCAAGAGCAGCCCGGTGTAGGCCATGCCCCAGACGACCAGCCGCACCTGAGCGATGCCCATGCGCTTGGGGCTGTCGAGGTAGAGGCGGAGCTCGTAGATCGCCGACGCCATCTTGTCGCGAGTTCGCTCGAGCATGCCCTTTTTGCCGATGACCCGCTCGACCAGCACGGTGCATTTGCCGACGACCCACAGCGCCACGACGCCGGTGAGCACCGACAACAGGGTGAGCGCCAGCCAGTCCGGCAGGTGGTCGAACGGCACCAAAAAGACTTCGGTAGCCGCTCGAAGAGCGTATGCGAATGAGCCCAAGCTTCGTCTCGACGCCGCTGCGCGAAAGGCCTAGTCGATGTAGCCGAGGCCGCGCAAGCGCGCTTCGAGGGCCGCCGGATCGTCCGCAGCCTCTTCGTACGCCGTGAGGCCACGCAGCACCAGGTGTTCGACCAGCTCGTCGACCGACGAGTAGCCCTGGTCGTCGACCACGTGCTCCATTTGAGCGGCGCGGTCGAGATCCTCGGGCGCGCCGTACTTCTTGAGGCCGCGACCCAGGAAGTGCTCGAACACGTCCTCGGCCGACCCGAGGTCGTGGGCCTTGCCCACGTCTTTCATGCGGCCTTTGTACTTTTTCGGGAGTTTTATCTTTGCCATGGTGAACTTCCGTTTTTGGAACCCGGGCGGCCGGGCTACGCGAGGCTCTTGCCGTCCATGTACCGCGGCGCGGGCACCCCGAACAAGTCCAGGAACGTCGGCGCCATGTCGGCGATCTCCGGATCTTCTTCGGTATCGGCTCCGCGACGCACCAGTTTCTGGTTCGAAAACAGCACCCCCGGCACCAGGTCCGGGTCGATGCAGTGATCGCCACTCCAGGCCTTGGTGTTGTCGTCGAACACGACGTCGTTGATGATGCCGCGAACGCCGTCCCACGAGGCGCGCCAGCCCGCCGAATACCCGATGATCAGGTCCGGGGCGTCGTCCTTGTAGGGCCCCTTGTAGAGACGGTAGGCCGGGTAGGCCTCCCGGATGGCGACCTCTCCGATGTCCGGATCGATCATGCCCTTGAGCCTGGCGGCGATCTCTTCGGCCAGGGCATTCGCCTCTTCGCCTTCTTCGATACAGCCCTGCGCTTCGCGTCCCTTGACGTTGAGAAAGATGCCACCCAGGCCCAGGGCAAACGCCCGGGTGTTGGCCCAGTCGACCCCGCGAAACCACTCCCCCGACTCGGTCCGGCCTTCTTTGAGGGCCAGGTAGCCGTTCTGGTACAGCCAGGAGTTCAGGTTCACGCCCCGGCGAAACGTCTGAAAGCCGTGGTCCGACAACACGACGAACAGCGTCTCAGGGTCGTCGATGCCGACCTTCTCCATCGCCCGGCCGACCATCTCGTCCATGCGCGCGTAGGTGTCTTCGATGACCGACTTGTACTTTTCGGCGGCCTCGTCCGACAGACCGCTGGCCGCGAGCGCCGGGTGGCCTTCGTCGAGAAAGCGCATGAACATGTGCTGAATGCGGTCGGTGCCGTCGAAGACGCACGTGATCACGCCTTTGGGCGTCCTCTCGAGCATCTCGAAGAACATCAGCTCGCGCTCGTTGTGGTTGAACCACGCTTGCTCGAGAAAGCCGTCTTCGTCGAGCACGCCTTCGTTGAGCGCCCAGGTGTCCTCGGCGAGGCCCAGGGTCGCAAACTTGCCGATGAGCTTGCTCAAGAACACGGAGAAGATGTGCGGGTGCGATACCGGCAGGATGGGCCGGGACGGGTCGATGTTGATGGGCGTGACGTAGAGGCGAATGTTGTCGCCGAGCTCGAGCAGGCGAAAGCGGCAAATGCCGCGCAGCTTCAGGCCCATTCCCATCTTAAAGGTGACCGGAACCCAGTCGCTGTAGACGCCAACCTCGAGGTCGACCTCTTCTTTGCCGAACGTGAGCCGGGCCTTCTGCCGCTCCTTGTCGACCTTCAGGGTCATGGGGGCCCGCAGCGGTTCGCCGTCGGCGTGAACCGGGTTGGGCGGCCCCTCCAGGTACGTTTCGATGGTGTCGCCGTCGAGCTCGATGGCGATGCGCTTACCGCCAATGGCCTCCCCCTCCGTGTCCGCCATGGAGAAGTAGGTGAACGACCCTTGCGACCCCTGCAGATCGGGAACGCACATGGCCGACAGCATGGTGCCTGCGAACGGCTGCGGCGGAAACGTAATCGGAACCCGAAGAATCGAGCACGGCACCCGGTAGTCGCCGAGGATTTCCCAAAACGGCTTGCTCTTGCGCAGCAGCTTGACGTCGGGCTTGCCAATGGGAATGCGGTACTTGCCGACCTTGATGCTCTTTTTGGGCGCGCCGACCGACGCCGACGACAGATCCGGCAGATAGCTGCGCGGGTCGCGGGTAAGAAAGTCGAAGATGCCGTGCTTGGCCGGGTTCACGCCGGTCGCAAACGAACTCCAGGCAACCGGCGACATCGACGGAAACGTCGTACGCAGCCGCGTAAACATGCCCTTGTTGGCCAGGCGCTGCAGGTTCGGCAGTCGCCCCTGCTCCATGAAGCGCTGTGCCAGCTTGGGGTCCAGGCCGTCGAGGCCGATAACCACCGCGCGCTTGATGCGGGGCTTCTTCGGCGGCTTTTTGATCGTGATGAGCCGATAGGCCATGCGAAGCGGCCACAAAAGCAGGCCGAAAACCGCGAGCACCAGGCTCACCAGGAGCAGGAACGCGGTCGTCGCGACCGCCACGCCGGCCCCCGGGCCGACGTAGGCCTCGGCGGTGATGGGCGCGAGCCAAACGACAGCAAATGCGGCCGCGGCCGCGAACAAGCAGGCGAACGGTACAGCTCTATTCACCAAAGTACCCCAGGGCTTCGAGCTGCTTGCGCAGCTCGGGATCGATATCGGCGTCGGACGCCTTGAACTTGCGCACGGTGGCCACCTCGAGGCGACGCTGGGTCTTGGTCGGGGCCGACAGCCCCTCGCCCAGGTAGACCTCCGCGGTGCGCAGCGCGACGTTGGCCTTCTCGGCCTGGTTTTCAGTCTCGCCGGGATCGCTCACCACGTCGAACAGCTCGTACTCGCGACCGCCGACGACGAGCTTCCACGGGCCCACGCGGACCGCGCGCTTGCTGTCGAGGAACTCGCTGATTGCGTAGTAGGGACGCGGAACTGGCTCGCCGCGCAAAAGCGGCGCCAGCGACAAGCCGTCGGCGTCCTTGGCCGGCGGCACGCCCATCAGGTCGAGGATGGTCGGCGTGACGTCCACCGACTCGACGACCTCGTCGAGGACCGCCGGCTTGAACATCTTGGGGTAGCGGATGGCCAGCGGCGAGCGCAGAAGCTCGTCGTAGAGCGAATGCCCGTGGCCCAGCCGGCCGTGCTCCCTGAGCTCCTCGCCGTGGTCGTTCGTGAGTACCACCAGCGTGTCGTCGAGCCAGCCCATCTTTTCGAGCTCGGCGACGAACTGCCCGAGGTACTCGTCGTGAAAGCTGACCTCGCCGTAGTACAGCGCCTTGAGCCAGCGCATGTCGCGCTCGGAAACCTTGAGTTTGCCTTTGCCGATGTCGATCTGGTTTTGCGCCGTAATGCTCGAGCCCAGGGGACCGGTGTACTGGCCCTCGAAATACAGGCCGCTAAACCGCTCGTCGACCTTGTAGACCACGTGCGGATCGATGGTCTGAATGTAGACGAACTGCGGCTTGTCCTTGTTGGCGACGATCCACTCGAGGGCTTCTTTGAACACCACCGAGGCATCCGACGTGCGGCTCTCGCGAATGTAGTTGGTGAAAAAATCCCAGCCTTTTTCGAAGCCGAACTTGTTGCTCACGTAGCCGTTGGCGACAAAGCCCCCGGTGGCAAAGCCGGCCTTTTTCATGCGCTGGGGCAAAATTTCGACGGCCTCGGGCAGCGCGCTGGAGTCTTTTTTGGTGTTGTGGGTGGCCGGGTACAGCCCCGACAGCAGGGTCGCCACCGAGGGCTTGGTCCAGTTTTCGTTGTTGTAGGCGTTCTTGAAGGCCACGCCCTCGGAGACCAGCCGGTCGAACACGGGCGTCTTGATGTCGTTGTCCGGGTTCCAGGCCGCAAACACGTCGGCGCGAACCGTGTCCACCAGGATGACCATGACGTTCTTCGGCTTTGCGCCCGCGGCCGCAGAAGGGCTGTCGGGGGCGATCATCACCTCCGGTTCGCCCCACCCTCCAAGGCCTCCCTGGCCCTCGGCAACCAGATCGAGGCGCGTTGCCTTGCCGGCGTACGCGCTCAGGTCGACCTTGGCTTCTTCCCACTCGGCCTTGCCGGCCGATGCGAACAGTTCCTCGGTCTTGGTGCCGCCGGCGCCGTCGTCGACCGTCGCGCGAACCTTGAAGTCGGTCGGCTTGTCGCTGCCGTAGTCGAAGACCAGCTGCCCGCCCGCGGGCGGGTGCAGGTAGAAGGAGTAGGTGCGCGACGTGGGCGTTGGCAGCGCGCGCTTGGGCGAACCGGCGAGCTTGACCGTGAGCAGCCGCGGCACCATCACCGGGTCGCCGGCGCCCTCGGCGGTGCGCAGCCAGGCCCAGTCGACCTGCAGCCGCGCGCCGCTCGGATTCGGCTTGGCGACGTAGATCTGAACCCGGTGCCGGCCCGCCGGCACCCCGTTGGCCCCGAGAGTCACCCGCGCCAGGCCCCATTCGGCACCGACGTCGGCGGCGCCATACTCTTTGCCGTCGACTCGAATCGCGATGCGCTGCCCGGCGATCGGTGACCGCGTGCGCAGCACGACCTCCTGAATGGCCCCGCTGTGCACGAAGGCGTCGAAGTGAGCGGTGGCGGTGTTCATCTCGACGAAGGTGGTGCCACCTTCGGTCTTGCGTTCACCCCAGCTGGTCTTCCACGACCCGCGCGTGAACTTGTGCTGGTCGCCAGCGCCAAAGTCCACCAAAAGCCCGCCGGCGTCGACCTCGGCGCGCGCGCTCTCCTCGAGCAGCGGCCGGAACGTCGACAACGTCGGTCGTACGCTTGGCTTCTTTTTGACGACCGGTTTGTCGTCGGCCTTTTCGCCGGTGGCCGCGCCGACCTCGCCGCTTTCGGCGCCGTCGCCCCCGCCCTTGTTGCAGGCGAAGACGCCCAGGGCGAGCGCGGCGCAAAGGGCCGCGGAGGCGGCAAATCGGAAACGAAATCTGTGGGGCACTAGTGTTGGTCTCCCAGGTACTCGAGGAAGCCTTCGGAGTGATTGTTCCAATCGCCCATGGTTGCGGTGTGCCACTTGCTGCGGTGGACCAGGAAGAACCCGGCCAGGTCGCGCAGATAGCGGACGGCGATCGGTTGAGTCTCGAGGATGTCGGTTTGCTCGGTCGGGTCTTCTACCAGGTCGAAGACGCTTTCTTGCTGCTGATAGTCGACGATGTACTTGAAGCGGGTGCCGCGAAGAGCGTAGCTGCGACCGTACTCCAGCGATACGACGCGCGGAAGCCAGGGGCCGGCCCGCAAAACCATTGGAATTACTGTTCTCCCCTGGACCTTCGGCTCGGCCGGCACCCCCATCAGGTCGAGAATCGTCGGCGCAATGTCCAGATGGCTGGTGGCGACTTCGACCCGGGTTGCCGGCTCGGCCAGGCCCGCGCGAAAGATGACGAACGGCACGTTGGCGAGTTCGGCGTAGTGACCGAAGGCGTGGCCGCCGCGGCCGTGCTCGAACATTCCCTCGCCGTGGTCGCCGGTGAGGACGATGGCCGTGCGGTCGAGAAGGCCGAGCTCGCGCAGGCCATCCCAGAAAGCACCAAAGCACCCGTCCCAGTACTCGACCTCGCCGTCGTAGAGGGCGAACAGTTCCTGCCACTGCTCGTCGCGCAGCTTGACCGAACCGGCCGCCAGCGCGCTGAGCAACACGCCGTCGACGCTCTTGCCGACCGGCGGCCCGTAGGCGCCGTCGTGATAGCGCTCGGTAATGCCGTCGTGATAGCGGTACGGCGTGTGAGGCTCGTACGGCAACGACGAAATGAAGAACCGCTTTTGGGCGGCGGCCTGGCGGCCCGCGAAGTCGAGCATGTCGGCCACGAGCGGCTTGCAGTCGTGGCCTTTGCCCTCGCGCAGGGGCTGGTGAAACTCGGTCCACTTGCCGGGCGCCTCGAGCCGGGCCATGCCGAACGGGTTGTTGCCGTAGTAGGCCGTGGCCACCCCGGCCTTGCCGAGCAAAGACGAGATCATCGGCGTGTTGGGGTAGAGCTTGCCACTGTCACCGACAACGCCGTGGACCCGCGGAATCATCCCGGTTTGAATGCTGGAATGGCTGGGCGGTGACGACGGCGATGCGGCCTGGTTGTACGCCATGACCGCGCCGCGCTCGGCGAATGCCCCGGTCATGCGCGGCGTGCGAACCCGGGTGTTGGCGTCGTACATGGGCAGCCTGTCCGAGCGCAGCGCATCGACCACCAGCAGCACGACGTTGTCGACCGGCGGCGGCGGCGGCGCGACTCGGGCCGCTTCGAGGGCGATGCTCGCCGACGCAAATCCCGCTCCGGGCTCGGCCCGCAGCTCGAGCTCGACGAGCTGGCCGGCCAGGTCCGCCAGCGACACCACCTGCTGGTCGGCGCCCTTGCCCGCGGCGCCGCCGAAAAGCGGCCGGGTGCCACCGTCTTGCAGCCGCGCCCGCACCTGTAGACCGCCCGCGCCGACCGGCTCGAACACCAGGTGGGCCGAAGCCGGAATCTCGAACGCGGCGGTAACGCCGCCGGCTGCCAGGGCGGCCTTGCCGGCCACCGTCGCCACCGGTGACAGCGACGGCCACGCCCGGTCGCTGCCGCCCGGGTCGTTTGGCGCCGCCGTCGCCGGGCCGATCGCCACCGAGTGGACTAGAGCGTAGGCCTTGCCCCCCTTGGCGGCGCCGCGCTTGCCAAAGAACACCACGAGCTCGTTTTCGCCAGGGCGCACGGCGCCAGCGGGCAGCTCCAGGTCCACCTGGCGCCAGCCCGGCTCGATCGTGAGGTTGCCAACGCGCTTGCCGTTGAGGGTCGCCGTGATGCGCTGTCCTCGCACCAGCCCGTGCACGCCCAGCGTCAGGACCAGCCGTTCGTCGCCCGCGGCCCACTCGACCCGCCACGGCACTCGCAAGATCGCCCGCGAGCTCGCGAGGCGACGGCCCTTTCGACCATCCTGATCGACCACGTCCCCCCACGGGCTGCGGTACTCCTGGCTGTACTTGCGAAAGCCCTCGGCGGCCACCGGCACCACGAGGCCGAGGCCGTCGTCCCCGTGCAGGTGAAAGCGGTAGCGGTTGGCCAACAGGTCGATGCGAGGGGCGTCGGCCAGGGCCACCTGCGGGGGCAGCCCGGAGCCAGCCCCCTCCGCCGGCGCGGCCGTCGCCGCGGCCGTCGCCGGACCGTCGGGAGCGGACTCGGCGGGCGCCGGCACGTCGGCGGCGCTCGCCGGCTTTCCCGCCCGCGTCGCCGGGTCGCTGCAGGCCCCCGTCGCCGCCACGAAATAAGCGACAACCAGCTGTGAATATTTGAGTTTTAGCGCTGTTTTCGGCACGGGGAGCTCGCGACTAGCGCTGAGGATACTCCCTCGATCAGAGAACGCAATTCCACGGCCCGAGGTGCGACATCCGGGTGCCGACGGCCCGCTGCGGCCAGGAAAATTATCCTCGCGGTATGCCGCCGGCGGCCCCGGCTCGTCTTAGTGGGCGTGGTTCTGCGATGGATCATTGCCGGGCTGATCCCGGTTTGGATCGCCACCTGCCCCGTGGCCGGCCAGGTGGCGACCGAGCCGACGACGGCGACCGCGACGCCGCCCCCGATCGAGTCGCCGTCGCTGCCCGCGCGGGCAACGACCGGCAGCGCCGAAGATCGGTCAACCGGTCGGTCACCAGGCCTGCTGCAGGCCGCGCGCGAAAACGGATCGCGCTTGTTCGGTCCCGCGCCCGCCGGGCGCGCACCGTCGGCGACTCGCTCCGCGCCGTGGCCGGGCCGGTTGACGTCGGCCGGTCGCGCAGGGACATACTCCGCTCACCATGGTTCGCCGCGCCCCACTGCTACTGCCCCTCTTGCTCGCCGCTGTCTTTGCGGGCGCCTGTAACAAAGACAAGCCCCGCGACGCGTCCGGCTCCGACCAGCCGGATTCGACGCAGAACACGCTGCAGCGAGCGCCCATCAAAGCGGCTGCGATCGCCCACGGCGGCGTGGGCTCGCCGCCGAGTCGCTCCGACGGCTGTCGCAAGGCCGTGGACGCCGCCCTCGCCGCTCTCGAAGCCGGCGCCGATCCCGTCGACGCGGCGGTTGCCGGCGTCGTCGTGATGGAAGACGACCCGCGGTTCAACGCGGGGACGGGCTCGTACGTGCGCCTCGACGGCGAGTCCGTGCAGATGGACGCCTCGGTCATGGACTCCGCCGGTAACTTCGGCGCCGTTGCGGTCATCGAGCACGTACAGAACCCGGTCACGGTGGCGCGCATGGTGGTCGACACGCCCCATCTCGTGCTCGCCGCCGACGGCGCCACCCGCTTCGCCCGCGCCATGGGCATCGCCGAGTACGATCCCAAGACGCCCGAGCGCGAGGCCCGGTCCGCCAAGCTGCGCAAGGCCCTCGCGGCCAAGGACGACTCGCTGCCCGACGCGTGGAAGACGTTCGATTGGCAGAAGGCCTGGAACTTCGAAAAGGCCCTGGAGAAATCCGGCCTGTCGGCCGACGACCTCGGCGGCGACACCGTCGGCGTGGCGGTGCGCGGCACCGACGGAACGTTCGGCGTGGCGCTGTCGACCGGCGGCTGGACCCTCACCCTGCGCGGGCGCGTCGGCGACGTGCCGGTCATTGGCGCCGGGCTGTTTGCCAACGAACACGGCGCCGTCGCGACCACAGGCTCGGGCGAGCGCATCATCGAAGACGCGAGCGCGCGAATGACCCTCGCCGACATGGCGGCGGGCATCTCGCCGGACGACGCCGCGCAAAAAACCGTCTCCCGGGTGAAAGAACGCGGCTCCATCGGCGTGATCGCCATCGGCCGCAGCACCATGTCGGCGGCGGCGAGCAAAGACATGGCCTGGGCGGGTCGCGAGCTCGGCTCGGACACCTGGCTGGGCCCGGATCCCGGCGACGAAGCGGCCAAGTAGCCCCGGCCCCGGGCCGAATTGCCGGCCTCGCGCTAGTGACCTGGAACAGGTATTCGTCGGATAACTATCCGGCCCCCTCCACGCGCTAGCGTCGTTGCTCCTCGGTCACTTGGGCCCACCAAACTCCCTCCTCGCGCCTCGCCATCACGCGGATGGGCCGCGGACATTTCCCAACAACACCTGTTCCAGGTCACTAGTCGTCGGTGTCGGCGGGCGCGGTGTCGGCGGGCGCGGCCGCGCCGGTTTCAACGCAGTAAAAGCGCATGCTCGGGCTCGAGCAGCGCCGATCGCTGGTGCCCCAGGAACTGCCGTCCGTGGCGCGCTGCGGGTGGCTCCATCGCCCGTCGATGTCGGCGTCGCTGCGGGTCCAGTCTTCGCACGTCAAGTCGCCGAGCTGGTCGACTGCCGTGCCGCCTACCCAGACGCGGCGGATGCTCGTGGGGTACGTGCCGTCGCCCTGCTGCCAGGCGCCGCTTAGCCACTCGCCCGACTTGATCTGCGCGCCGCTGCCTACGAGCACGCCATCGGGCCTGACGTAGTCGGCATCATCCTCGAGTACCTCGGCCGCCGCCTGCGTCGCGGTCGAAACCAGGGGCACCACGGGGCCACTGCCCGCCGGCGCGCTGCGCGTACACGCTTGCTGGGGCGTGTCCGGGTCGGCGACCGGAAAGTCCGCGTTGGTCAGGAACATGAGTCGCCCCGGATACTGCGGCGGCACGAGCTGTCGCTCCTTCGTGATCTCGACGCAGTAAATGTGTTGCGGAGTCGAACAAAGGGAGCCGCCGGAGCTGGCCCACTGGTGAGGTCCGCTGGTGGCTCTGCCTCCGGTGACCCCGCGGTTGGTGGCGGTCCAGCTGGCGCAGCTGTTGACCGAGAGCTCGCCGAGAGGGGTTGTTCCGCTGGCGACAAATTGAGTTGGCGGAACCGGCGCCCCGGTCTCGAAAAACTCGACGCCGCGATAGATGGCTCCGCCCGAGAGCTCATCGGCGAACGCCCGACCATCCATCCGCACGAATCCGCGCGCATCTCCCAGTCGGCTCGCGGCGCTGCTCGTGGCGCTGCTGATCCACGCGATGAAGGCATCCTCGGTCGCGTTGTTGAGGCCGGCAGCGGTCGCCAAAGCGTTGCACTCGGCGTCATACGCTTGCGCGGAGCCGAGCGTCATCGAGTATTTCTGCGAGCTCACGAAGACGCGGTTGAACAGCGCCGGATCGCGGCCCGTCCCCGAGAGCTCGGTCGTCTCTGCGCCACCGCGGTTGCCGACTCGCAAGCTGGAGCGGCGGGCGCCCGCCCCCGTTGGCGTGAAGCTGACCGTAACCGTGCAGCTGGCCGACGGTGCCAGCGCGTCGCAGTCGCTGGCGTCGACGTCGAAGTCGCCCGGGTGCTCGCCGGCAACGCTCACCGTCAGGGCCAGCGCGTCGCGGTCGCCGACGTTGGTTACCGTGAAGACCTGCGCCGGCCGGGAACTCCCGATCCACTGCTCGGCGAACACGGCTGACGTGGGCTCGATGCCAAGCACCGCGGGTTCGACCGGCGTGGCCGCGTCGGGTCCGGCGTCCGCTGCAGCCGGAAGGGCGGCGTCGGGCCCCTCGGGCACGGCGGCGTCGGCGGCGTCGGTAGCGAGCGCCCCGCCCTCTCCGCAAGCCGGGGCGCCGAGAACGATCGCAAGCAAGTACGCGAATTTGTGCACTCGTTTCAGGCTGCCAGGCCCGCCACGCTCTGAGAATGGCGGTTCTTGAACACCTGCTGGTGCGTTTTGTTCCAGCTTCTTTTCGCGTACTTACTGGTCGTAGTCCCACCGTGGCCCACGGCTCGTTCGAAAACCTGTAACGAGCCGCGGGCTCGCGCGTAGGAACGCCAATGCTGAAGCGCCGTGCCGCTCTTGCCGCCCTGCTACTAGTCGCTTTGGTCGCCTGCGGCGACGACGACTCTTCCACCGATCCAACCAGCGATTCCGGGACCGACCCCACGTCGGGCGACACCGACGGGGACACCGGGGACAACGACACCGCGGGCGACACAGACACGGCCGGCGATGGCGACGGCGACGGCGACGAAACTCCGTCGGCCAGTCAGGTACCGCCGACCAACGGCGCCGAGCTGCGGCCCTGGCTGGCGGCCGAGAGTTACCTGGAGTGGGATTCCGAGTCGGCTATTCACCCCAGTACCGGCCCGCACTTCGGCGACGTGCTCACGTATCTAAACGATGCGGCCATTGCCTCCCTCGAAGCCGGCAACACCGTTCACCCGGTCGGCACCGCCCTGGTCAAAGAGCTCTACGGGCGCAACGACACCCTCGGCGGCTACGCCGTCATGGTCAAAGTGGCCGAGGGCGAAGGCGGCGACACCTGGTACTGGTACGAAGACTTCAACGGCTCGGTGTTTGCCGACGAGGTCGGCGACCGAACCTGCACCGGCTGCCACGGCGGCAGCACCCGCGACAACATTCTCACGCCGTTTCCGCTGCAGTAGGGCGACCGCTATCGCGGCGGGCCGGAGCCGCTCCGACAACCAAGGTTGCCCGGCGGCCTTACGGCCCGTTGGCGACGATGCCGACCCAGAGAATCCCGACGCCGACCAGCACCGGGAGGATCAGCGGCAGAAAGGCGAAGAAATAGCGAACGCTGTTCTCCGCCACCGGCCGCACCGCGACCCAGGCGTCGCGAGCCCGCTGGCGCATGGACTCGGAGGCTCCCTGGGCCGGCGCACAATGGCGACCCTGCCGCACCACGGCGCGGGCAGGTGGCAATCCGGCTCGAGAGTCTCGCGAAGCTAGGTCCATGAATTAATGATGACCAGTTCGCGGCGAGGGCACCAGGCAGAAAGCGTGTGGCCCCGGCAACTGCCCGTGGCCACACGCCGCTCACCGAGCCCAGCGCGACGTGAGCGAACTTTCGGCTCACCCGCGGGGTGCGGCCCGAACCTGGTCCGGGCGTGGCGATGATCACGCCGCCGCCGAACCGGACTGGCTGACCACGAGCGAGCATCCGTCGCGATGGCCCGACGCATCCCGACCGGCCGACCGGCTCAACCCAGCCCCTGCCTGTCAGAGTTTGCGTCATTTGTGTGACGAGCCATGCCGTGTCAGCCGGGTAACACCCGTTGCACGACCGCTCGGGCTAGGCTCTCGTGCTTTTTCGCCATGAGGTCTCGCGTACCACCGCTTTGCTGCCTTGCGCTGCTCGCCGCCTGCGAGCGCGACCCGCTCGACGTGCCGTGCCCGGCCGCGGGCGCCGGCGACCTGGTGATCACCGAAGTCAACACCGCCGGCAGCTCGACGAACGACGACGAGCAGTGGATCGAGGTCTACAACGCATCGGACTCCGACCTGAATCTCGCCGGTATGGCGGTTCGGCTCCGCACGCTCAACGGCAGCCGGGACGAACGAGTCGTCGTTCGCAGCCGCGACGTCGCGGTTGCCGCCGGCGGCTACGCGGTCTTTGGCAACGTCGCCGACGACGGCGCGCGCCCCGACTACATCGACTACGGATACGGCGTCGAGTTCGACGGCAACCTGCCCGAACCCGGCGCTGTCGACCTGCTTGGCTGCGAGGGACTGCTGCTCGACCAGGTCATCGTGCGCGATTTTCCCGGCAGCGGCTCCCTGTCGTTCGACGGCGCTCGCGAGCCGGCAGCCGCCGACAACGACGAGGCCGACCCGCGCGCCCCGGGCTCCGGCTGGTGCGAAGACCCCGAGCAATCCGGCGACGCCCCGGGCACGCCTGGCGCCGCCAACCGCCCCTGCGCGCCGTGAGCTTCCGCTTTTTCACCATGCTCCAGCCTCCACGCCACCTCGTTTCCCTGCTCACGGCCGCCGTTGCCCTGGCCGCTGCGTCGTGCGCCGGCAGCACCGAAACCCGGCGGTACGATCGAGCCGCCGCCCAGCGGTCCCTGCGCACCCTGGAAACCGCGGGTCTGGTGGTCGGCGAGTTCTCTCTTCGCCCGGACAGCGTCGTCGATGGCGACACCCTCAAGGTCAAGGGGATCGAAACGTCCCTGCGCCTGCTTTCTTTGGACACCGAGGAGAAGTTTCGCAGCCAGGAGGACAAGCTCCTTTACGAGAAGGGCTGGGCCGAGTTCAAGCGGGTCAAGCGCGGGGACTCGAGGAAACCACCCAAGATCGCGTCGCCCATGGGCGAAGTCGCGACCAACTGGGCCAAGCAGTTCTTTGCCGGCGTCGACCGGGTGCGCCTCGAGCGCGACGACCCGAGTGAGCTGCGCGGCAGCTTCGGCCGCTATCTCACCTACGTGTTCGCGTACAAGGACGGGCGCTGGGTCAACTACAACGTCGAAGCGGTGCGCGCCGGCATGTCGCCCTACTTTATGAAGTACGGGTACTCGCGCCGTTTTCACGACGAGCTCGAGGCCGCGATGCAGGAGGCCCGCGACGCCAGCCGGGGCATCTGGGACCCCGCCGCAGAGTCGTACGGCGACTACGACGAGCGACTGTCGTGGTGGCGCGAGCGCGCCGACTTCATCCGGCAGTTTCGCCAGGACCAAAAAACGCGGCAAGACGGCGACGACGCCCCGGAGCTCATTTCGCTCGGCCAGTGGGACGCCCTGGCCCGGCTCGACGACAACGTGGGCAAGCCGATCGAAATTCTCGGCTCCATCGGCACCATTCGCCTCGGCGACCGCGGCCCGACCCGGGTGCTGCTGTCGCGGCGACGCGGCTCCAACCTTCCGGTCATCTTCTTCGACAAGGACCTGTTTTTGTCCACGGGCCTGCTGCAGCGCCGCGGCGAGTTCATCCGCGTGCGCGGCACCGTGAGCAAATATTTCAACAAGTACCGCAACCAGTCCGAGCTGCAGATCATCGTGAGCCAGCCCGGACAGATTTCCACCGCGCCGGTGCCGTTCTTTCGGCGCGACGCGGTCGCCAACGACAACCGGTAGCCATGCTTCGACGTACCCCACTGCATACTCTGCCCTTCGCCGGCGCCTGCTTGCTCGCACTGGCCGCCTGCGCCCCGGAAGACCCGGATACGAGCGGCGCTGAGTGCCCGGCCAATCTGCTGCCGGGCGACATCGTCATCACAGAGATCTTCGCCGACGCCGAAGGGGCCGACGAAGGGCTCGAGTGGTTCGAGCTCTACAACGCCACCGACGCCGCGATCGACCTCGCGGGCGTCGAGCTGGTCCACGCCCGCGCCGACGACACCGGCGCTCGGTCGCACATCGTCGCGGACGGCACAACCATCGACGCGGGGCAATACCTGGTCGTCGGCGGCGTGCTGCCCGAGTTTGCCCCGGCCCACGTGGACTACAGCTACGCCAACGACCTCGGCAGCCTGCGAAACACCGACGGCAAGCTGGCGGTGGGCTGCAACGTCGTCGAAGTCGATGCGGTTACGTACGGCGAATCGGTCTCGGGAGCGTCGCTGTCCCTCGACGGCTCGAACCCGCCCAACGCCACCAGCAACGACGACCAGGCCAACTTCTGTCCATCGACCATCCAGGGTGCCTTCGGCGGTTTCGGCTCGCCGAGGGAAGCCAACGAGCGCTGCGAAGGCGGCGGCAGCAGCAACGACACCGGCCAATGCAGCGACGGTGGTACCCAGCGGGACCCGGTTGCACCGGCGCCCGGCGCCCTCGTCATCACCGAGGTCATGCCCAACCCGGCCGCGGTTGGCGACGGCGACGGCGAGTGGGTCGAGCTCCTCGCCACGGCCAGCTTCGACCTCAACGGCCTCGAGCTCGGTCGCGTCGTCGCCGATGGAGCCAACCAGACCCTCGACGCCGGCGAGTGCCTTTCGGTCGACGCCGGCGACCGAATCGTCCTGGCCAACAACCTGCTGCCGGCCGAAAACGGAGGCGTGAACGCCGACTTCGAGCTCGACGTCACGCTGGCCAACAGCAACGCGTCGCTGTTCATCGGCCACGGCGGTGCCCTGCTCGACGAGCTCTCGTGGTCGAGCGTTCGCGCCGGTGCCGCTCTTGGCCTCGATCCGCAGTTCGACGACCCGGCCGACAACGACAACCCCGACAACCTGTGCGACGCCACGACGGCCTACGGCGACGGCGACCTCGGCACGCCGGGAGCCGCGAACGACAGCTGCGGCGAGGTCGATCCGCCGCCGCCGCCACCGCCGCCGCCGCCGGGCGACATGTGCAACGACAACGGCACCATGCGCGCCATCGTCGCCCCGGTCGTCGGCGACCTGGTCATCACCGAGTTCATGCCCGACCCCGAGGGCACTGACTCGGCGCGCGAGTGGTTCGAGATCACCGCGCTCAACCCGGTCGATCTCATCGGGCTGCAGGCCGGGCGCGACACTCTTTCGGCACTGGTGGACGGCGCCGATTGCCAGCCGCTGGGGGTTGGCGAGTTTGCCGTGTTCGCCCGCGCAGACGCGGACAACGGCGGCCTACCGGCCGTGGTCGCTACCTTCGGATTCAGCCTCCTGCAGGACAACGGCGAGTTTCAGATTGGGATCGACGGCGCGACTCTCGACGTCGTGTCGTGGGGCGCGTCGACCACCGGCGCGTCGTTTCAGCTCGACCCGGACTCGTTCGACCCCACCGCCAATGACGATGCGGCCAACTACTGCCTCGGTACCGTCTCCTACGGCGAGGGCGGCCTGGGCACGCCGGGTGTCGCCAACGAGCAGTGCCCGGCCACGGTCGACTAGCGTGAGGGTGCGCTTGAACGGTTCGCGTGTGCGGCCGGCGCTCGCCGCCGCTCTGTTGCGGCCGGCGCTCGCCGCCGCGTTGCTCGTGACGGCGGCCTGTGACGCCGACGGCCGCGGCGGCGGCTCGGGCGGCGCCGGGCGATGCGGCCCCGAGACTGCCACCGTGTCGAGGGTCATCGATGGCGACACGGTGGAGCTGTCGTCGGGTGAACGCGTGCGCTATCTCCTGGTCGACACCAACGAGCTGTCGTCAAACGATTGCTTTGCGACCGAGGCGCGCGACTTCAACGTCAGCGTCGTCGCGGGGCGCGAGGTCGAGCTCACCTACGACGAGGAGTGCACCGACGACTTCGGCCGGCTGCTGGCGTACGTGCGCGTCGGCGACCGCGACCTCAACGCGCTGTTGGTCGAGCGGGGCTACGCCTGCGTACTCTTTATCCCGCCCAACGGCACCGAACGGGTCGACGAGCTGCGGGCCCTCGAACGCATTGCCGAAAGCGAGCGGCAGGGCATGTGGGGCGCGTGCGAGGAGGTCGCATGCGATTGATCCCCCGAAACGTCACCCGGGTCCTCGTGCTCTCGGCCACGCTGGCGGCCGCCGCGCGGCCCGCAGCGGCCATCGAGTACGAGTCGTTCGTCGACATCGAGAACGAAGAGGACCTCTACGAGCTCCTCATCGACAACCAGATCACCGACGAAACCTTCGAAACCCTGGTCGAGCTTCTGCGCCGGGGCGTCGACGTCAACACGGCGAGCCGCGCCGAGCTGTATTCGTTGCCCAACCTCACGTACAAGGACGTGGACCGCATTCTGGCGTTTCGCGCCGAGTTCGGTTTCATCGACGACCCGGCCGTGCTGGCGACCGCCGGCGCCCTCGACGAGCGCAAGTTCCTGGCCATCGCGCCGTTTCTCATCATCGCCGCCGACGGCCGTAGGGAAGGACTGCCGTTCGAGGGCTACATACGGGCGCCCGCCCTGTGGACCGTCGACGACGATACGCCCACGCCCACGGGCGCCGTGCAGATCCGGCTTCGCTCCGGCCAGTTCACCGCCGGCCTCACCGGCATTGGCACGCACCTGCGCATCGGCGACGTCCGCTACGACCCGCTTCGCATGGCGCTGTCGGCCGAGGGCGCCGAGGCGCGCTTTCACGTCCCCAAGTATTACGTGCTTTACGAGGGCGACGACGTCGAGGCCATCGCCGGCACCTACCGCATCGGCTTCGGTCAGCGCCTCACGTTCGACAACACCGACCGCTATACCCCCAACGGGCTCCAGCTCGACGACGCGTTCTTTCGCGGCAACGACCTGGTGCGCACCTGCCGCCAGTCTCAGGGCGAGCTCGCCGAGTCGCCGTGCAGCGGCGAACGGTTCTACGAATACGGAACCCCCGACTACCGCTGGCGCGACAGCCTGCGCGGCGCGGCGGCCGGCCTGCAGCACCTCGACGTTGGCACCAACGGCTGGCTTCAGGTCTATGGATTCGCCTCGAGCGAGAACAAGGACATCTATCAGTACGAAACCTATGACCGGGGCCGTTGCGACGATCCTCGCAATGACGACGACGAGGCGTGTTCCGCGCCCGACGTCTTCGTGCGCGACGACAGCGCCGACGTGCTCGACCCATCGCCTCGGTTCTCGTTTCAAACCCTGCCGGACATCTTCAACGAAGTGCTCGCCGGCGGCAACGTGTCGTACTTTCGCAACCAGCGGACCCACGTCGGATTGACCGGCTACGGCGCCTCGATCAACTGGCTGGCAGACGGCATCGACCTCGACTTTCAAGAATGGTCGCGCTTGCCCTACGGCGGCCCGTTCGGGGCCGTAGGTGTCGACGCCAGCTGGGGCAGCGGGCGCAACGACGTGTTCGTCGAGGTCGCCCGCAGCTTCGATTCCCAGGCCGACGACGGAAACGGCGGCATCGGCGCCATCCTGCGCTCGACCACCACCTTCGACAAATCCGAATTCGAAACCGTGCTGCGCTACTACGAGCGCGAATTTGCCAACCCCTACGCGCGCCCCATCGCCGCTCCCGACGAGTTCGACGGCCTGCGCGCCCGCGACGAAGCCGGCCTGCGCGTGCGCTGGGCCGGCACCATAGACAAGGTCTTTCGCCTGCGCGCCGACGCCGACGTCTGGGTGCGGGCGTCCACCGGTGAGCAGCCGGCGTTTCTCACCAACGTGCGCTTCGATCACCAGTTTCGCCGGGCGCACGCCTACGGGTTCCAGCTGCTCTACAACAACCGCGACCTGTCTCAGAACGATGGACGCATGGGCACCTGCTTTGCCGTGTCGACCGAGTTCGACGAAAACGGCGAGCCGGTTCCCTGCGCGGGCCAGCGGTTTCGCGGCATCGCCCGCTACCGCTGGGAGCCGGCCCGGCGGGTGACCGTAACTCCTCAGGTGCAGGTGTCGTTCGAGGACGATGGCGCCCAGGCCTTCGACGACAGCTTTCGCACCGACATGGCCGCGTTTCTGACGGTCAACGCATGGCTCGGCGACCAGGTTCGGCTGCGTTCGCGCTTTCGCTACATCTGGGAGGACGTCAAATGCGTCGACGAAGCCGGCCTCGACGAAAACGGCGAGGCCATTCTCGAGCGCAAAGGCTACTTCGGCAACCCCGGATGCTGGGGCAGCCTGTTTACCGGCACCCTCGACGACACCCGCGAGCGCTCCGCCTGGCTGTACGCCGAGGCCACGTACAAGCACGATCGGTCGCTGCAGATGCGATTTCGCTACGACATCCGCACCTTCATCGACGACCGCACCTCGACCGACCAGCGCGACCCCGGCGTCGAGTCGTGGTTCTGGCTCGAGCTCCAGTCGCGCTTCTAGAACGCGACGGCGCCAGAGCCCCCAACGAGGTTCACGCCGCCACGGCCTCGAGCGCTTCGAGCACGGCCAGCTCGCCTTCTTTGCCGGGGAGCGACTTTCCGTGCTCGACCCCAACGAAGCTATCGAACCCGCGAGCCCGGAGCTCGGCGAGAAACGTGCGGTAGTTCATCTCTCCGGTCCCGGGCTCGTTGCGCCCGGGTGCGTCCGCGATCTGGACGTACCCCACCTGATCCCAGGCCCGGTCAAGGTTTTCCAGGACGCTGCCCGTCTCGATCTGCACGTGGTAGGCATCGAAGATCAATCGGCACGCTGGGCTGTCGACGCTCTTCGTAATGAGATATCCGTGCGGCACCGTGGTGACGAAGGTCCCGGTCCACTCGCGGGCGTTGATCGGTTCGAGCCCCAGCACCAGGCCACCTTTTTCGGCGATTTCGGCGCACCACTTGAGGTTCTCGATCGCGTTGGCCGTCTGGTACTCGCGCGGAACCGCGAGATCAAAGGGCCCCGACAACACGGTGCAGTAGGTAGCGTTGAATCGCTTGGCAACTTCGACGGCCTCCTCGACGATCTTCACGAGAGCCTGTCGGTCGGACGGTTCACCCGAGGCAATGCTCAGGGCGTCCGGTGCGTAGGGCACTCCAACCGGTGTTGCCGTCTCGAACGTGGCGACGAACGTCGCGAGACGCATGTCCAGCCGCTCGATTTCGGCGGCCATAGCCAGCTGGGTTTCGATCGGTCGCGCCTTGAGGAAGTTGTCCTCGACAGCGCGGAAACCGCGCTCGTGGGCAAAGCGAATCTGCGCCACCGGATCGGGGCCGGCGTGCTCGACAAACAGGCCGTCGTCCGGGGCGTTGAGGCCGAGATGAGGGGCAAAGGTCAGAGGATGAGTGGTCATCGTAGATTCCCTTACTGGTAGAGCCAGGGTCGGAGCGCCCGGGTGATGGCGGGCATCAGGGCGAAGGTCATGAGTGGGACGAGAACGGCGGTCAAAACCAGGGTCCGCACGGCTACGGGCCACGTTTCGAGTTGGGGCCCGACGACCAGCAGCAGCGCCGTGATTGTCGGATAGATGGCAAACCAGGTCGCGAGGGCGAGCTTCCAGCGCCGCGGGACTGCCGAAGAGGTAGCGCGTGCGGTCATCGGAGAAACTCCTCTACAGCCGCTGCTACCGCGTCCGGTTCCTCGATCTGCGGCCAGTGAGCCGAGTTGTCCAGCAGCCGAAGCGTCGCTCCGCCGATTTCGTCGGCTGCGCGGGCACTCTGAGCCAGAGGCACGACGCCGTCGAAGCGCCCGTGCAGAATGAGGGTGTCAGCGGCAACCTCGTGAAGACGGCCCGTGAGCAAGTCGTCCCCGGCCGCGATGGACGAAGCCAGCGCCGCAATGGAACCGTCGTCTTGGCGAGCCAAACGCTCCTCCAGCAGCGTTCGAATGTCATCTTCCGTGAGGCAGTCGGCGTCTGCACGCACGCGCGCCATGTACTGCCGCATGGCCGCGACGTCGGAGGGAGACGCGGCCGCCGCGACCTGGTCGGCGCCGACGCCGTCGGGCAACCCGTAGACAAAAGCGGGTGCGATAGCGACAACTCTTCCCACGCGGTCGGGGTGAACGACTGCCAGGTACAGGGCGAGCCAGCCACCGAGCGAGTTGCCGATGAGGTCGACCGATTCGAGGTCGAGGTCGTCGAGCAGCGCCACGAGCGACGTCGCGAGATCGGCGAGCCGGATGGGCCCCTCGGGGCGCGGGGAGTCGCCAAAGCCGAGCAGGTCGACCGCAATCACGTCGCGAGCGGACGAGAGGCGCGGCACCAGCTGTTGCCACACACGGCGGGTCGCGCCCAGGCCGTGCAGCAACACCACCGGCTCGCCGACGCCCACGCGCTCGTAGGCGAGCCCCGCAAAAGCTTGAGAAGCGGTCACTCCCCCGCTCCCTTCTTTTTCAGGGGGCCCGCGAGCTCCAGATAGTTCCCCTCGATGTCGCGAAAGAAGGCCACCCGCCGGCCGACGTCGGGAAAGTCAGTGGGTGGCAGCTCGGGTGCGATTCCCTGGGCCTCGATGTCTGCCATGGCTGCATCGACGTCGTCGACTCGAAAACACAGGTGGGAGAATCCTGGCATTCGTAAGAACTCGTCGAACGCCATCGGCGTTGGTGTCGCTGGTTTGCGGTCGCCGGTATCGATGAGCTCAATGCGAAAGTCGCCTTTTTTGATGTAGGCCAGCCGGAAGCCAGGGAGCTCTGGGACCGTCCAGCGGATGTCTGGCTCAAATCCGAGCACGCGCTGGTACCAGGCGATCGTGGCGTCCAGATCGGCCACGCCGATACAGACGTGGTCGGGAATCAGTTTCGTATCTGGCCGCCCCATCAGGCCGCCTCCGCCGTGTCCTGCAGCCGCCCGAGATGGTCTGCACTTAGCTGAATGTCGAGAGCGGCCACGTTCTCCTCGAGATGGGAAAGCTTGGTGGTCGCAGGAATGACGATCGTGTTGGGCGACACGTGCAGAAGCCACGCGAGGGCGAGCTGTCCGGAGCCAACCCCCATCTCCCGGGCCATGTCCCCGAGCATGCTCGAAGACCGGGCAAGCGGAGCGCCGGGCTTCATCGGGTTGGCCCCGAGCGGGCCGTATGGAATGAAGGCCGCACCATCGGCGGCAGTCGCTCGAACGAGCTCGATCGAACCGCGGTCCATCACGTTAAATCGATTCTGAACCGATTCGATCGAAGTGACCGTTTTCGCCAGCCGGTACTGCTCGATCGACACGTTCGACAGCCCGACGAACCTGATTTTGCCGCTGTCGCGGAGACGGGCAAGCTCGCCGACGGTTTCAACGAGAGGTACTCGGGGATCCACCCGGTGAAGCTGGTAGAGGTCGATGTGCTCGCGACCGAGCGCCGCGAGGCTGCGCTCGACGTGGGCCCGGATGGTTTCGGGTCGCCCATCGGTGACGATAGTGCCCGGCTGCGGCTTGTCGACTCCGCCCTTCGTCGCGATGACCACCGCACGGTCGCCGATCGCTTCGGCGATGATCCGCTCGCTGTGGCCGGGGCCATACGGCAACGCGGTATCGAAGAAGTCGACCCCGAGTTCGACCGCGCGTCGCAAAAGTCGCTTGCCGCCCTCCCAGTCCGCGTAGGGACCAAAGTTGCCGGGTTGGCCGGTGAGGCGCATGGCCCCGTAGCCAAGGCGGGAAACTCTAAGTTCGCCGCCAATGCGAAAGGAGGTGGAGATGGTGTTTGTCTCGTTCACGGTTGGTTCCTTGTTGCTGGGGGCTCGGCGCGAGCCTCGCTGGTGTGAACCCAAGCTAGACGAGACGTCTCGTCTTGTCAAGATTTGACGGACCGGCTCGTCTCGTCTAATGTTTCTCTATGCCTGTAAGTGGCAGTAAAGATGGGAAAACTCTGCCCGAGAACGTGCCCGAAGAAGACCGATTTCGGCACGCCGAGGGCCCCAAGCGCAGCGAACGAGCCCACGAGGCCGTCCTGGAAGCGGCACAGGCTGTCCTGGGCGAAGTTGGGTACCAGAAAGCCTCCATCGAGCGGATCGCCAAGCGCGCTGGCGTCGGCAAACAAACGATCTATCGCTGGTGGCCGTCGCGAGCCGCCCTGTTCATGGAGGTCTACTCGACCCTGGCGGAGCAGCACGTAAAGCCGCCCGAGAGCGACTCCGTAGGCGATGCCCTCAACCAGCTCTGGAAGCAGCTGTGCATCTTCTACCGCGACACGGCGGCCGGCCCGGCTCTGGCCGGCCTCCTCGCGGAGGCGCAGTCAGACCACCGGGTCGCCGAGACCTTTCGCGGCGAGTTCCTCGTCAAGCGCCGAGGCGTCACCCTCGAGCTCTTGCAGCGAGCCGTGGCAAACGGCACCGTGCGCGCCGACGCCGATCTCGAGAAGACCGTCGACCTGTTGGCGGGCGCCGTCTGGTATCGCCTGCTCGTGGATGGAACCGCTCCCGCCGACGACCAGGTCGAAGAGATCGTCGACCAGGTCCTCCGCGGCGTTAGCGAAAGCGACTGAACGCACACGCGCGCGCACGCCGTAGAGCTACGCCGGAGCGGCTTGCAGCGACGCAGTGCCCCCGAGTGCCCGGTCGACGGCCGCGGCGCTTTGCGTCCACGGGCCGGAACACAAGCACACGCTGGTCGGGCCGTCGAGGCCGCGAAGCTCGACCTCGACTCGTTCGGCCACGTCGCGATCGAGTAGCCCCGACGGCAGATTGTCGGCGGCGGTGTCGGCCAGGAGCGCGATTTGATTTCGCTGGGCCGTGTCCATCAGGCGCGCGGCGACGTTGACGGTGGTGCCGAAGAGGTCGAGGCGATCGTTGGCGCGCGCGGCAAAACAAGGCCCTTCGTGCACGCCGACCCGAATGCCGAAGTCGATTCGTTGCCGCTCGGCCAGGGCAGCCGCGGCGTCGATAAGCTCGCGCGCCGCGGCGACCGCATCGGCGAGGCTCGGAAACGCGAGCATCATGCCGTCGCCCAGGGTCTTGATGACGTCGCCGCCGCAGCCGCGCGCAATGCCTCGGGCGTCGCGCCAGTGTTCCTGCACCAGAGCAAAGGCTCGCGCGTCGCCCAGATCGCGATACATGGCCGTCGAGCCAACGACGTCGGTAAACACCAACGCTTTGGTGCCGACAGCAAGCCGCATGCCCGTGGCCGGTGCGTCGGCGCCGAAGAGCTCGAGAAAGTCGGGCATCTCGACGAGCATCGAGCCGCGCGCGATGTCCGCGGTCCAGCCGGTGCGTTCTACGACCACCCGCGCCGGGCGGCTCGTTCGGTTTTCGATGATGAGCACACCGTCCGGCAGCTCGTCCGCCGCCTCGACGCGGGCGATACCGGCGTCGGTAACTTCGATGGTGCCGCCGCGCGACGACGTGTCGTCGAGCAGCACCCGCCCGGCCGCCGCTCGAGCCCGGACGAGCAGCTCGAAGGCCGGAAGCTCGTCGATCCGCCAGGTCTCGCCCGGCGCCAGGCTGCGCTCACCGTGCACGTGCGGCCGCAGATGCGGCGAGCTGGCGCAGAACGTTAGCCTTTGGACCGGGCGGATCGCCTCGTTGACGGTGAACGTCGCCTCGACGTTGTCGGCAAAATCGACGTCGAACGACACGTTGCACTCTTCGCAGTGCATGCGCTCCTGCAGACTCGCCAGCGACACGGCCACGTCGGCGCCGACCCGGCACGTCGGGCAGTTCACCTGCCAGTCCAGATCGACGAGCCCGGCCTTGGCAGCGTGAAGAAAGCCCTGCAGCACCTCCCGGCGATCGGCCTTCCAGGCCCGAGCAACCTCGAACGGCCGCATCTGAACCAGCGCCGACACCGGCTGATGGCGCAGCTCGGCGAGCACGCGTTTCTGAATGTCGTCGGCGACCGGCGCGCGCGAAAACTCGGCGGCTCGGGCTCGCAACACCGGCGAGTCGCTTCCCGCCCCCGGTGGTGGATCCGCCTGGCGGGCGCCAACCTGAGCGAAGGCCAGGGCCGGTTCATCGGCGTCCATGGCTGGAGCCTCCGCTGCCTCCAGCGCATCCAGCGACCGTCGCAGCCAGGCGCGATAGCGGCGAATCGTTAGCCAGGCCTGGACCAGCACAACGGGCACCAGCAGATACGCGAAGGCGTGGCGAGGCACCACGGCCACGCGCATGCGCCCGCGGCTTCCCCCGGCAGCGGCCTCGACCTCGCAGGCGAGAATGCACGTCGAGAACAGCCAGCCCATGCCGCGTCGAAGCAGGCGGCGCTCGCCCCACAGCCGAGCGCCGACCCAAAAGTCCATGTGCTCGGTAAACGAAAACGGAATCCCGAGATAGCCCGAGTGGCCGACGCGAGCGCGCGAGGCCGGGTCAGCCGGATCGAGCAGCTCGTAGTCGTAGCGGGTCGCCTTCGTCCCGGAGTACGAGTTCCAGCGGTCGGTCACCGCCAGCAATCCGAACAAAACGTCGGGAGCGACGGCGGCGTCCACCGACGCGTTCACGCCGACCCCGTAGGCTCGGCCGTTGCCGGCGCCCCTCCCCATGAGAAAATTGTACGCGCCGGGCCGCTCCGCGGCCGAGCGAAAACGGCGCCGGCGCCCGCGCCAACGAGCCCCCCGGCTCTCCGCGACAGCCCCTAGGCAGCGGCGAGAATGCGGGTGACGCCGCCGATGGAGCGGGCGATCTGCCGAGCACACAGGTCCCGATCATCGCCGATCGCGCACACGTACATGGGCGAGTCTTCGATCAGCAGGCGCTGCATCACGACCCGGGCGGGGCCCCATTCGGCCAGCAGTACCCCGGCGAAATCACCGGCTTTTCGACCGAGCAGCGGCAGGGCGGCCGCGACTTCCTCGCAGGTGCGCGAGGGCCCCGACGCGGCCATGCACAGGCCGTCCTCGTCGGAAATGAGCATGGCCTCGAGGGAGGCATCCTCGCGGCAGGCCTCCATTTGAAAACCCAGGGCCTCGTGAGTGTGATGGCTGCGGCGCACGCGACGGTCGTAGGTCATGGTCGCTATCGTAAAGACTTTTGCGAGTGTGCACAAAAAACTTACATGTAGGTGCAGTATGCTCGCGCGGGCAGTTTCATGAGCAACGACAAGCCTGACAATCCCGACACCGAAGACTTCGCCAGCATGCTGGCCGACTTCGAACGCGAGCGACCCAACGCGGCGCCGCGGCGGCAGCGCGCGGTTCACCCCGGCGACAAAGTCACGGGCCGCGTGATCTCCATTGGCCGCGACTCGGTCTTCATCGACCTCGGCGCCAAAGCCGAGGGCTCGCTCGACGTCGAAGACCTGCTCGACAAAGACGGCGAGCTTACGGTCGCGGTCGGAGACGAAATCGAAGCCGTGGTCGCAAACGTGGGCGACACGATTGCCCTGCGCCGCAGCTTCGGTCGCGGCGGCGGTGCGCCGGCCGCGCAAGAGCTCGAGGACGCGTTCAACGCGGGCCTGCCCATCGACGGCCTGGTCGCGGCGACCAACAAAGGCGGCTTCGACGTGCAGGTCGGCAACGTGCGCTGCTTTTGTCCCGTTTCCCAGATCGACAACAAGTTCGTCGAGGACCCCGAGGTTTTCGTCGGTCGCCGCTACACCTTCCGCGTCACCAAGTTCGAAGGCGGCAAGCGGCCCAACATCGTGCTGTCGCGCCGCGCCCTGCTCGAAGAAGCCCAGCGCGAGCGAGCCGAGCAAACCCTGGCCACCCTGCAGGTCGGCAACACGGTCACGGGCACCGTGACGTCGCTGCGCGACTACGGCGCCTTCATCGACATCGGCGGAATCGAGGGCATGCTGCACATCTCCGAGCTCGAGTTTCGTCGGGTCGATCATCCCAGCGAGGTGCTCAGCGAGGGGCAGCAGGTCGAGGTGCAGGTCATCAATATCGAGGAAACCGGCAACGAAAAGCGCCCCCTCAAGATCGGTCTGTCCCTCAAGGCCCTCAAAAGCGATCCCTGGAAAGACTCGGTCGGCTCGCTGGTCGAGGGCACCAAGGTAACGGGTACCGTCGTGCGCCTGCAGTCGTTCGGCGCCTTCGTCGAGCTCGCCCCTGGCGTCGAAGGCCTGGTGCACGTATCGGAGCTCGGTGGCGGCCGGCGGGTCAACCACCCGCGGGAGGTTGTCAACCAGGGCGACGAAGTCGAGGTGACGATTTTGCGCATCGACACCGAAGCCAAGCGCATTGGCCTGTCGATGGATCGCCAGTCGGACGCCGAGGCTCGCCAGGAGCGCCAGGAGATCGAGGCTCACATGGGCGGCGGAACGTCCCAGAGCCTGGGTACCTTCGGCGACTTGCTGAAGAAGAAGCTCGAGACCAAGTAAGACAGCGCCACCGGGGGCGCCTCGGACTCCACGAGGCGCCACTGGATCGCCGCCCGGCTTTCCGGCGCTTCGTCAGCAAGGGCGGCAAGCTCCCGCCGGTAGGTCGCGAGGTCGCCGGCCACCGACGCCTCGAGGGCGCGTCGGTAGCGCGCAAAGACCGTGGGCCCGTCGCCGGCAAAGCTGTCGAACAGCAGGCGAAACGCCACGCCCTCGCCGACCTTGTCGGCGCGCTGCACCCGAGCGGCCAGGCCCATCTCGGCGACGTGCCCGAGCATCCAGCGGACGGCGGCAAAGCGCTCGCGCTCGGCCGGGGTTTGCGCGGCTTGCAGGTGCCCGGCAACCCGTTCGCGATTCTCGGCGCCGAGCGTCGCGAGGGGATCGAACGACCGCCCCCACAAGACCCAGTGCCAACCGGCGTCCGCCAGCCACCCAACCGAGGGCCCGACGTCCGCTGGGCTCGGCCGCGGATCGCTCGACTCGGCAAACCGCACCAACAGCTGCGAGCGCTCGCGATCGACATCGACGAGCAGCTTGACCCGCTCGGTCGCCCAGTACGCCGGCAGCACGGCGCCGTAGGGCAGCGTTGCGACGTCGAGGGCGCCCTTGCAGCGCCCGTTCTCCGGGTGATAGAGGCGCGCCTTCCACGCCGCAGCGAGCGTCTTGCACACGGTGGGCAACGCGCGCGCAGCCCGAGCCGGGTCGCGCAGGTGAGCGCGCAGCTCACCGGCAAAAACGCCGTCGCCGCGCGCCGTCACTTCGACTTCGCCGTCGAGCTGGTCGAAAAACTCGCGGCGCAGGTCGCGACTGCCGACCCGCAGAGGCTCGCCGTCGACGCCGATGTAGTCGACGAGCGCTCCGGGCGACATGACGATCCGCGCCGCGCCGGCGGCACCCGGGGTGAGTCCTTCGGCGGCGCTGCGGCCGGCCACGTCGACGGCGAGCCGCGACACCGGCCGCCCCTCGATGAAACCGCGCGCTTCGCCGCGCCCCGGCGCCAGGTCGACGGCCAGTTCGAACCAGCCCGCCCGAGCGTAGGGTAGTCCAAGCTCGCGCAGAGCCCGGCCGACCGCGCTGGTCCGGCGGCCGTCGCCAACGACCTCGAGCGGACCGCGGTGCGGCTGCGCCAACGCCCGCTGGCCGAGTCGCCCGCCATCGCCGACGGCACCGAGGCCCGCGCCGCGGCGCGCGCACGCGTAGCGACCGTCGACGACCCGGCAGCGCCGACCGCCGACCCGATCCTCTACTCCGCTATCGCCCGGTGCTGCGGCGGCGCCGCCTTCGCTCGGGCGGCCGCCCGCGGCGCGCACGAACGCCCCGCGATCGCCGACCGGCAAAATGGTGAGCTCAACCGACGCGTCGGCGCCGAAAAACAGAGCGGCTCCGCGCGCGCGATCGATGCCCGCCGCCGCCAGACCCGGGGCGTCGAAGGCGTCGAGTCCCAGCAGGTCCACCGATGCGTTGCGCCAGCGCGTCAACAACGCGCGGCTGGGCTCGAACGGCTCCATGACGCGCCGCACGTGGTCGAGCCCGTCGATGAGCGGTCCGACGGCTCCGTCGGCGACCACGAGTCCCACCGTCGCTCCCGGAGGCGCGCGCCGCCACAGGTCGTCGGTGGGCGCGAACGATGCGGGCCACGGCGCGCGCGTTGGCGCGTCGGTCGCCGCCGGCGCTGACTCAGCGGTTGCAGGCGCCGCGTCGGCCGCCGGCGCGGGCGGTTCAGAGGCGCACGAGCCGCATCCCCCGAGCGCCAGGAGCGCCGCGACCGCAAGCCGTCTCATCGAGGCAAGTCTAGTGCGACCCCGCGGCGCGTCACGGGCGAAAAACGCCATTCTGTCTCCGGCGATTCAGTCGCGCTCGCAGAAGTACGGAAACAGCGAGACGCAGCTGCGGTCATCCCAGGTGCCTCCGTTATCGACTTCCTGGACCATGCAGTCCTCGCTGCGGTCGGGACTGTTGCCGTCGTTGGGTTCGCCGGCGCGCCAGTTGTCGAACACCAGGGGTTCGCCGGTCATCCAGATGAAGGTGCCCTCCGAGGCGGCGTCCGTGGCGCCCAGCCACACGTCCGCGGCGTCGAGGCCAATCTGCTGCAGCAGAAGCACCTCGGTCTCGCTGGTCACGGTGGCCAGGTGGGTGTCCCGGCCCAGGGTCGCGCAGGCGGCCAGAGCGATCTGCCAGGGCAGCTCGGTGTCGAAGTACATGTAACAGGCGCCGGTCGCGGGATCGACGGCGTTGCGCAGCCCGTCCTCGCAGGGTTCGGGTTCGGGCGGCGGCGCGTCTGGCGGCGGCCCGGCGTCCGGCTCCGGTTCCGGATCCGGCTCGTCGGCGGACGCATCGGGTGAACCGGCGGACGTGCCCGTGTCGCCGGGGCCGGTTTCGTCGAGCGAGCCGCCCACCGTGGCGCCGTCTCCGATATCACCTTCGGTACAGCCGACCGACGACAAAAGGACCAGTGCGACCATCAGTGCACGTAGCGCCCTATGGTCCGAGACTTCCGGCATGAGTGAAGCATCATGCCAGAGGCGCCAGCGCGCCGAGAAGGCCGTTTTCACGACCGCCGAGGATTTTGGCGCCGCTATCTTTCGTTCGGCGCGCGCTGTCCGAAATCGCTATGTCTACGACACAACACCGCGCCGTTTTCCCACCCGCACGAACGCATCGACCGCGCGCTCGAGGTGGTCACGTGTGTGTGCGGAGGACAGCTGTACGCGAATGCGCGCTTCGCCCTTGGGCACAACCGGATACGAAAAGCCGATGACGTAGATGCCCTCTTCCAGCATGTCGGCGGCCATCTGCTGAGCCAGGCGCGCGTCGCCAAGCATGATGGGAACGATGGGGTGAAAGCCCGCCTTGATGTCGAAGCCGGCGGCGGTCATGCGCTCGCGAAAGAAGGTGGCGTTGTCGGCGAGCCGGTCGCGCAGCTCGGTCGAGTCCGAAAGTCGCTCGAGCACGGCGAGAGACGCGCCGACGATCACGGGCGACACCGTGTTGGAGAACAGGTACGGCCGCGACCGCTGGCGCAACAAATCGACGATCGGCTTGCGCGCGGCGGTGAAACCACCCGACGCGCCGCCGAGGGCCTTGCCCAGGGTCGACGTGATGATGTCGACGCGACCCATGACGCCGCAATGCTCGTGGGTGCCCCGCCCCGTCTTGCCGACAAAGCCCGTGGCGTGGCAGTCGTCGGCCATGACCAGCGCGTCGTACTTGTCCGCCAGATCGCAGATCTCGTCGAGCTTCGCGATATCGCCGTCCATCGAAAACACGCCGTCGGTGGCGATGATGCGCATGCGGCAATCCTGGCTCGCCTGCAGGTGTTGCTCGAGCTCGGCCATATCGGCGTGAGCAAAGCGGAAACGCCTGGCTTTGCACAAGCGAATGCCGTCGATGATCGACGCGTGGTTAAGGGCGTCGGAAATGATCGCGTCCTCGGCCGTGAACAGCGTCTCGAACAGGCCGCCGTTGGCGTCGAACGCCGACGGGTACAGAATCGAATCCTCGGTGCCGACGAACTCGGCGATCTTGTCCTCGAGCTCCCGGTGTTTGTCCTGGGTACCGCAAATGAAGCGAACCGACGACAGGCCGAAGCCGCGCTCGTCGAGGGCCGCCCGAGCCGCCTCCATCACCTTCGGGTCCGACGACAGCCCCAGGTAGTTGTTGGCGCAGAAGTTGAGGACGTGCCGATCGCCGGCCACCTCGATATCGGCGCCCTGGGGCGAGGTGATGATGCGCTCGTCCTTGCGCAGGCCGGCGTTGGAAATCTCTTCGAGAGTCGAATCGAAAACAGCTCGTGCGTTGTCGCTAAACATGATGGAGGTCTCTGGGTCAGAACTTGAAGATGACCTTGGGATAGGTGCGAATGCTGGTCTCGAAGCGGCCCGCTTCGAAGTCGGAGAAATCGACCACGGTGTTCTCGCCGCGGTTGAGGATGATCTCCCAGATCTGATCGTGGAGCTTGGAGTTGCGGGCCTCGAGCAGGCTGCGGCCGATATGCCAGGTTTCCCAAACCCGACGGCCCACGACCGAGTGAAGCGAAATGCCGTCGACGATGACGCGATCGAAATCTTGAATGATGGCGTCGCCGCTCTTGAGGCCAAACAGGATCACCTGGCCGCCCCGGCGCACCGAGCTGATGGCGTTGTTGACGCTGGCGTTGATGCCGCTCATCTCGAGGGCCACGTCGACGCCCACGCCGTCGGTGAGCTCTTTGATGCGCGCGGTGAGCTCGGGGTCGTGTTCGAACACGTTCCCTTCGCGGTTGGCGGGCACCAGCACCTCGTCGCAGCCGAGCTTGCGCGCCATCTCGACGTGCGACGGCAGCGGCTCAACGCCAATGACGGTGTGCGCCCCGAGCGCCTTGGCGACCGCCACGGCGAACAGGCCGATGGTTCCACACCCGAGAATGGCCACGCGTTTGCCGCGCAGGTTGACCTTGGTGCACGCGTGAACCGCGTTGCCGAACGGCTCGAGCAGCGCGCCGACCTCCGGCCGAATGTTCTGGGTGTTGACCGGCCACAGGATGTTCGCCGGCAGCTTGACCAGGTCGGCAAAGCAACCGTCGGTCGAGATGCCGATGATGCGATTGGTCTCGCACACGTGGGTGTCGCCGATGCGGCACTGGTAACACTCGCCGCAGATTACGTGGGACTCGGTCGATACGGCGTCGCCGGGGGCGAAGCCGAACTCGCGCTTCGCCTCGCTGCCGAGCGCGACAATCTCGCCGAAAAGCTCGTGACCGATCACGCGGCGCTCGCGCTTTTCTTGGTCGAGCGACCCGTAGATCATGTCGCGAAACGAGTTGCGGAACCAGATACCGCGATCGGACCCGCAGAACCCCGCATAGCGCGGGCGAATCAACGCCATGTGCGCATCGCGAAAGTCTTTGCGCTCGTCGAGCACCGGCTCGTCGACGCTGACCTGGCGCAGGCCTCGGCTGTCTTCCCAGGGGTCGAGCTGCCGGTCGTAGACCAGGGCGTTCATCGAGGTTCCCATGTCCGCGCAGCCTAGTGGATGCGCGCCTCGGCGCCAAGCGATGACGCGGCGCATAACCCCCGAGACAGCAAGGGCGCTGCGCTACGACGCGAGCGGGACGCCGGCGTCCGTCCTATTCGACCGCCGTTACTCGACGGGATTGATGGGCGCCAGATCCAGCCCCGCCGGATACCCGTAGGAAACGTTCTGGGTGTCTTCGTTGGGCGGCGATGGGCCGCCGTAGCCGTACACGGTGACCCCGACCGGCGCGCTGGCATCCACCCGATGGGCGCCGTCGCCGACGAGGACACTCAAACTCACGTACGCGCCGCCCCGCACCGGCTCTGCGGCGGTCAGATCGAGGCGAACGCCGTCCAGCATGACCGTCGCCTCGATGGGAGCCACGATGCCTACGTAGTCCGAGTCGTAGGTCGGCGGCACCAAAAAGGCGTAGTCGCGCCGGAACTGCTCGACCGGCACTTGCAGAATGAACGAAGGATCGCCCTCGGCGTCGCACAGGTCGCCGCCCGAGGACCGCATAAACTGGCCGACCATGACCGGTTTGCTCGCGACGACCTCCACGGACTCGGCGATCGTCAGCTCGACCCACTGGCCGGCGTCCAGGTTCCAGGGCCCCTCGGTCGAGGGCAGTACCGCGACGCTGGTGCCATCGTCGTCGGCCATGATGCGCACGTAGTCCTCGGCATCGCACGCCCGGCGCGGGTGGGTCTTGCTCACGATGTAGCGCTCGCCGATGGCCTGCCGCGGAAACATCTGCTGCTCCAGGTGATCGCAAAACGACGCCATTGCCGGAATGTTGGCGCACCGATTGCCGCCGAAGACCCCAACGGGCTTGTCGGCCTCGACGCGGGTACCGGTGAGCGTCGCGTCGGTCGCCGTGGCCAGAACCAGCAAGACGTCGAAAGGCTGCAAGATCGCCTCGGTGGCGCCCACGACATCGGCGGTCGGCTGAATCTCCACCCGCGTGTCGGGCTCGACTGCATACACGGCCACAAAGTTATTGTTGGCAAACAGCGAGGAACTGTAGTCCATCGTGTAGTAGCGGCGAGCGAGGTTGTGGCGAGCGAACAGCATGGACGCGTCGGTCGACGCGGCGCGAAAGGTGTCGATGGAGTTGAACTGGTACGCGGCCACGGGCCGGTCGCTGCGCAGGCGGTAGGCCCGGTCGAATACGCCGGCATCGCCAACATTGTTGCCGCGCTCCGGGTCCTCGAAGGTCGCGACACCCAGGGGCGGAACGTCGAGCACCGTGGCGGCACCGCCCGCGGTCTGAATGGTCACGGTGGCCCGGTCGACCGGCGACGGGTTGGAGACGCTGATGCCAAATGTCTTGTCCAGGCCAAACTGAGGAAGGTCCACCGCCCAGAACTCGCAGCCGAAATACGAGTTGGTGGCGGCGGCGGCGGCGCAAGACTCGAGGCACGACAGGTCGGTGTCGATCTCGTCGTTGCAGTTGTTGTCCACGCCGTCGTCGCAGATCTCTGGCGCCGCGGGGTTGATGCTCGGGTCGCCGTCGTCGCAATCGCGCACGTCGTCCCAACCATCCCCGTCGGCATCGGTGGGTGGAGCGACGTCGCCGTCGCCCCCGCCATCGGTTCCGGTCGTGTTTGCGGCCGTGCCGCCGCCGTCCGCGTCGCCGCCCGGCAGGTCGCTGCTCGTGACGGACGGTGCGCAGGCGCAAACGCAGGCGATCAAAGTAAGCGGCAGGCGGTGCATGGCGGGCACCCCGCGAGGGGGTCGAAGCGGGAATCGTCCGCGCCCGGGCGGTCTTGAGGCCGCCGCCGCGGGGATTTGCCGCCCGTCCCACGCGCCGCACGCCCCCCTGGATATGCCACGATGCCGCCCATGGCCGACCACGATTCGCGCGCGGGCGCGACCTACGGAACCCGCAATGTCCTCGACTACGCCGCGCGAGTTCACGCCGCCCACGACGAGGGCCTGGCCCAGGCGTTCGACGCTCCGGACCAACGCGGCATTCCCGCGATTCAGGTCGGCCCGTCCGAGGGCAAGCTGCTGAGTCTCCTCATGACTCTTGCCGGGGCGCGCAAAGTCGTCGAAGTGGGCACGCTCGCCGGCTACTCGGCCGCGCGGATGGCGCGGGCTCTGCCCGAGGACGGCCACCTGTGGTCCATCGAGTTCGACGCCCGGCACGCCGAAATCGCGCGGGAAAACCTGGTGGCCGCCGGCGTGGCCGACCGGGTGACCGTGGTGGTCGGCGCCGGCGTCGACGTCCTGCCGACGCTCGAGGAGCACGGGCCCTTCGACGCCGTGTTCATCGACGCCGACAAGGAAAACTACGACAAGTACGGAGCGTGGGCGGCGGCCAACACCCGACCGGGCGGGCTGCTCATCGGCGACAACGCGTACCTGTTCGGCAAGCTTGTCGACGAGGAAGACCGGTCCGCGGCCATGCGGCGCTTTCACGAGCAGGCGGCGCGAGACTACGACAGCGTGTGCATTCCGACCCCCGACGGTCTGGTCCTGGGCGTGCGCCGGTAGAGACCGAGGCCGGCACCGAGACCGAGGCCGAGGCCGGCACCGAGACCGAACCCGAGGGCGAGACCGAGACCGAGACCGAACCCGAGGGCGAGACCGAGACCGAACCCGAGGGCGAGACCGAGACCGAGACCGGGGGTTGAGACTGAGGTCGAGACCGAGACCGAACCCGAGGCCGGGACCGGGGGTTGAGACTGAGGCCGGGGCGCGCGCGTAGCCTCCGCTTCGGCCGTCGTCAACCCGCCCCGGTGAGGCGGCTCGGCGTGCTTTGGGGGGCGGGTGCTCCGCTTCGCTTCGCCGCTTCGCGTGACAACGGCCTGCGCCGCGGCTGGGCAGCAACGACGACGGGCCAAGCCCGCTTTGTGCCCGCCTGCGGCGGGCGCGGGCTCGTCCGCCGTTCGACAAGGGATCGGTTTCGGCGGCGCCGCGGCCGGCGCGAAGAACCGGCGGTGCGCTCGGCCGGGCGGCGCTCAACGGCCAGCGACGGTGCGCCAGCCGCGGGGCCACGGCGGTCGAGGTCAGCGCGGGCTCGGCGTCACCGGTGACTGCTGGCTGAGCCCTCGGCGCTCAGGCGCGCCTTGGCGCTCGGCGGGCCGGCATGTCCGCCGGGTCGAGCAAGCCGTGGTGCTGCCACCAGCCGGTGGCCAGAAGCCACGTGCGCGCCCGGCACGTGGTGGGTGGGCCGGCGCGTGGACGCGGCGCCCCCGGCCGATGGCGAAAGCTGTCGTCGGCCCAGCCGGGGAAGCTCCACGCCGACGAGAACGGATCGACGCCGCCGGACCAGGCCGGCAGCCGCTCGCGGTGCTTGTGGGCGTTGTGCAGCACGTAGCAGAGCGCCCGCTTGACCTGCCGGGGCGAACGCAGCGGCTCCATGTGATAGCGGTCGTCGCACACGCTGCCTTCCCGCCCCCAAAAGTCGTTGAGCTGCCAGGCCAGGCACCGATTGAAGCCCTGCATGCCCCGCGACAAAGCGCGGTTGTCCGACGCCTCGACCACCAGGTGCAGGTGGTTGCCCTGAATCGAGAATTCGCAAATGCGAAAGCCGGGCTTGCGGCTGCATCGGCCAAACACCCGGCGCAGCACCGCCGCCTGCTTGAACCCGCGCAGGCGGCCCAGCCCCTTGCGAATCCGCACCGTCACGTGAACCGGCAGCGCCCGCCCCAACACTTCTCGAGGCCGGTGAGCAACCCGCGGCCGCGGCGCCTGCCGTTTGCGCCCTGCGTTCTTTCTTCGCCCGCCCCGACCACTCCGTGTTGGCGGCTCCGGCAGGTCGAGCTGCCGGGTTGTCTTACGTCTGCGCGCCATTTTGATTAGGCACATAATACTCAATACGGCATCGCAAAGCAACCTCGAGGAGCCCTAACGAGGCAGGTACCTCTTCGCCGTTGCAGCGCCGATCTGGATCATCCGAACCGATCGGGATCGGCGCTGCGAGGCGTCATCGAGACTCGGCCCCCCTGGCTACCGCCGCGGGCACGCCCGGCGCCTGCCCCCTGCCCCAGCGCCAGCCCGGCCATCTCGGCCGCCCGGAAAGCGTTCCGACTGAATCTGCGAAACACGCCGCGGTGTGTCTTGGCCCGCCACGCGCTCCGTGCCAGCGCCTCGCCGCACAGCCCGCTTGCTGTGAGCTCCCCCTCGAGACTGCGGCGGTCGGCCCCGCGCCCGCCGCAGGCGGGCATAGAGGGGGGACGGCCGTCGTAGTTGCCAGCCAGCCGGAGCGACGGCGGTTGTCACGCGAAGCGGCGGAGCGAAGCGGAGCACCCGCCCCTCAACGCGAACCGAGCCGCAGCCCCGGGGCGGGTTGACGACCGCCGGCGCGCAGGCTAGCGCGCGCCGAGCGTACAACCTTCTGTCACTCCTCAGACGTGCCGCGGGCCTGCGCGAAACGCCGAGACCGAGACCGAACCTGAGACCGAGACCGCACCTGAGACCGAGAGCGAGGCAGCGGGTTTGCGGCGCCACCAGCGGCGCGTGATGGTCAACGTTTGCTGCGTCACCGAACCGCTGCATCTACACGACGCGTTCGAAAAGCGCCGCTTGCACCTTATCCAACGCGGGTCGAACTGCGACCGACTGTTAGCCCGGCCGCGTTTCGTCCACCGGTTGCCGGCTCGCAGAATGCGCGGCAACTGGGAAGGGCGAACGCAGTACGCTGCGATGGAGACAGCGGCTGGCGCACGGCAAGCCGCGACAGCGACGCCCGACACTCTCGCCGACCTTCGTCGAAGGAGATTTGTATGAATCGCGCGCTTCGCCTGTCGCTTGTTCTACTGCTTGCGGGCTCCATGGCCTGCGGCGACGACCCGCCACGCCGGGATGCCCCGCCCCCGCCGGGCACCACCACGGGAGATGGCTCCGGCGCCGGCGACGACACCGGCTCCGGCGACGACACCGGTGACGACGACCCGCCGCCCCCCGAGCCCCCCGCCTTTGCCGCCGGATTCGCGCGCCGCAACATCACGCCCGTTGTCGAGACCTGGATCGACAGCAACGAAAACGGAACCTACGACCCGGGCGAGGAATTTACCGACGAAAACGGCAACGGCACCTGGGACCCGGTCTGGCTCGGCGGCTTCGACCGCAACCGCCCCGCGACCGGCGTCCACGACGACATCTACGTCGTTGCCGCGGTCTTCGACGATGGCGACTCGCGGGTCGCCATCGTCACCATCGACACGGTCGGCTGGATGTACGAAGAAGTGGCCGACGTTCGCGCCATGCTCCCGGCGGATCTCGGCATCGACCGCCTGATCATGCACGCGACCCACAACCACGGCGTCCCGGACACCCAGGGCCTTTGGGGACCAACGCAGGTCGAAACCGGAAAAATCCCCGCCTACATGCAAAACGTCAAGGACAAGTCCGTCGAAGCCATCGCCGAAGCGGTGGCGGGACTCGAGCCCGCGACCATGTTCATCGGCGCCGCCATCGACAAGGACAACGACCTCGGCGTGGTCGACGTGCGTATTCCGGTGCTCATCGACGAGAAGCTTCGCCTGGCGACGTTTCGCGCGTTCGACGACAACGCCGTGCTCGGCACCCTGGTCAACTGGGGCAATCACGTGGAGACCATGGCCGGCGACAACCAGCTCATTACCGGCGACTTCACCGGCTACCTGCGCGACGGCTTGAGCGACGGCCGCATGTACGACGGCGAGCTGCGGCGCGAGGGCATCGGCGGCGTCACCATGTTCCTCGCCGGCAACATAGGCGGACTCATGACCACCCTGCCTGACGAGCCGGTCGTCGATCCCTACACCGGCGATACGTACATCGAGCCCGTGTTCGAAAAGGTGCGCGCCCAGGGTTACCGCGCAGCCGATCTTGTTCAAGACGTGATCGAAGCGGGCGATGTCGTCGAGGTCGAGGACCCGGACATTGGCATCTACGTGTCGGCGTACAACGCCCGCATCGACAACGAGCGATTCATTCTCGCCGAGCAGGTCGGCGTTCTGCGCCGCAACACCACCATGGATGAACAGGGAGCGTTCTACACCGAGACCGAAGTCGGCCTGCTCACCATCGGCGGACTGTGGCTGGCGACCGTCCCGGGCGAGCTTTACCCGGAGATTGCGCTGGGCGGCGTAGAAAACCTTCCCGGTGGCGACTTCGACATCGAGCCCGTCGAGGTACCGGCCCTCATCCCCACCATGCAGGGCCAGATCAACATGATGGTGAACCTGGCCAACGACTCGGTCGGGTACATCATTCCGAAGAGCGAGTGGGACGACGAGCCACCCTTCATCACCCCGGGGGGAGCCTACGGCGAGGTCAATTCGCTCGGCCCAGACACGGCCCCCGAGATGCACGGCAAGCTGCTGGAGCTCATCAACCAGGCCAACTCGGCGCTCTGAGACGTTCGAGCCGTCGCGGACCGGGGCCCCTCGGTCCGCGACGCGACCGACCCGGTTTGCGCGTTCCTCGAGGGGCGTTGCGCAACCCCGCGGGCGCTACGCGATGCGGCGGCGCGGGCGAAACAGAGCGAAGCTGCTCGTGTAACCGTGTAGAAAGGTCTGGCCCTGGACCGGACCGATTTCGCCGTTGCAGAAGAACCCGCCCAGCGCGGTCGCCCCGTACTGATCCCGAAAGCTGTCCGAGTCGTGGTCGGGGTGGCCGTAGAGCCCTGCCCCGCGGCCCAGGCACGAAAACATGAGGGCTCCGTGGGGCGCCTCGCCGCCGGACTCTCGGTCGGAGCGGGCGAGCACGGCGTCGAGGTCTTCCGAGGACGTTCGGGCATCGCGCAGGTGAAACTGCACGACCTGCCCCTCGCGAACTTGCGCGGCCACGAGCAGCGACTCGCGAGCCGGGTCGATGCCCATGACGTTGCGGATCAAGAAGTCGCCGTGCTCGTAGCGCTCTTCTGCCTCGCGCATGGCCAGCCCCAAAAACAGCGACTCGCGAAACAGCTGCTCGTCTCGCTTGGAAAGCTGGTTGTAGACGCGCTGCACGACCTGAACAACCGGCTCGCCGTCGACCTCGTAGATCGCGTTGCCCGCGCAGCGCGACACGAACATCGGCGCGCCGATGGGCCGACATCCCTGCGCCACAGCGGTACCGACTTCGATGTCGCCGTGCAACGCGACGCCGACGGCACCCTCCGCATGGGCCTGGCCGGCGACGAACAACGCGTGGGCCCCGAGCTGGCGACCGCCGCTGGCGAGCCCTCCAACCTTGGGCACGTCCGGGTAGCGTTCGTCGAGCCAGCGCACCAATCTCTGGGCGTCGCACGTGAATGGCTCGGGCAACACGAGGATGCCGCCCACGTCGCCCGAGGGCGCTTCGCTGTCCCAGGCGCCCGGTTCGGTGCCCAGGTGAAAGGGCGTGATGGCGACGTCGGGCAGGATACCCGCGGTCAGCGACAGGGCGACCTGGCCTTCGACCTCCCGCCCGTCACCGACGACGCCGCCGGCAGTGCAGCCGACCACGGTTGCGAACGGGAACAGTGGCGCCAGCATGTCCGCGAGGCTCGCGACGTCGGGTCCGTACTGAGGCGATACGAAGACCGCGACCAGGTCGGGTTCGTGCCCGCGCAGCGCCCCCTGAACGGTAGCCGCCGTCTCGGACACCGCGTCCGACAGGCTCGGGGCGAGCGAAAGTGAGGAAGCCCAGCGCATGAGGAAAAATACTAGCGCCTCGCGGTCACTCGTCGAGGATTCGCATCGCCGGACTCTCCACCGCGACCTCGACCACCCCCTCGGTGGCGCGAATCTCGACGACCTCGCAAAACAGAGCCAGTCGGTTGAGGCTCGACGCCATCTCCGTGATGAACTCGGGATCGGCAAAATCGCCGTCCACGGGCGCCACGCAGATGCTGTAGTCGCCGGGCTCGAGACCGCCAAAGCTGTAGGTCCCGGCCCCGTTGGCCCAGCGAGCCCGCAGTCGGCCGTCGAACTCGTCGGAAGCCACCATCTCGTTGAGGGCTCGCGCCGACCACACCGGGTCGAGCTTGCCGGGCAGCACCACGACCTGCGCGCTGCGAACCACGTAGCCGTCCCGCCCCGACAGCTGAATCGCCAGGGTCACCTGCCCCGGGGAAAACGCCGTGTCGAGGGTCGCCGCCCCGCCGGCCGTCACCGTGACTTCGCGCGTGATCATGTCCTGGCCCCCCGACGGATTGACCGCCGCAAACAGCAGCTCGTAGTCCCCGGCCGTGAGCCGTTCGAACTCGAACCTCCCGTCTTCGGACACGTCGACCGCAAGCCCGTAGGGCGGCGCCGGAATCTCCGGGTCCAGTGGCGGGGCATCGGCGAGTTTGGGGATCGCGACCACAGCCATTGCCCCGACGGACGGCGGAAGTTCGGCCAGGCTTCCCGCCAGCCGACCGACCGGCTCCAGCGCGAGCTCGACCACGTCCTCGCCGCCCGCAGCCCCCTCGGGCAGAAACGCCGGGCTCGCCCGGCCGACGGCCACGTGATCGGCCACGACGGCCACCGGCGCGTCGGCGTGCAGCCCCTCGAGCACGAAGCGGCCGTCCGCATCGGTGACCGTTCGGACAAATCCCGCCCGGTGTTCGTACTCGACGCTACCGCTGGTAATGCCGTACTTGCCATCGCCGCGCAGCACGCGCGCCGCGCCGACCTCCGCGCCGGACACCGGGGCGCCGAGCGCATCGACGACCCGCCCCTTTACCGTGCGGCGCGGCTGTTGTTTGTCGTCGGCGCGCTCGGCGAGCAGTACTTCCTTGCCGTAGCCCGACCGCCAGAAGTCCGTCGCCCGCTGCTCGGCAGCGCGCGCTTTGTCCCACGCCCATACGCCGCGCAGGGCCGCCGCGTACACATTCCAGGCCTCCGCGACCTTGGGGTGGCGCTCGCCCAGCTTGCGCTCGCGCAGCTCGACGACGCGGCGGATCGGCTCCACCGCGGCCTGGTTCTGCCCGCGCGAAATGTGAACCAGCCCAATGCGCAATAGCACCCGGGCCAGCTCGAGCTCGGCGTCGTCGGCGGCCTCGAGACTGCGCCGGGCGCCCTCGAGCTTTTGCAGCGCCTCTTCGGTCTTCATTTCCTTGGTGAGGACGTAGGCCTCGGCGCCATCGAGCGCGGCGTTGAGCAGCCGGTCGCTCGGGTCGTAGCGGTCGATGGCAGCCCGCGCGCGCCGCGCCCAGCGCCGGGCGGCGCCGTAGTCCGACGAACGCTCGGCGTACTGCAACGTCATGGCCAGCATCGCTCGCGCCCGGATTTCCTCGTAGCCGGATTCCTCGGCCAGCACGATGGCCTCGTGGAGCATTTCGCGCGCCCGGGTCGTCTTGCCCACCTCGCCCAGCACTTTGCCCAGGCGAAAGGCCGCCTGGGCCATCAGCGGGCGATACCCAAGCTCCTGGGACTTCTCGAGGCTCGCTTCCGCGAGCCTTTCGGCCTCGGTATCGCGGTCCGCTTCAGCCAGTGCCGCGACCTGCTGCAGGTCGGTTTCGACCTCGTCGACGGACGCGCGCATGGCGACGGCATTGGGCGGTTTGATGCCCTTGCGCAGCGAGTCGAGGTCGGCGCAACCGGCGACGCTGTCGAGTCCGGCGATGGCCTCGACCGCGAGCCCGACGCTGCGCTCGTCCGCGCGGGAATACACGTCCACGCGCGCCATGAGATCGCGCCGACGATCCTCGAGGCAGTTGTTGCGCAACACCAGGTCCGACTGGGCGAGGTCGCCGGCGTAGGCCGCGCGACACGCTTGCTCGTGCATAGCCACCCACGAGTCGGTGTAGTCGTCGACCACGCGCACGAAGTTGCTGTAGGCGGTATCGGCGTACGACACCCCGGTGAGCGAAAAGGCGAGCCGCACCTGCTCGCGGCGGGCGTCGTTCCACGCCTCCGACATGGCGCGCCCCGACCCCTGACACGGGTCGGCGGCGTCGAGGCCGGTGCGCGCTCCCAACAGCGCCCCCGCGGTCGCCAGCACCGCCACCCCAACGACGGCGTAGCGCCCGGTCGCCGACCGGGTATCCCGGCGCAGGGCGCCGAGCAGCGCGTCCATCGATGGGTACCGCGCGTCGCGCTGGGGCGACAGGCCGCGAAGCAGCACCGTGCGCAGCCCCGACGGAACCGCGGTGCCGTCGGGCTCGGGGCGCACGTGGCCCTTGCCAACCGCCTCCGACAGCGCTTCGAAGGTGTCGCCGGCAAACGGGCGCTCCCCGTAGAGCGCCTCGTACAGCGAGGCGCAGAACGAAAACTGGTCGGTGCGCTCGTCGACGGACTCGCCGCCGTATTGCTCGGGCGCCATGTAGGCCGGCGTGCCAACGATGGCCCCGGTTCGCGACAGCTTCACGGGCAGGGTCGCCAGGTTGCCGACGGCCTCATGGCCGGTCGCAACGTCGCCTCCGTCTATCGAGCTGCCGTCATCGAGGATCCGCGCGATACCAAAGTCGGTAACGCGCACGCGCCCGTCTTTGCCGACGAGCACGTTGCTGGGCTTGAAGTCCCGGTGGATGAGGCGCGCGTGGTGGGCGGCGGCAAGGCCTCGGCCGGCCTGAAAGAAGATGTCGAGCACCGCGCGATGAAACTCGCGGTGCGCGCGGCGCGGCACAGCGTCGCTGACCGAGGGGCGATGCTCTTTCGCCCACTGCTCGAGGTCGCCGCCGTCGATAAACTCCATGGCGACGAAGTCGCGCTGGCCCACGGTCCCGACCTCGTACACGGTAATGACGTTCGGGTGGTTGAGCCGGGCCATGGCCCGCGCCTCGCGCAGCAGGCGCTCCCGGGCGGCGCGGTTGGCGGCGCCGTCGGCATTGCGCAGCAGCTTGAGAGCTACCTTGCGGTCGAGGTCGGAATCGTAGGCGGCGTAGACAACGCCCATGCCGCCCTCGCCGATTTTGCGGACGACGATGTAGCGGCCGATCGCGTCGCCGCGCGCGAGCTCGTCCCGGTGCGCGGGGGCCGGCGCCGAGTCCCCGGCCGTGGACGTGACATCGAGCTCGATAGGTTCCCTGTCGTTCATGCGCGCGTCTTTGAATAAGCAGGGGGCGTGCCGCGTTCTGACACAGCGGGTTCATCTTACGGGGCGCCGCAAGGGCGCGACAGTCGGCGGGCTCGGGACGCCGGGCCGGGACACCTGGGACACCTGGGACAGCCGGTGCGACCGTCGCACCCGGCTGTCCCGCCAATCGCCGGGCCCTTGCAACCTGCTGGAATGACTATATCTAGCAGTGGCACGCGCGCTGCAACCTAGGGCTGCCATGAACAACAACCGACTGGCCCTGATCGCTTCCCGTTCGCAGAAGAATGTCATGACCGACGTAGCCTGGCTGGTCGGTTCGGCGTTTGCCGCCCTCGGCCTCGTGCTCGCCGCGTCGTTCCTGGCGTAGTTCGGGCGTTGCCCGATCCTCGCTCCCAACGCCGACCGCAATCGAGGCCCAGGTCATGACTCGTCGCTCCCTCGGCGGCGTCAGTGCACTAATTCTGGTCGCTGGCGCCGTTCTTTCTTACTTGTTCCTGTTCGCCGACGACGCCCCCGTGGCGGCGCCCGAACCTCTCGACACGGCAAAGGTCGTCGGCGACCAAACGGTCGCCCCGAAGCGGGTCAGCTCCGACGCACCGCCCGCCGCCTCGCCGGCGATGCTTACGGACGTCATCGACCCCGATCCCGAGGGGCCGCTGCGCCTGGAGGGACAAGTCCTCGGCCCACAGGACTCGCCGATTGGCGGAGCCATCGTCACCCTGGACTCCAATCCCCCGCGCACGGCGGTCACCGAAGACGACGGCTCCTTTGCCTTCGACAATCTGGTCGGCAAGACGTACGGACTCGCCGCGCGCTCCGATGACCTGGTTGGCGGCCCGGTGGTGCATCAGCTGTCGGACTCGAGCGATCCGGCGGTCGTTCGACTGCGCCAGGGCGCCCGCGTCGATGTCGAAGTCGTGTCGGCGCTCGACGGCTCGCCCGTCGCGGACGCCATGGTGACTCTGCTCGGCGCGTCGCGGCTGTCGGAAATGACCGACGGCTCCGGGTCGGCTCGACTGCGCGGCGCGGCGCCCGGCTTCGTAGCGCTCAAGGTCTCGGCCAGCGGTTTCGCCACGCAAACCGTCATGATGCGCATTCCCGAGTCGGCCGCCGACGCAACCCGGCAGCGCGTCGAGCTCGAGCCCGGCGTCATCATCGCCGGCAAGGTGGTCGACCCCAGCGGCGCGCCCGTCGAAGGCGCGACCGTCCGGGCGGTCGCCGTGGGCAACCTCATGGGTTCGACGGTCGGGGGCTCGCGCGACAACCCGATCGAGACTGACGCCGCCGGCGCCTTCAAGCTGCCCGGCGTGGGCATGGGGGACTACCGGTTCACGGCCACACACACCAAGTTCGCCCCCGGCTCCTCGCCACCCATCGAAGTCGGGCCATCGGGGCCCGGGCAGGACATCCTCATTACCCTCGAGCCTGGCGGCGTGGTCGCCGGGCTCGTCGTCGATTCGAAAGGTGCTCCGGCGCCGTGGGCGGCGGTCCGACTGACCGCGGCGGCCGAAGAAAATGGCCAGCCAGGCCACCAGCGCCAGACGGTCGCCGGCGACGACGGCCGCTTTCGCCTCGAGGGCGTAAGCCGCGGCCGCCTCACCGCGGTCGCCAGCACGGACGCCGCCGCCAGCGAGCTCGTCGACGTGGACCTCGAAACCCGCGACGCCGCGGAGGATGTCACCCTGGCGCTGAGCCTCGAAGGGACCATTACCGGCACGGTGACCGACGGCCAGGGCGAGCCGCTCGCCGAGGCGCAGGTCGTGGCGCTGCCCGACTTTTGGGCCGGGGAAGATCTCGAGGACATGCAGCACCGCGGACCCGCCTTTGCGACCACCGACGGCGGCGGTCGCTTCGCCCTGCGCGGCCTCGCCGAGGGCAAAAAGTTTCAGCTGCGTGCGGCGCGCAGCGAGCTCGACGCGGCGACCTGGCAGAAAAAAGGCGTGGGAGCGCAGACCGGCGACACCGGCGTGAAGCTGGTGGTGCCCAAAGACGGCGCCGTGATCGGCAAACTGCGGTCGTCGGACGGTTCGGTTCCCGAGGTCGCCATGGTCTCCGTTGGCTGGGCGTCCAGTGCCCCCGCCGTGAAAGGAAGCTTTGAGCTCCCGGCGGTGCCGCCCGGGACCTACGACGTGACCGTTCGCGGCGCCGACTTTCCCGAAGCGATTGTCAGCGACGTCGAGATCGAGCCGGGCAAGACCGCCGACCTCGGCACGATCGAGCTCGCCGCCGGACGCAAGGTCGCCGGCCAGGTGGTCGACGCCAGCGGCCGCGCCGTTGCCGGCGCCGACGTGGTGCTGGCCCGCCAGCTCGTCGGCGACGGCCGCAACCTCACGGCCAGCGGCCTGGGTCCGGCGTTCGAACAGCAGACCGGCATGCGCCGGGCCAGCACCGACGGCAGCGGCCGCTTCGTGTTCAAGGGCGTCGGCATGGGCGACCTCGTAGTCGCGGCGGAAGAGACCACGCGCGGCCGCTCGCTGCCGGCCGCGGTTGGCACCGCCGACGCGCAAAACCTCGCCCTGCGCCTGCAGCCGTTCGGCGGCATCGAGGGCACGGTCACCAAGGACGGCAAGCCGGCCGGCGGCGCCCAGGTCCTGGTCACGTCTCCGGCCAACGAAAAACAGATCGTCGTCGTCAACGCGGGGCCGGATGGCGCTTTCGCCGTCGAGCGCATCGGTGCCGGCGAGTACACGGTTGTGGCTCGGGCGGGCCTGATGGGGGGCGCCAAGGCCTCGACCCGGGTGTCCGTCGCCGCCAACACCCGCACGGACGCCAGCATCGACATACGGACCGGCAACAAGACGCTGCTGGTCACGGTCGTCGGCCGGGACGGCGCCCAGGTCGACAGCGCCCAGGTCTTCGTGTTCGAGGGCGAGGCCTCGGCAACGGTCGCCAGTGAAATCAACCGGATCTACCTGTCCGCGGCCGGCTGGGCCGATATGCAGTTCGCCCAGAGCAAAGCAAACGTGCCCGCGACCTTCCGCAAGGTGCCAGAAGGACAGTTCACTGCCTGCGTCCTGCCGATTACCGGCGATCTGTCCGACCCGACCTTTGCCCAGCGCCTGAGCCGGCACACGGACACTCTCAAGGTGTACTGCGAGCCGCTCGAGGTCGCCGCCAGCCCCGACGAGCAGGCCGTGACCCGGGCCGTGCCGGCCATGGACCCGCTGCCCGAGGATTGACGGCCAAACCGGTGCTATAGCGGGGTTTAACGGGCTTGCTCCGCTCGACATAGATCGCTAAGTTCTGCGGCTCTCATGGGACTCGCAGACCTCTTCCGCCCGAAATGGCGCCACAGCGACCCGGCCGTGCGCATCGCCGCGGTGCGCGACATGGCCATGGCCGACGACGCCGACACCCTCGTGCAGATCGCCCGCAGCGATCGCGACGAGACGGTGCGCGCCAGCGCCATCGACAAGATCGACGACGCCGCCCTGCTCGCCGAGCTCGCCGATGCCGAAGACAGCGCCGAACTCAAGGCCCGGGCGTCGAGCCGCGCCAGCGACCTGTGGGTGAGCCGGGCGACCACCGCGACCACCGAAGAGGATGCGCTCGCGGCCATCGCTCACATTTCCGAGCCGGACTCCCTGGCAAACCTCGTGCTGCGCGCCGACTCGGGCACGACCCGCCGCGCCGCGCTGTCCCACCTGCACGACGAAAAGGCGCTTGCGCGGGTCGCGCGCACGTCGAGCGACGCCAGCCTGCGCGTGGAGGCGGTCAAGCGCATCGTCGACGCGGAGCTGCTCCAGGGCATTGCGACGTCCACCAACAAAAAAGCGGTCGGCTTTGCCGCCCTCGACAAGCTGGGCTCGATCGACCTGCTCGAGCCGGTCGCCGCCAAGGCCAAGCAGAAGGCCGTGCGCCAGCGGGCCAAGAAACTGATCGCCGAGCGCCAGCCCAAGCCGGCGGCGGCGCCCGCCACCACCGAAGTCTCGGCCGACAAGTTGCGACATGCCGAGCAGGTGCAAGTCGTGCACACCGTCGAAGAGATCACCCGCAACGCGCGCTGGCACGAGGGCGAGGCCATCGCCGCCGCCAAAGCGCAGTGGGCCGGAGCGAGCCCCTACGACGCCGAGCTGGAAAAGCGCTACGACGCCGCTATCGCCAAGTTCGACGAACACCACGCCGCGTACCTGGCGCGGGAAGAGGCCCGTCGCCAGGAGCTCGAGGCCGAGGCGACCCCGGAGCCTGCCGCCGAACCCGCCCCGCCGGTAGACGGCGACGCCCCCGAGGGCGAAACCGCCGAGGCGGCGCCCGCGGCGCCAACGCCCGAGGCTCCGGCCAAGGCCGAGGCGCCTGCCTCCGTCGTCTCGGAAGAGGAAAAGGCCCGCAAGGCCGCCGAGGCCGAGCAAAAGAAGCTCGCCCGCGCCGAGAACCAGGCGACCCTCGAGTCCCTGTGCGCCCAGCTCGAGGAGCTGGTGGAAACCGAGAGCCTCAAGGACGGCACCCGGGCCCTGCGCGACGCGCAAAGCGAGGTCAAGGGCCTGGGCGACTTGCCCACGCGCGAGCTCAAAGACGAGCTCATGAAGCGCTTTGGCGACGCGCGCCGCAAGCTGCAGTCGCGCGTCAACGAGCTGCGCGAGGCCGAGGACTGGCGTCGGTGGGCCAATCTGTCCAAACAGCAGGAGCTCATCGAAAAGGCCAAGAAGCTCCTGGCCGCCGCCGAAGAGAGCACCGAGGGACTCGGCGAGCAGCTCAAGGCGCTGCAGGCCGAGTGGAAGCAGGCGGGTGCGGCCCCCAAGAAAAAGGGCGAAGAACTGTGGAAGCAGTTCAAGGACACCTGCGACCAGATCTACGAGAAGGTCAAGGTTCAGATCGACGCCGAAAAGGCCGAGCGCAACGCCAACCTCGACGCCAAGCGCGAGCTGGTAGAGCGCGCCGAGGCCCTGGCCACGTCGACCGAGTGGGAGGCCACGGCCAACGAGCTCAAGCAGCTCCAGGCGAAGTGGAAGGAAGTGGGCCCCATTCCTCGCCGCTATTCGCAAAAGCTGTGGAAGCGATTCCGCGGCGCGTGCGACACCTTCTTCGAGGCCCGCAAACCGCACCTCGCGGAGCAGTTCGGCGAGCTCGAAAAGAACCTGACGGCCAAGCAAGGGGTCGTCGAACGCATCGAAGGGCTGCTCGGCCAGGTGACGCCGGACGGCAACTTCGGCGCCATCGTCGCCAAGCTCAAAGAGATGCAGGCCGAGTTCCGCGACATCGGACCGGCCCCGCGCAAAGACTCGGACAAGGTGTTCAAGCGTTATCGCGCCGCCTGCGATGCCGTGTTTGCGCGCCGCGACGAGCTGCGTGACCGCGAGCGCGCCGAGCAGGCGGCCGAGCTTGCCGACACGCTCGAATCCATCGAGGCCGCGGCCGCCTCGGCGGCAGCCGGCCAGGAACTAGCCAACGCCTGGGCCAAGGTTCGAGAGCTCGAGGACGACGAGTTCCCCACGCGCACCCCGCTGGAGGAAATGGTGTATGGCGCGGTCGAGCGGGCTCTCGCCCAGGACGCCGCGGCGCTGGCGGGCACCGAGCTGGACCCGGCGTCGAGCCGGCGCAAGCTCGACAAGATCGCGAGCCGACTCGAGGACCTGGCGCCCGACGACGGCGGCGCCGCCGACGCCGAAGCAGCGACCCCCGAGCAGCTCGCCGAGAAGCTGCAAAGCGCTCTGGCCGGCAACGCCATCAAGATGGACTCGGCCAACCTGTGGGAAGAGGTCAACGCCGCCGAGCTCGCGGTCCGCTGGATCGGTCCGGTGCCCGGCGACGAAGGCGCAGCTCTCGTCGCTCGCTACGAAGCCGCCCTCGCCGCCGTCAAACGAGCGGCGCCCGGAGACGACCCGCGCAAGGGGCGCAAGCGCAAGCCCCTGTCGGCCCAGGAAGCCCGGGAACAGGCCGCCAGGGCGGCCGCGGCGGTCAAGCCGGCGGTGGTCGAGCCGGCCGAACCCGCGGACGAGGGTGAGCCCGCCGCGGAGGCCGCGCCCGAGGCGGTAACCGAGGCCGCGCCCGAGGCGGTAGCCGAGGCCGAGCCCGTGGCCGTGGCCGAAGCCGCGCCCGAGCCCGTGGCCGAAGCCGCACCCGAGCCCGAGCCCGTCGCCGAAGCCGCGCCCGAGCCCGTCGCCGAAGCCGCACCCGAGCCCGAAGCCGAGCCCGAGCCCGAGCCCGTCGCCGAAGCCGCGCCCGAGCCCGAGCCCGTGGCCGAGCCCGAGCCCGTGGCCGAAGCCGCCCCCGAGCCCGAGCCCGAGCCCGAGTCGGTGGCCGCGCCCGAACCGGTGGCCGAGCCTGAGCCGGCACCCAAGCCCGTGG